>WNGR01010555.1_pt1 | contig 16378 bp, 16 predicted proteins | sample 5407581 | NCBI WGS metagenome assembly WNGR01 (sample SAMN13153383, study PRJNA577476) | soil metagenome | isolation source: 80 cm soil or saprolite under Garry oak tree replicate 2 | place: USA:California | collected 2016-06-15 | reverse complement strand
AACGGAAACTGTTCGAGATCTTCGAACTCCACCGCTGGGCGCCCACCAGTTAGGTAATACACCACACCTAGATCGACATCATCCCTGGCCTGCAAGAACACCAATCTAGATCAAAATAGCCAGGAAACTCCGGCTAGCGGTCGAGCAGCCCCAGCTCGATGGCCGCGAAGGCGGCGGCGCCGCGGGTGGTCACCCCGAGCCTGGTGAAGATGTGCTCCAGATGGGCGTTGACGGTCTTCGGGGTGATGCCCAGCGCCTGCGCGGCCGCCCGGTTCGTGGCGCCGCGGGCGACCAGCGCCAGCACGTCCCGCTCCCGCGCGGTCAGCGTCTCCGGGACCCGCGGGCTCGTCGGGTGGCCGGCGGTGGCGAGCACCGCGTCCACCGCCCAGCCGGGCAGCCGGTCCGCGGCGACCTCCGCGCGGAGCAGGGCGACGCGCTCGCCCGCGCCCAGCGCCGGCCGGTGTGGCCGCGGTTCGCCGGCCGCCTGGTAGAGGTCGGCGGCGGCGAGCAGCGCGCCCAGCCGTCCCGGCGCAACCCCGCGGTGGTACCCGCTGCCGTCCGCGCGCTCGTGATGCCCGCCCGCGACGGCGGCCACCTCGGACAGGCCCGGGCAGCGGGCGAGCACCCGCTCGGTCACGTACGGGTGCAGCCGTACCTGCTCCCACTGCGCGGCGGTCAGCGGACCGGGCCGGTCCCAGACCCGCGCGGACACCCCGACCCGGCCGAGGTCGTGCAGCCACCCGGCCCGGCGCAGCAGGGTCACCTCGGCATCGGCGAACCCGGCCGCCTGCCCGGCCGCCGCGGCGCGGGACGCCACCCCGCCCGCATGCCCGCGGGTGTACCCGGACTTCAGGTCGGCCACCGCGCCGATCGCGGCCAGCGCGGTATCCAGCGTGTCGCCGGACAGCTCCAGCCACGGTTCGGGCTCGCCGGCCAGTACCGCGGTCTGGTCGAGGTCGTCGTCCGGATCGGCACGCAGGCCGGCGAGATCGGCACAGGCGAGCGCGACGATGTCGGGGTCGAACGAGGAGCCGGCCCGGCGGCGTAGCCCGGCCTGGGCGGCGTCCGGGCCGAGGGTACGGACGAGCAGCTCGGTCGCGTGCGCGACCTGTTCCACCCGGACCGGCAGCGCGATGCCGGTACCGGCGGCCGCGCCCGGGTTGCCGTGCCCGTCCCAGCGCTCGAAGACCTGCCCGAGTGCGGTGGTGACGCCGGCCGGCAGGCCGGCCCGCTCGGCGAACAGCCGCGCCACCTCGCAAACCGGGCCACCTCCAACGCCCGGTGGGGCAGCGCATGCCCGGTACTGACCAGGGTCGTCCCGGTCGCCACGACGGCCCGCAGGTCGCGCGGGTCGACCGCGGCGAACCGGCCGCTGACCGCCAGCTCGTCGCCGAGCGCGGCGGCCATCTCCGGGGCGGTCGCGGTGCAGCCGACGAAGCGCAGCAGGGAGACGTAGAAGACCGCCCGCCGCTCGTCGGCACCGAGGCCGGCCCGGTCACCGAGCGCAAGCGCGATCCGGCAGGTCCGCAGCGCCTGCTCCTCAGGCAGGCCCTTGGCGAAGTCGGTCGCCGCGGAGACGGCCGCCATCAGGTCGGCGGCACGTACCGGCTGGTCCATGCCGGTCACCCTACCGCCATGATCGACATCTTTGCGCCGGACGCGGCGCCCGCTAGGGTCCGAAGAACGCTCACGTTCCGGAGGCGTTCATGACCGAACCGATGCCCGCGTTCCCGGCCGGATTCCGCTGGGGCGTGGCCACCGCCGCGTACCAGATCGAGGGCGCCACGACCGAGGACGGTCGCGGACCGTCCATCTGGGACACCTTCAGCCACCAGCCCGGCCGGATCAGCGACGGCAGTACCGGCGACGTGGCCTGCGACCACTACCACCGGTACGCCGGCGACGTGGCGCTGATGGCCGACCTCGGCGCCGGCGTGTACCGCTTCTCGGTGGCCTGGCCGCGCATCCAGCCCACCGGCGCCGGCCCGGCCAACACCAAGGGCGTCGCGTTCTACGACCGGCTGGTCGACGCGCTGCTGGAGCGGGGCATCGAGCCGGCCGTCACGCTGTTCCACTGGGACCTGCCGCAGGCGCTGCAGGACAAGGGCGGCTGGGCCGAGCGGGACACCGGCGCCCGGTTCGGCGACTACGCCGAGCTGGTCTGCGACGCGCTCGGCGACCGGGTGGCGTTGTGGCTCACCCTGAACGAGCCGTTCATCCACCTCGCGCTGGGACACGTGCTCGGCGTCCACGCACCCGGCATCGCCGGTAGCGTCGACCTGCTCGCGGTCGTCCACCACCAGCTGCTCGGGCACGGTCTGGCGGCCGCTGCGGTCCGGCGTCTCCCCGGTGCCCGGGTCGGCATCGCGAACAACTACGCCCCGGTGTGGGCGGTGGGGCCGGACGGTACCCCGGGCAGCGCGACCGACGACGACCGGGCCGCCGCGTTCGTCTACGACGTCCTGCACAACCGGGTGTTCACCGACCCGCTGCTGCTGGGCCGGTACCCGGACGGGATCGAGCTGCTCTCGGCCGGCGACGTGGATGCGGTGGTCCTCGACGGCGACCTCGCGGTCATCGCGGCGCCCCTTGATGTGCTGGGCGTCAACTACTACAACCCGACCGGCGTGGGCGCCGCGCCACCCGGCGGCGGCATCGGCGAGCTGCCGTTCGAGCTGCGCCAGCTCACCGGGTTCCCGGTCACCGCGTACGGCTGGCCGGTGGTCCCCGACGGGCTGCGCGAGCTGCTCGTCACGCTGCACGAGCGGTACGCCGGCGTGCTGCCGCCGATCTGGATCACCGAGAACGGCTGCGCCTACGGGGAGTCCACTGTGGACAATGACCGGATCCGGTACCTCGACGGGCACCTGCGCGCGCTGCGCGCCGCCATCGACGCCGGGGTGGACGTGCGCGCCTACTGCTGCTGGTCGCTGCTGGACAACTGGGAGTGGGCCGACGGGTTCACCCAGCGCTTCGGGCTGGTACAGGTGGACTACGCCACCCAGGCCCGTACCCCCCGGGCGTCCTTCACCTGGCTCCGCGACCTGATCGCGCGGTCGCGACAATGACCACGACGGCACCGTCGGCCCTGGCCGAGCCGACCGTACCCGTCCGCCGCCGCTGGGTGGCCCTGCTGGTACTGGCGAACCTCGGCGTGTTCATGGGCTTCTTCACGCCGATCCAGGTGCCTGGTGCTGGGCGTGGTCCTGGTGACGGCCGTGGTCACCGGCTACGTCAACGGGTACCTCGCCGTCGCAATCGCGATCGTGCTGCTCGCGCTGCCGTTCCCGCTCGCCACGCCGGACGATCCGCTGCCGCGCGGGTACCGGGCGGCGGCGCGGATGCTCGCCGGGATGTGGGTCAGCCCGCGCCGGTACCCGGACTTCGCCTGGGTCTTCGGCACCCGGTTCCTCGTCCCGCGCGGGGGCTTGGCGATGGCGCACCGGGCAGCCGTCTCCGCCGAGCCCGACAGTCGCGTGATTGCCGGGCTTGCCATGCTGCACGTCGGCGAGGCTTACGCCATGCTCGGGGACGAGCACGCCTGCGTTGAAGCGCTCGGCCTCGCCGAAGACCACTTTGCCCGCATCGCCCCGGACGATCCGGCCGGCGTCCTGTTCTCGCCGACCCAGCACGGCCGGTTGGCTGGGTCGTGCTTCCTGTTTCTCGGGAAGCCCGAGAAGGCCGAGCCGATCCTCGACGCCACCCGCGAGATCCTTAAGGACCAGAAGAAGTCCACGGCAATCGTGCTCGGCAACCTGGCGCTCGCCGGCGTCCGGCAACGCAACGTCGACACCGCGGTGATCCGCCTGCATGAGGCGATCGACGTGGTCGAGCAGAACCGTGGCGGTGGTGGCCTCAACGTCGTCTTCACGGCTGCCCGCGAACTGCGCCCGTGGCGCAACGAGCGCGCCGTTCAAGAGGTCAACGATAGGCTTCTGGGATTGATGATCTGAGCGTAGGAGTTCGGGTTCGATGACGAAGGACATCGACGAGGCCAAGCAGGCTGCTCGCGAGCGGGTGTGGGCACTGCTGGAGCGCGAGGGTGCGGTGCGCGTCGGCGTCCACGGCCACATCCCCAACTTTGCCGGCGCTGATCGTGCGGCGCAACGCCTAGCCGAGCTGGAGGCGTGGCGAGCGGCGGAAGTTGTCAAGTCGAACCCCGACAAAGCGCAACTGCCCGTCCGGGTCCGTGCCCTTAATGAGGGCAAGCTGCTCTACATGGCGGTACCGCGGCTGGCGACGCCGAAGCCGTTCTACCTGCTCGACGCGGCGGCTCTGACGGTCGCGTTCGAGACGGCCGCCACCAGCGGGGGGGGGGCGGCCGGCGCAGCCCGGACGATCGGAGTCGATGAGATGTCCCCGGTCGATCTCATCGTCTGCGGCAGCGTTGCGGTCAACCGCCAGGGCGTGCGGGTGGGCAAAGGCGCCGGCTACGCGGACATCGAGGTGGCACTGCTTGCCGAGGCCGGTCTGATCCGCTCAGCGACGGTGATCGCGACAACTGTGCACCAGATCCAGGTCGTCGAGGAGAACCTGCCCGAGACGAAGCATGACTTCAGCGTGGATCTGATCGTCACGCCGGACGACGTCATCCGGTGCGGGCCATCGAGACGGCCAAGCGGGATCGTGCTGGACCAACTGAGCAGCGAGAAGGCGGCGGAGATCCCGGTGTTGGCCGCATTGGTACACAAAGCTGGATAGCCGCCGCGCCCGGTCACACCGTCGGTGGCTCGTCCGCTCGTGCGTGCGGCTGGCGGCTCGGTACAAGTAGTATGGCCAGCAGGACGCCGAGGCCAGCCTGGACGACCGGGGCGCCGGTGTACAGCGCCACGACGCCCTCGGGATCCTCGTCCGGCCCGGATCCGGCGAAACCGCCGCCCGCCGTCACATAGCCCGCCGCGACGTAGACCGTCCAGGTGACCAGCGACGCCAGGCCGCCGAAGGCGCGGTACCGGATGAGCCGGTCCGGCGCCGGCCGCAGCCACCGGGCGAGCAGGTCCACGCCGGCGGCGGCGAGGACGACCGCACCGATCAGCGGGACGTTGCGGAACGCGGTGACCGCGAGGGACAGGCCGCCGGCGGCGAGGGCGAGCAGGGTCGCGGTGCCGAACGGCAGCTCCCAGCGGCGGGCCAGCGTCAGCAGCGGCGCGACCAGGACGAGGTTGGTCACCGCCATCGCGGTGACCAGCCGCGCGGTGAAGTCGAGGTCCAGCCGGGACAGGCCGATCACGACGTCGCGGCTGGTGAAGACCAGCGCGTTGGCGTACTGGAGGAACAGCAGGACCAGCGTGGTGGCCAGGCACGCGGACAGCAAAGCAGGCAGCAGGCGCCGCAGGCCCGGCGCGGCCGCCAGCGAGCGGTCAGCCCACATCGCCCGTACCGGCGTGGTGACGATGACGAGCATCGCCGCGATCAGGGCGATGTGCGTCGGGCTGAACAGGATGTCGATGTTCTGCTCGATGCCGAACGCGGTGTGCCAGGCCAGGTCGGCACCGCCCGCGATGGCGAAGCCGACCACGGCGACCGCGGACGACGCGTACCCGAGCGGCACCGCGCGTACGTCGAAGCGGCCGGCCCGCAAGCCGTCCCGAACGGTCCAGGCGATCCATGCGCCGCTCGCCACGAATCCGGAGTACAGGACGCCGTGCCACGGAGTGAAGAAGGTCTCCAGCCGAGGCACGTTGTTGTGCGCCCACGCGTCGAGGAACAGGCCGACGGTGAACCAGGTGCCGAGCAGCGCGGTGACGAGGTTCGCGCGGTCGCTCGCGACCGGCCGCGCGCCGTCGAGGCCGGGCTCGGCCGACGCCTGCGGTGGGGTGGCCGCGGTGTCCACGTCAGCTCAACCGCTGCGGCGGTTGCCCCACTGCCGTGGGCCCTGGAACGGGCCGCGCCCGGCGCCGAACGGTCCCTTCCCGCGCGGCGGCGGTTTCCCGGCGCCCCTGCTCCGGGCCCGCCGCGCGGCACGGTTCTCGAAGGCGGGCGCCTCCTCGGCGTCGCCCGGCTCTTCGCCAGCCTCGCCGGCCTCGCCGGTGTCAGCGGGCTCGGGTTCGGGATCGGTCATGCGATGGACGGTAGCAGGTACCACGGGCCGTCGTCCCCGAGGCGGCGGTACCTGAGGGCGCGGTAAACGGCGTCGATCAGGGACTGGCCGCGCTCGTTGACGCCCAGGCCGGTACCTTGCCGGTTCATCGTGTACCCGAACGACATCCGCGCGCGGGGGTCGGCGAACCCGTGCGAGCCGCCCATCCCGGTGTGCGAGAACGCGTCCTCGCTCATCAGCACGCCCTCCCGGTCGGCCACCGGCAGGTGCCGGTTGTCGATGGTCTTCACGAAGCCGAGGGTCCACCGCGTCGGTACCAGCATCACCGCGTCGACCGAGGTCGCCGAGCTGACCGCGGCCATCGTCGCGACCTGGCCCGGATCGACCAGCGGTGCGCCGCCCAGCGCGAGCGGGCGGTACATGCCGGCCAGGCCGCGGGCGTTGGTGATGCCGCCGACCGCGCCGAACTCGGCGGCGTGCGCGGCGCGGGTGTCGGACTCCCCGGGGATCAGCATGTACCCGCCGCTGTTCCCGATCACCAGTCCCTGTACCGAGGTCGGGTCGGTGAGCGCGGCGACGTAGAAGCTGGGTACCGGATCGCCCGGCCGAGGCGGGTTCGCCGGGATGGTCGGCGCGACCCGGTGCTCGTGCTCCTCGGGCAGGCCGAGCCAGAACTCCAGCCCGAGCGGCCCGGCCACCTCGTCGGCGAAGAACCTGCCGAGGCTGCGGCCGCTGACCCGGCGGACCACCTCGCCGACCAGGTACCCGAAGGTCAGCGCGTGCCGGCTGGCCGCGCGCCCCGCCCCGGCCGCGCGCAACATGGGCGAGTTGCACGCGGCCGCGGTCGCCGGGTACCTGTCTGCCACCGGCGACCCGGACGGTGCGCGGGCGCGGCTGCGGTTGGCGCTGGCCGACCCGGGTACCGCGCCCTACGGCTGCCTGCTGCTGGCCCGGCTGATCGAGCTGGAGCTCGACCGGGGGCACGACGTCACCGGCCTGCTCGACACGCTCGTGGCGCTCGCGACCGAGCGGGTGTCGCCCTGGTCGAAGACCACGCTGTACCGGACGGTCGGCGTCGTCCGGCGCGACCCGGCACAGCTGGCCCGCGCGGTCGCCACGGCGGAGACCGGCGGGCTGGTCTTCGGGCGGGCCCGCGCGCAGCTGGCCCTCGGGGAACTGGCCGGCGACGCGCCCGCCGGGCTGCTGGAGGCGTACCGGACGTTCGCCCGGCTGGGTGTCGACGGGCTGCGCCGCCGGGCCGGGTGGCGGCTGCACGAGCTGGGGGAGAAGGTACCCCGGCACCGGTCCCGGGCGGCCGGGCTGCTCACCGAGTCGGAGGAGCGGGTCGCCCGCCTCGTCCAGCAGGGCATGCGCAACCGGGACATCGCCGCCGCGCTGCACTACAGCCCGCGCAGCATCGAGGTGTACCTGTCGCGCATCTACGCCAAGCTGCGGGTCTCCTCGCGGCTGGAGCTGGCCCGGGCGCTGGACGCGATGGACGCCACCGCCTGATCAGTGCTCGCGCACCACCGACAGGATGTTGCCGGACGGGTCGGTGAACCACGCGACGTCCTCGGCGCGGTCGATGCCCTTCTCGTCGGTCTTCGGCTGCTCGTACCGCTCGAACCGGACCCCGCGCGCGACCAGCTCGTCAACGGCCCGGTCGATGTCGTCGACGAGGAAGTTGAGCACGGTGAACCCGGCCGGGGCGTAGTCGGGCTTCACGTAGAGGAGGAAGTGCCCGCTGCCGGCGAGGTCCAGGCGCAACAGTCCCGCGCGCGGCTCGGAGACCCGCAGCCCGAGCGTCCCGCCGTAGAACTGCCTGGCCGCCTCGATGTCCCGTACCGCGAAGCTGCCGAACGCCCTGGTGTCGGTGAACATGGCGCTCCCCTCAGCGCAGGAGGAACTCGGCCAGGACGGGCGCGAGGACCGGTGGCGGCACGTCGTGGAACTGGCCGTCCAGCGAGCGGTGCGTGGCGTCGGGCAGGGCGCCGGCCAGCGTCTGCGCACTGGCGCGCAGCCACGGGGGGCTCCCGGTGCTGTCGAGCACGAGCGCCGGTACCGTCACCGCGGCCAGCCGTCCGGCCGGCACCTCGCCGTCCCCGGTGATCGTCGTGTCGTACACCAGCGTGTGCGCCATCTTCTCCAGCGCCGGCCACATCGGTGTGCTGCGCATCTGGGCCACGCCGTCGGGGGGTACGCCGACCGCCCTGGTCAGGAACAGCTCGACCGCCTCTCCCGAGCGGCCGGCCGAGGTCAGCTCGGCGAGCTGCGTCGGCAGGTTCGCCGACTGCGCGGGGCGGCTCCTGTCGGTGACGTACGGCGGCTCGAACAGCGCCATCTTCGTGATCGCGGCCCCCTGGATCGCCGCTTCGATGACGAGGATCGCACCGGAGGACAGACCGTACAGGGCAGCCGCGCCGCCGGCCTCGGCAATGAGCGCCCGCAGGTCGTCGACCTCGCGCTCGACCGCGTAGGGCGCGGTGTCCCCGCTGTCGCCCCGGCCGCGCCGGTCGTAGGCGAACACGGTCATCCGCGGCGCCAGCGCGGCCGCCAGCGGTGCGGCGGTCGTCCGGTCGTTGAACGCGCCGCCCACGAGAATCACCGGCGGCCCCGCGCCGGAGCGCTCGAACGCGATGACGGTACCGTCGCTGGATCTGACCTTGCCGATCATCGGATCGTCCCCTCTCGACTCGTCTCACCCTACCGACCGCTATGGGCAGGGAAACTCATCGCTGATTGCTAGTTGTTGTGGTTCCCGCATTGCCTGCGCCGGAGTCGCGGGCTTGCATACTCCTATGGCCGACACCGCGTACCGGACGTGCCCGTTGTGCGAGGCGACCTGCGGGCTGGAGCTGACCCTGGACGGCGGCGAGATCGTCGGCGTCCGGGGCGACGACGCCGACGTGCTCAGCAAGGGCTTCCTGTGCCCGAAGGGGGCGTCGTTCGGGTACCTGGACGCCGACCCGGACCGGCTGCGCACGCCCCGGGTACGGCGGGACGGCAAGCTGCTGCCGGCGACCTGGCCGGAGGCGTTTGCGGCGGTACATGCCGGGCTGTCGCAGGTGATCGAGGCACACGGGCGCGACGCGGTGGCCCTGTACCTGGGCAACCCGAACGTGCACACGATCGCCGGCGGGCTCTACGCCGGCGCGCTGCGCAAGGCGCTCGGCTCGCGCAACGTCTACACCGCCTCGACGCTGGACCAGATGCCCAAGCACGTCTCGTGCGGGTACCTGTTCGGGAACCCGCTGGCGGTGCCGGTACCGGACATCGACCGGACCGACTTCCTGCTGATCCTCGGCGCCGACCCGTACTCGTCCAACGGCAGCCTGTGGACGGTTCCCGACGTGCCCGGCCGGCTCAAGGCGCTGCAGGCCCGGGGCGGCCGCTTCGCCGTGGTGGACCCGCGGCGCAGCCGGACCGCCCGCGTGGCTGACCGGTACGTGCAGATCCGCCCGGGTACCGATGTGTACCTGCTGCTCGGCATGGTGCACGAGTTGTTCGCCCGGGACCTGGTGCGGCCGGACCGGCTCGCCGACCACGTGACCGGCGTCGAAGCGGTCCGCGAGCTCGTCGCGCCGTTCCCGCCGGCCACCGTCGCGCCGCGCTGCGGCATACCCGCCGACACGATCCGGGAGCTGACCGCGCAACTCGCCGCCGCGCCGCGCGCGGCCGTGTACGGCCGGATCGGTACCACCACGGTGGAGCACGGCACGGTGACCAGCTGGCTGGTCGACGTGCTCAACGTGCTGACCGGCAACCTCGACCGGCCCGGCGGGGCGATGTTCCCACTGCCCGCGACCAGCCGCCGGGGTACCGGCAGCGGCCCCGGGTTCCGGACCGGGCGCTGGCACAGCCGGGAACGGGGACTGCCCGAGGTGATCGGCGAGCTGCCCGCGGTCACGCTGGCCGACGAGATCGAGACCCCGGGCGAGGGCCAGGTACGCGCGCTGGTCACGCTCGCCGGCAACCCGTGCCTGTCGGTACCCAACGCCGACCGGCTCGACGCGGCCATCGGGGGGCTGGAGTTCATGATCGCGGTCGACCCGTACGTCAACGAGACCACCCGCCACGCCGATGTGATCCTGCCGCCCCCGCCGCCGAGCCGCGGGGCACACTACGACTTCTCGTTCACCTACTTCTCCGTCCGCAACGTCGCGAACTTCTCGCCGCCGTCGCTGCCGCTGGAGGACGGCGCGCTCGACGAGTGCGAGATCATCACCCGGCTCGCGGCGATCGTGGCCGGGCTCGGGCCGGACGCCGACCTCGACGCGCTCGCCGAGCAGGAGCTGCGCACCGCTCTGGCCGGTCCGGCGCAGGCCGCCGGCGTCGAGGTCGAGGCGCTGCTGGCCGCGCTCGACGGCGGCACCCCGGCCGAGCGGGTGCTCGACCTGCGGCTGCGGATCGGCCCGTACGGCGACCGGTTCGGCCGGGTACCGGACGGGCTCACGCTCGCCAAGCTGCGCGAGAACCCGCACGGCGTCGACCTCGGCCCGCTCCAGCCGCGGATCCCGGAGATCCTGCGTACCCCGTCCGGCCGCATCGAGCTGTGCCCGGAGCCGATCGCCGCCGAGGTGGCTCGGCTCGGGGCAGCGCCGCCGGCCGACGACGGAACCCTCGTGTGGTCAACCGGGTCGACGCCGCCCGCCTGGGCCTGACGGCCGGGGGAAAGGCGACGGTGACCTCCCGGGTCGGCCGGGTGGAGGCGACCGTCGAGGTCACCGACGACATCGCGCCGGGCGTGGTGAGCATCCCGCACGGCTTCGGCCACGACCGGCCCGGTACCGAGCTGTCGGTCGCGCGCCGCCACGCGGGGGTCAACGCCAACCGCATCACCGACGACCTGCGGATCGACCCGCTCTCGGGTACCGCCGTGCTCAACGGAGTACCGGTCTCGGTGACGCCCGTACCGGACGGGACCGCACCATGATCGGCACAGCTCTCCGTACCATCGCCGAACTGCCCTTCACCGCCGCCACCGCGTACGGCGACCAGCCCGCGCACCGTGCCAGGCGGGGCGGGGAATGGGTCGACACCTCGTTCCGGGAGCTGGCCGGTACGGTGCGGGCGCTGGCCCGCGGCCTGGTCCGCGCCGGCATCGCCCCCGGCGACCGGGTGGCCGTCCTCGCCGAGAACCGGCCGGAGTGGAGCCACGCCGGCCTGGCCGTACTCGCCGCCGGTGCCGTGCTCGTCCCGATCTACCCGTCCAGCTCCGCGGAGGAGTGCCGCTGGATCCTCAGCAGCTCCGGCGCCCGCCTGGTCGTCTGCGCCAACGCCGCGCAGCGGGACAAGGTCGCGCCCACGGCGACCGTCGTCATCGACGACGGCGGCCTGGCGGCGCTGGCCAGCGACGCCTCCGCCGCCGACACGAGATCGAGCGCCGGCTCGCCGGCATCGATCCCGACGACCCGAGCATCATCATCTACACCTCCGGTACGACCGGGCCGCCGAAGGGCTGCGTGCTGACCCACCGCAACTGGCTCACCCTGTGTGCGATCACCGAGCAGTTGGGCAACGTCGTGGCCGGCGACGTGGTGTACCTGTTCCTGCCGCAGGCGCACGTGTTCGCCCAGATCACCCAGTACGCCAGCCTGGACGCCGGCGCGACGCTGGTGTACTTCGGCGGCGACGTGCGCGCGATCGTGCCGGAGCTGGCGCAGGTGCGGCCGACGTTGCTGCCGTCGGTACCGCGGATCTTCGAGAAGCTGTACACCGCGCTGCAGGGCGCCCCGCCGGCCGCGGTACGCGGCGTCTTCGGCGGCCGGCTGCGGATGGCCCTGTCCGGCGCGGCGCCGATCTCGCCGGCCGTGCTGGAGTTCTTCCACGCCGCCGGGGTACCGGTCCTGGAGGGGTACGCGATGACCGAGTCGGCCGGCGTCGGTACCGTCAACACGATCGAGCACCACCGGATCGGCTCGGTCGGCATCGCCGCACCGGGCACCGAGGTCGCCCTCGCCGACGGCTGGCTGCGCACCGGCGACCTCGGCGTGCTCGACGCCGACGGCTTCCTCACCATCACCGGGCGCAAGAAGGACATCATCATCACCGCGGGCGGAAAGAACATCGCCCCGGCCAACCTGGAGAACGACCTGCGCCAGACCCGTTGGGTCTCCTACGCCGTCGTGTACGGCGACCGCATGCCCTTCCCGGTCGCGCTGCTGACCCTGGACCCGGAGGAGATCCTGCCGTGGGCCAGGGAAGGGGGCCTGCCCGGCGATCTCGACGCGCTCGCCGCCCACCCCGAGCTGCGGGCGCTGCTGCAGGGCGTCGTCGACGGGGTCAACGCGCGCTACGCCCGGGCCGCCCAGATCAAGCGCTTCGCCGGGCTGGGCCGGGACCTGACCCAGGAGGACGGCGAGCTGACCCCGACACTGAAGGTGAAACGCACCGTCGTGTACGCCAACCACGCGGCCGCGCTGGCCGCACTCTACGACGAGGAGCCCGATGGACGCGGATGAGCTGCGCCGGCGGGTACGCGAGTTCCTGGCCGGCCACGACCCGGCCACCCGGGACCGGCTGTCCTTCCTGCAGGAGCGGTTCGACGCGGGCCTCGCGTGGATCAGCTACCCGCCGGGGCTGGGCGGGCTCGGTGCGCCGCGCGCGCTGCAACCGGTGGTGGACAACGAGTTCGCCGCGGCCGGCGCGCCGGACAACACCCCGTTGCGGATCGGCATCGGGCTCGGCATGGCCGCGCCGACGATCCTGCGGCACGGTACCGACGAGCAGCGCCGCCGGTACCTTCGTCCACTGTGGACCGGCGAGGAGGTGTGGTGCCAGCTGTTCAGCGAACCCGGTGCCGGCTCCGACCTCGCCGCGCTCGCGACCCGCGCCGTGCCTGACGGGGACGACTGGATCGTCACCGGGAAGAAGGTCTGGACGTCGATGGCGCACGAGGCGCGCTTCGGCATCCTGCTCGCCCGCACCGATCCGGACGTACCCAAGCACGCCGGCCTGACCTACTTCGTCTGCGACATGACCGCGCCCGGTGTCGAGGTGCGGCCGCTGCGGCAGATCACCGGCGAGGCGGAGTTCAACGAGGTGTTCCTCACCGACGTGCGGATCCCGGACAGCCACCGGCTCGGCGCTATCGGCGAGGGCTGGCAGGTCGCCCGGACCACGCTGATGAACGAGCGGGTCGCGATCGGCGGCGGCGCCACCCCGCGCGAATCGGGCATGATCGGGGTCGTCGCGCGGACCTGGCGCGAGCGGCCGGAACTGCGTACCCCGGGCCAGCACGACACGCTGATGCGGCTGTGGGTCGCGGCCGAGGCGGCCCGGCTGGCCGCGCAACGGTTGCGCGAGCAGCTCGCCGCCGGGCAGCCGGGTGCCGAGGGCTCGGCCGCCAAGTACGCCTACGCGAAGCTCAACGCCGAGATCTCCGGGTTCGAGCTGGAACTGCTGGGCGCCGCGGGCCTGCGGTACGACGACTGGTCGATGCGCCGTCCGTCCATTGTGGACTGGAAGGAGCGCTCGCCGGGGTACCGGTACCTGCGCGCGAAGGGTAACTCGATCGAGGGCGGGACGTCGGAGATCCTCGCGAACATCATCGCCGAGCGGGTGCTCGGGCTGCCGGCCGAGCCCCGGGTCGACGTCGCCGTGCCGTGGAAGGACCTGCCCCGATGAGCGAGCGTCAGCGAGCGAATCATGAGCTCAGCCTTTTCGTGCCCCAGGTGGCCGGCGACCGAAGGGAGGCGGCTGCATGAGCCTGCTGTACTCAGACGTCGAGGAGGAGCTGCGGTCCTCGGTACGGCAGCTGCTCGCGAGCCGGGCGCCGGCCGCCACGGTGCTGGCGCGCGTGGAGAGCGCCGAGCCCTACGACCGAAACCTGTGGCGCACGCTCGCCGTCGACGTCGGCTGCGCCGGGTTCGCGGTACCGGAGAAGTTCGGCGGTGCCGGGGCCTCATGGCGGGAGGTGGCGACGGTGGCCGAGGAGTTCGGCCGCGCGGTGGCGCCGGTACCGTATCTCGGCGCCGCGATGGCCACCGCGGCCCTGCTGGCCGGGGGCGACGAGGATCTGCTGCCGGCGGTGGCCGCGGGGGAGACCACGGCTGTGCTCGTGCTGCCGTTCGCCACCCCGCTGCGTGCGCCTGTGCCGGCCGCCGTTCAAGCGGCGGACGGTGCGCTGACCGGCGCGGTCACCGGCGTGGCGGACGTGCTCACCGCCGACGTCCTGCTCGTGCCGACCGCGGAGGGACTCTGGGCGGTCGACGCGGCCGACGCGCGGCTGACCCCGCTCACCTCGCTTGACCTGACCCGGCCGCTGGCCGACGTGGTGCTCGACGCGAGCCCCGCGCGGCGGGTCGCGGACCCGGCCTGGGAAGCCGCGCTCGCGACCGGCGCGGCACTGCTGGCCAGCGAGCAGCTCGGCGTGGCGCAGTGGTGCCTGGACACGACCGTCGAGTACCTGAAGACGCGCCACCAGTTCGGCCGGCCGATCGGCTCTTTCCAGGCGCTCAAGCACCGGCTCGCCGAGTTGTGGGTGGCGGTGACCCAGGCGCGCGCGGTCGCCCGGTACGCGGCCGGCTGCCTCGCCGACGACGACGCCGACCTCGCGGTGGCGGTCGCGCTGGCCCAGGCGCACTGCGGGCCCGTAGCGGTACGGGCGGCGGAGGAGTGCGTGCAGCTGCACGGCGGGATCGGCCGACGCCATCGCCCTAGGTACCGCCGAACGGCATCGGAGCGCGCTCGCCGGCCTCGTCGACCTGCCCCCGGCCTGATGATCGACGCCGTCGTGAAGACGACGGAGACTCACGGTGTACGCCCTGCATGGCCCCATCCGGCGTTAGGCATGAGATCTCGGCGCTCGGCCGGCAGGAACCCCGGCGCTATGCGGTGTTCGGGCAACGGATCACCGATCAGTCGCAACATCATCCGGTCGCCGACAAAGCGGCGCCGGCCATCCAGCCAACGGTCGTTGAGCAGGACGTATCCCTCGCCGATCGCGAGATCGAATGTGATCGCCCGCTTGCGTACGAGCTCCCGTAGCCTGGCCACGTACGGGGACGCGGCCGGCGAGAAGCGGATCAGATCGTCGAAGCGCAGTCGCACGGCGACACGGCCGCCGGACATGTCCTCGAAGACCGAGCCCAGGTGTCCCGATCCACCACCGAGGTACGCCGACCCAGGTGCGCGCAGTGGCGTCGAGCAATTGCCCCGGCACTCTCGGCGATCTCCTGATAGAGGTCGCAACCGTCGACCAGCAAGACCTGGCCGCCGGTTCTGGGCCGCTGTACGCAGGCGAGCATCTGATCGTCATCAGGCTACGGCCAGTGCGCATCAGCGCGGCTCGATCGCCTACACCGGAGAGGAGCGCCATGCCCCGCCGGCGCAGGGCGTCAGCGACCCGAGATGCGCTGTCCGGTTCGCGAAGATCAAATCGAGTAAGGTGCGGTACGTCGTTCACCTGGTCACCTCCCATTGGATGCGCCGTCGGGTCCACCGTGGTCGCACCTGACGCATGGATCAAGTGACAGGTTGTCAACCCCGGCCAGGCCGTTGATGTCCGATCGGCGTGCTACGTTCCCGACAGCCGTCGCCGGCCGAAAGGACCCGCCCCATGGGATACCAACCGCAGCTGTTTCCGGTCTCCGTCAAGGGCGTCGTGATCCGCGACCGCCGGGTCCTATTGCTGCGCAACGAACGTGACGAGTGGGAACTGCCCGGCGGGAAACTGGAACTCGGCGAAGATCCGGCAAGCTGCATGGCGCGGGAGATCACCGAAGAGGTCGGCTGGGCGGTCACCACCGGCCCAATTCTCGACGCCTGGCAGTATCACATCCGCACCGGAGTGGATGTACTGGTCGTGGCCTACGGCTGCCACACCACCGCCGATACCCCGCCCGCAGTCAGCAGCGAGCACCGAGAAGTCGGCCTCTTCGGCGGGATAGCCACGGTCGTCGGCGGACCGATAGCCGGCGGCATTGTGGGCGGTTTCGTCGGCGGTTTCGTGGGGGACGCCCTGTATCAACAAAGTACAACCGGGCATGTTGATTGGGGCGAAGCGGGTCGGATTCGGTATCGGCGGCGCAATAGTAGGAGGCTTGGCGGGATGGTTAGGCGTAGCCGCAGCGGCGGGGGCAGCATGATAGGTCCGCCAGCAATGGGCGATCCTTTCAGAGCCGTAACCGGACGCTGGAAGAGGCTATGATGCCACGGTATCCACACCTGGCGGGCAAGGGAACGTTCGATCTCTCGAGTTCATTTAGGCGAGTTGCAACCGTGCAAGGGGTACGACTTTGAAGATTAATCCGCTTGCGATTGGGGCCGCATTGGTGGCGGCGGTTGCCACAGGCGGTCTACTCTTGCACCTCATCTATCACAGGCCGCTGGCGTTCA
>WNGR01003824.1_pt1 | contig 16378 bp, 13 predicted proteins | sample 5407581 | NCBI WGS metagenome assembly WNGR01 (sample SAMN13153383, study PRJNA577476) | soil metagenome | isolation source: 80 cm soil or saprolite under Garry oak tree replicate 2 | place: USA:California | collected 2016-06-15 | reverse complement strand
GAAGAGCAAGTGAACCCGCACGAGCAGCTGCACGACTTGAGCTTGCAGGAGCGGCTCTAAAGCACCGCCAAGCTTCCTCCCGGCCGGAGCGGTGAGCAAGCTCAACAAAATCGGGCCTCCCCTCGGCCGGATGTCGGAGCTCGCCCGGCGGTCTTCTGGCGAAAGGGGCGCACCGCGGCGAGCGGCCCGGATGACCGACAACCGATCAAGAGACACGCCACGGCCCAATCAGCGCTGCCGCGGCGCGACCGATTGTTGACCGCCGCGGACCCCGCGCCTGCGGAAGGCCGAAGGCTTCGCCTTGACGTGGAGCGGGACGGTCTTCCGCGAGAGCCGGAAGCGGTCGCCGAATTGACCGATCAGATACAAGAAAGGGGATTACGGTGACTGCACTCAATCATCTATGGAAACTTCTTGCGCATCCGCCACTCGGCCCGCCTCATCATCACGCGCGGAACATATTCGCGGCAGCAGTTAAGGGCACTGGCACCGTAATACCGGAGGCGATGCACGGCTGTTGGACGGGCGCGTGCGCGTATCGAAACGCAAAGGCCGCCGTCGAGGCGGTATGACATGCTCACGACGGTGATCCACTGAGTACAGGCCGCCCTTCGGGGCGGCCATCCACATTTTGCCGCTATTGTGGTAGAACGTTAATATTTTCACAATCAGAGTTAGAGGCGCGCTTTCGCATACTCCCTTATTTCGAGGAAACGCACATGGGCGAAGCGGACGGTGGTTCAGAGAACCCAATTCTTGCGAAGCTGAAAAGAAATAAAGCGATCTTTTGGCTCCTCGCTTTCTTGGCCCTTACGGGCGGCGTGATCAGGTGGAGTGGCGACACCTATGATGGCGGCAAAAAGATTTACGACCATTTTTTCCCTAATCCCGGACCCCAACGAGATATGGACGCTGATGCGGCCGAGCTGGGCAATCAGATTGCTGGTCTAGCATCCATTCCCGGGTACCTTCGTGAAGGTCTCACCGTCGATAACGTAACGCTGCAAAAAGAGTCTTCGGAAAGTCGCGCTACAATTTCTTCGAGACTCGAATCCCTTAAAATATCGCAGAAGTTCAGCGATAGGGATTATGTCGAGCCGCAGTTCGGAGAGATTGCGGGCGCGACTCGCGATCTGTCTTATGCTATCAACAGTGCGAAGGGGGATGAGGCCGCAAGGTACTTTCTGTTCCAATACTACATTTCCCGCATGTTACTGGAAACGAACGCTGCGCCCGCGTTCAAACGACGGCCCCGATGGGATATCTTGGTTACTCGCCTCAACGAGACTCTCCCGCCGGGGGTAGAACCCTTTCAACCAAGGGCATACACTTTCCAAGAACTCTGTCCGTACTGGACTAAGCACTACCCCATCGGCGCTCCTGCACCCTTGGCCGGAAAGAGAGACCAAGCCATCGCAAAGTGCTCACAGTAAGAAAAACACTTCCACCCTCCCCTCGCATTCCTTCTGATAGCTTTATGAAAATCGCCCTCGAAGAGAGTGAAGCTGACGGGACATCTTAGAAACAGGAAAACCAATGTGGCTCATCAGCTCGCATTTCCGATTGCCAAGGTCATTATAGACAATCTGTCAGTAGTTATGATGTTTGCATATTCGCAGCCCCCGCTTCGCGAATTTCGCCGCACCAGTTTCACTGGCGGTTGGGAGCGCATTGACGAAGTCCTATTTTCAATCCCCGAACAGTTAGCCACTCGGGCTATGATTGAACTCGTACTGCTTTTCCGCACACTGGACGATCATGAAGATTTAGATGACGGCTCTTTGGGCTCTCAGTTTGGAACGCTTTACCTCAAAAACGGGAATATAAAACCTCTCTCGATACGAGATGTAGCGAACAAGACTATCCACGCTAAGACGATAGAATGGGTCTTTGATGACCCCAAAAAGCCTGTTCTCAAGACAACAGCCCGTAGGATGGGTAGAGCGCTTGCGAAACCCATCACGTTTTCATGCCTGGACAAATCTTGATGGGTTTCGCTGCGCTCTACCCATCCTACGGGCTACACGATTTCCTGGCTACCGAAGTGTACTGGGACGACTGACAGCATTGAGCCCGCACACTGGCCGGTGTGCGGGCTCCCCTCATTAGAGGGTGGTTGCTAGGAGATACACGATGGCCATGGCCACACGTGGATCTATTGAAATGCTTATATTCAAGCTTTTCTCCTTTCTCGTTGGAGGGCTTGGACCAAGCGGTTTCAGGTTTTCGGCACCGCGCGATGCCTGCATTCTTTGTGGCTATCGGTCACAGGTCGTCCGGGACGATGCGTTGTCCGGCTAACGAGCGATACGGCTTTGTCATGCCTTGAGGCTCTTCGCGCATATGCCAGCGCGATCGGGGATCCTTGTGACGAAGGATTCAGGCGTAAAGGAGGCTCGCGCAACCTAGCGACAGTCAATTACGGTGACAGTACAATCGTTTGTCGAAAGTTCTTGCGCGTCAGCCACGTGGCCCACGCTATCGTCCCAGAGGGATTCACGCAAAGCTCATTCGGTGACGGCCGTTAGTTACACTGTCATCGAAATGAGCGAAACGGCCGCTCACGACGTCATGAGATACTCGACGCGCCAAAGAACAGACTATCGAGCCAAAACAAAAGCCGCCGACCGCCAAGACTGCGGCGAGACCGAGCATAACGCGGATGAATTGGCGATTGTACGCGTGCAATTCCTTTGAGAGCTCGCTCGCCAACGGGCGCCGGAGCGTCAGCAGGCCGCGCCATTCCGGCAGTTCTCCGGCTCTCAGAAATGCCAGACGGGCCGCCATTGCCAGGAGCACGACCGCGCATCCCAAATCCGCGAACATCAGGACGCGAAGCAGGTCGCGCAACACCTCGTGAAGGACGGACATGCGAAGCTCGGGGAATTGGTAGCGGGAGACCGTTTCCACCAAAGCCCCCCGGCAAATCCCTGCCGTTTTCGGTGTTCGCGGCAAAGAAATCTTACGGGGGCCTCCTCTCAGAATAGCGCATAGGGCGCACTGAAAGGGCCGTACGCACGATTAGATCCAAGGGGCTGCTGTTACAGCCCGACACGTTCAAAGGCGGCCCCTTCCGGGCCGCCTTTTCATTTCGCCAAGAACAAGAGCAGCAAAGATGGACAGGACAGAGAACGGTGGCCTCCCTGAGGCCGCCGCCAAACCCGTTCGCGCTGAAGGTCGCGGACAGGACTTTAACGACGCGCTGGCCAGGACGCCGGCCGAGGTGATCGCCGATTGGATCGAGTCTAGGGACATGCCGCCCCATGAGCGAATACTCGCGATCGTCGAATCTGACGATGACGAGCCAGCTCCCTCCGGGGAGGGGGAGCAAAGCGCTAGGGGCGCCGTCCATACTCCCAACACCTCGCCGCGCTCCTGGGGGTTCGATGTCGAGCAAGTCAACCGTAGCTACGCGCTGGCGATCTGGGGTGGCAAGGCGCTAGTAGTGAATGAGCAGCCGCACGGGCCGGTTAACGACCGAGTGCGACTGATGACCTTTGAATCTATGAATTCGTGGTTTGCAAATCGGCCGACTGAAGTGGTGGGAACCGATGGCAAAATCAAGTCGGTAACCTGGGCGAAGGCTTGGCACCAGCATCCGGATCGCCGGCAATATGACGGAGTCGAGTTTTTCCCGAATCCGGACGGCGTCCCGAGTACACCGAACTATCTCAACCTCTGGCGCGGCTTTAGCGTCACGCCGTCGTCGGTCGGGAGTTGCGCCCGGTTCAAGGACCATCTGCGTGTGAACGCCTGCCGGGAGAATGAAGAATATTACTCCTATCTGTTTGGCTGGATGGCCCACCTCGTGCAAAAGCCGCGGGAGCGGCCAGGTATCGCGTTGGTGATGCGTGGTCAGAAGGGCACCGGCAAAACCGTTGTTGGCGAAGTCTTGGGTTCCCTATTCGCGCCGCATTATTTCCCGGTGGACGATGCGAGGTATCTCACAGGACAATTCAATGCCCACATGGCGACTTGTTTGCTGCTGCAGGCCGACGAAGCGATGTGGGCCGGTGACAAGGCTGCCGAAGGCCGGCTTAAGGGATTGCTCACTTCGCGGATCCAGATGATCGAATCCAAGGGTGTTGATCCGATCCGAATGGAAAACCGTGTCCGGGTTATCATGACTTCCAATGAGGATTGGGTCGTTCCTGCTACGGGCGACGAGCGTCGGTTTTTCGTCCTCGACGTTGGCTCATACGCTCAGCAGAACAACGAATATTTCGCAGAACTTTTCGAAGAATTGGATCGGGGGGGACGAGAGCGCCTCTTGCACGAGCTTCTGTCGTTCGATCTCAGCCAATTCAACATCTGGCGCATTCCGCAGACGAAGGCGCTTCTCGATCAAAAACTGAGATCGCTCGATCCGATCGATGATTTTATCTTCAATCGGCTTTGGGCGGGGGCGTTGCTCAGCGGGGATGATGCGTGGCGCAGCGTCGTCGTCAGGGATGATCTGTATGAGGAGTATCTGAAAGAAGCCAGTCGTATGGGAATCGGACGCAAGCGTAGCAAAGCCGACTTTGGAAAACGACTCAACAAACTTATCTCCGGGATCGGAGAGACCAAGGTTACAATTGAGAAGGAGCACGGTGTTGCGGGACGAGCTTATGCTCACGTGATGCCATCTCTTGACGAATGCCGCGCAGCATTCGATAGATACGTCGGTCAACCAATCGATTGGCCCGCGCTCCTGTTGGGGGAGAGCGAGCGAGGGCATTGCGCCATGCCGGACGACGTTCCGGTCTAGGCTGTCCAGGCTAGGCGAGCATGCCTAGACGCCTAATTCTCAATCAAATCAAACGCCGGTCTAGGATGTCTATGCAGTCTAGGTCGCGCGCGTGTGGGCAAATTCAGACGCCGGCCTCGGATTGAGCCGGCTGTTTTGTTTTGGCCTTCTTTTTTCTTAGACATCCTAGACATCCTAGACAAACCGCGCAGGTTGTAGCGGCTTCTCGCGTCCGGACACCATGCCGGCGCCTAGACATCCTAGACATCAACTCAAAAACTAACGGGCTGTGTCCGCCGATGCGTCATGACGACGCTTCGCGCGAACAGAGCTGTTTCTCTTGGAAGGACCAAAATGACACGACCGACTAGAACTCAGATCCACTTTGCCAAGGTCATGACGATCAAACAGCGAGGAGTGCTGGCTTCTCTCGTCATGTTCGACTGTTACATGAGCGCCAGTGAGATCGCTGACGAAGAATTGAGAGAACTCGTCCGCCATCAACTTGCTCAATACACCGTGCAGCCAGGCATCGACGGGAGGCTGTCATGGGGCGCAACGGATGCCGGCCGCGCAATCTCGCGGCAAATCAAGCGAGGTGCGCTGTAGGTGAGGCGGGTCCCTCCCGGGCCCCTCCCCCATACGGCACAAAGGCGCCCCGGAAACTCTCCAGCCATAAAATCCCAAATCTGGGTTGACACGGTTGACAGGTTGACAGGTCTCAACGGACCCAATGGGCCGCCTTCCGGCGGAAGTGGGAGCCCATCGAATGTACTGCACACCGCAATATCAGCTCGGCCTAGGTTGGATACGCTGAGACACTAAGGCCCACCTCTCCGCTCCGCGCCCCAGAAGCTTCCGCTTCCCACGTCGCGTTCTAGCCTGAGCTATGTAACATCGGTTATAATCAGGTTGAAGGTCCGCTCTGAGGCCCAGAACCGCGGGGCAGACATCTAGTTGCCCGAGAAAGCAATGGTAGTTCTCGTTCGCGCCTATGCTCAGGAGACAAAGCGAATTTAGATGAAAGGGCGGAAAGTCAAGGAAGTTAGGTGTGACGAATGCAAGGGAGCTGGCTCGCTGCCGACGAAGCAGCCAGACACACCGGGCAGTCGCATCTATCCACCCAGAACCAGTACATGGAGCGCTTCGCGACTCATCCGCAGCTCTCAAAAAACCTGGATCTGCTGATACGCGCCTACCGAGCAATACCCGGAGGCAGCCCGGGCGAGAACGAGATCAAGCAGTCGATCTGGATGTCGTCGGATGCGGGAGTGAGAGCCGGGGCCAAGCAGCTCATCTATCTCTGGTACATTTCGGCATTTTACATTCCCCTCGACATCACGCCAGGCGCGAAGCCCCCTTTGCAGGATGATCCCGCTGACACTCGCAAAAAAATCTGGGTCTATGGTACGCCCGAACAATATAGCCGCGGCATGATCTGGCAGGTGATCCATGCGCATGCGCCCATGACGCCTGGCGGACTTCGACGCTATTGGGCCAGCAAACCACAGATCGCTTGACTACCCTCGGCTACTAATCGCGCATTTGAAGAAGACATCACCGACGCGAGATCGACGCCAAAAGCAAGAAGAGAGACCGGTTCCGCCCCCTTGAACCGCAACGCTCCAGATCACCGATCAATGGCTGCTCGGGAGACACGATCATGAGACCGATTCTCGAATATGCGGAGTTTGACCTCGTTGTCATCGGCTCTGGCGTGGCAGGGGCGATGGTGGCGCATCAGGTTGCAAAAGAGGGCTTCCGGGTCTTGATCTTAGAGGCGGGCGGCGTTCCTCCCGACTCGCTCGGCCGCTGGGCGATGGTACATAACTATACCAACTCACCATCGAAGGCGCCGGACTCTCCTTTCTGTGGCGATGATGTCCTGCCGATTGATCCGAACGTCAATCCGAAAACAGATCCCGGCAAATATCGCTTTCTCCAACCGAGTCCGATCGAGGACGGCGGCAAGAACTATTACGACTACAGCGCCGACTCGATCAGCAAGAAGCGCTTCTTCAAGAGCTTCTATGAGTGCATCGTCGGCGGCTCCGCCTGGCACTGGCAAGGCATCTACATCCGGATGCTGCCGAACGATTTCAAGATGAAGACGCTCTACAAGGTGGGATCTGATTGGCCGATCACATACCGCGAGCTCGAGCCCTGGTACGTCAAGGCCGAATACGAGATGGGCGTTGCCGGCAGTGACGAAGAGAATGAGGACTACTACGAGCGCAAATGGGGAGCCTATCGCAGCGAATCGTTCCCGATGCCCGCGCTCGTTCCGAGCTTCCTCGACAATGAGCTCGCAAGGGTCATCAACGGCGAGAAAGTCCCCGATCATGGCCTGCGGCTCAGGGTCAATACCGTGCCGCACGCGATCAACTCCAGACCGTTCGCGGGGCGCCCCGAATGCGATGGGCATACCTCCTGCGTGCCATTGTGCCCTATCAAGGCGCGGTATGAAGCCATCATTCATGTCGAAAAAGCCGTGTCCGCGGGCGCCGTTCTGCGAACGCAAGCGGTCGTCACAAAGCTCGACGTCGATGCGGAGAAGAAGTGGGTTTCGCGGGTCTGGTACAAGCGGCCGGCTGGCACGGACGACCGCGCGTCGGGCCGCATCGTGGTGCTCGCGGCGAATGGGATCGAGAATCCGCGCATTCTGCTGTCGTCGGGGGCGGCCAACTCCAGCGACAAGGTCGGCGGGTACCTGATGGATCATCCCATCGAGCAGTCATTTGCCCTGGCGCCTCAGCCGCTGTTTCCCTTCCGCGGACCGCAGACTACCTCCGATATCGCCGCCTTCCGCGATGGCGATTTCCGCGCCCGGTACGCCGGCTTCAAGACGTCGATCAAGAACGATGGATGGTCAAGCACCAAGACGGGCTCTCCCCGCGGAAATTTCATCCCCCCGAAAGACCCGAGCGGCAACCAGAATATGAACGGGACCATCCTGGACTTCATCGAGAACTTTGGTCTGTTCGGAACCGATCTGCGGAAGAAGATCAACAATCATGCGACCCGTCAGATCACTCTGAACAGCGCCTGCGAGCAGCTTCCGCGCGAGACCAACCGCGCGGCGCTTTCGACCAACGCGGACGGGCTCGGCATCGCAAAACCAATGATCAGTTACAATCTTGATGCTTCGCAACTCGTTCAAGACCGTCATCGACGTTCACAAGTTCATCTTCGACCAGTTGGGCGCGACCGATCGCGTCATGCAAGCCGACCCGCCCGACACCACCATCTACGGCGGCTCTGGCCACATCATGGGCACGACCTTGATGGGCAGCGACCCGAAAACCTCTGTGGTCGACAAATATTGTCGTACGCATGACCATCCAAACCTGTTCGTGCTCGGCAGCAGCGTGTTTCCCACAAGCTCGACGGCGAACCCCACATCGACGGTTGCCGCGCTGGCCTTGCGCGCCGCGGAAACCATCAAAGAACAATTGAGAAGCTGACGGGTACGGTGGAGTAGACCGGGTTATCGGCAAATTTTCACCGGGACAACACATCCTTGAATTTTGTTCTATTTTGGCAGTGAGTTATCAATGCCGGCAGGTTTACTGGAAGTGGACGGTTCAATCGACATCAAACAGTTCTGGCCCGACGGCCGATCCGACGCGGACACCACAAAAGTTGTGCTGAACGTGGGACCGAACGCTATCAAGTTTCGAAAAGATAGCTCCTCACCGTTCCACCCCACGCACGTATTCGAGGGCGCAAGAGTCAAAGGCAGAACAAACAAGCCACCTATCAACAATGGAAAGATCACCATTCGTCTTCAGGGCATCGATGCGACGGAACTTCACTATCAGCCCTCGCCGCTCTCGACGGCCGAAAAAAAGGGGCGCCCGGCAGCGCAACTGAAAGCCTATCACGATCTCGTCCACTCGTATCGCCAGTTGCTTGGCGCTACTTCGACCAAGGAACTGCACGACTTCCTCGGCTCGACTGGAAAGACCACGCTCGATTGTCGCGTCATAACGCAGGTTGACACCCCAAACGAGGTATTCGACACCTGTGGTCGGCTGGTTGGCGATATTGAGGTCACGGTCAACGGTAAGCTGCTAAACCTAAATCACTGGTTGGTTGAACATGGTTGGGCTTATCCCACGTTCTACTCCAGCATGACCAGTGATGAGATCAACGCGCTCCTCGCGCTCGCAAAGACCGCGCGATCGAACAAGACGCTGGTTTGGAAGTTCTTGTCCAAAACCGTTGGCCCTTTCGATTTCAATCTGCGAGAACCGCCGGTCGGCAACACTAGCGTGTTGGCCACCGATAAGGGGCTTGCGATCTTTCCGAAGCTGTTTCGACGCTACACAAACTTCTCGCCGCGAAAGAAGGCGAAGATAACAGCGCAGAATTTTCAGGCATTTCTTGTGGCCGGATCAGGTGGAAAGCCCGACATCTGTTTCGAAACTGCTGACTTCGTGGCCAATGGTGTTCATTCGGCCACTCCCCACAATTTTGCGGACTTTGTGGTGGGTGGGAAAACAATCAAGTTTCAGCCAGATGGCCTGTGGTTTTCAAGGAGGCTCCTTCCACGTTGCTCGGGCCGGACAACAAACCCATCAGCCGTTTCTAAGTCTCGGCTGTCCGCTCGTTTTGGAGATCCTGCATCGCAAGTCTAATGATGGCCTCTCACAATCTCGATTACGGTCCAGTGCACTCAATTCAGTGACCAGCATCGGCCGGCTGATGAACAGCTCTCGATGGCGCCGGCCGGGTCGAGGCCAAGGCGCTCTGATCGACCAGCAAGAAGCGGCATCGGCTGAACCTGGTTCGTGGTAAAGCCGCCGCGCCGGGCGCTATTGCAACCGCACCTCTAGCGCCCTGGCTAGAGATCCCGTGGTCGTCCCCAGGGCGATGACCTATTCGAGCATCGCGAAGACCTTTATTTTGGGTCGCATCACTTCCGTCGCACGCGACGCGGCAATACTCCCTTGAGTAGATCGCCTTTGCAAAACAGAACCGTAACTCGATGGCCCGAACATGCGCTTACATCGAAGGACAAGCGTGTAGGCGAGTTCGATCCCCGAATTAAGTTAACCGCAAAGGGATCGATCCGCGAGCAAATCTCAGGCGGTTGGAGTACTTGCATCAGGCAACGACCTGATCATCACATTCCTGAATTGCACGTTACCGGTATGGCACTGTAAGCCGATATGTCCCTGGCGGCCGCGTCCGTCATTGGCCTGTATTGAGTAGGTCGAGACCAATTGCCCATTCAGGGTGACGCTTATGGCCACGTCGGAGGCTTCGATTTCAAATGTATTCCACTGACCGGCAGGTTTCGACGCGATTGCTGACGAGGGAGCCAACCCGTAGACGGCACCGGTCTGATGCAACGCGCTGAAATTCTGTCCGGTATCGACATTGAAGCCCATGTCGTCGATCTGAATTTCGTAACCTTTGTCAGATGCGAGCTTCCAATCATTGCCCGGATCGCTGGCATTCAGCGCGGGGAAACGGATCAAGACGCCGGAATTGTCGGCGCGGCCACCCGGGACGTTAGTGGTCGGATTGAAAGACAGCCAGTCGACCTTCAGCACAAAATTGCGGAAGACCAGCCGCGTGTACCAAAGCAGACCCAATCCGTTCGGCCGCGCCTCCAGGATCGATCCAAAGACGGTGAGAAAGTCACCGCCGCCGGCCATCTGCCATCCCTGGCGAGACCCGGTGAATAGCGGCCTGAACGCGAGGTCGGGAGCAACTGTCCTGCTGCTAACAATCGCGTCCGCCGTTCGCCGAGCCAGCGTCGTGGCAGTGAGTGACGGATTTGCCGAGCCGATGATGGGGAATAGGGCCGGCCCAGCGACGTAGGCGTTAGCAAGGTGATGAAACTTGCCGAATGAATCAGTGACGGATTGACCGGGCGCGCCCATCCACAATGTGCCGGCTTCATGATGGGTTGTGCCGATTTTGTTTCGGTTGACCTTGACGTTGCGAATATCCGCAGAATTTCCCGCCACCGCATTTGCAAGCGCCACGGCGGCATCCTCCATCTCCTGCCAAGCCTTCATATCGGCGTCCGAGGGGTCGAGATTGACCCACGCCCGCGCCGTTCCGGTCCGAGGATCGCTTTGCCAGGCGAGGTTGATCCAGCTCTGCTTGCTGTCACCGGGTTGAGCACTGGGATGCCCAATCATTTGCCCGATGGCGCGCAACGTAATCGCAATCCATCCCGGATCCTGGTTGGCGCGGAGTGCATCCAGCAGATCCAGATCGGGAACGGCCGTGAACAGGTTGGCATCGGAGCTGCCGCCAGCGCTTGCCGTGACCTGCATGTGATACTCGTGGCCATCACTTGTGGTTCCGCGGACCAGCAGCGCGGCCATCTCCAACTCGCTCGGCTGGGTAGGCAGGCCGGGAATCGCGGAACGGCGGATCTGGGCGGTGACGTCGCTGCGCAGATGCGCCATCAAATTGGACCCCATGCGTTTCGTCCCCAACGCCGGAGCCTGCAAGGAGTCCAACGCGAGTCGCGTCGATTCGATCGTGCCGGCGGCCAGCACGAAAATGCAATCTGGAGAAATGAGGGGTTGGCGAAGAAACTGTTGCTGACCATTCACCAGCAACTCAATTTCGTCCACCCGGTTTCCCGATGTGGTCAGCCTGACGGCTTGGGCTCGGGGGAGGATCATGAGATGGCGCCAAGCATCGATGTTATTCCGCCAGCGCTTTCCGATGTCCTCGCGTACAGCATCGAAGAGCAGATATGCGCTGCTGTACTTATCAAATGGGAAAAGCCCTGATTCCGGTGATCTGCCCTGGACCGCGAGCGGGGCCTCCTCAACCGCTTGACCGCCACCCACCACGCCTGCAAATCGCGCGCTCAGTTTCTCGAACAAGGATCCAGAGATGTAGTCCGTGGTGGGTTTCACTCCCATCTCGATCTCAACGGCGTCGTAATTAGCGAGCAGATAACTCGCCGCGTCTGCCGGCCACGCGACCTGGTCTGCCGGTCGCGCACCAAGATCGGCGGGAGTCAGACGCGGCGACCAGCCTCCCCAATACAGTGAGCGACCACCGATGCAGTAGGCCATTCCTGGAAAGTCCTGGTTGCTGTGCCAGGGATGGCCCCACACGATGCTTTGCGGGCCCGGGTCACTTCCATTGCTGTTGACCACCTGCTCGGTCGGTGCACCCAGAGCGAGGCGAGGTAAGTTTTGCACGTGCGTGGGGACAAGGAACGAACCTGCATCCAGCAACAACACCCGAAGGCCAACGCCTTCCCCCCGCCGATAGAGCTTCTCGGCGATGTAACCACCGAACATACCGGCACCAATAACGACGACATCAAATGGATCACCACCGTTGTTCGCGACCTCCTGCCAGGTGCTACACGCCCAGCGGCCGAGAATGTCATACGAAAACGCCGTCTGCTGGATATCGACGAGGACATTCGGATCGGAATTGAGGCGAGGAAGCATGGGAGGCTCCTATTGTTGCTCTCCAGACCATACCTTATCGCTCTTTCAATTGACGCGTTTATGAAAGAATTCACACAATCACTAGGAGAGCCAGTTAGCCGTCTGGTCTTGTTCGTAGAAAGCAAACGTTTGCGGCACATAGCGGACGCGCTTCAGCCGGGCGCCATCGCGGGGCATACACGCGAAGACGAAGCCGCAGGCTTGGGCAAAATCATCCTCCCGGCTGGGCGCCAACCTTCCCTACAAATGATCCAGCTACCACGAGAGCGGCATCGGTGATGGACAACGGAAGCGAGGCCAAGCGCCGGGGAGCAGGCCCGAACACGACCTGTGCACCTTCTCGAGGGTCGTATTCGGAATTGTGACAAGGGCACTTGAGGACCTTTTTATCGCCCTGCTCCGCCTTTACCCACTCCGAGACGGGACATGCAGCGTGAGCGCAAATCGCCGAATAAGCAATAATGCCATCAGCGGCGCGAGCTCGCGTTGGATCGTCAAGCTCGCTCGGGTCAAGCTTCAAGACGAGGATCTCGTTCAGCCGCGAAGCGTTTCGGATGACCGATGTTTTCGGATCCTTCGGCCACGCCCGAAGCGGAGGGCCGCCGACGTTGAGGTCATCGGGCTTGATCACTGCTCCTTCGTGTTCCCCCTCGGAGATGACAAGCAGGTCGCCCCTCTGCGGTCGCTCATCGCTGCCCAGCTGATCTTCGGCAACGACCGGTTTCGCGGCCAGGCACGCGCCAGTCGCCAGAGCCGTCAGGAGGAGCGAACGTCGCTTTTGATCAGGACAGTGCATCATCTTAATATCCGCATTGCTAGACGATCGGTATTGAAGTGCCACGCTGTCGCAATGACCGCGTCACGCTCCGGTTCTTGTCGGCACACGGCACTCTTACGGTTTGTGCGCCCCCTCAAAGCGAAGGGGGACAGCAAAGGTCAATCCGCCGCGAATTTCGTCGATGGAATGACCATTGGTCAGCGCGTGGCGGTAAGCTACGTCTAACGAGAGCTTGTCGCTGACCTGCCAGATCAGTCCCACGAGACCCGAAACAGTCTCCTCGAGGCCAAACTGCTTCTCGTAGAACACTTCTGCGACCGGCCGCACCTTCCAGCTCGCGGGCCCCTCCAAAATGGTTCCGACAAAGACGTCGGCACGATGCTCGCGCGTCAGCAGCGTTTCCAAATTAAGATGAACCGTACCCCAATCCCAGCGCTGCGAGGCGATCCCGGCCCAACTTGCGCCGGTGCCGCTATTGCCTGTGCTATCGGGCAGGAGCACACCGAACTCAGTCGCGACGCTCGGCCCGGTCTTGTCCTGAAGACTGCCGGGCACAACGACGTGTTTGAGGAATGCGCCAGCATCGATCAGCTCGGTGGGACCGGACGGCGACAGCGGCGTTTTGCCCCGCCCTTCAAACACGGCCTCCCAACCTTCGCCCAAGCCGATATTCAAAACTGTCCACGGAGCGATGAGGGTACGTGTTCCCTGCTCATGTTGGACGCCTGCCGGCTGCAATTCGACCTCGAGCTCGCCTGGCGCGGCCACGGCTGCATCCGTGCCGTCGAACGGACGATAGGCGAACGCCGGTCCAGCGCACGCGGCTGCGGCGAGGATGATCGGCAATGCTGCGACACACCGCATAGAAATGACCTTTCCAGCAAGCATGCTCATGCGTTGATCTCAAGGCGACGGGCGAAAGACCCATATCGCCGCCGGGTTCTCTCCCCTCGCCGGCACGGCGAGCAGCAATCGATCCAGCTCAGCAGCGAACAGCGATGTTCTGGCCCCGGGAGCGGTCGCAATCCTGTCAATTCGCTTGTAGCCGGTGTCGTTGGCGCCAAGCACATCGACGAAGCCCTCGCCGCAACTGACGTAGACACGGTTACGCTTGGGATCAACGAACAAGTCGTCGACATCCCCACAGGTCGACACCGCAGATGCCAACGCGCCATCCGTCAAAGAGACGACCCCGAGTTCGGCTGGATGCCGGAACGCCACAAGAAGCCGCCCATGGGCCTGATCGATCGCCATTGCGAAGTTCGCGCCCCTGCCGTTGGTCGGCCAAGACGAGATTCTCTGACGTGTGATGCGATCAATGACGTCAATGGTGCCGGCGTCCGGCAAGTTAACGAAGATCCGAGTCGAATTTTCGTCGAGCTGAAAACTCTCAGGATGCGCCTTCAATGGCACGTCTGCGATCTTTTCGTGCGTGGATAGATCAACGATCGCCAAGGCGCCGTCGCCGTGCCCGACGAACGCCTGTCCTGCCTTCGAATCAATACGAACGTTATCCGCGTCGCTTCCCAGGTCGATCTGTCCAACAGGCGATAGATCGCCGTCGTTGAAAAGTCTCACAGACCCATCGCCTGCGTTCGCGACGTAAAGCGTATCCGTAGCCTGGTCGTAGCCTACACCCTGCGGTCTCGGAAGACTACCGATGACCCGATCCAGCCGTTTGGCTGCAAGGTCAACTACGGCCAGGCTGTCATTGCCCAGCGCAGCCACGAACAGACGATGCCGGGCCAGATCGACCGCCATGTGGTCGGGTCGATCCGGCCGCGCACGTCGCCGAGCGATATCTTGCCTTCCAGCACAAGTGGCGGGGTTTCGGCAGCCGACGCCACTGGCCGCCGGGCGATGGCAAGGCCCACCAGGACCGCTAATAGGATCGCGGGAATTTGTCGGCACGAGATCATCTCTTCCGTCCTCGGAATGCCCGTCTCCGCAAAGCAGAGAGAGTTTGGTACGGACCGTTAGTCGAGCGGCTCAGACACTTTGGAGAACCGACTTCCAGTCAGCAGCACGACCTCTGCCACCGGACGATCGCTCTTCAGCGCCGGAACTGCGCTCACGGCCAGCACGTCCGGAACCTGTCCCTTCGCCTTTGCGGTCGCCTCCACCAGCTTAACCTTCGCTCTGTCGATGGCGGCTTTTTGTGACTTCGCGTGCGTAAGGTCTTCACCTCCAGCGATCGGCTCGACCTTGGCGATATCTCCCGTCTTGTGATCGACAATAACCTCAAAGAACTTTCCGTCCTTTGCGGTATAGACCGAAAGCTGCAGCTTTCCGTCTTCGACTTCGAATTTACCGGAAATGGGCTGGCCTTCCCGTTCGCTTGCAATCAAGCCTTGCTGCAAGCTCACGTTCGCCTCTTTCAAGGACTTGGCCAGGACGGCTTGCTCCTCATCCTCAGCGGCCGCAAAGACGGCCAGGGGTCCGGACAAGGATGTGACCAAGGCCACGATCGCAATGCCGAGGACCGACGTAAGCAGGACTCTTCTTCTGGTCATGGGAAAGCTCCTTACATTGGTCGAGATGCCCCCTCGCCCCGTATCGAAGCCGTCACTTCACCATTACCCACGCGGGCTGCAGCAGTGGATGGGCAATCAGCCCCACGACGGCCGTTGCGGCAATCAGTGCAGGATTGCTTACCTTCCAGCGGAAGAGGACCGCGAGCGAGACCGCGCCGATCAAGACCGTCAGCCAGTCGCCGATTGCGATCTTGCCGAGCAGGACGCACGCGCCGAGAATCGTACCAATCGCCGCGGCGTAGGCCCCTTTGACGAAGCCCTGGACATTGGGGTTTCCTCGATGGCGCGCCAGGATGGGCGCGACGATGAGAACCAACAGGAATGACGGCAGGAAGATGCCGATGGTCGAAACCAGCGAGCCCCAAAATCCCGCCACCAGGTATCCGACAAAAGTCGCCGTGATCACGACCGGCCCAGGGCTGATCATGCCAATGGCAACGGCGATCAGGAATTGACGTTCGTCGAGCCAGCCATATTGCTGAACGAGTCCCTGTTCGAGGAACGGGACGATAACGAGGCCGCTGCCGAACGTCAGTGATCCCGCCTTCAGGAAGAACAGCATGAGCTTGCCGAGCATCGAGCCTGTCGCGACCGGCGCCATCGGGGCAGCCGCCGGCACCACCGCCACAACGACCGGCAACACCGCGGGCGTTCGCTTGAACAGCCGGCCATAGTAGAGGATGCCAACTATGCCGGCGCCAATGAAAAGCAGCGCGACCTCGGCCTGCAGGATGATTGTCACCAGGAAGCAAACGGCGGCGATCGCCCATTGCAGCCAGTCTTCCATGCCGAGCTTTGCCAGCCGATAGCAGGAATGCAGGATGAGCGCGATCACGGCCGGGCTTACCCCATAGAAGATTGCAGTCACCGGCTGAAGGTCGCCGAGATAGACGTA
>WNGR01005961.1_pt1 | contig 16384 bp, 15 predicted proteins | sample 5407581 | NCBI WGS metagenome assembly WNGR01 (sample SAMN13153383, study PRJNA577476) | soil metagenome | isolation source: 80 cm soil or saprolite under Garry oak tree replicate 2 | place: USA:California | collected 2016-06-15 | reverse complement strand
CCGCCTCCCGCCGCAGCTTCGCTTTGCCGCGCAGAAGTGATCCTTTCCCGCGCGCAGCGTGCGCACTCTCGCCTCTCGTGGGCAGAGCGGCTCGCTCGCAATGTGCGTGCTCCAACGGCTGGCCAGGTCACGATCAAGCACTTCGGCATCCCAGAAAGCTTTGCCGCCTCGCTCGGTTTGGCGACAGCTTAACACAGCCTGGATTGCCACGGTGCTCCTTCTCCTCGGACAGGTTTGCTTCTCCGCGTGGAGCCTCATGGCCTTTTTTCCTGGCTTTTCCTCGATGCTCCTCATCTTCTGCCCTGTTCGCTCTCCATCCCTCTGGTTCTGCCATCTCTCACGGGCTCAACGTCCGGTTCTGAACGACTTTCGCTCCTCAGATCAGGATGAGCTCTTCCACAACCTCGTTGCGCAATTCGTGGGCTGCGCAAGGGGCTGCTCTTCCGTCGCTTGGGCGCCGACGAGGGCAACCCAAGAATCTACGGCCGGCTCCGCGGCGTACCGCCAAGGAGATCACCGATGCTCAACCAGACGAGGCCTGGCAGAGCATCATCTGGCGCGAAAGCAGCAGTTGTCCCCTCAGCAAACAGTTTCATGCAGGCACGGGGTGTGCTCGTCACAGCCAGACGCACGGGCGTAGCTGGGCTGGTCCCGAGGGTGGCTCATTGGCGAACGACCGAGGCCTCGGGAGGAAGGAGATCCCACATGGTTTTTCAGTTGCTTGCCCGCTTCGACCCCACTGGAACGGCTGGTGATTCTGGCTCACATGCGGTTTCCCTATTGAGCAGCTTTATGAGGACGCGAAAGGGGAATGTGGCCTGGATCACTACCAGGGCCGCAGCTTCGATGGCTTGCATCGACACCTGGCCCTGGTCATGCTGGCTACACCTTCCTCATGATCCAGTCGCAGGTTTCGCAAGAGCCTTCCACTGAGGGCTTTTCCCCCTCAGCTCGGCATATGAGCTTGCCCACCAGCCATCGGCAAGTACTCATCCGGTTCCTATCATAATTTGATAGTAACAGCGCAGAGGTATGACCCCGCAAGGGGATACACTGATGGAAGCAGCGGGAGAGCCGAGGTTTTGGCTTGTGGCCTGTTCAGTTCCCAGGACAGTGACCTCCCGGAAGAGACCGGGGTTTCAAGGGTCTATGAGCCTTGTTGCGCGCGTTCTGCGGCTTCTCGAAAGACGGCAGTCCGGGCTCGATTGCCCATCCCGATGAGCTGACGCTCGCGCCTTTATGGTCGGGCTTCTCGCTGACCCCGGTGAAAGGTCGCGCCGGGGGAGAGAGACAGAATGATACAAGCAAGCGAAAGCAGGTGTGCGATGAGTATCACTGCATCCGCTTCCTCTGAGGAGGAAGCGACCATCAAGCCCACATTCCGCACTTTCACCCCGACGGATTATAGATTTTCTCATCAAGCGGTCCCAAGAGTGCTAGGATCAGCCGATGGACTGACTCCAGACGTAATACGATGGTGAGTGAAGTGGCGGAGGTCTGCACATGCAGCAATGCAATACCTTCAAAACATTGAAAGACGAGAGCCGCATCGTCGGGCGTGCTGTCGGCTTGTGTACCTGGTCGGGAATGGTTTGCTCGGTCTCGGCCAGGCGTGCCCGCAGCCGATATTCGGCTAAACGATAGATCAGCAAGCAGAGGACCATGATCAAACTCAAGGCAATGCTCCGCTCCGGTTTCGAGACCGTGACCGAGGAAGCCAGAAACAGGGGATCTTTCGAGATCCGCGAAAGCCACGTTCGACCCCACCTTGATCCTTGTAGGTCGTCACCAGTTCTTGACTCGACGATACCACTGGGTGCTACCATCCTCGGAACGTTGCCAGTCCTGACTGCCTGCTTGCAGCACCGTTTTCGCCTCAGTAGACGTTTCCGACACTCGACTGATCCACTTCACCCCTGCTGCGTTCAACTGCCGCATGTTCGACTCGCTATAGATGCCGTTATCGGCCACATACACGCTTGGTTCTGCATCCACCTCTTGTAATTGCTTCTGGATGGCCAGAACTGCTGCGACCAGACAGTCGACACTCTCGCATCTCGGCCTTGATCCGCGCACCCGTGCCGTTGCTCAACGGGTTTGTTCGCGAAGGACTGCGGCACCACATACAACTGCCGGAGGCTTTTGCCCAATCCATTCAGGATCATCGCGACCGTTGCCGTACCCACACTCACGCGGTTTTCGATTGCCTTGGTCTTGAGCATCCAGCCACGCCGCAAGACCAATCTCTTGGCACACGCCCGCCACAATCCCCAGGTGGTCGAGCCGTTCATTGATGTAGTTTTCGACTGGTGTCATCGGGAGTCCTCCACTGTAGTGGACTCCACACTACCAATTTTCCGAAAAACTGTCAATCAAACTGCGGAATGTGGGATCAAGTACCTCTGTAGGATTGATATTGGAAGCCAATCCTGTTCGGGCTGCATTTGTCGGCCCGACAAGAGCATGGTGGTCAAGCCGATCACCTTTGCGAATGCCAGGGAGGAGAAACTGAATCAGCTGGATGCTCCCCCAGCCAGATCCTCATCGGGATGGAAGCCACCTCCCGCTATGGGGAGAACCTGTATCACGAGTTGGAGCAGCGCGCCTTTGCACTGCACCTGGTCGCAGGGCTCAGCGCCTACTGCCATCAGCCCAAAAAGCCTTCTCTCGGATTGCGACCCCTTGCACTACCGTGGCCTCAGCTTATCCCGAACTCGCGTTAATACTACAAGCATTAACTACACCTCAAGTAACTTGCTTAGTTTGCGCCTGGTCAGTCCCCCTTTCGCATTGTTATCTGCCGTAACCGATATTTGCTCAACCCGCGTACCCTCTGCAAACAACTCCTCCAATACACGGCCGTCAAACGTATAGGGTAATGGTAGTCCCATGCAGCGCAGCACTGTAGGAACAAGGTCATATATTTCCGCGTTAGGCGCCTTAAAGCCGCGCTTGATGCCATTCCCAAAGGCGTACAACACCCCATCTTTCTGATGCGCCCCGCGTGTCCTGTTCATGTCATTCCATAACCACTTGTCGCCGAGGTCCATGCGGAATGTGATGCCATCGTTAGCCAGAACTAGAAGGTGGCGTTCGCGCCGGGCATATGGTCCTGAACCGAAGACCTCATTGGTATAAATAGCATCAACTAATGGCTTGCCGGTCTTTGGATGAACCTGGCGTTTAAGATCCTCCTGGACTTCAACCAGGCGCTCCTCGCTGAGTTCATCACTCAGAAAGATGTCGGCATAACCTCCCCCAAAGCCAGAATGGGAAGGCACGTAAGCCAGGGTGCGTTCCCAATCAATATCGTTATCTTGGAGTACAGGCTTGTCCTTCTGAGGCAGATTTCTTTGTACAATGCCGGCGTCCGCAAGGGCTTTTTTCGCTCTGCGAGCCAGCGAAAGCAGACCTAACTGACTCAGTGAGTACTTCAACTTAGCATGGCGGCTAGCCCGGGCCTGTTGTTGCTGAAAGCCGGGGTTGAGCGTGAGCAACCCCTTGCTATACAAATACTCATTGATGTCAAAGGTGCAGGTAGCGCCCTGAAATCCATGATCAGAAACAAGAAAGAGACTATCATCGGGGGTAAGCTTCTCCAAAATCAAGCCGAGAGCGGAATCCAGCAGGCGAAAATACTCAACTGCATGTGTTTCTAGTGAAACAATGTCTTTCCACAGCGGGTGTTGCAGGCGGTCGGGGCCAACAAAGCCAAGGTAACAGAAATCCCAGGGTTTCTCATTCAGCAGGTACTTGATCAGCTCAATGCGCTGCTCCGTCATATGTAACGTGGCATCAATCAGGCGGCGCCCTGCACGCTCATCAAGCTTACCGCGAAAGATTTCATTGAAATCCAGTTCGATTTGATACCCAGGTATCTCGCGATAAAGCTCTTCCTTGAAAGCAAGCGGATACGTAAAATCCGTATCACTACTAGGAGTCATATAGCCACTAATCATGATACCATTGACAGCTTCCGGCGGGTAAGTCATTGGCACATTCATCACTAGAACCCGTTTGCAATACTCGCTCAAGAGGTTCCAGATTGCCTTTCCCCCTTTGCGCCTGGTTTGTACTCGCGCCTTTCGAGTCACTCCACATTCAAACTGCTCGTCATATGCCCAGAAGTCATAGACCCCATGACGAGCTGGCTTCAAACCTGTTGACAGTGAAATCCAAGCCGGAGGGGTGAGAGGAGGATATTTTGATTCGAGTATCGCCTCGCAGCCTTCTTGCTTTAACCGCTGGAAATTTGGAAGGTCTCCTCGTTCCATCATGGGGTGCAGGACGCTAAACGTCAACCCATCGACGCCAAAGATAACAGTGCGCATACTATAACCTCTTTTTCCTTTTTTTGCCACGCATGAACTTTCTGCGCAGCGTATCCAAAACAATTTTATCTTCTGGGCTGGCTTTAAACAGAGAAAGTAGCCCGATATAGCAAGCCAGAAATACTGGAACCAGGAGTAGCTCAAAGGAAAGGTGGAAGTGGCCAACTTTTACTGAAAGATGAGCCTGTTTTAGCAGGTAAAGCAAAGCACCTGTCACGGCGGCGCTTATGAATCCTGCAGCCAATGGCTTCAACACATCCAAACGGTACGGATGCATTTTTACCAGAAGACGTACCTGGAGCAACTTCATCAAATTTACCACGCATACCGCCAGGCCAGTAGCGATAGCCACCCCCATCGCACCATAGCGCGGAGTCAAGATGATACCGAGAATCAGGTTGACGATTACAGCCGTAAGCGAATTGAGAAAGGAGATCTTCGTATGCCCCGTCATAAGTAACACGTAGCCAACCGAGCCGGTCGAAACATTGACCATAGTGCCTAAAGAGAATGCGACGACCAACGGCCAGGCCGCAACAAAGCCTTCACCTGATATGCCGAGCAAGGACGTGGAAAAGAGTGTAGCAATCCAAAAAATTGGCAGACTGAAGGTGATAGCCCATTTAGTCACAACCTTAAACATCGCTGCCAGCTTTTGCTGTTCTCCCTGGCTATGCAGTTCCGCAATGGTCGGAGCAAACATGGCATTAAAAGATGCCTGTGGCATCAAGATGAAGCCGCTTATTTTGATAGCAGCGGCGTATTGTCCCAGTGCCACATTTGAAATTGCAAAGTACGCAAGCAGCAACGTATCTATTGATTCTAGCACCGTATCGATCACAGCGGTCATAAGGTTCGGCGCCGCAAAGCCTAACCAATTACCCAGTTCATAGGTTAAATGTCCTGATTTTGTGATACTGTTAAGCTTGCGCGCGAAAAATGAGAGGGCGAATACCGCGCTCAATAAGGTAGAGATGAGTGTGACCAGGACAATTCCGTTTAAATCGTGAAAGAGAAAGAGACCTCCCAACAGTAGCAGGATCAAAATGATGGGCATTAAGATGCGTTGTAGCAAGACACGCCACTTGAACTCCTTGAATCCCTGCAAGCCACTCATCCAGATAGTCTGCATGCATAGCAGAGGGATCATTGGGGCCATCAACTGCAAAATCGGGATCATTTCGACTGAATGCTTGATAGCAGCCAGGGAGGGAGCGAAAAGAAACACGAGAAAGGCTCCGAGTATTCCAAACAACCCTACCAAAGCAGTGCAAAAAATCGCCAGGCCCCTCAATGAACCCGATTGCCGCTTGACCCGGTAGATCGAAACATAGCGAACCATAGCATCGTCCAGGCCGAGGTTGAAGATAGAAGAAGTCAAAGTCACTACAGACATACTAAGCGCGTAAAGACCAAAGGCCGCTGGTCCGAGGCCGCGTTGAATCACAAGATTGCTACCATACTTGAGGATGCTGCCCCCGATATTGCCGATACCCACAAAGGCTGCACTGCTCGCCGCACTCCTAATCTCGGACTTCATCACAGGCTGTGGCGAACTCTGCTGTCGTGATATGTCCTTCAGCACGAGCAATGGGATTGTAGCAAGTTCGTCAAACTCAGGATCATCTCGAGTGTCGAAGCCAGTGGTTCCTGGCCTCCATGGAATGTTGTGCTTTCCGAATCGCTCCCTTTCCCGCTTATTCAGGTGACTGACCGGTGGACTAACCGATGATGTCGGCCTTGCCTCTAACGGTCCCATCCTCTTGAACTGTGGGACTCGTAGGGTTGGTCGCGAAGTTATTGCCCCGCCATCGGGCGGTCCCATCCTCTTGAACTGTGGGACTCGCAGGGTTGGTCGCGAAGTTATTGCCCCGCCATCGGGCGGTTCCGGCACGCCGCTCCCTTGTAATTTCAGCGCCCTCTGTTCTGCACCAGCAGGATAGAACCGCTCTTTATGTTGAGGAGGTTGGGTGAGAAATATCGAGGGATCTCTATGGGTATTCCTCATGAAATTGTACAACCGTTCTCCAATACTTGGACATGTAGGACATCGCCTAAATGCTGGTTGGTTCCTACTTCAACGAGAGCAGTTTCACGTGTTCCGTTGAACACGCCAGTGCTCCTCTCTCCATAAGCGTTTTGTGTGTCGATGGAACTCATCGCCACAGTTCTTAGACCGACTGCTGCATTAAGATCACGGTCAAGCACCAGGCCGCAATCCTCACAGACATACGTACGTTCATCCAAACTCAGTTCAGGCTTGATGTATCCACAACCTGAACAGGTCTTGGAGGAAGGATAGAAGCGATCTATCACAACCAGGTGCGTCTGATAGAGCCTGGATTTGTATTCCAGTTGCCGCCGTATCTCACCAAAGTTACTGTCAGACATGGCTTGCAGCGTCTTTGCACGGTTCTTGGAGCCTTTCTTACGGCGTGACTTCTGCCGCTCCAAACGCTTCAATTTCTTCTGAGCATGTTTCAATGCACGCGGGTTCTCAAAGATTGTCCCATCGGAGAGCGTTGCCAGTGTCTTGATGCCTAGATCCACACCGATGGTAGCAGTAGCGGTAGGGGCAGGCTTCTCTTGCTCTTCTTCCACCTGGACACTCACAAACCAACGTCCTGCTTGCTCGCTCACTGTGGCACTAAGCACCTTCGCACTGGTAGGAATGTAGTCACGCTCATGCAAGCGCAAACGTCCCAATCGCGGCAATTGCACAGCATCAGAAGAGACGTGGATGCTTCCAGTCAAGCGGAATGAACCGATAGCCTTACTGCGTTTCTTTGGCTTGGGATAACCGAGCTTGCCGAGCCAAAGGCCTTGTTTCTTCAATTCCACTCGACGAAAGAAGTTTTTGTATGCCTTATCCAAGTCCCGCAATGCCTCTTGCGGAGCGCATTTGGATACCTCATACATCCAAGGATACTCTGACTGCTTGAGCGCATTCAGTTCTTTGTGAAGATCAACAGCCGTAGGACGCTTACCAGACGTACGATAGGCTTCTTTAGAACGAAACAAACCCCAGTTATAACCGAACCTGGATGCGCCAGCATGCTTCAAACAGGCTGTACGCTGCTCGTTCGTGAGGTCTAATTCCGTTTTGTAGCCGCGTACCACTTTCATGGTGCTTCTTCTTTCATCGCCTGTTCCACACAGTGCTTGATCTTCTCAGCGTGTCTCTTCGAGGTTCCACGTCCATAGATATGGCTTGCCATACTGGTAATCACTGCAATGAAATCATCCACCAGGTCATGATCCGTATCGCTTGGAAAGATCACCTCTAAGCGGCGTCCTTGCATCTGCATCAATTGCTCAACATAGGTAAGTCCGAACCGTGTAGCTCGATCAGGATGCTCTACCACAATCACGCCTATGCTGGCATCAGTGAGCAATTTCAGGAACTTGGGACGGCTATCATTGAGTCCTGAAGCCAGTTCGCTGACAGTCTTCGTCACTTGATAGCCGCGTGCCGCTGCATAGTCCTTGAGCCGTTGCAAATGTCAACATTTTGTTTAGCTACTAATCACCCTCAAGAGGAAAAGGAGTGACCCTCTTCTTCAAATATACCCCAGATCACGTAGGCGGTTAATTACAAGTTCCTCGTCTTCCTCAGAAAGTTCCTGACTCTGTATATCCTTACGAACTGGGTGCGTTTCCAGAAAGGAAGGCGAAAAGAGCGCATCCACTGCGGGAGCATCCATATCAGCGTACTCTACGCCAAGAGCATGCAACAGAGTGGGAGCCGTAGCAGTGAGTGGTGCATGCTCATGGACTGATACGCCTGCTGCGAGTGCAGGAGCAGTAGCGAGCAGGAAGCCGTTCATCACGGAAGGATGAGCACCCGCTATGGCGGTCTCACCAGCAGTTGGCACAATAAATGTCTCGGTGTCGAAGTTCAAACGGGTGCCCTGTGGAGAAGGCACATACCCCGGTCTGAATACAGTTATCAGATCAGGTGCGCAGAATAGGTACTCACTCGAGTAGAGTTCTTCCTTGCGGTAAACTCGCTCGATGACCTGCGCCCCGGTCTTGTGGTCGCGTAATTTAACTGGCAGAGCCTTGACAAGGGTATCACGAACTTCCTCATATTCATCCTGTGGATGCACTGCTCCTTGTGGGTCGCGTCCGAGCAGGTTCACCCAGAGCTGGCCGTGTCCCATAAAGTAGGCGAGTGAGTTAGACCAGTTGACCCGGTCTTCCTGCTCATCGTACTCTATCACCCCCATCTCCGCAAGGAAGTTATTCACATTTACAAAGCACTCCACTGCTGCTGGCTGAAAATCGGAGAGCAAACCCAGGAGTCCGGTCTCTCCCACCCACGCCTGTGCGATACGCAATGCCACACTAATGGCCTCTGTTACGGCTGGCTCGAGAGGCCGTGCCTCCACGAGACACTTCACTATGAGACAGGTCGCAGAGGAGAAAGCCGATTGTGTGCAACTGCGTACGCAGGAAACCAAAGCTGAGGGCGATATCACCTTATACTCTACTTCCCAACCGCTAGCACGCAGCAAGTCCGGTAAAAGTTTAGGAGCGGCACCTCTGCCGGTGTGCTGCTCTACAACGGTATAGCCACTGGCTCCTTGTTTCGCACTAGACAGGCGGTTAAGAGGTGTCAGCGTATCGAAAAAGCCAAAACGCGAGGGCAACCGACCACTGAGAACCTGGAAGTGTTGAGTCTGCGGCCCGGTAATCGGTGAAGGATCAAGTTCGACCATTGCCCCATGCTCCATGAGGGTTCTCACCGCTGGGAGCGCGCTGATATCTTCCAAACGGATACCGCTCAACCAGAGCACGACCGCTTTTCGTGTTTCTTTATTAGTGCTATTCATCATATTTATGGTGCGGAGGTCCCCGTCATCGGGAGGAAGTCGGCACCAATCTCCTCTCTACGAAACTAACCATCTAAAACGCAATTCAGGTCGATACGGGTGATCCCCGGTCCTCGACCGTTGCCTTTGATCTCCTACGAGCTATTCTCCATAGCTTATCCTGGTAAATTACACAGCCCCAGATAACCCAGGAGCTCAGTGCGTCTGGTATCCACTGAAAACTATCGATTTGACGGGCGGGTAAGAAGAAGCCGCCAGAGAAAAAATCTGCCACCGCTGATCCACAAACCAAACCCAGAGCAGTCAGTCCCAACATCCGGCCGTAGCGCTTCTCCGCTTCACAGGTCAGATTCAAGCCGATAAACCCCAGCAGTTTGTTTCCCCGCTGCTTCAGTACCGGGGAGCGGCTCATGAGTTGTATGCTAAGGAAAGCTATGACGACGATAGAGGCCAGCCAGAAGAACAGGCCTATCGGACCCATTTCGGCCAGGACCTGGAGATACCCATTGTGTGCTACGCAAAGACCGGTCGCACTGCAGTTCCGCACTAGACGTGGCAGCAGCGTGAAACGCTGATCGTAGACCCAGAAATCACCCGGACCCACCCCCAGTAGCGGTTGCTTACTCCAAACACGCAGGGCGTCCTGCCAGATAATGAGACGGTAATAGTCAGCCGTCTTGACGGAAGACAGCTTGGAGAGCTCCGCCTTCAACAGGGGAAGCAATGGGAGGGCGCACATGCAGAAGAACACGAAGAGCCGACGTGAGTACGCGCAAGTCATCACGATTAGAGCGATGCCTATCTCCAGCCACCAGCTGTTGTCCAACGTGAAATAGGTAGCTAACAAGTTCAGCGCCAGGAGCACGGTATAGAAGAGGCGCATACGCCACCGGGTGGCATAGAGCGCACGTCCGTAGGCAATCATAGCCCCGAGGCAGAGCAACTGAGCCAGGCCTTTCAATTTCATCCAGAAAATGGATGGCTCAGCGTAGCGGAACGTGTAAACTGTGGCATTAATGCGCTTAAATTCAATGATGACGACCATCGCCGCGATAAATGCCAGGATCAGGTACGCGCGCTGAATGTACTCGATAAAGCGGTCTTTTTTGGTCAGAGCCCCTGTAGTAACCAGTATGGCAATGAGAGGAATGAAACAAAGAGCAATCCCAAGGAGTTCATCGTACATGGCGGGAGAGCCGCCTATCTTGCGTGGCACGCTACGAGTCCAGGTAAGCTGGATCGTCACAGTTGAGATAATCGCCATGGTGATCAGCCCAAGTTGCGGCCAGATAGCCCAGATGGATGGAAGGACTACCTCGTGCAGACGAAGAGCTGCCTTCACCAATAGCGCGAAAAACAGCAGAAGTAGCAAGGGCATAACAGCGTAAACAGCCAGCGATTTCACTGCGAACAGTTGTGGGAAAAAGGCAGTTGTAACGATGGCCATGAGCAGCAGACCAGACTCCACGCGCCTGATAGCCAGAACAATGAGAACTAATGCTGCGATGCCAGCAAAGATATACTTCGCATAATCCAGAGTGAATTGCCCAAGGATTGCAGCCACAATGCCCCCGAGGACAATGAGCACGATACGATACCACCACATACCCAATGCACGCATGCGCAAGACCCGCCGGTGGCGTGTCTGCTGTCGTCGTTGTTGACGGGCGAGTTCGAGTGCGCCTCCACCCCCTAAGAACGGGATAGCATGGCCAGGAATAAATTCTGGGGTGCGCATAGTATCTCTCACTCACCCTTCCCGACGACTGGGCAGCACAGGCCCCGGCAGATGCGCGTTAGGCGGCTGTTGAGGAGACGATAGCGTCTTGAACCCCGCCAGAGAAGGCCCAGGTACATTTTTCAGCCCATTGCCATTAGTTGAGGGGACTTGAGCCGGTACCGGGTTTACGGATGGTGCATTCCCACGGACAGCGTAGTTGTGGCTCTTGGAAGTGCCAACGACACGGTTCATGATGACGCCGGCGGGCTTGGACGCGAGGGAATCCAGCATATCTCTCGCTTGCATCAGGATCGGCAATCTTTCATGCCTGGCATCGACAACTAACACAATGCCATCTGCCATCGTCGCCAACAAGCTGGCAGCAGCGCTGCTGAATAAGGCGGGGCCATCGATAATGATCACATCGCTTTTAGCACGCAACTGGCCTAATATGCCAGGCAGCTTCTGTTCTAATACTAAGAGTGTGCCATTGTCTGCGGGAGACCCCACCGGCAGCAGCCAGACACCCGGAATAGTGCTGCGCACTACAGCCTCATTGACACCCTCGGCGCCTGCGCTTTTGAGCAAACCATTCAGGCCCAAGCCAACAGCCTTCATTCCAAAGGCGAGATGGGTAGAAGGCTCTCGGAGGTTACCATCAACAACGACAACAGTCTTGCCGCTACGGGCTAGAATCGACGACAATAAAGCGGCAAAGCTCGTCTTGCCCTCTGCGGTCCGGGGACTGGTTATGAGCAAGACAGCGCCCATAGGGGCCTGCCAACTGCCAGCTAAAACACCTGTCAGGCGCATGTTCGCGCAGATATCTGCCACTTCATCTGCTGCTTTGCCTTTGATATGTGCCAGATTCGTCTTGATCCCTTTATTGCTGGAGAGGCCACCGAGATAGGCCAACCCTAGTTGCTCTTTCACCTGCTTATAACTGAATAGCCGGTTATCCAGGAAGATTACCAGCAACATGAGCAGAACGCCGATGAACAGACCCATGCCAGCAGTAACAGCTATGGTGATGGTAGGTTTGGAGCCGGTTGTTACGTCCTTTGGCTCCGGCAATTGCAACGGGTTGACATCGCTTTTCAGGGTGACCGGTAAGAGTTGTAGTTGTGCCTGCAGGGTATCAATCGTATGGGTGACGTCTGTGAGATTATTGTTGTAAACGGTATATTGCGGCACCTGGTTATTGGGAAGAGACGCGAGTTTAGTTTCCCAGCTGAGCTTCTGCTGCTGAAAACCGCTTATTTGATCGGTCAGGCTCTTACGCACTGCATCCAGTTGCTGCTGGGCCTGTGACTGGATATAAGCCGAAAAGCCTTTTGCGACAGCGTCAGCCAGTAGGACCGCATCAGCTTGATGGGTAGTCGACACAGTGAGGGTGATGGTTGCAACGGTTGTAGCAGTGCTTGGAATGACGTCTGCGATGAGGTCGTCGGCGGTGTATCCACGGCTCTGGAGTTGGGGATCGAATTGAATAATAAACTGCATGGCCGGGCGCGTTGAAATTTGCGTCGCATAGCTAAGGGCCTTAGTAAGGCTATCTGCAGAGGAGACAGTACTCGATGTTCCAGACCAGGTGGTACCGGGAGCGCCCGACTGAACAATCAACACCGAATTCGCCTGGTAAACGGTTGGCTGCGCTTTTGCCAATAAGTACCCTCCCGCAGTCGCGACCAGGACGCAGACCAGGACTATCCAACTGTATGGTTTAATTCTTGCAAAGAAACGTTTCAAAGGACACCCCTCTCAAAAAGATAGCTTCCCTCACCTTAGGGGCCTTACGGAAATAACTTCATCAGGCGAGACGATTTCCTCGCTGGCTCGATGAGTGTTGTATGGAGCAAGAATCATCAAGTTATTTCCGTAAAAGCCCTTAGAATTGAGTGCTGGCGGAGACATCTCCTCAGCTCCCCAAATTCAGCGAGATCGGTACCGGGCTTCCGCAGAAGCTCTCAAGCGTACAAAGGTCTCCACTTATCTATGCAGATAAGAGAGTTATGTGCAACCAGACCCCTCATCCCATTCCACATATCAGCTGAATACCTATTGTATAGAGTCACCGGGCCGCATTGTTCTGACTGGTTGAGTAGAAAGCAACAATGCCTTCCTCAAGCCCTTGAGCATTTAGATGGTAACTGATGGCTTTTTCAAATTGCATGTAGCCCGAAGAAGCGGGACTCTGAATAGTGCCGGAATCGCCCACGTTGATATACATATCATCATAGAGTACAACCATGCCCACGATATTACCGCTAGCTATGGAGCTACCGCTGATGCTGACCGGGCTGGTCAGCCGCGCATACGCAGGAGGGTTAATGATCCTGGAACTTCCATCGATCGAGCTGACTTGCCATACTTCGAAAACGTTAGTCGGAACTTCGTTCAAGTGATGTAACGTTGCAATAAAGCCCCCCCCTCCTGGTCCATGGTTGGTAACTGTGATAGACAAAACGGACAGCTTACTGGCACCGGGTGGAAGTGTCACCGTAAAGTTCGCCGGCAGCCAGTGAAAGATAGTCTCGGCCAGATGGGCAGTTACCGCCCCCGGGGCTAATCTCCAGGCATCGCGTATTTGCCCAGTTGGCTGCCCTGGCTGTAATGCCGCCAGCTCGGAACTGATGATGGCCTGATTCTGTTCCCCCTGATAACGAGTTACATCGGGATAAATGCCGGGGAAGAGGATTTGCCCAAATGTTGAGCCATTCCACTGATATTCCTTATAAAGGTCAGGTGCTCCTTTAATAACATCGTAGGGGCTTGCCTCCCCCGTTATAAGGGTACCGACAGAGCTGATCAGTGCGTCGCCCTTGAGCAACCCCAGCACGCTGAAGCGCCGAGCGGGCGTTCCAAACAGATTATCATAAACATAGAGATCTAGTTTTGCTTCGGGAGAATAATAGCGAACATCGACCAGTGCGTCCAAAGTGCCAGGACCTTCCAGGCTGCCACATATTACTTTCTGGACTTTGTTAATGTTCGCATGTGTCCCAACCAGGTTATCCCAATTGAGTGATAAGTTGGAAGGGCATGCAATGACTTGTAGAGTTATCGTCGGGGGCGCAAACGTAGGCGTCGGCGAGACGACAGCAGTCGAAGTCGGAGTACTCGCGATCGGATTCGCCAATGGCGTGCCGCTTTGGGATGGTGTTGGGAAAAGGCCGCTGCACCCCCCAAATAGTATTACCAAACTACACCCCAATGTTATTACTCCGACGTGCCTTAGACCAGTTCTCAAGAATTGTCGCCTCCAGTGCTGATAGCTCAATTTTTTACATACCCTCAGGAATCGCTTTTTCATAGCCCATACCTCACATAATGTTGACCTCGGCATGAGTGTTTGCTTGATCCATCTGTACAGACAAACGACCCACGAGACGTCTTATAACATCCATGGGTTACAATAGTACACAATAGTACTCCTTTGCATAAGGACAAGACAGTTCCAGTATCTTTGGAAACGTGACTGTTGGGGTCTTATTTCGCTTGCGCCGCCTCCTGCGACGAGCGGAGGGGAAGGAAAGAAGGGGAGCCATCTTACCCACGTGGTTGTCATTTCACAACTGTCATGTCACAATAACAACCAGTCCATAACCGTTCAAATATTGCCATCTTTACTTGTGTCATCTATGCTCTGTTGGTACGAGCAAAACACCGGGTCACCAAAGCATTGGCTTCGTGGATATAGAGTAGAGGAGTATGTGGCAATGAATTTTCTCAAAACTGCGAAATCTTATACCAGGGCTTCTATCAACGTTTCGTCGCAAATGTATAGACGGGTGACGAACCGTTTACGAATTTTGCCGGACTTTTTGATTATTGGAGGTGAGAGATGCGGAACCTCGTCTCTGTACTATTATTTGACAGAGCATCCAAATATTGCTGCTGCCACTAGCAAGGAGACGCATTTCTTCGATGAAAATTTTGCCAAAGGGCCCGGTTGGTATCATGCACAGTTCCCCTTTTTTTTCCACAAACACTATGTCGAACACGTGCTCAGGCAAGATTTTATCACGGGGGAGGGAACGCCGTATTACTTTTTGTATCCGCATGCTCCTAAAAGGGTGTTCGAGCTCGTTCCACATGTGAAGCTCATAGCTCTGCTGAGAAATCCTGTCGACAGAGCTTTTTCAAAATACTGGATAGAGTTGAAGGCGGGATTTGAAACCTGGTCGTTTGAAGACGCAATAAGGGGTGAGCAGGAGAGACTGGCTGGCGAACTAGAGAAAATGCTGCGAGACGAAAACTACTACAGTCATAGCTTTCGGCATTTCTCTTATCTGACGCGAGGGATTTATGTGGACCAGCTACAAAATTGGCTGCGCTTTTTCCCGAAAGAGCAAGTTCTGATTCTCAGAAGTGAAGATCTCTACAAGGACCCAGCGGTGGTTTTAAAGAAGACCCTGGCATTTCTCGGCGTGCCGAATAGGGAGCTAAGCAAAGGATACAAGAATTATCGAAGACCAAGTAAAAGAGGATATAGGAAAAAGGAAGCTCCTCCAAAAATGGACCCGAACATGAGGGATTACCTGAGCGAGTACTTCCGGCCGCACAATGCGCGCCTGTACGACTACCTGGGCGTGGATTTCGGCTGGGACCGGTGAGCCGGATGCCCGGGTGGGGAAGCTACAGTCGTAGAGGGGAGCGCGGGGAGCACCACCTGCAACCAGCAGGGCTGTAGCGACGATCACAGGTGTAGATGACAATGAAAGGAGTAGTAGCGCTGCCTCGTCCCCTCCTGCATGCAGGGTTGCCGGAGAGGCCACGCGTTACATAGCAAGCAGATGGAGACCTTTACTGAAGCCAGCCAGCCCCTGGAGGCCCCCTCGTCTGGCGTCCCAGACCAGGCAGGTCAGGGTCTATTAGATCCTCGGACCATGCGGGCTCGCAGCGTGCTCAAGATGCCCCTGCTGCAGAAAGTCTACAGGGGAATAACGAGCCCGATCCGGCTGTTGCCGGACTTTCTGATCATTGGGACGCAGCGAGGCGGGACCACGTCGCTTTACCACTACCTGAAAACACATCCCTGCATGGAGCCTACTACTGTGACAGATACACATTTTTTTGATAAGAAGTTCGACAGAGGGCTGAGCTGGTACCGGGGCCACTTTCCCACGCGCCTGGGGAAGTACTATAGCCAGCGGGTGCGCCAGCAGCCGTTTGTGACAGGAGAGGCCAGTCCCTCCTACCTGTTTCATCCGCACGCGCCCGGGCGCGTGGCGCAGGTGCTGCCCGGCGCCCGGCTGATCGTCCTGCTGCGCAACCCGGTGGATCGCGCCTATTCGCAGTACTTTCACGCCATCGAACTCGGGCACGAAAGCCTGTCCTTCGAGGAGGCCATCGAGGGGGAAGAGGAGCGGACGGCGCGCGAGCGGGAGCGCATCCTGGCCGATGAGCGCTACTACAGCCACGCGTATAAGCACCGCAGCTATCTGACGAGAGGCATATACGTGGAGCAATTGCGGGCCTGGATGGAGTTGTTTGGC
>WNGR01013414.1_pt1 | contig 16385 bp, 23 predicted proteins | sample 5407581 | NCBI WGS metagenome assembly WNGR01 (sample SAMN13153383, study PRJNA577476) | soil metagenome | isolation source: 80 cm soil or saprolite under Garry oak tree replicate 2 | place: USA:California | collected 2016-06-15 | reverse complement strand
TTCCTCTCACACCAGTCTTGAGCGCGGCTCGACTTGGTACTTGTGCATCACCGAACTGAAGTCCTGATCCGACTTCACTCTACGAAGAACTCAGACTCGAACGCACGTCGCACGATAACGCCAGCCGTGGCGTTACATCTGATGTCAGCCATTGCTTTACTAGTTCTGATAGAGATGGGAATGTGCATAGATTGAAATCATGTAGTCACTATTACAGAATTGAAATTATGAACTGCCCTCACCCAGGCCAATGGGTTCAGGCGTTGTGAAAACCCTCTCTTCCAATAAGGTCTCTCATAACAATTTCTTGTACATCTTCTTCCACACTGGCCATCCCTCAAAGCCATGTGTTGGCTTGCTGCTGGGGCATTTGTGTGCATGCCACCAGTACTTGGTTGTCTTTGGTAATGCTTCTATCATCTACTATGGCTTCTCGTCCTCTGCTTTGTTGGTTCCACGTATGCTGGGGACAATTGTGGCTAAGGTGTCCCTTTTGATGACATGTGTAGCACTCAACTTCACTAAGATCTCATTGCCTCCCTCTTCCTTGTCCTTGTATGAACCCTCCCCTGGGTGCATATCTCCCTTGAGGTACGTATCCTCCACAGGGCATTGTTTGTGGGTTCATCTCTTTGCTTCCCACTATTCATCTGCAAGTTCTTCTGGCTGATGTGTCCATGGCATTTGGGTCAGTGAGTTGTCCTCTGGGTGCCCACCCACTCCTAGTTTGTTTAGGTGCAGTATTCCCTCGGTGCACCTGCAGTCTTGCCTTCATGTGAATGTAGGTCTGTTGTCAATCGATAGCTGCTTGTTTCCACTGTTCATAGGTGTTTGGTCGATTGAGCTTGAGTATCTTTTGATACAACCCCATGGGCAGTCCTTCTGTGAAGGTTTTGATTGTTTGAGGTATGTCAAACCTGTACCCTGCCATCCTAACAAGCTCTTTAAATTCAGCTATATAGCTGTTAATATCTTCTCCCTTCATTTTACAGTCTTGCAGACTTGACTACACATTTTCCTTAGCTAGGCTATCAGCAAAACATCAAAGGAAAGATGCTGCTACTTCACTCCAGAGCCTTTCATTGGTGTTTGCTATTCCACCTTGGAGCTGTCTTGTCAGCCATCAGTTCACAGCTACCACCCATTTGTTAACTTGTGGTCCTTTGATGTAGGTAAGAAAGAACATAGCTCGTTGGTAGGGGTTAATTATGAGGGGGTTGTCGTTGTTTACTCCTCAGTACAACTCCCATTGATTGATGAAGAGTTACATGTTCTTCCTATTGCCATCATAGATGGAAGGTGTTTCTCCTACCAATTTTCCTGGTTGTGGTTGTGGTATTTGAACCAGTGGGGGTCCCCAACCTCCCCCTGGAGGTCCCACTCCAGGAGGACCTCCTCCTCCAGGGTATCCTCCTCCTCCTCTGGGTATTCCTCTGCCTGGAAATCCCCCCTGCCTGGGTATCCCCCTCAGGGGAATCCTTGTGCAGGTATATCATCTTGGGGTAGTCAGATTGGCAGTAACTCAGGTAGTCTTTCGGGTCCTCCACTGGGTGGATCAGCCCTGTCAGGTCTGGTGGCTTGTCAAAGTGCTGCTGCATTGTCTACTATGTTGGCTACTCATCTTGCTCAGTGGCCAGTTTGTGGGTCGATCTCCTCCATCATTTCCCTCCTAGGATAGTGGGTTTCCTTGTTGAACATTTGTGTTTTGGTCATTGTAGCCATGGGGGGATTGATATGAATGGACTCAGCTAGATTGGCCAGTCTTTCTTCTTCAGTTGTGTTTCCTGGTGCTCCAGATTTGATTGTATTCTTGGAGTGTTCACTTCTCTTGTCTTCATCTTCTGTGGATGGAGCTGGGGTTCTTGGAGTTTGAGGTGGTTGCCCATCCATTGGTCCTACTTGCCCTGCTGTTTGTACTTCATCTTCAAATATATTACAACAATAGTCAGGTCCTGTTGGTCTTATGATGTTCCACCTGGCTTGAGGGGTGTCCCAAGTAATCTCTGTCCAACACATGAAGTTGTGATTAAACTCAACTGGATAGTACTGTGATGGTCTGGTTGGGATATTGACAAAATACCCAGTACTTCCTCAAACAGTTCTCCACCTTGCCTCCTTGAGGTGTATGACAGGTACATCTTGTTCTCCTTGGTCTTCAAGTGAGTAGGGTGCGAAAACCCAATAATCTTTGGTAGTAAGGCACGCCATGTTGGAGCTTGGTCTTAATGTTACATTGTCACTGAATGTCAGCCTTGACTTAGGCCTGAGCATGGTGCACTGTACATGACTTAGCTATGAACGTATACATGGACTCTTCTAGTCACATGATGCTACTAGTCATGAGGTTCAATGACACTTGGACATGAGACAATGGTCAGTTCTTGAGTACAAGTAGAGAAAGGGAGAGAGCCCTTAGATCTTGCAGAGTAGAAGTGGATGCAAGTGATGATTCAAGAAGACCAAGCTGGAGAGCTAGGTCGTCTGCAACTACAGACTATATACACAAGCCAGAGGGCTTTAAAGCACCTCTTCAATCCAGAACCCTAGTACTACTATCCTAGGGTCAAGTCATCATATCATACATGTGATTCTCATGCTGACTGAGATATTCATCCATGACTAATTACCGCTTACTCATGTAGTCATAACCAGTGAGTAAGTGTCTTAGAGTGAGAATGTAACAAGAAGAAACTATCTGGGTGCAAGAGCTGCAAAATGATGCACTTCGCCAAGAGGTCACAAGTCTACAAGAAAGGTTACAATCTACAGTATGCAAGCTAAACAAGGCAGAGAGGTGAGCAGACAAGCTTGAGATGTGTCTGGATCTGTTGGAAATAATGGGGAAACACAGCAGTCGCTTGTCCCAGCATCATCATACCCATCATAAATGGTCCCTCACCTCCAGCTCTAGTTCTGATGGCTCTGCTTTGTCCAGTCAGTGCTCTCAGTCTCCATTGCACTCCACATTGAAAGGCAAATACCACCATGTCAATTTGCCAGTCATTCCAAAGACATCAGAGAAGGGAAAAGGGAAGATGATGTATCAGGACAAAGTGGGTGAAGGGGTGGCTGTGTCACTCAGGATATTGCAAAGCAGCACTGGTGGGAACGCAATGGCAACAACATCAGATGAGTGGCCAGCTTCCTCTATCGAGTAGTTTGATCCTTACACAAATGTTATGAATACTACACTATGGACATGGAACAGGACTAAACTTCATCTACATGTAAATGGAACCTTGAAACACAATTGGTTTTCCTGATCTGCCCAAACAGCATCATCTCAAATGAGTCCCAGACACTCGCATCCTCCTCTGCGTCCTTCCAGATTGGCATGAAAACCTCTCTGATCTGGCTAATGCCAACAAGCTGCATGCATACATTTGAGAGTCAAATGCATATTTCAATGAGACTGGCACATGCTCTTGTATTGTCGACAGGCAGAGGCATTCAAAGCTGGCCAAACAAGCCTTGAATCATCTGCATGCCCCATTCAGCTGCCTGTCAACAGGAGAGAAGCTGATTGTCGAATTGGACTGCTGCACACATCCCTTCTTCTGTCAAGTGGAGGGTCTCACTGGCTTTCATTGGTGCACAAATGAAACCACCCTGATGAAGTGCTGCACTACCATGGGGGAACACTGTATCAGCTACAAGATAGAACCCATTTGATGTTCACAAGCACAGCTTTTCATAGATCCTCTATGCAACTCTCAAGTTGTGCCAGCTCTCAGGTGCATTAAGATGGCATGCAATGACAGTTCCTGCAAATCCCAAGTCACTGGCATTGTGTGAGTGAGGCAAAAGAAGTGTGCACCATCAGGGCTGAAGACCAAAATATTACTGATATAATGGTCATGCAACCAGCCATTATACATGGCATTCTCTATGTCCTGGTCCAAAGACTCCTCAACTGGGAGTTTGAGACTGTCAATGAAGCCAAACATGCCAAAAAGTTGATCATGTCATTCAACAATGTGATGAGTGAAGTGATCAAATGTCTCACCACAAGGCCATTCAATGCATGCAGTAGGAATCTTGCATAAGACTGTAAGGAGTATCTGGAGGGAAAAGGAGAGATAGTGTGTTACGTTGCCACTGAATGTCAGCCTTGACTTAGGCTTAGAGATGGGGTGTGATTATGACTTAGCGATGACGAGTATACATGGACTTCCTATAGTCACGTGATACAGTGGTCACAAGGTCCAATGACACCTGGACACAAGACAATGGTCACTCCTTGAGTACAAGTAGAGAAAGGGATGAAGCCCTTAGATCTTGCAGAGTAGAGGAGAAGACAAGTGGCGATTCAAGAAGACCAAGCTGGAGAGCTAGGTCTTCAATGACTACACTTTAAGTACTACAATGAGAGGGCTTTGAAGCACCTCTAGAATCTGAAACCTACTACCCGGATCCTAGTATTGAGTCATCATATCATACATGTGATACTAGGCTGACTGATGCGTTAGTCCATGACTAATTACCGCTTACTCATGTAGTCATAACCTATGAGTAAGTGTCTTATCATCAATCCGTAACATCACCCCCTTTTCAGCCCTTGCACCCACGCAAGATCTCCTCATTCATATGAAGCACATCATCTACGAACCCCTCATTGGTCAAGTTGATTCGTTCAATCGCATCAGCCATTTCCAAATGTCGAATGGCTCCCAACTTAGCTGCTGCCAATTGCCCCCACACTTCTTTGTTCTCCACCAGAACCTGCTCCATCCTGTCCAGTTCTGCCGTCACCACATGAAAACAATGAATCTCCGCCTTCAGCGACAAGTTGCCTACTCATTTGATCAGCCAGTCCGTCATCTCCCATCCCTGCGCATCGGCCTTGAGGTAGTCCAGCTCCACAGTTGTGTAGGTGGGCTTGCCATTGAACTTGTATACCGGCATGGCATACAGGGGCTTGCTGAACACCTTGTTGGTGTCTTTGCGGAGTGCCACTACCAACGGATTGGGGGCCATGATGGCCTGTGTGTAGTGCGCTTGTTGCGTGGTTGTGGCGTGGGGCATGCATATGGGATAGTCGATGTAATGAGGCCCCTGGTTGACATTGAACCCCAGGGGCTCACGCTTTTGCAGCATGGTGGGCATGTACGACTTCTTGTATAGTGGGTACCCATTTGTGGTCATGGTGTACAGGGTCTCGTTTGGGTCGTCAGAGTTGCGCTGGTTCTTTATAAAGGGATGCTCATCTGGGTACCAGTCTCAAAGACTGGTAGTGCAGCTCCATGGTCCTCCCATTGCCGGTGTACTTGCTGGTGCAGCACTTCCCGAGCTGCTTTCGCAGCGTTTCTCTTGTGCATGGCTTGTGCGAACTGCTCCTCCCTCCACTGTATGCTGGCTTTCTTCAGCGACTGTGTCTTCAATTCTCCCCATGTGGGGAGGGACTCACAGTACTCCTTCAGCTTCCCAAAGCTCATTATCAAGTGCTTGGGTGTCAGCTTGATGAGTTGGTGTGGCTCCCATCCCATCAGGGTCTGACATGCATCGCAGTATGGGTGATAATGGACGCAGGGACAGTGCTGTCATCTGGAGGTCTGGGAAGACCTCTCGTACTCATGCCAGCTCTTCCCCTGTGAGGGGAGTGGCGAGTTCGTGCTCATCTTGGATGTGGGGCTGAATGTACTTCTTGGCACAGAGTTCTTGTGCCTCGTCGCAGGTAATGAGTTGGGTGTCCAGCTCGGCTCCGAAGATGCGCTCCGGTGAGCTGAGGTAGTAGGAGTTGACAGCATTGGACATAGGAAGAGTGTGAGTGTTCTTTGGTTTTGATGTGGAAGAGGGGATAGGGTACTTGCTCATCATCCCTTGCCTTATATGCCCGCAGGGAGTGGTGTTGGAATTTTTGAACTCCCTTATCGCTTCAGGGGCATGTACGTCCTTGTGATCAACCCATTCGTTATCTGAGTCTGGGTATCCCTTCCATTTGACAAGGTACTGCTTCTTGTGTCTTCTGCCGAATTGCTGAGAATCTAGAATCTTCTTGACCTTGTATTCTTCCCTGTTATTGATGAGGTCTGGAGCCAGTCTTGAATAATTTGATCCATGAAGGTCAGTCTCCCAGTATGGCATGAGAAGATCGATGTGAAACACATCATGAATGCTCCACTGTGTGGGAAGTTTCAATCGATAGTTGACAGGGGACATCACCTGAATGATTGGAAAAGGGCCATGTCTCTTGGGTGCGAGCTTGGCAGTCGGCTGATTCGTGCAAAGATGACGTCCTTCTAGCCATACGAAGTCCCCTTCTCGATATTTGGGCATATCTTTATGTTTGACCCATGACTGCTGCGCTTTGATCATCAGTTCCTGGGCGCGTTGCCTCACCCTCTTGAATTGGTCTAGCCTTAACACCACCTGTGGTATTGGGGATGGCTTATCCGTCCAATCAGCTTGTGGGTTGAATCCGTACAATACAAAGAAAGGGGACTCTCCCATAGTTTCACTTGGCCAATTGTTGTGCGCAAATTCTGCAAGGGGTAGATATGCATGCCAGTTATCTTGCCATTCGTTGACCCAAAATCGCAAATACTGTTCCAGCCATTGATCATGCATTCCAATTGCCCGTCCGTCTGGGGGTGGTATGCAGTTAAGATATTTTGCATTGTTCCTGTTCCTTTGCACAGCCCTTTGATAAATCTCAAGGCAAACCTTGGGTCTCTATTGCTGATGAACTTCAGTGGGAGTCCGAATCATGGGAAAATGTGTTGCATGATCAGCCCTGCAGTTTCTTCAGCGGTCATGCTTTCCTTGCATAGAATGAATACTGCAGCTTTGGTGCAGTCGTGATCGGTTACGGTGAGTATCAAGTCATATCCCTGTGAGACTGGTAGCTTAGTAATGAAATCTAGGGCAATGGTTTTGAATGGCATAGCTTCGTGTATAGGGTATATAGGTGATAGCAGGGCTTTGGTAGGTTGTGTGTTGATTTTGTTCCTTTGGCATTCCACGCACCCCCGTATGTAGCTCATTACATCTTGTCGCATGTTTGGCCACCAGTATCTGCGACTCACTAATTGGTGTGTCTTGTTAATCCTGGGGTGTCCATATACTGGTGCATCATGATGGGCTTGTATGAAGATTCGTTTGTGCTCCATTTTTCCCGTTACCATGTGGCATCCGTCCTTGTAACATACCCCTTCAACCTTCTTCAAGTGATGTGCGTCAACCCATGGCTTGAGCAGCTCTTCGTCCTGGGCATATATTGGGTCCGCAGCTTCCATTTCTTCTTGGGCTACGATTCTTTGCATAGGAGGGGCATGTTGCATCACTCCTGCTCTTACGAAGACATGATCGGGTAGTACGACTACGTCCTTGTTGTCATCTTCTCCCTGGTCATATCCTGGACGTCTCGATAGTGCATCAGCCCATCCGTTAAGTCTGCCAGGGAGGTGACGTATCTCGAAGTCATATTCCGACAATTCCAGTACTTCTTGTGCGACTCTTCTTGATATCCTTTGCGGCAATCTCCAATATTGCAGGTTGAGGTGGTCAGAGTAGATGATAATTTTGTGAGGGGATTCTGCTAATAAGGGTCTCCAGTTCCTGAGTGCCATTACAATAGCTAAGAGCTCAAGGTCATATATGTTGTAGTTTCATTGCGCCTCGTTGAGCGTGGCTGAGTAGTATCCTATGGGGTGCTTTTTACCATCCTCTTTTCGTTGCAAGAGTACAGCTCCTACCGCATATCCCGAAGCGTCCACCTCTAGCTCGAATTGATCATCTAATTTGGCATGTGCTAGTACGGGTTCTGTTGTAACGTGTTTCTTCAGTGCATCGAAGGCTTCTTGTTCCTCTGTTTCCCATCGCCATTCTTGATCTTTACGCATGAGTTTGTGTAGTGGTCATGCAATGTATGCAAAGTCTTTGATAAAGGGACGGTAGAAGTTGAAAAATCCAAGTGCGTTTTTGGGTATTGGCCACGTGTCTACCCCTGCGATTTTTGCAGGGTCCATTCGTGTCACCCCCTTTTCAAGGATTACCCCCAGGTAATCCATGGAGGATGCATGGAAGAGGCACTTCTCCGGTTTGAAATACAGGTCGTGGAGTTGGGCGACTTTAAGGATGTCGTGTACTGCCTGTCTATGGTCCTCGAGGTTAGTGCAGGTAGCTATGCCTATATCGTCCATATAGATGTGGATAGTGGTTCCAAGTGGTTCGTGTTTGAGGATGATGTTGCAGTAGATGTAGTTCATCATGGTTTGAAATGTTGCTGGCGAGTTGGTGAGTCCAAAGTACATTACAGTAGGTTCAAAAAGACTGTATCTGGTTTTGAACACCGCTTTTTGTTCATCTCCTTCATGAATGCGCACGTTATTGTATCCCCATCGAACATTGAGTTTGGTGTATATGTGTGCGTTGCTCAGATCTCAGATGAGATCGGCAATCAGTGGGAGTGGGTATTGGTTTTAAACTGTGATGGCATTGATCTTCCAGTAATCCTGTACCAGTTGCATTTTTCCATCCTTTTTGCGAACGAAGAAAAATGAAGATGCGTATGGTGACTTGGACTCATGAATATATCCCTTTTTGAGTTCATCTTTGATGAACTTTCATACTGCCTCGTCTTCAACTCGATTCATAGGGTATACCTTACAGTCCACCGCCTCTGGGGCATCCTTTTTGAATTCGATTGCGTGATCCCATGCTTGTTTTGGTGGGTATCGCTTTGATTCTTCTTTGCTGAATACCTTTGCAAACTCGTGATATTCTGTGGGAACTTCTACTTTTTTTGTGTATTGCTGTGCCTTGATGGCCAATTTGGTGGAGGTTGTAGCTCATAGATACCTGTCAGTTGTAGTTTCTTGAATTCGTGCTATTACTGGGTCTTTTCCAGGAATCGAAGGGTTTACAGACTGAATAATTATAGGCAATGCTTTTTCATGGATGATGCTGCTTTTCCATGTAAATTGAGGTTCAAAGGCAGCCATCCATGGGTACCCTAACACGATTTCCTCATTCCCTATGTTCGTGATGAGGAATTGTATCACCTTGTTAGTCCCATTAGTTTGCACCTTTAGGTCCATGTAGTGCATGATTAACCTGGCCTGGTTTGCCGTGTTGTCAATGTTCCATATTTTTCGTGGCCTTTGCAGGGGCCTTCTTCCCAGTTTCATCCTCCATATGAAGGTTTCACTCATGAAGCAATCAGTGGCTCCAGAGTCTACAAGTGCTTTAATGTTGGCCATTGCGTTGCTTGTTCTGATAGAGATGGGGATATGTGTTATGTTGCCACTGAACGTCAGCCTTGACTTAGGCTCGAGTGTGGGGCGCAATACGACTTAGCAATAAGTATACACAGACGTCTCTGGGTCACGTGATACATGGGGTCACAAGGTCCAATGACACTTGGACACAAGACAATGGTTGCTTCTTGGATACTAGTAGAGAAAGGGAGAGAGCCCTTAGATCTTGCAGAATAGAAGAAGAATGCTAGTGGCGATTCAAGAAGACCAAACTGGAGAGTTAGGTCTTCAACAACTACATCTTAAGTACTACAAGAAAGAGGGCTTTGAAGCGCCTCTCAAACCCAAACCCTAATACTGCTATCCTAGGATTGAGTCATCCTATCTTACATGTGATACTTGTGCTGACTGATGAGAAGTCCATGACTAAATACCGCTTACCCATGTAGTCATAACCATTAGGTAAGTGTCTTGGTGCAAACGTAACATCACCCCCTTTTCAGGTGCAACGCCCATGTTGGACGTTCTCCCCAACCGCTCGCAAAGCGTCATCCACCAGTCCGTCGTCCTGCTCCTGAATCCTTCACAACGCGTCCGCCATCTCTAACCTCCGAATCGTCTTGCAGTGCATCCCAGCAAGCTCACCCCACTGGTCCTCGCCCACCACTATGGCCTCTTCAAGGCGCTCCAACTCTTGCGCCATGACACAGAAGCGGTGTACCTCTGCAATCAACAGGGGTCGTGGAGGCAGTGAATCATATGATCAGTTTGTTCCACTCCTTCTGCATCCATCTTGAGCACCTCCAACTCCTGTGTGTGGTAGACTGGCTTCCCATTGAAGTGGAAAATGGGCACGGCATACAAGGGTTTGGTGTATACCTTGTCACTGTCATTGCGCAACCCAATGACAATGGGATTCAGGTGGAGTATGACTTGCACATACTCCGCCTGCTTGATGTCACCATCCAGTCCCTTGATGGGGAAGGAAATGAAGTTGTCCCCGTCATTCGATTTGAACCCCGGTGGAATCTTGTTGCATGGAGTGCAGTAGCTCCCCTTATACAAGGGGTAGCCCGTCATGGTGGCCACATACAGGGTTTCGGTCAGGTCATCAGTGTTGGTCAAGACACATATGAATGGGTGCTCAGCTGGGTACAACTCCTCATTGCTCATGACACTGGTGGTGTGGCTCCACGGGCCACGCGTTGTTGGTGTACTAACTGGCACAGTGCTTCCCATGCTGCCATCTTTGCACTTCTCTTGGCGACGGCCCTTGCGAATTGCTCGTCTCTCCATGTTGAGCATACCTTCTTGATAGCTGCCTGTGTCCTTGTGTTCCCGAAAAGGGACTGGTAGCGGGATTTCTCCCAGATGGCCATCTTTAGGTCCCCAAATGTCGGCATCGAGGTCTTGTACATCATCCTGATGGGTGGGGGTTGCTCCCATGCCATCAGGGTCTGACAGTCGTCGCACCATGGGTGATAGTGAATGCATGGGCATTGGTTTCGTGTTGAGGTCTGGAAACTTGAGTAGGACTGCTCCCAGCTCTTCCTCGGTGAGGGGAGTGACGAGGAGGTTTTCGTCAGTGACATGAGGTCGAATATACTTCTTGGTGCAGAGTTCTTGTGCCTCTTGGAGTGTGATGAGTCCAGACTCAAGCTCAACCCCGAAGATCCACTCTGGCGAGCCAAGGTAGTAGTTGTTGACATCCATCATGTAAGAGATAAGTTTCTTCGTGAGAGATGAAGGATGAGAAGAGGGGATGTTGGACTCACTTGTGGAACCCTGGTTTATATGTGTTGCCCCAGTGGAGTTTTGTTTTTCGAACTCCCTTATCGCTTCCAGGGCATGTATGTCCTTTTTGTCTACCCACTCATTATCTGAGTTGGGGTATCCCTTCCATTTGATAAGGTATTGCCTTTTGCATCCCCTTCTGAATTGCCAAGAGTCTAGAATTTTCTCGATTTCATATTCTTCTTTGTTATCAACTAGGTCTGGAGTCAGTCTTGAATAATTTGATCCATGGAAATCGGTTTCTCAGTAGGGTGTGAGAAGATTGATGTGAAATACGTCATGAATGCTCCACTGTGTGGGAAGTTTTAATCGATAATTGACAGGGGACATCACCTGAGTAATGGGAAAGGGGCCATGTCTTTTCTTTTGGGCACCAGCTTGGCAGTAGGCTGATTTGTTCACAGGTGACGTCCTTCTAGCCACACCAGGTCCCCTTCTTGGTATTTGGGTGTATCTTTGTGTTTGACCCATGACTTCTGTGCTTTGATCATCAGTTCTTGGGCGTGTTGTCTTGCCATTTTGAACTGATCTAGTCGTAGTGCCACCTGTGGTATTGGAGATGGCTTATCCATCCAATCAGCACGTGGGTTAAACCTGTATAGTACAAAGAAGGGGGACTCTCCCGTGGTTTCATTTGGCCAATTGTTATGCGCAAATTCTGCAAGAGGTAAGTATGCATGCCAGTTATCTTGCCGCTCGTTGACCCAGAACCTTAGATACTGTTCCAGCCATTGATTGGTGTGCTCTGATTGTCTGTCTGTTCGAGGGTGATATGCCATGGATATGTTCTGTGTTGTTCCCATGCCTTTGCACAGCCCCCTGACAAATCTTGAGGCGAATTTTGGATCCCTATCGCTAATAAACTTCAGGGGGAGTCTGAATCATGGGAATATGTGTTGAATGATCAGTCCCACAGTTTCTTTGGCCATCATACTTTCCCTACACAGGATGAATACTGCAGCTTTGGTGCAATCGTGGTCGGTTACAGTGAGTATCGAGTCATATCCCTGGGAGATTGGTAGTTTAGTAATGAAGTCCAGTGCGACAGTTTCAAAAGGCATAGCTTCATGCATGGGAAAGATGGGTGATAGTGGCGCTTTAGTTGGTCATGTGTTGATCTTATTCCTTTGGCATTTGGCGCAACCTTGAACATAGCTCATCACATCTTGCTGCATGTTTGGCCACCAGTACCTTCAGCTTGTCAGTTGGTACATTTTGTTAATCCCAGGATGTCCATATACTGGCACGTCATAATGGGCTTGTATGAGTAGCTGTTTGTGCTTCATTCCGCCAGTTACTATGCGTTGCCCTTCCTTATACCATACTCTTTCTACCTTCTTTAGTCGGTGAGCATCAATCCATGGCTTCAACAAGCTTTCGTCTTGCTTGTACACTGGGTTTGTGGGCTCCATTTCTTCTTGGGCTATGATCCTCTGCATTGGTGGAGCACGTTCTGCTTTACTGGCCCTTGTGAAGATGTGATCAGGTAAGACAACTATGTCTTTGTTGTCGTCTTCGCCTTGATCATACCCTGGTCGTCGTGACAGTGCATCAGCTCATCCGTTTAATCTTCCAGGAAGGTGACGTATCTCAAAGTCGTATTCCAACAATTCCAATACTTCCCTTGCAACCCTCCTTGATATCCTCTGTGGTAATCTCCAATACTGTAGGTTCAGGTGATTGGAGTATATGATAACTTTGTGTGGGGATCCTGCCAGCAGGGGTCTCCAGTTCTTGAGTGCCATTACGATTGCCAGAAGTTCGAGATCATAGATGTTGTAATTCCGCTGTGCTTCGTTAAGTGTAGCTGAATAGTACCCTATGGGGTGCCTTTTACCATCCTCTTTTCGTTGTAAGAGGTCTGCGCCTACCGTGTATCCCAAGGCATCTACTTCCAGTTCAAATTGGTCTTCTAACTTGGCATGCACTAGTATGGGTTCCGTTGTTACTTGCTTCTTTAATTTGTCAAAGGCCTCTTGTTCTTCGGTCCCCCAGTGCCATTCCTGGTCTTTTTGCGTGAGCTTATGTAGTGGTCTTGCAATGAAAGGAAAGTCCTTGATAAAGGGACGATAGAAGTTGAAAAATCCAAGTGCTTTTTGTACTTCTGTGGCATTTTGTGGTACTGGCCACGTGTTTACACCTGCGATTTTTGCAGGGTCCATTCGTGTCACCCCCTTTTCAAGGATTACCCCCAGGTAATCCATGGAAGTAGCGTGGAAGAGGCATTTTTCAGGTTTGAAGTAGAGGTTGTGAAGTTGTGCAACTTTAAGGACATCATGGACTGCCCATTTGTGATTGTCGAGGTTAGTGTGGGTTGCTATGCCAATATCATCCATGTAGACGTGAATTGTTGTTCCCAATGGTTCATGCTTGAGAATGGTATCACAGTAGATGAAGTTCATCATCATTTGGAATGTCACTGGTGAATTTGTGAGTCCAAAATACATTACAGTAGGTTCAAAAAGTCCATATCTTGTTTTGAAGGCAGCTTTCTTTTCATTGCCTTCACAAATGCGTACATTGTTATACCCCCATTGAACGTCGAGTTTTGTGTAAATGTGCGCATTGCTGAGGTCTCGTATGAGATCTGCAATGAGTGGGAGGGGGTATTGGTTGCGTATGGTGATGGCGTTAATCTTCCTGTAGTCTTGCACTGGTTGCAGCTTGCCGTCCTTTTTGCAAACGAAGAAGAATAACAATGCATATGGCGACTTGGACTCATGGATATATCCCTTCTCGAGTTCATCCGTTAGGAACTTTTGTATGGCTTCGTCCTCGATACGGTTCATAGGGTATACCTTGCAGTCTATTGCATCCGGCGCATCCTTTTTGAACTCAATTGCGTGATCCCATGCACATTTTGGTGGAAAGCGCTTTGAGTCTTCTTCACTGAATACTTTGGCAAATTGTCTGTATTCGGTAGGTACCTCCACCTTCTTCATATATTGTTGTGCTTTTATTGCCAATTCGGTGGACATTGTGGCTTGTACATGGTGTTCTGTTTCTTTCATTTGTGCTATTATCAGTTCTTTGTTGGCAATCAAAGGGTTTACTGACCAGATAATAACTGGCAATGCTTTTTCGTTGATGACACCTTGTCTCCATGTAAATTGAGGTTCGAATGCAGCCATCCAGGGGTACCCTAGTACGATATCCTCGCTTCCTATGTTTGTAATGAGGAATCATATGTTCTTCTTGCCCCCATTAGTTTGTACATTGAGGTCTACGTAGTGCATGATATGGCCAGCTTGGTTGGCTGTATTGTCAATATTCCATATTTTGCGTGGTCTTTGTAGGGGTCTTTTTCCCAACTTCATTCTTTTTATGAAGGTTTTGCTCATGAAGCAATTGGTTGCTCCAGAGTCTACAAGTGCTTTGATGTCGGCCATTGCGTTGCTAGTTCTGATAGAGATGGGGATGTGCATAGATCGGAATCGTGTAGTCACTATTACAGAATTGAACTTATGGACTGCCCTCACCCAGGCCGATGGGTTCAGGCGTTCTGAAAACCCTCCTTTCCTACAAGGTCACGTAGGACTAGCTCTTGTACATCTTCTCCTGCTGATGCCATTCCTTGGAGCCATGTGTCTGCTTGTTGCTGCAGAGTTTGGGTTGAGGATTGTGCGATGACTGTTTGTTCTTTGTCATCGATACTTTGGTCATCAACCACTGCGTCTTGCCCTTGACTTGAGTGCAACGGCCAGTTCTGTTGGTTGTTGGTTCGATTCCAGGTATGCTGAGGACAATTGCAACTCAAGTGTCCCTTTTTATGGCATGTGTAACACTCAACTTCACGTAAGTCTCTTGATCTTCCTCCTCCCCACCCTCTTTGAAGAAACCCTCCTTGAGGAATGTACCCTCCTCGAGGCATCGTGTTCAGGTTCATTTCTTCACTTCCAGCGATTCTTCCACGTGTTCTTCCTGCAGAAGTGTCCATGGCGTTTGGGTCAGATAACTGATGAGCCGGTGCCCATCCCCTCTGTTGGGTTCTTGGGGTATTCCCTCCTCAGTGAGCTCGCAACCTTGCCTTCAGATGCATGTATAGCTGTTGCCAGTCAATGGCTGCTTGCTTCCATTGTTCATATGAGCGTGGTCTGTCATATTTGAGGATCTTCTGGTACAGTCCTGTGGGTAATCCTTCAGTGAAGGTTTCGATGGTTTGCGGTACATCGAATCGATATTCGGCCATCCAAATGGCTTCCTCAAACTTGGCGATATAGGAGTCAATATCTTCCCCTTTCATTTTGATGCCTTCATGTAGGCTACTCTGTGCCTTTTCCTTTGCAAGATTGTCTGCAAATCGTCGCTGGAAGGAAGCTGCTACTTCATTCCATAGTCTTTCATCTGCAGTCACGATCCCTCCTTGTAGCTGTCGTGTTAGCCACCAATTTACAGCTACCACCCATTCGTTAACGCGACTTCCTTTTATGTAGGTGAGGAAGAACATAGCTTGTCGATATGGGTTGACCATGAGAGGATTGTCGTTGTTTATTCCCCAATATAGTTCCCATTGATTGATAAAGAGTTGCGTGTTCTTCCTGTCTCTGTCGTAGACAGTGGGTGTTTCCCCTACCAATTTCCCTTGTTGCAGTTGCGGCATCTGGATTGGGGGCGGCCCCCATCCTCCTCCAGGGGGTCCGGCTCCTGGTGGTCCTCCTCCAGGGTATCCTCCACCTCCAGGGAATCCCCCTACACCTCCTGGGAATCCCCCTCTGCTGGGGAATCCTCCTCCTGGGAATCCTCTTGTGGGTCTGTCGTCTTGGGGAAGTCTGATCGGTGGTAATTCGGGTAGTCTTTCTGGTCCTCCACTTGGTGGGTCAGGTCTGTCGGGTTGTTGGGCTCATCTTAGAGCAGCTTCATCGTCAGCAATGTTGATTTCGTGTCCCGCCCTGTGTCCAGTGTGTGGTGTTACGTCCTAGCAGGGACGCGACTTTAAGTTCAAGGGTTCGTGGTGGCCCAAAGGGCAGTGTCACACAATGACAGAGCAAAGACGTCTATTGTCTTATAGCTACGATGTACAAAGGTGTCCAAGGTGTTGTGCACAGAGTGCACAACGACTTAGCGATGAGGACTTTCGTCCGAGGTGCCGGAGCACTTCTCTGCACCTAGTTGCTGGTGCGCTAAGTCTTCAGTGGAGTGTGGCGTTGTTATAGTACAACTGCAAAGACTTTGATAGGAGGGTTCGGTTCTAGAAGAACCTGAGGGAGGTGGTTCACAAGAAGAGGGTTGAGACGTTCGCACACTCGAGGATTCAGAGGCAAGTTTGCTAGATTACAAACGAAGCCAAGTCTGGCTTCGTACTATGTGTACACAAGGTTTATATACTAAGGCGTTCACAAAGCTATCACCACAAGGCGGGACACAACCAAACACAGTTGAAACAGGTCAAACGGT
>WNGR01003820.1_pt1 | contig 16385 bp, 18 predicted proteins | sample 5407581 | NCBI WGS metagenome assembly WNGR01 (sample SAMN13153383, study PRJNA577476) | soil metagenome | isolation source: 80 cm soil or saprolite under Garry oak tree replicate 2 | place: USA:California | collected 2016-06-15 | reverse complement strand
TCGTCGGCGACACCGGCCTGCATCGACCGTTGCGCCATGATGAACAGCGTGTTGGCCGCGTACAGGTGATCGCCGACGCGACGGAACAAAGCCACGCTCGCGCGCGCCCAGTCCAGTGCTTCGGCCAGCCCGGCGGTGTTGGCCAGGCACTGCATGGTCACCGAGCACTCCCACGGGCGATCGCTGCCAAACCAGGCCAGCGCCTGGTGCAGCGCGGGCGCCGCCAGCTCCGGCCGGACCCATTTTGCGCTCATGCCGACCGCGAGCGCGGCCCTGGCCCGGGCCAGGTCGTCGAGGCCGACGGCGAGCTGGGCTGCCTGACGGGCCAGGCCAAAAGCGGCTTGAACGTCAGCAGACTGCAGGATCATGCTGGCCGCCGCGAGCCCGGCAACGGCCACGGGAGTAGCGGGAGGATCACCGATCTCCAGCGCCCGCTGAATCCATTCGCGGGCCTCATGGCGCTGCCCGGTGATATCCCAGAACCGCTCCGACATGGCAATTAGTTGCCAGGCGGACTCGATGTCACCATTGGTGATGCTGTACGCCAGCGCGGTCCGCAGGTTCGGCTGCTCGATGGTCAGCCGATCGAGCCAGGCCCGCTGATCTGCGGTGCGCAGCTGGCCGGCGGCTTGCCCGGCCAGCGCGAGATAGTGGATGGCGTGCCGCCGCCTGACGGCGTTCTCAGCGGCGAAGGGATGACAATGCCGGTGCGGGCGACCCGGCCCACCTGGACGCCTATCTCGGCTAGCTCCACCCGGTCGGTGACACCGAGCTTGCGCAGCAGCGCAGCCACGTGGCTCTCCACCGTCCGCACGGAGACGTGGAGCCGGTCGGCGATCTCGCGGTTGCGGAGCCGCCCGGCGAGCGCCGAGAGCACTTCGGCCTCACGTTCGGTGACACCGGCGCGGGCCAGTCGCTCGGCCATAGCGTCCTCGGGGCCTGCCATGCAGCCATTGTGCGTCATTGGTACGAAGGTCACCTCGGTGTGGAGTGCACCGGGACCGACGGGACCGTCACCCTGGGATCGGGCGTCCGCACCGCGGCGAGGGTGGCGGCGCGAGGGCGCGCGGCCCAGGCCCGTTCGGTAGTCATCAAGACGGCCGGGCCGGAGCGGTGGCTGGCGTACGGCGAGGTCCTGGTCGCGGCGGGCCTCCGGCGCGTCACCGCCGACCTGAGCTATCCCTGTTCCCGTTGCTGGACGTAGGCGCGGACGAGGTCCGCGTACTGGTGGCTGGCCTGCCGCGGGTCATACAGCGTTCGTAGCCGGGCTCCGCCTTGACGTCCGCCACTCCGTTAGGCAATACTAACCGTTAGTGGATACTAACCGAGTAGATGACGGCTGGAGCGTGCTGGCGGACGGCACCCGGCGCGCCATCGTCAGCCGCCTGGCAGACGGGCCGCAGGCGGTGGGACAACTGGCCGCAGAGCTGCCGGTCAGCCGGTCGGCGGTCTCCCAGCACCTCAAGGTCCTCAAGGACGCCGGCCTTGTCAGTGAACGCGCGGTCGGCACCAGACGTGTCTACCGGCTCAATGCGGCGGCAGTGGCCGCGTTGCGTGATCAGCTCGACACCTTCTGGCAGAGGGCTCTGGCCAGCTACGTGGATGTTGCCGAACAACCGACGGAGGAGAATCCATGACCCGAACCGAGGTCCCCGTTGTCCGCAAGCAGGTGGTGGTCAACACGCCGGTCGAGCAGGCCTTCACGGCGTTCACCGAGAGGTTCGGCGACTTCAAGCCGCCGGAGCACAACCTGCTCGCGGCCGCGATCGCCGAGACAGTCTTCGAGCCCCGCGTCGGCGGGCACATCTACGACCGCGCCGTCGACGGCAGCGAGTGCCGGTGGGCGCGGATCCTGGCCTACGAGCCGCCAGCCCGCGTGATATTCAGCTGGGACATCGGCCCGCAATGGCAGGTCGAGACCGACCCGGAGCTGACCAGCGAGGTCGAGGTCCGGTTCGTGGCCGAGGGACCGGATCGCACCCGGGTCGAACTGGAGCATCGCCACCTCGACCGGCACGGTCCCGGTTGGCAGTCGGTCAGCGACGGCGTCGACGGCGACCAGGGATGGCCGCTCTACCTGGCCCGGTACGCCGCCCTGATCGAGGGCCGCTGACATGGCACCGACCATTGCCAGCACTGTGGTGGACCGGCCCGCGGCACAGGTGTTCGCCTACGCCACCGACCCCACGCGCTTCCGCGAATGGCAGCAGGGTGTCATCGACGGTCACCTGGACCCGCCCGGCCCCGCGCAGGTGGGCACGAAGTGCCTGACCACCCGGCGTATCGGCGGGGCCAGCCGGGCCGTCACCTCCGAGCTAACCCACATCGACGCACCCACGACATGGGGCGTGCAGGGCATCGACGGACCCATCCGCGCCACCGTCGACCTCACCGTGGAACCCCTGACCGAAGCCAGTTCCCGGCTGACTATCGCGGTCGACTTCGCCGGGCACGGCATCGGCAAACTGCTCGTCCCGCTCATCGTCCGTCGCCAGGCACACAAGGAGATGCCAGCCAACGTCGAAGCCCTGAAGCGGCACGTCGAGGCCCAGCAGCCACAGCACCCGGCGTAGGCCAGGCCAAGTCGTCGGCGGTCATCTCGGCGAGCACGGCGAGTTCGGCGGCAGCGCGGGCGAGCAGGGGTACGGCCGGGAATGCGCGGGCCAGCGCCGCGGCAACGGCCAGCATCAGGTGGTGATGGCCGCGCAGGTGGGCGCCCGTTCAGTTCCTCGGCCGCATACGTAGCAACGCTACTTCAACCCTTCTGGGCAGGCAATCCTGCTGTTATCGTGACCTTATATGTAGTATTACTACTTATAAGGTCCGGCGTGCCGGGGAAGGGAGGGAGCACGGAGATGATCGCTGCAAGCCGCATCCTCGGCGATCAGGTGGGATCCACCGCGCCCGGGTTCCTGGCCATCCTGGCCGTCCACGTGATCGCGGGGCTGACTGCGGTCATCGCCGGCGCGGCCGCCGCGCTGGCCCGCAAGGGAGGCCCTCGTCATATCCGGGCCGGCCGCTGGTACTACCGGGCCATCACGGTCGTGTTCATGACCGCCGCCGCCCTGGCCGCGATGCGCTGGGCCCAGGACTACTACCTGCTCATCATCGGCGCGGTAGCGTTCACCGCCGCCACCATCGGGTACCTGCACCGGCGGCGCCGGCGCCCCGGAGACACGGGTCACATCGCTGGGATGGGCATCGGCTACACCGCGATGCTCACCGCGTTCTACGTCGACAACGGGCCGCACCTGCCCCTGTGGGACCGCCTGCCCACCCCGGCGTTCTGGATCCTGCCCTCCGTCATCGCCGCGCCTGTCATCACTCGCGCCATCCTGCGCGCGGGAAGAACCAGTCGCCGCGGAGCCGCCGGCGGTCGCGGCCCACGCTCACTCACCTCGGACCGAGGCCTGGTCCGCAGGTGGCGAGCCTGGTTCACCGCCTGATAGCGCCGGTCAAGAAGAAGCTGACCCAGTTCGGCCTGAACCTGCCGTATTCGTAGACCGTAGAGATGTATAGGAGCGGCGGCAGTCCGCCGGATAACAAGAGCCGGGCCCGGCCCGACGGCTGCCCGGAATGGAAGCGAGCTGGCGAACCATGGCCCAGGACTTGCCGGTTGACCCGGACGCGCTGCGCGAGCAGGTACGCGGCAAATACCGCGAGGTGGCCCTCGACCCTAGCGCCAGCTTCCACTTCCACACCGGCCGCGGTCTCGCGAGCCGCCTGGGATACCAGGCCGACGCGGTGAACACGCTCCCTGACCGGGCTGTGGAATCCTTCGCCGGGGTGGCAAACCCGTTCTCGCTGCGGCTACTGGCGCCCGGCGAAAAAGTGGTTGACATCGGCTCCGGCGGCGGGTTCGACTGCTTTATCGCCGCCGGCCAGGTCGGCTCAGGCGGCCAGGTGGTCGGCATCGACATGACCGCCGAGATGCTGTCCAAGTCACGCCAGACCGCCGAGGGCCTCGGCCTCGGCCACGTCCAGTTCCGGGAAGGGCTCGCCGAGGCCCTCCCCGTCGAGGACGCCTGGGCGGATGTGGTGATCTCCAACGGGGTCATCAACCTCTGCGCCGACAAGCAGGCAGTGTTCGCCGAGATCTTCCGGGTGCTGCGCCCAGGCGGGCGGCTCCAGTTCGCTGACATCGCCAACGGCCGCCCCGTGCCGGCCGAGGCGCTGCGTGACATCGACCTGTGGACCGGTTGAATAGCTGGCGGGCTGCCCCGTGCGGGCTGGCAGAAGATGCTCCAGGACAGTGGTTTCACTGACGTGGTGACCGGCGAGCCGGTCGACACCTTCGGCGGCGCCAAAGGCCAGGACAACGCCCGCGCGTTCGACGTGTACGGCTACGCGTTCATGGCATGCCGCCCACCCGAGGGCCCGCCGGGCCACGGTTGCCGGTGAGTTGACGGTTCCGTCCTCGCCGGGCATGCGAGCCTCAGCCAGCCTTAGCAAACACGGGTCCATTGCAGCACTCGGTGGGATCCATATTTAGCGATCGTGCCGGGTTCATCCATGCGGGGTGATGCCCCCTCCGCCACGCCGCAGCAGGATACGGCCATCGGGAAGCGCAAGAGTTTGGATGGGCTGTCTCCCAGCCCCGGTCGTTCCGGCGTCAGCCGTGCACGGGGAGCAGGCTCGCGGCCCGGCCCGGGCGGCGCCACGTCAGGAGGGAAGTGATACCGGATGGCAGTGCGGAACGTCGCCCATCCGAGCGTCGACGATCGAATGGCCACGGGCGGACAAGCACGGGACCGGACGCCTCCGTCGGGTCATGCGGGATGGGTCCCGGCCGCGGACCGCCCCGACCCGGTCGCCTTGCTCGAGGAGCACAACCTCACCCGTGAGAAGGACCTGGTGCCGGTGCGCCACCCGGCTTGGGCCTCAGCGGCCCAGGACGACAGGTAACCGGCATGGCAGCTCGTTGGTTGCGACCGTGGTTATCGTCTTCGCCCTGCTAGCGGCTCTGTCCAACGCGATCAATGAAGCGACTCAGCACATCGCCAGCACCGCTGCGCCGCGCCGGTCCTCGGGCTGGCGGCTGGTCCTGTACTTGTTCCGCAATCCTTTGTGGCTGTTCGGCTGGGTGGCTCTGGCGGCAGCGTTCTTGTTCCAGGCGCTCGCCCTGCACAATGGCCTGGTCTCGGTCGTGCAGCCGCTGCTGGCCACCGAACTGGTCTTCATGCTCGTGCTGCGCCGGTTCTGGATCCACCAGTCAATCCGCCCGATCACGTGGGGCGCCGCCGCCGTTACCTGCGTGAGCCTCACCGTGTTCGTCGTCGCGGGGCAGCCCGGCGGCGGCCAGCCCACCCCGATTAGTCATCGCTGGCTCACCGCCGGCCTGGCCTGCTGCGCCGTCGCCGCGGTCCTGGCGGTCTTGGCGCGATGGGGGTCCCCGAGCCAGCGCGCTGCTGTTTATGCCTCGGCGGCCGCGGTCATGTGGGCGCTGGTGGCGACGTTCATCAAGGCCACCACGGACACGCTGACGCAGTTCGGCCTGGGCGGGATGTTCACCCACTGGCCGGTATACGCCCTGGCCGTGGGCGGCGTGGCGGCCTTGTTCCTGGAGCAGGCGGCGCTGCATGTCGGGCCGCTGCGAGTCTCCCAGCCTTTCCTGGTGATCATCGATCCGATCGTCAGTATCGCCTTGAGCGTGTGGCTGTTCGGCGAGCGCTTCACAGCTGACGCCGCCGTGCTGGCTGTGGCGGCGGCCGCGTTCGCCGTGATGTGTGCCGCGGTCGTCCTGCTGACCCAGACCGCACCAGCGACGATGAAAGCCGGTACCGGTAATGACGAGGAAGGCAGGGGACAGCATGGCGCGGCAGGCAGCAGTGACCAGCAGGCACGGCGCTGAGGACAGCACGTCACCCGTGCGTTGTGCTCGCGACCATGGGGTGGCCAGCATCGGGACACCTTTCGCCGAGACGAGACGGGAGGGAAGGCCATGGTGCTTGATCTTCTCCTGATCGGCCTGGCGATCGCACTGGACCCGCTGCCGCTGACCGCATTCATCGTCGTGCTGCCCTCCCAGCGCGGGGTGAGAAAGGGCGCGGCATTCGTGTTCGGGTGGCTGGTGTCGCTGGCGATCGTGGTCGCGGTCACGGTAGTCGCCACCGGCAATAACCCGCCCAAGTCGAACACGGTCCCGTCGCTGGCGGAGCTGGCGGTGAAGATCGCCATCGGGGTCGTCCTGGTCGTGATCGCGATCCGGCATGTCCGAAGCAGGGGGCGGCCGAAGAAGCCGAAGAAGCCGCCGAAGTGGCAGACGCACGTGGACAGCATGTCCCCGTGGTTCGCCATGGTCCTGGCCCCGACCCTGCAGCCCTGGGGCCTGATCGGCGCGGGCGCCGCCACCGTCGTGGAGGCCAAGCTGTCCAGCTGGCAGAGCTTCCTGGCGCTGTTCGGGTTCTGCGTCCTGGCCTCGGGGTCTTACCTGGCCATGGAAATCTACGCCGGTTTCAGGCCCAAGCAGAGCCAGGTACTGCTGGCCAGGTTCCGGACCTGGATCGACACGCACACCGACCAGGTGATCATCTATGGGAGCCTGCTCCTCGGCTTGTGGCTCATCGCGAACAGCATCTACCTGATCGTCACCTAGCTGCAGAAGTGGATCGCCGGCTGGTGTGGTGTTTCAGCCCAGGCCCTCCCGGTCCGCCACCGAGGCCACGGACGCGAACGGGGCAGGCAGCGCGGCGCTGACCGCGGCTTCCAGCAGGCTTCGCTGGCCGGCGATGGCGGCCTGCCGCTCCGCAGGGAGCGTGGATTCGAGCTCGTCGAGCACCCCGTGAAGGCGCCGGACGACCTGGGGCGCGTCGGCGCCGTACCGGATGATCTCGGTCAGCGCGAGCACGAGCATGCCGTCGAAGTTGCGCAGCTTCCGCTTGAGCCGGACCGTGCCGCTGGAATCGACTCTCAGGCCGGTCGGGTCGAGCCGGCTGCCCGTGACGGCCAGGAGGTCGCCGATACGGTCGATGGCCTGGACCCCGGTCGTGGGATCGTTGACGGCGGGGGACAGCGCGCGGATCGCGACGTCGACGAGCTGCCGGAAGCCGAACGCCGGATCTTGCACGAAGGTGCGCTCGCCGCGGATGAGGAAGAACCTGGTCACATCGGTGTCGCGGAGGTCACCTCCGTGCACCAGCGCAACCGGGGTGCCGTGAGCCAGGTACTCCCCTACTCCGACGGTCAGCTCGAGCCAGCACTGCCTCTGCCGGCACAATTCGGCCAGACCGTGCAGGTCGGTGGCCGTAACGACCCCGGCCGTCCCGGTGTAGCAGAGGCGCTGCGGTGACGGGTCGATCGGGGGAGGTTCGGCGTCCAGGTAGGCGGGCGCCGGCGGGAAGTTCTCCTCGATGGCCCGCCGGGTCTCGGTAGCGATCGTTTCCAGCAGGTACTGGACGCGCATGAGCCGCACCACGCCATGCAGGTAGGCGACGAAGCCGAAGACCGTCGCCACGGTCAGCGCCAGCAGCGTCGTCACCGACACCACCGGCGCGAACTGCTTGGCCGACGTGACCGACGCCCGGTTGCTGACCAGGATGATCACGGAGAAGACAAAGGTAGCCAGGAACAATCCGAGCGTTACCCGGGTGACCCGGGAGCGGATGAAGATCCGCACCGTCCTGGGCGAGTACTGGCTAGCCGCGAGCTGGATGGCCACCAGCGTGGTGGCGAACACCACGGCCACGAACGCCAGGGTGGCGGCCGCGATGGCGCCGGCGAAGGTGGCCGCGGTGCCGGGGTCGCTCACCAGGCCCGGCCGTACGCCGATCGGGGCATCGACCTGGGCGTCCAGCCAGATGGTCAGATTCGCCGCGAGGATCGCGCCGCCGCGAAAATGGTCGGCAGGAACCACAATGACACCGCGATCCGCTGGCGGAAATCGGTGCGCCACAGCGGCTCCTGGTGAACGGGCAGCGCTCTCATGAACCGAGAGTCTGTCAGCCCGGCACTGGACCAGGGAATATAGGACGCCTCTAGGATCGGTCCATGACCTGGTTGACGTCGCTGCCTGCGGCGGTGTTGGTCATCAGCGGGCTGGTGCTCGCGCTGCTGGTCGCGACCGGAGGCCGACTAGCGGTGCGGGCCCTGATCCCTGCCGCGGAACGGGAGGGAGCTCACACCATCGCGGCGCCGCTCATGCCCGCGCTCGGAGCCATCTTCGCGCTGCTGATGGGCTTGACGCTGGCCAGCGAGGTCGCTCTCCTGGCATCGGCGCAGGGAATCGTGAGCAGCGAGGCAGCTGATGCATCCCGCCTGGCCTGGGCGGCGAGCAGCCCTGGCGTCGACTCAGAGCCGATCCAGTCCGCTCTACTCGGCTACCTGCAGGCGGTGCGGGCCCATGAATGGAACGGCAGCACCGCGGCCACCGGCGACGATCCCGCCACCACGCACGCCATCGCCAGCCTGGAAAGCGCCGTCCGGGCCCAGGCCGCCCGCCCCACCCTCGGGACGCCCGCGAGCACCGAACTGCTGGCTTCCCTGGATGCCCTCACCAGCGACCGCCGCGCCCGCTTGGCCGCGGCCTCACATCAACTCCCCGCCCTTTTCGTGGCCGTCCTGCTCCTCACCGGGGTGGCGTTGATCGTGAACGCCACCGCCCTGACGCTGCGCAGCGGCCGGAGGACGGCCCTGCTCGTCGGCGGGCTCGCGGCCGTGGTCGGACTCAGCCTGGCCCTGCTGTTTGCCCTGGGCACGCCGTGGCGAGGCCCGATCACGGTCAGCGGGCAACCCATCGATGCCGTCGTGCGAGACCTGAATATCGGCTACTTTCACCCCTTATCCCGACCGATGCGAAGATGGTTATCCCCGCTGCCCCGGCATGGTCGGTGACCACCGGCGGGGGCATTGGCGATGCGGGTGCCCTGCTCGGCGGGCTCGCGGTCGCCGCGGGTGAGCGGTACGGTCGGCGTGTGAAGCAGCACGTGCGCTTCTGCTCTGCCACGGACGGGGTGCGTCTGGCCTACGCCGTGCACGGCAGCGGCCCGCCGCTGGTCAGGGTCGCAACCTGGTTGAGTCATCTCGAGCTCGACTGGGAGAGCCCCGTGTGGCGTCATTGGCTGAAAGGGCTCGGCGAGCGGCACGCGGTCGTCCGATACGACGAGCGAGGCTGCGGGCTCTCCGACACGGAAATCGGCGATCCGTCGGTCGACGTGTGGGTCGGCGATCTCGAAACGGTCATCGATGCGGTGGGCCTGGAGCGCTTCGCGCTGCTCGGCATCTCCCAGGGAGCGGCAATCGCCGTCGCGTACGCGGCACGACACCCGGGCCGCGTCTCCGACCTCGTCCTCTACGGCGGGTATGCACGCGGGCGACGATTCCGCGGCGAGGCCGAGGAAGAGGACGCTATCGTCGCCGCGATCCGCGCGGGCTGGACGGCGCCGAATCCAGCCTTCCGCAGGATGTTCAGCATGCTATTCCTCCCGAACGGCACGCCTGAGCAAATGGCCTGGCACGAGGATCTGCTACGGCGCTCCACGACGGCCGAGGCCGCGACAAGGCTGTACCGTGCGCGCGGCGGCGTGAACGTCTGTGAGCTCGCGCCGCGGGTACGTGCGCGCACCCTGATCATGCACGCGCAGGACGATCGAGTGGTCCCGGTCGAAGAGAGCCGGCTGCTCGCCGCACTGATTCCGGACGCGCACTTCGTCCTGCTTGAGTCCGCGAATCACATCCTGCTCGAGCAGGAGCCGGCGTGGGATGTGTTCCGCTCAGAGATCGAGGCGTTCCTTGGCCCGGACACGCAGCCCAGCCTCCCGATCGCGGGCGCTCACCTCAGCGAGCGCGAGCTCGAGGTGCTCGAGCTCGTGTCGGAGGGCCTGACGAACGAGGCGATCGCCGACCGCTTGCGCCTGAGCGTCCGGACTGTCGAGCGACACCTGACGAACATCTACGCGAAGCTGCACGTCTCCGGCAAAGCCGGCCGTGCCGCGGCGGCCGCATTGTTCGTCCAGCTGCGCCAACCGCCGCGGTTCTCCGCCCGCTAGCCGCCTCGAGCTGCGTGCAGACCGCCACCCGCAGCGCGGAGGTTACGTGCAGACGCGGATGTCGTCGCGGTCGCACGATCGTAGCGTCCCCTGTCATACAGAACACCAGCACAGGGGAGATACAAAATGGATCGCGATTCGGCACCGGACCAGATGCCGCCCCCGATTCCGACGGCAACGCACGAGATCCTCGGCGGCGGCGGGCTCAAGCTCCACGCGCGAGAGTGGGGCAACCCGGGGGGACCCGCCCTGCTGCTCATTCACGGCTGGTCGCAGAGCGATCTCTGCTGGCTGAACCAGGTACGCGGCGATCTCGCCGACACGTTCCGCATCGTCACGTTCGACCTTCGCGGACACGGTCTATCGGAGAAGCCAACCCAGCCAGAACACTATGCCGACGGGAAACTGTGGGCCGATGACGTGGCCGCGGTTATCGACCAGACCGGTCTCGAGCAGCCCACGCTCGTCGCCTGGTCATACGGCGGCTACATCGTCGCGGACTACCTCCGCGCCTACGGAGATGCCCGGATCGGCAGCATCAACCTGGTCGGTGCGGCAGTGATCCTCAGGCCTCCGGCATTCGACCACATCGGTCCGGGAATGCTCGAGAACGCACCGGAAATGTGTGTTCCCGATCTGTTCGCGAACACCGCCGCGACCCAGCGCTTCCTGCGCGCCTGCACCTCCAGGCCGCTCAACCACGATGAGCTGGACACCGCCCTGGCCTGGAATATGGTCGTGCCACCCGCCGTCCGCGGCGCGCTGCTCTCGCGTGAACTCGACGGCAGCGACGCCCTCGCGAGTACCTCGGTTCCCGTGCTCGTGACACACGGGCAAGGCGACGCGATCATACTGCCGTCAATGGCCGAGCACACGCTCACCGTCTGCCCGGCCGCGACCGCGTCGTGGTACGACGGTGTCGGCCACATGCCGTTCTGGGAGGCGGCCGATCGCTTCGACCGCGAACTCGCCGACCTCGCCCACGCCGCGAGATCACGACGACCCGTGCGCCAATAACCCGGCCGCCGACGCACGAAACGGCATTTCGGCTCGAGGGTCCCTCGCCACTTTCACACATTGCCACGCCGTGTAGGCCGGTCTGCACGGGCTTAGCATTGGCCTAGCGAATGCCCGGCCGGGTGCGGCTGTCCGCGGCACGGGAATTAGGGAGGCGCCGCTGCTGGCCGGGCTGGCCAAGGTCCAAGGAAACCAGGAGGGTGGCTATGGCGCAGATCGTGCCGTTCCGGATCGGGGCCGACGCCAGTTGCACTGATGGAGCCTGCGGTCAGGTGAGCCGCATAATCGTCAACCCGGCCGGCCGGGAGGTCACTCATCTCGTAGTCGACCCGAAGCACCGACGTGGCCCGGGGCGGCTTGTTCCTGTTGACCTTGCGGACGCTACCACGGGCCAGATCCGGCTTGGCTGCACCCTAGCCGAGTTCCGGACGCTCCAACCCGCCCAGGAGACCGAGTCCGTACCGGACCTCGACCCGACCGGGCATCAAGGCTCCTCCTCCAACCAGGTGAAATGGCGGCTGTCGGCTATAGGTCCCTGGCCGACGCGCGATGCCCGCGACCCCGGCGGACCAGAAGCCACGCAGCAGGTCACCGTCGACTCCGTTCCGTCCGGCGCGGTGGACGTACGCCGCGAACTGACCGTCTGCGCGACCGACGGCGAGATAGGGCAGGTCCAAGGGCTGATCGTGGAACCCGGCGGCCACCAGGTAACCCACATGCTCCTCCAGGAGGGGCGCATGTGGGGCCGCAAGGAAGTGGCTATCCCGATCGGCGCCGTGGCCAAGATCGGGACGATGCTTATCCATCTCAGCCTCACTAAGCACCAGGTGAAAGACCTGCCGCCCGTGGACATCGATCACCCAGCGGAGTAGACCTGCACGGGACACCCGGATGGCAGCTATCAAGGAGGACGGCGAGAAGGACCAGGTCAAACGGGTTCATATCGGTCTGCGCCTTGATCGTTCTTGGGCTCAAGTCAGCTGCGATTCACACCGAATCCACACGTGCTCCGCGCGGCCGGCTAGGGTCGGGCGGCCATAGTCTGCTGGCATGACAGCAGTCGCGCGGACCCCGGAGGTGGCGCGACCAGCCGGCCGGACCGGGTGGGACGCCGCCGAGGCGTGCCTGGCCGTTGCCGCCTTCGCGGTGCTGTGCGTCCTGGTGTTCAGGGCCACTCCGTACCTTCCCGAGCCGGACGATAACGCCTATCGTGCCTCGATCGTGGCGATGACCGACGGGCACTTCTTCACCCTGTCGTGGGCGCAGGCACATGCGCTCGGCGAGCAGCTGGCCCCTCAGCTAGGCCAGTACCGGCTGGGTCCCGGCGCGGGCGGCGGCCCGGTTCAGTGGGTGCAGCTGGCGGGAGGCAGGTGGATCAGCGAGAAGGATCCGGGCTACCCGTACCTGGCCGTGGCGTTCGGGGCGCTCGGCCTGATCCGGCTGGCGCCGCTTTTTTATGGCGCGCTGGCCTGCCTGGGCTTGTACGCCGGCGGCAGGCGCTGGCTCGGCGGGTTCGGCGGCGCGGCCGCCGTCGGCCTGTACTGCTCCTCTGGTGCGGCCATCCTGTTCGCCTGGCGTGATTACCTGCCGACCTTCACCGAGGCCTCGCTGATCGCGGCGGGCACGGGGGCGCTGCTGTGGGCGGTGCTGGCGGCCGGGGCGAGCACCAGGCGCAGGACCTGGGCCGGGCTGGCCGGCTTCGTGGCGCTGGAGGCAGCCACGTTCAGCAGGTACACCAACATCGTGGTGCTGGGCTGCGCGGTCATCGCGGTGCTCGCAGCGTGGCGGCTGCGGGCCGGGCGGCTGCCTGGTAGCGCGGTCGCCTGGTGGCTCGCGTCGGTGGGCGTGTCCGGCGCCGGCGTCGCGGTCTTCGACACGCTCATCTACGGCGGCCCGCTGCGGTCCGGCTACCGGCCCGGGGAAATCACATTCAGCCTCAGCGCCCTGAGTCCCAACCTCAGGTACATGCCGGCCCACCTGATCCAGGCCATGCCCATGCTGGTGCTCGGCCTGGGCGCGCTGGCGGGCATCGCCGTAACCTGGCTGCGCGGCCGCCGCACAGGGGGGCAGCGGGCCGCGGCGGCCAGGCGTGACCTGGCGGTTGCCCTCGCGCTGGCCGCCTGCTGGGCCGCTATCTGGGTCTTGTACGCCACTTATACCTGGACCGCGGCGCCCGGCCTGAGCACGCTGCAGGCGGCTCGTTTCTACGTGCCGGCCCTGGGTGCCATCTCCCTGCTCAGCGCCTGGCCGCTGGTCCGCGTGCCGCGCAAGCAGCCGTTTATCGCGATCACCACGCTCGCGGTCGTCGCGGCGCTGTTCGGGCTCGGCGGCTGGGCCTTCCATGACATGTACACGTTCCCGTTCGGGCCGCAGTTCGCCGTGGTGCCCGGACCAGGCGGCACAGTCAAGCTCGAGCCAGGCCCGGTGGCGCCCGCCGGCCTCGGCCAGGCCGTCCGCATCGGGTCGTCTGGCGGGCCCAGCGCCCGCCCGGCACCATGACCGCCGGACGACCGACGCACCAATTTGTTACAGTCCGCCCACTCAGTTCGCCCGTAAATCCGTGATGCGCAGAACATCCTGTGTACGTTGAGTGTCCAGACCACCTGCAGCGAGGCGTCCAATTACAAGAAGTACCGCCCCGTGCAACATGGGTGCTAGCTGCACAAATCACGCGAATCATCGCCTTGACCGTACTCGCTGCGCTGGGATTACTCGATGCGTCGTTCCACGGCCCGTTCCACGTGGGACAGGGCGCAGGATCTCGTGATGGTAACCCAACGTAGTGGCCGGGCACGTGCTACAGCGATGCCCATCCGACGGTGCCGTCCAAGACGGTGGCGGACGAGTTCCCGGGCACGGAGGCTGAGCTGATCCGCACAGCTTGTCAGATGAGCAGGAGGCCCAACTCCGCGAAGCTTCCGGGTCCCACAAGGCGTTCCAGCTATTGCGTGTACTTGTCACCGAAAATGAGGGGGAATGCACGTGATCATGTACGTGCACCTGATTCTGATATCGATTCGCCGCGATGGCTCCGGGCGGCGGTGAGGATGAGCTCGATGACCGTGTCGAGGGGGATCGCGGTCGAGTCGATCACCATGTGGTACAACGATGCGTCGGCCGGGTCGACGCGGTACAGGCGCCGAACGTAGGCGGCGCGCGCCCGGTCGGCCGCCTGCATGTGAGCGCTGGCCTGCTCCTGGCTGATGCCCTCGACCGTGGCGCCCTGGATGATCCGGAGGGCCGGCGGCCCGTCCAGCCGGACGTGGAAGCCACGGTCCCTGCCGAGTACCACCGCAGCAGCCCGGCCGAGGATCACGCCCCCGCCCTCGGCTAGCAGGCCGTGGATCTCCGCCTCCGCGCTGCACCGCAGGTCCTCGTCCTGGTGACGGGCGGAGAGCGGTGACTGGGTGGGGCCGACCGGCATCGAGTACGTCAAAGACGCGAGCAGCCGGTGGACCGGCGTGATCTTCGCCTCCTCCGCTACCAGCCGCTCATGACACGGGACGGCCAACGCGACCTGGCCCTCAGTGGTCGTGACGCGCTGCAGGAAGGGCAGGCCGAGCCGCTGCGCGAGGGCAGGCGCGACGACGCTGCCGCCGGCGCCGTAGGCAGCCGACACGGTGATCAGACGCACGGCCGGGCCGGGCGGGCCGTCAACGGGATCGGAACTCACGGGTACTCCTCTCTTCTCCTTCTGGTCATGCCGTGGCCGGGACGACCTCGGGCGCGGCCGGCGTCAGGAGGCCGTTGGGCAGCACGAGCCCGCACACGATCGCGGCGCCGGCGAAAACGCCGGTCGAAATCCAGAACGCGACGATGTAACTGTGCACCGCCGCGCCGGCCTGGGCTGCCGGGCTTGGCCCGTGGGTCAGAAGGTAGCTGCTGAACGCGCTCGCGGCGATCGTGTTCAGCAGCGCGATGCCGATCGAGCCGCCGACCTGCTGGTTGACGTTGACCATAGCCGAGGCGACTCCGGCGTCCTCGCGGGCGGCACCGTAGGTCGCCGTGTTGATCGCGCAGGCGAACACCAAGCCGAGCCCGAGCCCGATCACCACCAGGGCGGGCAGGATAATGCTGGGATAGCTGGTGTTCACGCCCAGTTGCGCCGCGAGTATGACCAGCCCGGCCGCCGCCACTAGCATCCCGGCGGGTATCAGGATCCGGGGCCCGACCCGCGGCAGCAGCACCGCGCTGACCGCCGTCGAGGTCGCGATCAGCGCCGCGATCATCGGCAGGAACGCCAGGCCCGTCGTGACCGGCGAGTAGCGCAGGATCAGCTGCAGGTAGTAGGTGAGGAACAGGAAGACCCCGAACAGGCCCACGGCGGACAGCCCGATGGCCAGGTAGGAACCACCCCGGAAGCGGTTTAGGACGATCCGCAGCGGCAGCAGCGGATGCGGAACGCGGCGCTCGACCAGCACGAACGCGGCCAGCAGGACCACCCCGGCTACCAGCAGGGCGATGGTCGTCGGCGCGCCCCATCCCTTGGTCTCGGCCTCCGACAGGCCGTAGACCACGCCCACCAGCCCGGCCACGACCAGGATCGTGCCGGCCGGGTCCAGGTGCACCTTAGTGCCGCGGGGCTGGTTCGCCAGCAACCGCACCGCGCCCGTGACGGCGACCAGAGCCAGGACGACGTTGACGTACAGGCACCACCGCCAGCTCAGGTACTCGGTCAGCACCCCGCCGAGCAGCAGCCCCACCGCACCGCCGGCGCCGGCGATCGCGCCGTAGACCCCGAACGCCTTACCCCGCTCGGCCGGGTCGGAGAAGGTCACCGCCAGTGTCGACAGCGCCGCCGGTGCCAGCAAGGCGCCGAACGCGCCCTGAATGGCGCGGCCGGTCACCAGCATGCCGAAGCCGGTCGCCGCGCCGCCGAGCGCGGAGGCGGCGGCGAAGCCCGTCAGGCCGATGATCAGCATCCGCCGCTGGCCAAACAGGTCCGACAGCCGGCCGCCGAGCAGCAGCAGACTGCCGAACGCCAGGGAATACGCCGTCACCACCCACTGCCGGTCGGCGTTTGAGAACCCCAGGTCGTGCTGGGCCGAGGGCAGCGCTATGTTCACGATCGTGGCGTCTAGGACCACCATCAGCTGCGCCAGTCCCACAACGCCCAGCACCCACCAGCGGCGGTCGGCCGCCGCGGCCGCACCAGGCGGACCCGCCGCCTCCGCCGCCGTCGGTGGCGCGGCACGGTCGGTAGCGATCCCCGGAACCGCTGTACGCTCCGCGTCCTGTGCCATCTCGCGCCTCCCTTCGGTTTCTCTCTGGCAGCGTCCCCAGACGAGTTCGCCATGTCAATCCAGTGCTGAAATTCCCTGCCGAGAGGCAGGCTATGCCAGCGTCACCGCCGGGCGGGTGAGGAGGCGTCACCGGAGCACAGTG
>WNGR01007473.1_pt1 | contig 16394 bp, 16 predicted proteins | sample 5407581 | NCBI WGS metagenome assembly WNGR01 (sample SAMN13153383, study PRJNA577476) | soil metagenome | isolation source: 80 cm soil or saprolite under Garry oak tree replicate 2 | place: USA:California | collected 2016-06-15 | reverse complement strand
GGCCGCTCGCCACAGACATGGCAGCTATCAGGGAACAGGAGACGCCAGTCACGCATGCCCAGCAGAGCCGCTCAACCCGCAAAACCCCAGCTCGCGCCACCCTTGACACGACCCCGCTCCTTCAGGGATGAATAGCTACGTGGAGTCGGGCCCGCTGGGCTGGCTGGTCGCAACAATGGTTCTGCTTGCAGCCGCTGTCGCTGTCATCCTGATCGTCCTGTACGCCGGCGGTAGCGGCGGCGGGGCGTCTACCAGCTGGCTGAGGAGGCACCCTAGCCTGCTGGCAGGGAAAGACCTCCGGCGGTGACACCGGCCGCAGGACGATCCTCCCCCTGTACCGCGAAGCGGTGCGCCGGTGGCGCTGTTCGAGCGTCCAAGTAGTCACAGCTGCCGCCGAACCGCTCTGCCCAAAGCGGCGGGCCATCGTTCTCCGTGGCCGACGGCCCTCAGGCCGAGACGGCCTCTCCCGGGCCCTGCGACGGAAATTCCGCGCCGCCGGATTCGCCCAGCGGGAGCCTCCTCGGCCGCTCGGAGAGCAGGAGAAACGGCGCGAACCTGGCGGCGTTCAGCACGCCGGGCTGACCCGGGGTGGCCTTCAGGGTGAGAGAGCAGGAGTGGATTGTTGCCCGATCTGACGAGGCCTGCGCCCAAACGGTACCGGCGCGCGCATCAGGACGTGCTGCGGGCAGTCGGTGGCGGACTCCAGACCCCGCATCGTCCTCGGGTCTCACGCGTGGGCACGGTAGACGAGGTCGTGTCTCGTCCAAGGAGCGCGGGCTCGATGATCGAGAGCCGGCGCGAATCGGCATCAACCTCTACCTCGACGCCCAGCGGGACAGTCACGAGGTTCTTGCCGTGCCCGAGAGGGTGGCCATAGATCGCGGGAACGCCCAGCGACGCGATGTGTCGTTCCAGCACGTCCTCGATCGAGAAGGTCTGCGGGACATCGGATCGGTCCTCACGCCAGTCGCAGTCCACGAGCTCACCGACGACCACTGCGATGACGCCCTCCAGGACCCCCGTTTGACGCAGATTCCGCAGCAGCGCATCCATCCTCCACGGCTGCTCGCCGATCTCCTCGAAGAACAGCACTTTGCCCCGAAGGTCGATTTGCCAGGGGGTGCCGACCGTGAGTGCGAGCACCCACAGCGCTCCGCCGACCATGACGCCATGGGCGACGCCCGAGCCGAGCGGGCGGATGTAGGGGTCATCGGGATTCACCGGCACATCGCCCAGCGGTTCTGTCCCCCGAAGGGCCCGGAGCAGACAGTCTTGGGTGAGTGCCGGAGTTCCGGGGGAGTTCACGTTAATGAGACCCGGGCCGTAAAAGGTGACCAACCCCGCCAGCTGATGCAACGCGATGTGAAGCGCCGTGATGTCCGACTTGCCGACGAAGGGCTTGGGGCATCCGCGGATCAGATCGAAGTTCAGGTAGTCGATGACTTCCGTCGAGCCATAACCACCCTGGAAGCACTGGATGGCGTCAACCTCGGGGTCTTCGAACATCGCCTCGAGGTCGCGAGCCCGGGTCTCCGGGTCGCCCGCGATGTATGCATCTCGTTCATGGATCGCGGGAGCCAGCTTTACGCGGTAACCCTTCTCCTCCCACCACTCGATCCCGCGCAGGATGGACGAGCGGTTGTGAAACGGCGAGGCCGGGGCGACGATGCCGACGGTGCCTCCGGCGGGAAGAGGCATCGCCTTTACCTGGCCTGGTGTCGGCAGTCTCAAGGTTTCGAGCTTCCCTCGAAGATGCGGAACATGGGATCCATCGCCGTGTCCGGATCCCATCGACATGGGCATATGCGAACTCCTTCAAGATATCTGTCCCAGGCCGGGCAATCGCTGCTGGAACTTCCGCGGAAACGATAACAAAATCGACGCGCGGAACGACGCGAGCAGTCCCGAACCGTAGCTCCGAGGATCCGACATCGGCGAACGAGACGCTACGACAGACCGCGACGCGACAAGCGCTGCGGGAACCGCCGCCGGAGCAGGGCGATTCCGCCGGCGTGCCGGGAGGACGCCCCCCGGCGACCGGGCAGCACACGGAACCGTAGGCTTCAAGGTGAGCGGGCCCAGCCCAAACCCTTGCACGACTAGCCATTGCTCAGTCATGCCGGAACACCCCAGGGAGATCGGAGCACCCTGTGGCGGGGAGCAGAATCGTCCGGCTCTTTGCGGATCCGGCCCGGCCTGCATCCGCGGCCGGGTGCGCGCGGCCGGACAGGGATGCCGTCTCGCCGCTCTGCAGCTTCACCGAGTCATGGCTGGCCCAGATCCTCCGCCGGCGGCGTGGCACTCCGGTCCCCCTCCTCCCATGACCTGCAGTAACCTTCATTAGCGGTTTTCTACGTTACGCCACGATCATGTAACCGGTCAACCAGCAGGCGGAGGTGTCCGCGCTGCCGGCGGGGACAGGCCGCTGCTCTGTCCGGGCACGGGCAGCGCCGAAGCAGCATCCGATCCGGATCCCGGGCGGCCCGCGCGCTCGGCCGCCCGGCTGGGCAGGCCCGCCAGCCGCGGCGTGATCCAGCTGGCGTGTTCGCGTCACCGCGCGGCGCCCGCCGGGGATGCAGGGGAAGCCGGCGCGGCCGGCGCGGTCGGCTGTGCTGGGCCCGGGTTTCGATCTGGCCTTTCCGCCAGCCGGCTTGCCTGGGATGGCGCCGGCACGCCGGTGATGACGGATGCGTGCGCTAGGTGATCTTGCCCGTAATGTCGTGTGTGCTCGTTGATCAAGGACCGCCCTGTGACGTGCTGGCCGCGCTTGCAGTCGCTGCGGCAGGAAGGGCGGAGACGCGGGCGGAACTTCAGCGGGCGCCGGAGCGGATCGCTGAGCTTAAGGGGTGGCTGAAGCAGAACTCGTCGGAACCGCCGTCGAGTGAGGGCTTGCCAAACCGGCGCGGCGGTCGCCGAGATCGCTCCTGTCCGCGCGGTCAGCTCACCGATCAGCCGGCACGCCTCAGCCAGCCTTACCGCCAGCTCAGCGGCCGGCAGAGCGGACAGCTCCTCAGCGGAGGGCACACCAGGCACAGCGGGCACAACTGGCAATGATCACCATTCCGGCCAGCTGATCAACAACCCGCCCCGGCGCGTCGCCAGCCAGCCGCCGCCGGCACCACGCCCAGGCCAGCCGCCGGGCGCAAAGCACACTCGCGCACCAGCAAGCGATCAACCCACGTGAATAGCTACCTCGCCGGGAATCGAGGCTAACCGTCTTGCGGCAGGTCGGTGATCATCTGGATCACTTCGGTGCGGTCATAGCCCTGCTGCCGGGCGAACGCCAGCAGGTGCCGCGCCTGAGTTAGCACGGCGCCGTGCTGCGGCGTACCGGCCACCGTGATGCCGCGCCCGCGCCGGAACTCCAGCAGCCCCTCCTCGCGGAGCAGGTGCAGCGCCCGCAGCACGGTGTTCTTGTTCACGCCGAGCACCGCGGCCAGGTCCTTGGCCAGCGGCAGCCGTTCGCCAGGCCCTGCATCGCCGTCGGCGATCGCGCGGCGGATCTGCGCGGCGACCTGCTCGTGCAGCGGTGGTCCAGCGCTCCTGTCGATGTTGACGTCCAGCATGGTACTAGTGATAATAGCCCCATCGTGCTAATGCCAGCAAGGATGCCGGCCGGACCAGGCAGGTGAGATCGTTGACTATCGCTCCGGTCAACCCCAGCAGCGAGGCCGTGCAAGCCGAGGCAATCTTCACGGCGGCGCGCCGGCGTCGCCGCCGGATCCGGCTGACGATCGGCCTGATCGCCATGGTGCTCGCCGGAAGCGCTGCCGTGCTCCTCGCGAACTGGCCGCAGCACAGCGGCGCGCCAGGCCGGCCGGAAGCGTCAGCAGCGCTCCGGGCCGTCCAGCTGCCGGCGGCGCAGGTCGCCTGGGTGGACTACAACGGCAGGCTGCACATCGGCAGCCTGGTCACCGGGCATCAGCGCGTCGCGGCCGCAGCCAACTCCGATCCGGTTGTTCCGCTGATCGCGGCGGGTGACCATCTTTACTGGGTCAACACCGGAGGGACATACTGGCAGATCCAGTCGCTCGATCTCGCCACCGGCAAGCTCGCCAGCCTCGGCTTCGGCATGGCAGTATTTGCGTCCGCGGACGGCCGGCAGGTGTTCATCGCGCAGACCGGTGAGAGCCTGCTCGAGTTCCCCGCCACCGGAGGCCGGTCCCGCAGCCTCAGCCTGCCGGCTGGCTGGTTCGTGGCAGGGCTGGGCGATGACTTCACCTCGCCCGCCGCGGTGTCCGGCGGCGTCCTCGTGCAGGCCAGCGACTCCGCCAGCAGTTCCCGTCCGGCCAAGCTAGCGGTCTGGAACCCCGACAGCAGGCGGCTGACGCTGATCAGCAGCGGCGTCAGCACCAACGGCGGGCTGCTGGGTGCTGTCACCCCGGCTGGCGCGAACTACAGCCTGGTCGCCTGGCGGCAGGGCTCGTGCTACCCCAGCTCGTGCGCTCTCGAGATCACCAACACCGCCACGCGATTCACCAGGACCCTGCGAAGCCCGCTCGGCCACGGCTTCGCATACGGCGTTGCCTTCTCCCAGGACGGGGGCGAGCTCGCCGCCTTCGCGAACACCCTTGGTCTCAGCACCACCCCCGCGCCAGCCGAGCTGGCGATCATCAGCACCCGCACTGGCGCCGCGCGGCTGGTGCCGCGCGTGTCGCTCCTCATGGGCCAGGACATCGCGTGGGCCAGATGGCTGCCCGGGGGCAAGATGCTCCTGGTCGGCGGATTGACGTCCTCCGGCGTGGTTAACTCCGAGACGTTGTCGGTCCGGCCGTACTACTTCGTGCACGGTCGCGACCACTACATCGAGGACAGCCAGGACGTCAACTACTCCGCTGTTGTCATCAAGCGGTGAGCGGGCCCGGAGCCAAAGACGGGCCCGCCACGAGCCCAGCCCGTTTCCCTCTCTCGTCCCTTATAGCTAAGTAGTCGGCTAAACGCAAGAAGTCAGAACGCCGACGCCCTGCGAGCTTCGCGGGAAGATCTCCACCCTGCCGGGCCTGAACCGGTTCCTGCGCGTCACCCCCCGGCGGGCTGCTGCGCACCGACAAGGCCAGGACCAGGGCCGAGGAGAACCTCGGCGGCAAGTACCTGCTGCGCTGCCCGACCCCAAGCTCAGTGCCGAGGACGTCGCGCGGCTTCGATGCCCGCGCTGGCGTGTGATGGCGGCGGCGCGCCCGTCGCCCGGCTCGACCAGCGTGCGGCTCGCGGCTGGGACGTCTGCAGACGCTGCTTGACGGTCAGCTGATCGAACAGACCCTGACGAGGGCGTTCCGCGATGTGTTCTGGCGGCGCGGGCACAGTGGGCGGCTCAATAGCCGCCGGATACTGGGCTGGCGCTTAGCAGCCAGGTGGCGACCATGGGAAGGGCTTCATTGGTGCTGTCCCGTGCGGGCGGGATGAGAATGACGGGGATTCCCAGCTGAAGTGCTCCAGAATCGGTGACAGGATCGTCTCCGAGGAAGACGGCTTGTGATGGGGCGCAGCGAGCGAGGTCGAGTGCGTGCTGAAAGATTAGCTCGTCTGGTTTCTCGGCTCCTACTTCGAATGAGAGAGCGAACCCGTGGATTTGGCCGCGCAGGCCGGATCGCGTGAAGAGCGGGCGGATGTCCCATGGAACATTGCTGACGACGATGACGCGCAGTTTCCGTTGGTTTGCGGCGCGCAGGAGGTCTCGCGCGCCGTGTCTTGGGTGCCAGAAGTCGTCCGTGAACTGGAGGTCGTACAGCGACCTGGCCAGCGTCTTGTCTGTGACCAGCGATTCGAGGACTGGGAGCATGGATTGCCGGTGGGCGGCTGGTGACAGGTCACGTCCTGGATCCCGGACGTGATGAAACCGGCTGTCGAGAAGGGCGGCGAGTCCGAGGACATCATGGGCTGTCAGATCGGCCTGGACGCTCGCGGCTGCGGCTTTGGCCCATTGCTGGCCGCCGGGCGGCAGGAACAGGGTCCCCGCGAAGTCGACGAGCAGTGCCTGCTGCGCGGTACCGTTCGGCATCGATTTTAGGTCAGTGTCCAGGAGATTCAACGTTGCTGAGCCCTATCGTCACGATGGCCTGGAGCATGGTGACGAACGCTCGCTGGGCCTCCAGTGGTATCCCGTCGTCGCTGAGAGTCGGCCGCGCGGTGACGCCATCGAGCGCACCAGCGTCGACGCATGCGCGGAGTGCACGTTCGACCTCGTCAGCGCTGACGGCGAGATCGAGCTGGCCGCGCTGGTATGCGAGGCTGGCAGCGACGCCGTAGGCGCCCCAGTCGGAGACGGCTGCGACGACGAGATGATTGGTCGCGAGGACCGCTGCCGTCTTCCGGCCGGCGGGCATGATGCGTTCCACGGCTTCAGGGATCCGTCCGAAGCCAACCTCGTTTCCGCCGTCGCCGATGCCTGCGGTGAGGATTCCGCGGTCGGCGGCGGCCTGGAATAGGAACTGCGGATTTCCGTGAATCTCGTGGCAGGGGACGCCGGTGGAGCCGACGATGACGCCCTGCCGGTTAGGTGAGGTTTTCTCGATGGCGACGACGGCGAACGGCTGGTAGTGGTCGAGAAGGTCGTCCGCCTGCCGGGCGCATGCTTCGGCATCAAGCGGCATGGCTTCGAGCGTGACGTCATGGGCCTGACGGGCATCGCTGCGCCGGCGAGTGTTGAGGCCGAGGGCCCGCACGGCGGCAGCGATGGGCTGCCCGGCGTGCTCCTCGGCCAGTATCACCGGTGCCGCGGCCCAGGCCCAGTGGGCTGCCCGGGCGAGTACTGCGGCGCCGAGGATGCCGTCAACCTCCGCGCGAGGAAGAATCGGTGGCCCTCCGGCGCCGGTGACGAGGAGGACCGCCCCGCCGTCTCGGGCGGCGGCTGCCAGGGCCGCAGCCAGCCCGGCGGCAAGCGGTGCTCCCGCATCGGCCCGGGCCGCCTCATGCAGGCTGCGGACATAACCCCTGGGCAGGTTACCGCGTGCGGGCCGCATTTCCACGGTGCACAGGCGATCGATGTACTCGCCGATGACCTCATCCATGGTGGCCGTACCTGTGGCCAGCTCCGGGCCGGGTGACGGCCAGCGCGTCGATCCCGGCCAGCACGCCGGGCGGCAGCCTCGCTCCTCCCGTCGTCCTGGCCGGGTATGGGTGGCCGAATGTCTCTGGGCAGCAGCGGTTCAGCCCGGCGAAGTCACCGGGGTCGGCGAGGTTGACGCGGACAGATATGACATCGGCGACGCCGGCGCCGGCGGCGTGGACCGCTGTCCGCGGGTTGGAAAGGGCCTGACGGATCTGCTCCGCGGCGCTGGCCCCGAGATGTCCGGCGTGATCAGTGCCCGGCGGCCCGGCAAGCGCCGCCATGCTGTCGCGGCGCGCCCACTGGGAGTACGGCCCTGCCGGCGGCGGCAAGGCATCGTGGCTTGCCGGGCTATTCATCCGCGGCCCATCCATGCAATTCGCGCGTGAACGGCATGTTCCCGGCCAGCAGCCCGCCATCGACCCGCAGCACGATGCCGGTGATCCAGGCTGCCTGGCGGGAGCAGAGGAACACCGCAGCATGAGCAATGTCGTCGGGTTTGCCCACCCTGCCGAGCGGATACCACTTGCGCAGCCGCTCGAACACCTGCGGGTCGCGGGCCAGCCTTGTCTTCTGGTTCGGCGCGTAGGTGCGGATCGTTCCCGGCGCGATCGCGTTCGCCCGCACCCCGTGCGGGCCGTACCGCACGGCAGTTGATCGGGTGAGGTTGACCAGGCCGGCCTTGGCTGCGCTGTATGCCTCATTGCCGAGTGCGATGAACGCATTCAGGGAGACGATGTTGAGAACAGACCCGTGTTGTCCGGCCTGCATGCCAGGCAGGACCGCGCGGGTGCACTGGAAGGGACCTGTCAGCGTGACTCCCAGGTCACGCTGCCAGTCGGCGGTGCTCATCGTGAGCATGTCGTCGACCGGATCTCCGGCCGCGTTGTTGACCAGAATCGAGATCACGCCAAGCTGAGCTGTCACCGCGTGTGCCATGCGGGTAACCGACACTTCGTCGGTGACATTCGTTTCGACCGCCAGAGCGTTGGTCCCGGATCGCTTGATCTCCTCGGCAACGCTTGCCGCCCCCTGGCCGTCGATGTCGGCGACAGCGACGTGCGCGCCTTCGCCGGCAAAGGCCAGGGCAATGGCCCGGCCGATTCCAGCGGCACCGCCGGTAACGACGGCGGTCTCGCCTTCCAGGCGCCCGGTGCGGAAAGGGCCCGGTCCGTGATCAGGCACCGTCACGCCTTCCCGCATCAAGGCTGGCTGCTGACGTCAGGGTTCCAGCGGTCTCTCCCGCCGAATCATCAGCCGCCGCGTGCAGCTCCCCGGCCACCGCGAGCGAGAGCCGCGAGTACCCAGGCAGCCTGCGCAGCGCAGCTGGCGCGACGGACCGGCGCAGCACGGCGACCAGGACCACGTACCCGCCCGCCGCAGCGACCCAGCCCCGCAGGAAGTGGCAGGTCGGCCCCGGGCTAGCAAGCTCAGCCATGATCGCCTAAGTTTGTAGATTTCCTGTCTTAATAACTGGAACTGTACGCGCGGCTGCGCCGCAGTGCAAGCCTCCTGACCCGGGAACTTCTGCCGACAGAATCGCTACCAGAGGCGGGGACGCCTCTGCACTTGGTTCGCCCGGCTAACTCGCCGGGCTCGGGGCTGCTACGGCAGGTCGTGCTTCGAAACCGCGTGGCCTGCGACATCCAGGGCGCTCCCTCCCGGGCAGCGCCGCTCAGGCTTGCTGACGGAAGTCCTCTCGCGGGCCACCCGGCACGCAGTGCACGACGTTTGTGCACTATCGGCCAAATAGAGGATCCCGGGTATATGCGCCCGCGGCGCCACTGCAGGCAGTCTCAGCTTCGGCTATGATGAGCTGCGTCCAGAATATGTCCGAACAGCGAAGATGCCGGATTGTGCACATTGTGTTCTTTCCCTCCGAGCGCGGCGGAGCCAGTGGCCATCGCTCACGCGGCCCCAAGGCCCGGTCCGCGATCCTAGATGACTGCCACCACAGGTGAGTGGGGTCTGCCCGCTTCGACGAGGGACACAGGCCCCAGGCGCAACGCGAGCCTGAGCGATGTACTGCGTCTCGTGCATGAGCGCGGGCCGGTCACACGTTCCCGGATTGCCGCCGAGCTGGGTCTCAGCCGCAGCGGGGTGCGCATGCTGATCACCGAACTCTGTGACTACGGCCTCGTCGCCGAGCGGCCGGGTGAGCCACCCGGGACGGCCGGACGCCCGTCCCTGATCGTGGAAGTGACGCAGTCGGCGGTTGCGAGTCTCGCCGTTCAGATCCGCAGTGACGTGCTCTACGCGGCGCAAGCCGGGCTGGGAGGCCGACTCGGCCCGATCGAGCAGGCCGGCCGGCAGCCGAGGCGATTCCGTCCCGCTGAGACAGTGCACGACATCGCAGGTCTCGTCGCGCCGATCCTGCATGAACTAACAGCCAGGCACGTCCGGCTGGCAGGGATCGGAATCGCCTTCGGCGGCCTGGTGCGCATGGACGACGGGTTCGTCTTCGCGTCACCCGCGCTGGGCTGGCGCGACGTCCCGCTCGCCTCGCTGATCGCGGCCCGCCTCGGGGTCCCCGGCCAGGTTCCGGTCTTCGTCGGCAACGACGGCGACCTTGGCGCGCTCGCCGAGCACCTGCTCAGCGCTAACGCTCAGCGCCGCACGTTCCTCTATGTGTCCGCCGACATCGGCGTCGGAGGAGGGATCGTCATCGACGGCCGCCCCCTGCTGCCCTCCCGGTCAAGCGCATCGGAAATAGGGCACATCGTGGTCAACCCAGATGGCATTACGTGCCGCTGCGGGAACCGCGGCTGCTGGGAGTCAGAAATCGGCGCCGACGCACTCTTGCGGCAGGCCAACCGCAAGCCCATCCCTCACCAGGCGGCCGCCGTTGACGAGCTCATCGCCGACGCGACCGGCGGCAATCCCGATGCACTGGACGCCATCCGCGGGCACGCCCGATGGGTCGGCATGGGGCTGGCGAGCCTGGCAAACATCCTCGCGCCCGATCTGATCAGTCTCGGTGGCCTGCTGGCCCGGCTCTTCCCACTCGAGTCAGAGGTCATACACACCGAGATAAGCCGCCGCGTCCAGCCGCCCTTGCAAGCCAATCTCGCCGTGCGAGCCAGCAAGCTGGGAAGCAACGCACCGCTGGCCGGAGCCGGCACGCTCGCACTGGAGCCCGTGCTCGCCAACCCTTCACTTCTCAAGTCATCTTGATCGCACCGGATAATGCCAGAACCCTCCGCAAGGCGGCATCGTCGTGACCGGGACTCTTCCTGCGTCCCCCGGCGCGCTCCCGTTCGAAATCCGCAACACCGCTGAACCTTCCGGGAACTGGCGGTCGTTCAGGAGCACCCAGCGGGAGGTGGCTGGCGCCGACCCGTGCCCGGACTCCGCGCGCAGACCAGCCTCCGAAACGCCGTTCCGTGCGCCAGTAGCCCGGAGTGATGACAAGTCGCGATTGGTTGGATCGGTCGGCGAAGGCCCCGACGTAACAGGGGTGGACACCGGCCTGGGCGAAGATCCCGCCGCTCCGAAGTGCCGGGCTGCGGCTGACCGGCGAGGGGTCGATGCTCGGCGAGCTGGTCAAGGCGGTGCCGGAGCGGGCGCTGGAGGCCGAGCTGACCGCGCACCTGGGATATGGCCTCCACTGTGCGGCGGCTGCTCAAACGGCTGAGGATCCCGCCCGCGGCGCGCCGCTCGCGGTCCACGTGGCGGCAGTTCCTGCGCACTCACTTGACACCACAAAAGGACTCGATATAAGCGGTTGATCGACCCTCGCGGAAGATCGTCCAGCGTGGCGCCGCCGGGTCGCGCGGACCTGGTCAGGTCCCGTGCTGCCAGCCGCTCGTCGAGTGCGCGAGGCGAGCTTAGCTCGTCAGTGCCTGCCTCGACGTCGAGCGTGTTCGCGAACGCGCAGCACTTCCAGGCGACCGGGCGTCTCGCCGGCCGGCGCCTGCCTGCCCGTCCTGCGCTCCCGGGGCTGGCGCTACCACCATTCCAGCTCAGCTGGTTGCGGCGGGCGCGGGAGCGCCCTATTGTTGGGCTAACCATCTAACACAGTTTGATGGTTACGGTGAGCGAGCAGAGGCTGCCGTGAGCGAGTGGGTGATCACCGGGGTTCCGACGAGCGGTGCATCCCGAGCCTCGGCTGTCAACCTCCGGTTAGCGCTCGCGTCCTCTTATCGGGATTTCACCACATCATTTCTGCGGAAAGGGCATCTCAGTGCTGAAGCGATCCGTTACCCGTCGGCTGGCCGCCGCCATCGGCGCTGCCGGGCTCGTCACGACAATGGCTGTGACCTCTGCAGCGACCGCGCAGGCGGCGGTTCCCGACAAGTGGGGCTTCGCCTTCGTGGACACGCCCAGGGTCGCCGTTCGCGGCCAGGTGATCGTCCGGTTCCCGAACCTTGCCGCCAGGGCCGGGGTGGTGCACGTGACGGCGGTCAACAAGGGCCCGGTCGGCTGCCAGGCCCAGAAATGGCTGCCGAAAGGACCGGACGAGCTGGTCTACGTCCGCTGCTACAAGGCGAAAGGCTTTGGCAGCGGCCGGTTCGTCCCGGTGTTCTCCCGGTTCACCGCCTTGTTCACCACGAGCTCCAAGGGCTCGATCCCGGCCGGGGCGGGCTACGGCTACGTGCACTTCCAGCCCGGCCACGGCATCGTGGCCAAGTTCAACTCTTCCGGGCGGGCGATCACCGTGCGCCATCCGTTCGCAGGCCACTGGACGGTCACCATGGCCGGCCTCGGCAGCGACGTCCAGGCGGGCGGGGTGCAGGTGACGGCCGTCAACGGGTCCGTGCCGGTCCGGTGCCAGCTGCAAGACTGGACCTGGCGCCCAGCCGGACAGGTGTTCGACATCGAGTGCATCCTCGGCCACGCCTCCCCGTGGGATACCGGCTGGACGCTGAGCCACCAGCGCGAGACGTCGATCACCGGCGCCCGGCCGGATAAGTTCGCCTACACCTTCAACAACAAGACGCCGCAGCCCGGGCCGTACACGCCCGCTCCGGCCGGGATCAACTTCAACTCCCAGTCCGGCCTGAACACGATCACCGGCACCGAGCGCGGACTGCGGGCCGCCAGGCTCCCCCTGGTCGGCGCGCTGCCCGACATCGCGCTGGTGACGCCGTTCCGTCCCCTCCTGGGGTTCTGCAACCTGAACGGCCTGTGGGCGACACAGGTCCCTGACGTGAGCGCGCGCGTCGGCTGCTTCGATGCCCGGGGAGTTCCGGCGAACAGGGCGTGGCTGATCACCTATACCACGTCCTAGCCACCGGCCGGCTGGCTGGCCAGGAGAGCCTTAGCCAGGCTCAGACGTCGACCGCGCGCACCCGCGCGACCTGGCCAGCCAGCGTGGTCACGTCCGCGCTGCCGCCGCCCCCTCGGCTCCTGACAGCCCCGGGCAACCGGGGCCGGATCAAAGGAGAACCGCCTGCCGCTCACACACTGAAGGTGGGGTCAGATCAAAGGAGAACACCGGGGCCAGTTGAGGTTGACATAGCCACCGGATCCGTAGGAATGTCCCGGATGGGCGGAAGGCCAGCATCTGTGAGGATGGAGAGAATCGTCAGATCGATTCATTGTCGGCGAATCGTGGGCCATTGCTCGATCCGCGGGTAGCCAGAAGCGAGACGCGCGCTGTGCGTCTGGACCTAGGACAGTGGCATGGCCACATTTGATGAACGGCGGACTGGAAGAGGTGGACATGGAAGCTGGAGTCGCACCCGCTGGCTGGTTCTGACGGCGATGCTGATGGCGATTGCCGTTGCCGTTACTCTCACCGTCGTCTACACCCGCGGTGGTTCGGGTGGTGGCGGGTCCGCGCGCTCCGCGCGCGCCCCGGTAAGGGCGCCGGTAGCGATGATTTCGACGCCGAGCTGGGCCCTGGCTGCGTGCGCGACGGTCGCGGAGTTGCGGCGCCTTTGCCCGAGCATCGTGCCGCTGACACGCCAGCATGGGTGGACGATGATTCTCAGGGCACCGAGCCGCCGCTTCCCGGTCGCACTCTTGCAGCTCCAGTCCGGCATCGTTGCGAGTGGCTATCAGGAACGGGTGCACCGGCCGCCGATCCTCGGGAACACCGTTGTTCTCGGCGGCCAGTTCATGCGGCTCGAGGCAGCCGCTTTCCCGGCGCCAGGCGCGAGATCGGTCGTCGTCCGCAACGGGATGGCTAACGGCCTGCGCCGCGGCCCGGTCGCCCTCGGCCCGCGGACGTGGTCGGGGATCCAGGGTGAGCTCTCCCTGACCCCGAGCTTCTACTACGCTCTGGGGGAACTCAGCGATCTCGTCGCCTTCCGCTGGCGGGACGCGACCGGGGATCACGCCGTGGGCCTGAACGTGTGGGAACCGTTGACCGATTCGGTCGCGACACTTCGGGCGATCGTCTCGACGCTTAGACGGCTGTCGGGCGGGCAGAAGGCGCGGACGGTCGCCGTCGTTGACGGCGTCCCGATGACGACGACGCCGAGGTGGCTGCGTGACCTGTGCCGAGACCAGCCGATGCTGGCCGACGCCTGCCCCAGCCGAGTACCGGCGGCCCGGCCGACTTTTGTCGATGTCGATGTCGTGCCAACACCGGGAAGCGAGCGCCCGAAGTTGAGATCGCTGCTGGTCAGCGTCGGCTGGGGCGGCGAGGGCCCGAACCCGCGTCGGAATCGGCCACCACGTGTCGTCCACCTCGAGCTCACCGCCGGCCGCATCACGAGCGCCGGCCACTTTGCGGCGCCGGTGCCGATCAGCCACCTGCGAAGCTACACCTCGAGGCCGATCTCACTCGGCAGGCGCGACTGGACAGTGAATTCAGGAAAGCTCATTTTCGGCGACTGCTTCGAGAACCACCTTTGTTACCGCTGGCGCCAACACGAACGCGGCTACCAGATCGATCTTCACGCCTGGGAGCCGGTCGCGCAGACAGTGCGCGTCCTGCGGGCGATCGTGGTCTCGACACCAGCCGGACACCGTTGATCGCCCAGAGGACATATGAAGAGGCCCGCCAAGTCTTTGCAGCTCCTGTGCCTGGTTCCGGGGTCGGGATGACGCTGCCGCGGTAGCGGGTCACGGCGACGCTGGATGCGCCGGTGAACACGACCCCGTTGCAGGCGAACCTCCACCCTTGCCCGCAGAAGCGGCGGCGGTGACGGCGATGACCGCTGCCGAGCAGGCCTCGAACACCAGCGGCAGCTGCAGCGCGCCATAGGTATCCCACGGCCAGTGCAGCGCGATCCGCAGCGCAAGTGCGCAGGCCGCCACGGCCGCGAGGGCCGCCGGGACCCGGCGGCTGGCCAGGTGCAGGCGCACCAGGCGGCACCTTGCGCGCCCGCAGTCATGGCAGCTGCGCCAGGGTGATCCGGCCGGCCCGCAGCGCGGCCAGGTGCCTCACGAGCCAGTCGTGACGGACGGCGGGCGGCAGTCCGGCGAACCGCCGGGCCGCGGCAGAGATGGGCGCCGGCAACGGCGCCGCTGCTGGTTGCGGCCCTCCTCGAGCAGGCGGGGCCGACCGCGGCACGGCGGCTACTTCATCCCGGACGGTGAACGTGCACGCGCTGATCGCCACTGGCGTGAACGCTGACGGCAGGCGGGAGTTCCTGGGCCTGGACGTCGCCTCCTCCGAGGACGGCGCCGGGTGGCTGGCGTTCCTGCGCGGCCTGGTCGCCCGCGGCTGTCCCGGGGTGCAGCTGGTCACCTCCGACTGCCAATCAGGGCCTGCGCGATGCGATCGCCGCGGTGCTGCCCGGCGCCGGGTGGCAGTGGTGCAGGACGCACTACCACCGCAATCTGCTCACCCGGGTGCCCAAGCCCGCGCAGCCGTGGGTGTCCACGCTGGTGCGCACCATCTTCGGGCAGCCCGACGCCGGCCCGGTCCGCGCCCGGCATCACCAGGTCGTGACCGCGCTGGAGATCACCAGGTCGTGACCGCGCTGGAGGCCAAGTTCCCGGCTGCGGCCAACCACCTGGACGAGGCCCGCGACGACATCCTGGCCTTCACCGCCTTCCCCGCGAGGTCTGGCGCCAGGTGTGGAGCAATAACCCGAGCGGCTGAACAAGGAGATCCGCCGGCGGACCGACGTGGTCGGCATCTTCCCCGGCCGGGACGCGATCATCCGCCTCGTCGGCTCGGTGCTGGCCGAGCAGAACGACGAGTGGACCGAGGCCCGCCGGTACATGGGACCGGAAATCCTCGCGGCCTGCCGCAACGCCTCCGCCGCGGCGCCCGGGACCGGGGAGGCGGTGAGCATTGGTGCCTGACACCTCCGGCGGCCCATTTCGTCACGGCAGCGTTACGGCAGCCTGCGCGCATTGCGGCGCTGCGCTGCCGCCCGGCCGGGCCCGCCAGTACTGCTCCCCGGCCTGCCGGCAGGCCGGCTACCGCCGCCGAGCCTCCGACGCCAGGCCAGCCCCGCCGCCGCTGCCGCCTGGCCGCAGCAGCGGTGACCGGCTCGCCGGCGTCGCTGCCCCGGCTGCCACCTGTTCGCCCGGCGCGTCGGCGACGGCGGATCCTGCCCAGGATGCGGGGAGATCCTGACCATCACCGAGCTACTCGATATCGGCTAGCCCAGCGCGCACCGCAGACCCGATGGCGCGTCACCGGCACACCACGAAAGGAAACCGGCAATCAGCGACCATAACTCTCAGCCAGAAAGGCCGCCCAGCGCAAACGCGGCCTGGGCCTTATAGGAGCCGGGGGGCCCCCTGGCTCCCCGGCCAGGACCGCTTCGATCATCTGGCCCGTACCAGCACGGAGGTAGCGGCTGGCCACGGGGGTCTACCCGGTAGCGGTGCCGGTTCCCGGATCGGGCTCCGGTGCCCGGGGCTGGGTTCAGCACGAGGCCGGACCGATCGGGACGGTGACGGTCGCTTCTCGCGCGCGTGGCGAGGAGACCTGGAAGGTGACGCAGGCCGGCCCGGTGACGATGACGCCGCCGGTGAAGCCGGTGAAGCGCGGCCCTGTACCGCTCCAAAACTCATCGTATGGCGTCTGATCTGGTCATTCATGAGGGCAGCTACGCTGCCCGGTAGTACTCATTAATCACGCCGCCGAGCACCTTCCGCCGCTGAACCGGCAGGTCCAGCGAAGCGCCAGCCTCGTCGTCGTGGTCGGGCGGCCGTTGCTGGCGAGACTGATGAGGCCGGTGCCGGTTGTAGTGGTCGGCGTACTCGCCGAGGACCGATCGAAGGTGCCGCTCGTCGTAGAAGAGCATCCGGTCGGTGCATTCTGCTCGTGCACTGCGTATCCATCTCTCGGCGTAACAGTTGCCTCCCATCGTCAACTACACCTGATCCGCGTGATCGGTATCGACGCGTCCGGGTGACGCACCCGTTCCATCCCCTGTGCGGCCAGGACTTCGAGTTCGTCGCCTGCCGCCAGAACTGGGGCGAGGACCGGGTCCAC
>WNGR01003815.1_pt1 | contig 16395 bp, 14 predicted proteins | sample 5407581 | NCBI WGS metagenome assembly WNGR01 (sample SAMN13153383, study PRJNA577476) | soil metagenome | isolation source: 80 cm soil or saprolite under Garry oak tree replicate 2 | place: USA:California | collected 2016-06-15 | reverse complement strand
CGATGCGTGAATTTGGAAATGTTCCGATGATCGTTGACGTAACCCGGGATCAATGGACGTGGTTGCGGCTTGACCTGTTGATGCAGGACACTCGATACGCGCTGCGCCAGTTGCGCAAGTCACCCGGCTTCACGCTGACGGCGGTCATCACGCTGGCGCTTGGCATCGGAGCCAATACGGCCATTTTCACGCTGGTGCAGGGAATTCTTCTCCGCTCGCTCCCCGTTGCCGATCCCTCGCGCCTCTATCGCATCGGAGACAAGAACGATTGCTGTTACTACGACAACTACCAGAACGATAACGGCGACTTTGATCTCTTCTCCTACGATCTCTACCTTCGTTTCAAACAAGCGGCGCCAGAATTCGAACAGTTGGCGGCGGTCGAAGCCGGAGGCAATGGATACAGCGTGCGCAGCAGCGCAGCGCCGGCCAAGCCGATGCGAAGCGAGTATGTTTCCGGCAACTACTTCGTCACTCTCGGCGTGGGCGCGTTTGCGGGCCGCCTTCTGAATGAAAGTGATGACAAGCCTGGAGCGGCCCCAACCCTGGTGCTGAGCTATGCGGCATGGCAAGCTGATTTCGCCGCGGACCCGGCAATCGTGGGCTCCACTGTGTATGTGCAGATGAAGCCCTTCGTCGTGGCGGGCATCGCGCCGCAGAACTTCTTTGGCGATCGCGTGATTGCGAACCCGCCTGACTTCTGGATGCCTTTAGCGAACGAGATTGTGCTTGAAGGAGCCAATTCCTCGTTGAAGCAAGACGACACACTGTGGCTGTATCCGTTGGGCAGAGTGCGTCCAGGCGTAAACATGGGTGCTTTGCAGGCGAAGCTCTCAATCACTCTGCGGCAATGGCTGGCCACGCGTCCAACGTACGCAGATCATGGCGGCGCGGCGCTGATTCCACGGCAGCACGTAGTTATGGCGCCCGCCGGTGGCGGCATCCAGAGACTGCAGCAGCAAACGGGCACGGGCTTGCGCCTGCTGATGATTCTCTCCACGGTCGTCCTTCTCATTGCCTGTGCAAACATTGCCAACCTGCTGCTCGCGCGTTGCACTGCACGTCGCTCGGATGTGGCGATGCGCATGGCGCTCGGTGGGTCGCGCCGCAGGGTCATTCGCCAGATTCTGACCGAGAGTGTGCTGCTGAGCCTGATCGGCGGCGCTGCCGGATTGGCTGTCGCCTATGGGGGGTCGCATATGATGCTGGCCCTTGCCTTCCCGAATTCCCGCAATATGCCCGTGCATGCGAGCCCTTCCTTGCTGGTCCTGGCCTTTGCATTCCTGGTTTCTCTTCTCACCGGCATCATCTTTGGAACGGCGCCGGCATGGTTGTCGTCTCATGCTCAGCCCGCTGACGCTCTTCGCGGCGTGAACCGCTCCACCGGCGACCGTTCCTCCTTGCCACAACGCGCGCTGATCGTGTTACAGGTGGCGTTGTCGATGGTTCTGCTGGCGGGCGCTTTGCTCATGACCCGGTCGCTCCGCAATCTGGAGCACCAGGACTTCGGCATCGTCACGGCAAACCGCTACGTGGTGGATTTCGACCCGAAGGGCGTTGGCTACACGCTCGATCGGCTCCCCACGCTGTACCGCCAGATCGAAGACCGCCTCTCAGCGTTGCCGGGAATGGCTAACGTGAGCCTTGTGCGGTACATACCGCTCGGCGGTAACATGTGGGGCTCGTGTATCATCCCGCAAGGCCATCCTGCGCCCGGTCCGAATGACAATTGCTTCTCGATCTGGGATCGGGCGAGCACCCATTTTCTCGATTCAATCGGCGTACCTATCATACGAGGCCGAAATTTCTCCGCGCAGGACACTGCTACCTCACAGCAGATCGTCGTCGTGAATCAGGCATTTGCCAGACAATTCTTTCCTAACCAGGATGCCGTCGGAAAACGCTTCGGCATGGGCACCCCGCAATACTCCGGCACCTTCGAGATCGCCGGCGTGTTTGCGGACTTCAAGATGACCGATCCGCGCGGAGAGGTGCGTCCCATCTTTTTCCGTCCGCTGTCTCAGCAGTTCAACGGGTACAAGGAACCGGATTGGGATGCAGGGGAAAAGGGCTCCATGTTCGTCAACTTCATCATTCTCGACTTCACCCAGGCGCCTTCGGACGTCGAGGCACTCAGCCGCAAAACGCTCGCGGCGATCGATCCCAATCTGACAGTGATTCACTTTGACGCTTACGATTCCGTGGTTGCCGGCAACTTCAATCAGGATCAACTGATCGCACGCCTCACCAGCCTGTTTGGCATCCTTGCGCTGATCCTGGCCTCGGTGGGGCTATATGGAGTGATGTCTTACTTCGTGGCCAGGCGCACCAGTGAAATCGGCATCCGCATGGCACTCGGGGCTGCGCGTTCCGGTGTGGTGACCTTGGTTCTTCGCGGCGCGCTCTGGCAGATTCTTATGGGCCTTGCACTCGGGGTTCCCGCCGCGCTCTTTGCCGGTCATCTCATGGCCAGCCTTCTTTACAGGGTAAGCGGCTACGATCCGCTGGCATTCCTTGGTGCGATTCTGCTGTTGGCGATTTGTGCCACAGTGGCTGGATTCGTCCCCGCCCGCCGTGCTGCGTCAATCGAGCCAATGCAGGCACTGAGGACGGAGTAGAGGAATTTGGTGGCGATGTGGCCGATGAGCACATATGCGAGGACGGGTCCCCTGACTTTCGAACAGCTACGCCACGAACAGCTACGCTAGTTGGCAAATCGCCAATGCTTGATTCCGCTGTTCGACCCTGGAAACGCGGTTTGGCCGGTTCGCGCGAGTTGAGAGCCCGCCCACCACAATCTTGAACACTGGCCGACTTCCTGCATCAATCTGCTCACGTCTTTTTGATTCAAAACCCAGCAAAAACACCACTTGACGGATTTGATCGATTAATTACACAATGCAGTACATATATGCTTGGCGAATTTGAATACGTGCTGATCACTGTGGCGGCGGGCTTGGGCGAGGCTGCCTATGGTGCCGCCATCCGCGAAGAGATCGAAAAGGCTATGCGCAGAAATTGCGCGATCGGCGCGCTCTACACCACGATTGAGCGGTTGGAGAAGAAGGGCCTGCTCAAGACGTGGATGGGCGAAGCCACGCCGCAGCGGGGTGGACGCGCAAAGCGCATGGTGCGCGTAACGCCTAAAGGCGTGCAGGCGGCGCGCGAGTTTTATGAGGCGATGATGCGCGTGAGCCGTAATGCTTCGTGGGTAATCAATGGTCCGAAGGGGGTGTCATGACTTCTCTGGTGGAGATGGTTGCTGGATTTCTTGAAGCGGATGAGCGCGAAGTGGTGCTCGGCGATCTCGCCGAATCGGGCGCGGGTGTGTGGAGCGGAGTGTGTTCGATCCTGGGTTTTGTGGTGCGGCAACAGTTGGAACTTTGGCGCAGTTGGCGGCCCTGGGTTGCCGGCGGTGTGTCGCTGCCGGGGAGTCTGCTTTTGCTCGGTGTCTCTTTCGGACTCTCCGTGGACGCCCGTCACGTGCGGCGGGGTGGGTCGATGCACGCGACCATTTTGTGCGAGGTGCTGCTGATGCTCGCGTGGGCCTGGACGAGCGGCTTTATGGCCGGCTCGTTATCGAGGCGTACACAATGGATCAGTGCTGCGCTTTGTGTTATTCCGTGTCTCTCCTGCGTATTGCGGTTTCAGGACACTTCGGTTTCACGGTTTTGCGTGCTTCTGTTCCTGGCGCCGGCAGTTGGGGGTGCAATTCAGGGGATGCGACGTGTGCGACTGCAGCGTAGTACAGCCCTGGCATTGGCGACAGCGGTAACGGGGTTGATGTTGGTTTGGAGTGGCATGTCTGTTTGGAATTGGCCGTTGCTTCTGCCTGCGTGGTATCTCGCCGCCATGGCAGACAGGTCAGAAGAGTCGAATGAGGAGTTGGCCGCATGATGGGAACACGGAGACAAATCGCAGCAGGCTTTTTGATTCTTGCTTTCGGTCTACTCTCAGCATCTTCCGCGGAAACCATGAGGAGCCAGCTCGTCGCGCGGGAGATCCAGTCGAAGAGCTTTGCGGCCAACAAAATTGGCGTGAGTCCTGTGCGGAAGCTGGTGGTGTACCTTCCAGCAGGATATGACGAAGAGACGAAGCGTTTTCCCGTCGTGTATTTTTTCCCAAGCCCGTTTGAGGGATATCGTGCGGTCTTCGATAACGGCGGTGCGGAAGGCCTGTTTGACCGCGCGATTGCCACAGGCAGGATTGGCAAATTCATCTTTGTTTCAGTGGACATGACGACTCCGCTGGGAAGCTCCTGGTATGTGAACTCGCCCGTGACCGGCAATTGGGAAGACTTTGTGGTGCAGGAACTAGTGCCTTATGTCGATGCGAACTTCAGGACGATGGCGACGCGTGATTCTCGTGGGCTTGCGGGCGCGTACATGGGAGGCTACGGCGCAATTCGCGTCGGCATGGAGCATCCCGACGTCTTCGGCTCGTTGTATGGCATGAATCCTCTGGGCACAGGATCGGGCGTCCAGACCATGGGTTCGCGGCCTGACTGGGATCTCCTCGCAAATGCGACTTCGCTTGCCGATTTGAAGAAGGATGGATGCTCCACGATCTTTACTGCGATTTTTCAGGCCCACCTGCCGAATCCGGACAATCCGCCTCTTTACGTTGATCTGCCGGCGCATCGGGACGGAGGCCAGTTGGTAATTGACTCGAAGCTGGTGGAGAAATTGCGGTACAACTTCTTTCTGGAGTCGATGATTCCGAAGTATGCAGAGAATATGAAGACGCTGCGCGGCTTCAAGTTTGATTGGTCACGTAACGATGCGATCTGGGATCATGTGTACTCGAATCAGGCATTCACCCATAAGTTGAACGAGTTCGGCATTGTGCATGAGGCAGAGGAGTACAACGGTGTTTGGGGAGGGGACACGTACTGGGGCGCCGAGGGGCGCGTGATCTCGGAGGTACTGCCGTTCTTTCAGCAGCATCTCGTGTTCTGAAAGCTGAATTATTTTGCATTTGGAGTAGATCAATCCAAGAAACGGGAATTGCTTCAACGAATCTCGGATGCCCATGGCATTGTCACTCGACGAGTGGTAAATCGCCAATGCTTGATTCCGCTGTTCGACCCTGGAAACGCGGTTTGGCCTGAAGTCGTCATTCGAGCGTCCACACTGTATTCCGCCCCTTGACAACCGATAGTCGAATGTCTACCATCATGGCCAGGTCGAGGGCAGAATGTCTTCTATTGAGAAACAGGCGCAGCAACGGGTCGGGCTCCTGCAGGGAACGCTCGACATGCTTATCTTGAGGACGCTTCTCTATGGACCTGCTCACGGTCACCAGATTGGCAAGCACATCCAGAGGACCACGAATGAATTCCTGCAGATGCAGCACGGTTCTGAATTACTTCGGATTGGCGCGGCTAAGAACTGGAGTATCTGTCGCTGCGGCCACAGCAGACCTGGACGCCCTGCAACATACCATCAGCGCGAATCTGCCCGCTGATGAGAAGGCGACCCTCTCGGTCATGCTCACTCCCTTCCAGGAACAGCTGGTGGGGAACAACCGAAAACCGCTGATTATCCTGCTAGCAGCTGTTGCAGGCTTGTTGCTGGTGGGATGCGTGAACGTTACGAACCTGTTGCTGGCGCGCGCGGTCGGGCAGAGGCAGCAAATGGCAGTGGCGTCGGCACTTGGCGCTAGGCGTGCGGAGTTGGTGCGCATGGCGCTCCGTGAGACCGCCCTGCTGGCTGCGGTTGGAGGCGGGCTAGGTGTTTTGCTGGCGTCGGGCATCGTTCCCGCCATGCAGCGATACCTTCCTCCGGCGCTCGATTTTCGCGGCCCACTCCATCTGGACTGGGCCGGAGCGGGATGCGCGCTGCTTCTGGCTGTCCTCGCGACCTTGCTGGCGGGAGCGGCGCCAGCTTTCATGGTTTCCCGTACAGCTCCAAACGAAGTTCTTCACACCGAGTCGCGACTGGCCAGCGAATCGCGCGGGAGCCGACGCGCCCGGCGCGCTCTGGTGGGATTCGAAGTGGCGGTGAGCGTCGCTCTGGTGCTGATGACCGGACTGCTGACCGCCAGCTTGGTCAAGCTAATGCACGTGGACCGCGGTTTCACCAGCGAGAGAACCATGGCGGCCGTGATCGACCTGCCGACGATGTCTTATCCCGATGACCAGCACCGCGCAGCATTTTACAGGGAAGTCCTCGAACGCATGGATCGACTGCCGGGTGTGGAGCACGCGGCCATCACCAGCGTCCTGCCGCTGACGGGGGACAGTTGGGGTGACATGGCACGCGTAGCAGGAGACAATCGGCCGGTCACGCAATTGCCGTTGGAGAGTTTTCGCTGGATAAGTCCCGAATATTTCTCGACGATCCATCTGCAACTCATCGCTGGACATGTCTTCAGTCAGAGCGACTGGGGTAAAGATCTAGCTCTCGTCTCGGAGAAGACGGCGAAGACGCTATGGCCCGGAAAGGATCCCGTTGGATTGCAGTTCACGCGGGGAGATCGCACCAAGGAAAAGCCGTTTACGGTTGTCGGCGTTGTAGCCAACGCGCGGACAGTCCTGCTCTCATTCGCGAACAGACTCGTGCCGTCTGGTCCTGGAACTCGCTTGAGTCCCTCGCACGCGATCTGCGATTCAGCCTGCGCACGCTTCGCCGCACCCCCGGTTTTACTGTCATCGCCATCCTGGTAATGGGACTGGGCATTGGCGCCAACGTCGCCCTGTTCACGGTGGTGCGCGGCGTTCTGCTCAAGCCCTTGCCATTCCAGGATCCGAATCGCCTCGCCATGCTGTACGAGTGGGGCTTTCATGAAAACGACGCAAAAGGTTACTTCACGGTCTCGGGAGGGATGTATGCCGAGTGGAAGAAGCAAAACCAGAGTTTCAGCAGCCTCGCGCTCGTGCGCGGCAGGCGGGTTGGACTCTCCGGATCGGGTCGGCAACTGCCTGACAAGCTAGCCAGCGCGGAGTTCTCCTGGGATTTGCTCCGCACGCTGGGCGTGCAGCGCGCCCTGGGCCGCGATTTTGCGCAGGCCGATGACAGCGCCGCGGCCAGCGCCACGGTTCTGCTCAGCTGGAGCCTGTGGAAGCGCCGCTTCGCCGGTGATCCTGCCATCCTGAACCGGACGATCTATGTGGACGCCCAGCCCTATACCGTCATCGGCATCCTGACCCATCCACGCAGCTCTGGACATCGGTCTACCACGACGGGCCCGAGGAACAGATGACCTCGTTCAGCATGCACACGCTTGGCGTGGTCGGGCGGCTCAAGCCGGGAGTCAGCGCGGCGCAGGGCGCAGCCGACCTGAGCCTGATCTCTCGTCACATCCACGATGCGCATCTCAACGACCCATTCGTATTCAGAAGTGCCGGCAGCCGGCCGTTGCTGGATCACATCGTGGGCGAGATCAAGAAGCCGCTCTACGTGCTGCTGGAGGCGACCTGCTGCCTGCTTCTTATCGCCTGCCTGAATGTCGCCAACCTGCTCTGGTGGCGCGCGCGGCGGCGCAACGCAAGGAACTGGCAATTCGCACCGCGCTGGGCGGTGGCTGGCTGCGCCTGATGCGCGAACGACTGTTGGAGAGCCTGCTGCTGTCTGCCGCCGGAGGCGCCTTGGGCCTGTTGCTGGCCTTCGCCGCGCTGCAATGGTTGACGCGAATTCGCCAGGACATGAGCCGCGTCGAATCCATCCACATCGACGGTGTGGTAGCTGCGTTCAGCGTCGGCATCATCGTGCTGTGCGCGCTGTTTTTCCGGATTCATCGCTGCTTTCAGCAGCAGTATCCACAGAATATTCACCTTTTGTTCGCCTACACTTGGTGCATGGTCATGCGAAGCGAACGGCGAACGAACCATCGGGTGCTGATGAGCTTCATGGATCGGCCGGGCGGGTGGCATGTGGCGTTTCTTGAGGCAGACTGCCAGACGTCGCTGCCGGTGAAGCTTACGTTTCAAAGCGCGGAGAAGATTCGCATCATGCAGCAGCGGTTTGGATCTTCGCTGTTGGAAGACAGGCAGGCTTTGGACCACGGGCTGAGCATCGGCAGGGGAAGCGTGTGGCTGAACCTGAACGCGGAGCAGTACGAAAGGCTGAAGCAGCAAAGATAGTCCGGAGAACGAAAGCTATTCCTTGCCGCAGAGGGGAATGGTGGGACCGGTCAATGTGTCAGCCGAAACGGTGCCAAACACCGGGGCGGCATTATCGGCGGGTTTGGGCTGCGAGGAGTAGCAGGCCTTGCCGGTGGTGGAGTCCATGACCAGAGGGTAGCCGACGTAGGGAACGTAGTGGTGGATGGGATTCTGGCGTCCGGCGACGTAGCCGTAGAGGCCGACCATGATCATGACGGTAATAACGGCCCAGGCGGGCACCTTGAGCGGGGCTTTGACCACACGCAACACCGCGGTAACAGAGAGAACGGGCTTCAATTGCAAGGTTTGCACTGACATCGGTACTCCTTTAATGCGCCGGCCTCGGAACGATATAAGGTCTGGCGGACGCGCCTTTCCCGAACGCTTTTGCTTTCTATCCAGCGGGGGATTGCTGCTTTAGGGTTACTTGAAGGATAGACAAAAAAGGTGGAAGTTAATAGCGATTTTTCGCATTTCATATAACACCTTTGCGGTATACGCGGCGGGCTGGGGCAGCGGGTGTGGTTCTATGATTACCGGCATGGAAACGAAGGTTCGCTGGGGAGTTCTAAGCACGGCCAATATCGGAGTGAAGAAGGTATTGCCGGCGATGCAGTTGGGGCGGTATTCGACGGTGACGGCGGTCGCTTCGCGGGAGCTGGCCAAGGCACGAGAGGCGGCCGACGCGCTAGGAGTGGGCAAAGCCTACGGATCGTATGAAGAGTTGCTGGCCGACCCTGAAGTGGACGCGATTTACAACCCGCTGCCCAACCAGCTGCATGTGCCGTGGACGATCAAGTCGGCGGAGGCGGGCAAGCACGTGTTGTGCGAAAAGCCGCTGAGCCTGACGGTGGCGGAGGCCAAAACGCTGCTGGCGGTGCGGGAGCGCACCGGGGTAAAGATCGGCGAGGCCTTCATGATTCGCAGCTATACGCAATGGCTGCGGCTGCGGGAGTTGCTGGATGCGGGTCGGATTGGCGAACTGCGGTCTGTAATGGGGTTCTTCAGCTATTTCAACAACGACCCGGCGAACATTCGCAACCAGGTGGAGTCGGGCGGCGGTGCCCTGTACGACATTGGCTGCTATTGCATCCAGGCGGCGCGGTACGCATTTGGCGAGCAGCCAAAGCGGGTGGTGGGGCTGATTGAGCGCGATCCGCAGATGAAGACGGACCGGCTGACCTCGGCACTCTTGGACTTTACGAGCGGGCAGGCGGTCTTCACGTGCAGCACGCAACTGGTGCCATACCAGAGGGTGCATTTTATGGGGACGAAGGGGCGGATCGAGATCGAGATTCCGTTCAATGCGCCCAAGGATCGGCCGACGCGGCTGTTCATCGACGGGACAGGAGACATCTTTGGCGGCGGAATCGTAACGGAGGAGTTCGCGGTTGCCGACCAGTACACGATGCAGGGGGATGCATTTTCGAAGGCGATTCTGGAAGGCGGAGAGGTGCCGGTGCCGCTGGAAGATGCAATCGCGAACATGGCGGTGATCGAGGCGATCTTCAGGTCGGCGGAGTCGGGGGGATGGGTCGGTGTAGAAGGCTGAAACGCCCGGACGAACACACTCGCGGTGTCTGTCGCGTCCCGAGTGAAGTGGCCGCAGGGTTCTTCGCGAAACGGAACGCGCGTAAGGCAACCGCACAGACGTTCGCCGGCATCGAATAGCTACTCGACGTGTGGCTGACTGGCGGCGTATGTTGACCCTTCGCTCTGTTCCCAGCTTTTTTTTGCTAGCTTCATCTCCGCTTGTTCTCAGCGGTTGTGGCGGAGTCCACACAACCCCGCCTCCTCCACCTGTTCCCATTCAATTAAGCGTTCAACTCGCGGGTACCGGTGGCGGAACGGTCAGCAGCACTCCTGCGGGCATCAGCTGCGGTAAGACGTGCAGTGCGAGCTTCACAAGCGGGACTGCCGTAACACTCGCCGCAACTCCCAACGCCAGTTCAACGTTTACGGGTTGGTCGGGCGCTTGCAGCGGCACGGGCACATGCAGCTTGACGCTGACGAGCAATGCCTCAGCGATCGCGACATTCAACGCGGTTGTTCCTCCCGTTCAACTCACGGTCCAGAGCGCCGGCACCGGGGCAGGGACGATCAGCAGCAGTCCGGCAGGTATCAATTGCGGGCAAACGTGCAGCGCAAGTTTTGCAAGCGGGACGCCAGTCACGCTGACCGCGACCCCCAGCGCCAACTCCACGTTTGGAGGGTGGTCTGGCGCGTGCAGTGGGACGGGCACTTGCAGTTTGACGCTAACGGCCGCTACGTCAGTGACAGCGACATTCAACGGCCCTCCTCCCCCCGTCCAACTGACAGTGCAGAGCGCCGGCACGGGCGCAGGAACTGTCACCAGCAGTCCGGCCGGCATCGACTGCGGACAAACGTGCAGCGCAAGTTTCGCAAGCGGGACGCCGGTCACGCTGACGGCAGCTCCTGCCGGCAACTCTGTGTTTTCAGCGTGGTCAGGCGCATGCAGCGGCACTGCTCCCTGCAGCCTTACTCTGACGGCCGACACCTCGGTGACAGCGACATTCAACCCACCGGTGGATGTTACGGCACTCAATCACATCGTTTTTCTGGCGCAGGAGAATCGCTCGTTCGATCACTACTTTGGAGCGCTGCGAGATTACTGGAAAAGGGCTGGCTACAAAGACCAGTCCTTCGATGGTTTGCCGCAGTTCAATCCAGTTTCCGGAGATCCGCCCTTGCAAGGACCCGCGCCAACGAACCCCGGTTGCGACCCCACCTCGCCGCCGCCGGGCGATTGCATCTTTGACACAAACAACCCGATTACTTCGTTCCCTATGATCACGCAATGTTCAGAGAACACGAGCCCGTCATGGGATGAGAGTCATGTGATCTGGAACTACGGCGACCAGGTGGGTCTGTACCCTGCGCAGTTGAACGGCTTTGTCTATGCTGCGGGGCACGACGCCCGCAACGACGGGTTCAACGACACCGATGGCAAACGCGCCATGGGTTATTACGATGACGGTTCGTTGAACTACTACTATTTCATGGCGACGAATTTCGCCACATCCGACGCCTGGTTCCACCCTGTCATGACGCGTACGTCACCGAACCGTGAGTACTTGATCGCAGCTACATCGCAGGGGCGCGTCTATCCCAATGGCACCGACGCCCAGGATCAGACTCTGCTGACCGCGAAAACCATCTTCGAGGAACTCCAGGCGGCCGGCATCACCTGGAAGATTTTCGTGGACCCGCAGGGAAGCCCGTGTACCGGCCCGCCCTATGATCCTGCCTGCCTGATGACTCTGAGCTATATGCAGAACTTTACATATAGCCAGACCATCCTTTCGACCTATCCTCAGAACATTGCCCCGATCTCTGAGTACTTTGACGATCTGAAGAATGGGACCTTGCCGCAAGTCGTACAGATCGAAACGGCAACGGACGGGGGGTACGACGAGCATCCATCTGTATCAGACTTGACGCCGACCAACATTCAAACCGGGGCCAATTACGTCTCAGGCCTGATCAACCAACTGATGCAGAGCACGTCGTGGAAGGATTCGGCCTTCATCCTCACCTACGACGAATACGGCGGACTCTATGACCACGTCTCCCCCTATCCGACTGTCAGCCCGGATGACATCAAGCCCGTGGACTTCCTACCCAACGATGTCTGCAACGGTAAATCGACTGGGCCGATCTGCGACTTCACGTACACCGGCTACCGCGTGCCTCTGATCGTGGTGTCTCCGTATACGAAGAAGAACTATGTCTCTCACACGCGAGCGGATTTCACAGCGATCTTGAAGCTCATCGAAACCCGATTCAAAGTGAACTCTCTAACCAAGCGCGATGCGGCGCAGATCGATATGACGGAGTTCTTCGATTTCAAAAATCCGGCGTGGATGACGCCTCCAACCCCTCCTGTACAGCTTACGAACGGTGCTTGCTATATGAATCAAGTGCCTTAGCCGCGCAGGCGATGAAGAGCTTGGGGTTGACATTGGTGGATGAGGTCGTTGTTAGCGGGCATAGATATAGTCTTCGCGCGCGCAAGTTAGCAGATCGCAACTCGGATTGAGGTTTGGTGTCTAAGTCTTCAACCGGCCAGAAGGTGGCCGGAAGGGAGAATAGGACATATGCATACTCTGAAGGCAACGATATTTTTAGGTGCGCTTCTTTCCACTGGGATGTTGATGGCGCAGGCACCAAATGCGAGCCAGGCGCCTGCTCAAAACGCACCGCAGGCACAAGCTGAGAGCGGACGGCATCATCACCACCCCAATCCCGAAAAGCAGGCAAAGCATCTCGCCAGGAAGCTTGGATTGACGAATGACCAGGTGGCGCAGATCGAGCCAATTCTGGCGGATCGACAACAGCAGATGCAGAGTTTGCGCGCCGATACTTCGCTCGCTCCGCAGGATCGCCGCGCCAGGGCGCAATCAGTACAGCAGGACGCGAAGAGCAAGATCGAAGCGGTGCTGAACGATGCGCAGAAGCAGAAGTTCGAGCAGATGCTGGCCGAGCGGCGCGCGCATCATAACCATGGTCAACAGCAGGGATGAAATTCGATCCGATGATTCGGGTCGATTGTTCATCACTCGTGAGTGGTTGAAATCCCAAGTCTCAAACTCGAGACCCTTCGGCAAGCTCAGGGCAGGCTCTGGGGTACCCGGTTTATAGAAACAAAAGAACAGGGCGGCTGATGATCTCAGCCGCCCGTTTGAATTGGGATTGCGAAAAAGTTATTGATCGGCGGGGCGGGTGTAGGGTTTTTGCAGATAGAGGCGGGCTTCGTTGAGCGCGCCCTGGGTGTTGTCGTTGGTCTGCACGGCGAGGCGGTATTCGTTGACGGCGCGGTCGCGCTGGCCGGTCATGTCGAAGATCTTGCCGAGCTCGATGTGGCTCCACACTTCAGTCCAGCGGGGCTCGTCGTCGCCGCGGAGGGCGTCGCGATAAGCGTTGACCGCGGCCTGGAAGTTGCGCTGGGCGAGGAGCACTTCGCCGATGCGGTAGTTGGCGAGCGAGCTTTGTGAGTTGGCGACGAGGGCCTTTTGATATTCAGCGAGCGCGCCGGTGAGATCGCCCTGGGCCACGAGCTGCTGGCCTTTGAGGATGGAGATGCGGACCTGTAGATCGGGCGAGGCCTTGAGAAGCCAGCCTTGCGGATCGATGCTGATGTGGCGCGGCCGGCCGAAGGTATCGACGATGTATTGGGATTCGGTACCGACCACGTCGACCTTCTGAATCTCGGTCTTGCCGTCGGTCTCAACACGCAGCTCGACGGGCATGCGGAAGAGATCGAGATCCTGGTTGATTTCGCCGATGGTGCGGAACCCCTTGTTGTTGCCGAGCCGATAGACAGCGTACTTGTTTTGGAATTGCGGAGCGCCGGTGCCGTCGATCCATTGCGCGAAGAAGGGTGTGAGCTCCTGCTGGCTCTGGGCTTCGGCCACCTTTTCAAAATCGGCGGCGCGGATGCCCTTGTCTGTGAACTGGCTGAGGGCGCCTTTGAGCGTGGCGAGAAATGCCTTGTCGCCTACCTCCCAGCGCAACATGTGGAAGATCATCGCCCCCTTTTCAAGGGTCATGGATTGAAATTCGGGCGAGAAGGGATTGAGGCGCCCCGAGCTGGAGAGCGGGATCGTATCGTAGGCCAGCGCGCCGGCGGAGACATCCTGGAGGTCGGCCTTCATGGCGTTCTTGCCGCTTTCCGACTCCTCGTACATCAGTTCGCCATAGCGGGCCATGCCGTTGGTGATCCACGCATCGTTGAGGGTCTGGGGGCTGATCTCGGAGCCCCACCACTGATGCGCGATGGTGTTGGCCAGCAGGCGGATACCGGATTTATCGCCGACGCGCGAGCCCATCATACCGGCGAGTTCGGGAGCCCAGACCGCCGGGAGCGTGTCGTCGGGGATCTCGAGCACGTTGAGGTGGCTCGACTCGAGTGCGCCAAAGCTGTCGGTGAAGAAGTCGTATTCCTTGGCAGCGGTCTGCGCCAATTCGTTGGCGGCCTGCTGGTGGGCGACGGTGAGGTAAACCTTCACGTTGCCAGGGCCGACGGAGACGGGGTTGACGTAGCGCCCGGCGATGATGGTGCCCGGGAATCCGGACTTGGTCCAACTGAAGTCGAACTGGTCGCCAGGCTTGCTGCCGGCGAGGGTGACGGAGTGGGAGGCTCCCTGGGCACCGCTGCCGAAGACCTTCATGCCCTGCGGAACCTTGATGTGCATTTCAGCCGTGAAGCGGTCGGTCATGAAGCCGGAGGTAGGGAACCATCGCGCGGCATAGAACAGGTAAGTGATGGGCTCCTGTATGGCGGCCAGCTTGAGCCCTTCGACGGGGCCGTCTTCGCTGCCGGTGATGACGCCTTCGTATTCAAAGGTCCAGTGGACGGGGGTGGCGCGGACGAAGGGCTTCAACGGGGTCACGCGGATGGTGCCGTCGGCGGAACGCTCGCCGGTGATCAGCTTTCCCGATTCATCGGTGATCTTGGTCAGCTTGAGCGCAGGGTGGAAGCCGAAGCTCACCATCTCAGCGTTGTCGGGCGCGGTGAAGGTGAGTGCCGCCTTGGCCGCGATGTGATGCGTGGTGGTGTCCAGTTCGGCGTCGATCACGTAGCCGGTGATTTTGAGTGAGGGCCGCTCGGCCCGCTGCGCAGTCGCCGAGGCAGCAATCAGTAATGCAGCGGTAAAGATGCCAAGCACTGCGGTAAGCCGGCGGGGCTTGATTTCAAGTTTCATCATTCGCTCTCGTACTCGCATAGGCCCTGATCCTTGCAGGCTTTGGTCATTTTTCCCGAGGCCGGTCAGGAATGCACAGTTTCTGCGATTCCCACCGGGGATGTCGATTCGAGCAGGTCAAGGGTAATTTCGGCCACCCGGCCGATGGCGCCGCTGACGTTTCCCTCTGCTACTCCGGCGCGCAGCAGGCCCCGGATGGCCGCGAGTTCCTTCATCATGGACTGTCGAGGAGGGCCGTCGGGTAGCAACGGCTGCAACTGTCTGACGATATTGGATGCAGTGAAGTCGTTTTGGATCAACTCGGGAACGACACGTTTGCCGACAATGAGGTTGGCCATGGCGACGTGGGGCACCTTGACCACTCGTTTGGCGATGGCATAGGTGAGGGGGGAGACCCGATAGACCACCACGAACGGGTTGCCGATGAGCGCCGCCTCGACGGTAGCCGTACCGCTGGCGACGATCGAGGCGCGGGCGTGAAAGAGAGCCGCGCGGGCTCCACCCGCAGTGGGGCCAACTGCGCCTTCGGCTCCACCTGCGGGGGGGCCAACTTCGCCCTCAGCTCTCACGTCGTTGACCAGGCCCACGGTGAGGCTGCCGCGATGCATCTCGACGAGCTGCCGGGCCGCTTCGCGCTGCGTTGCATTCAAGGTGGCGGCGAGGGGGATAACGTATTCGTAGGCGTGGGGTTCGCGGGTATCAAGGTCGGCACGTGCGGTGAGTTCGCGGGCTGCCTTCAGCATTTCGGGCAGGTTGTCGCGGATCTCCTTGGGCCGGCTGCCGGGGAGAAGGCCGATCCAGGTCTTGGCCGGATCGAGCCCACTGGCCTGGGCGAACTGATCGCGGGTGATGGTGGGGAGAGCGGCTTCCGCGAGAGGATGGCCGACGAATTCGGCTTTGACGCCGCGGTCGCGGTAGAACGGTTCTTCGAACGGAAAGATGACCAGCATGCGGTCGATGTATTTCTGGACCAGCTTGATGCGGCCTTTCTTCCATGCCCACAGTTGGGGGCTGACGAAGAATATAACGGGGATGCCAAGGCGATGGAACTCTTCGGCGAGGCGGAAGTGGATGTCGGGGAAGTCAATGAGGATTGCCACGCCGGGGCGCTGGTCGCGAATGGATTGCTTGAGCTTGCGGAATTCGCGGTAGATGCGGGGCAGGTGGCGGACGACTTCGGTGATTCCCATGACCGCCATGTCTTCAGACCGAACGATGCGTTCGAGTCCGGCAGCCTTCATGCGCTCGCCGCCCATGCCAACGAAGCGGGCGGTGCGGCCGGTTTTGGCTAGGCGCTGCTTGAGAGCATCTACGAGCAGAGCGCCGTAGTGTTCGCCGCTGGCTTCGCCTGCCGAGATGAAGATGGTGATTTCCATCGTGCCTGATCCATTTTTCCTTTGTGGACCAATGATAGCGGCTCGGCCGGATTAGGGCCTGTTCACACTACTGAGGCGGATGGCGTTCCACCCCAGCGCACAAAGATCGTGCGCCGAGGACCCCGGGTTGCGAGCGAAAATTGGGCCAGGCCGGGGTCCCCACAGACAGGTCTTCGTCTGTGGGGTGGGA
>WNGR01016915.1_pt1 | contig 16396 bp, 18 predicted proteins | sample 5407581 | NCBI WGS metagenome assembly WNGR01 (sample SAMN13153383, study PRJNA577476) | soil metagenome | isolation source: 80 cm soil or saprolite under Garry oak tree replicate 2 | place: USA:California | collected 2016-06-15 | reverse complement strand
GTCGTTCTCGCGTCGGTGCTGATGCTCGGGGCGTGCGGCAGCTCCTCCGGGATCATTGGCGAGTCCACCAACCAGCCAACCGCGACCGCGGCGGCCAGTCCCTCGCCCGCAGCACCGAGCGCCGCGCTGGCGTTCACATGCGCAGACTCGGCTGGAGGCTCCGTGACCGATTCGACCGTGGTCGATGTGAGCGTCGGCCAGCATGAAGGTTATGACCGGTTCGTAATCGAGTTCGGCGGCGGCGTACCGAGCTACGAGGTGGCACGCCTGCAAGGCCCGACGGTCGATTCAGGCGGCGGGCGAGGGGCAAGGTCACCCTCGAAGGCAACACCGCTGTGACGGTCACGATGCCCTCAGTGAACAATTGGGCTAGCTACTCAGGTCCGACTGAGTTTCATCCCCAATACCCTGTCCTCCGTCAAGCGCTGCAAGTGCAGAACTACGAGGGTTACCAGACTTGGGCCCTCGGCATTCAGGGCACCGCGTGCCTGCGAATCCTTACCCTGGCATCGCCAAGCCGTCTGGTCGTCGATATGGCCGCAACGTAGCCAGGAGGCCCGCAACATGCCTAGTGGGCCGTAGTTTCCGTGACGCGAACCAGTTCGAGATTGTTGGTCCGACCATACGTTTAGACTGACCCGCGCTTTTGGCGTGAATGATCAGATTCCGCAAGAAAACTTGGTCAGACTTCTTGATGCCACACGGGCAGCCACTGCCGGACCACGCGGGGCGTCGCGGGTGGGACCAAGACCGCACTCGGCGATCTGCACCAAGCAGACGCGTTGCGTTAGCCCAGCGACATCGTTGTGTCCTCACTTCCGCGGACAGCGTCGCCTGGTGCCGGTGTCTAATACCACCCTTCACGTCGACGTCGAGGTGGCCCTTTACGCGGCCTAGCCCCATGCTCGGCGGTGATTCGAAACCCGCGAATGCTGGCGGAAGCGGGAAATTCGACGGTCGCAAACCCGCGAGTGCCGGCGGATGCGGGTTTCCTAGCCGAAACGCACACGACTGACGCGGCTAGCGGGACTTCACGCGAGCCTCCACCCCATCGAGCAATATCTCAAAAGCTGACGCAGGCTTACCCGCTTCGCGCGGCTCGACGGGCGGCGGCTCGATTCGCTCGACATTCGGCGTGTATGCGTCGAGCTTGAAGTCCACCACACCGCTGCTCACGTCCAGCTCGTAGCGGTCACGCGCCGCAGACGCTCCGTCGGTCTGCCAGTGGACGTCGAACACCGCAACCTTGGTCGCGTAGTTGTCGAGCCTCAACTTCACAGCTCCGGTGTGCGCAATCGCGACGATTGCCGCATCGCTCGGGCGGTGCATCGAGACGTTGACCACACCGCTTGAGATGTGAATCGGCACGATGCCCCGTGGGGCGGGCAGAAAGCATTCGATGTTGGCGGCCCCGCTGTCGACCCAGATCTCACGCACGTCGAGGCCGGCCACATCCAGCAAGGTGTTCCACGTCGGGGCCTGGACCTTGAACTTCCAGGGCCGGCGTGGACTGAGCTCGATCTCGCCGCGGCCTACTCCACGGAGACGGCGCACGACCACGGTCTCACCGCTGACGACGGCGGGCGACGCGCCGCTGCGCTCATGCGGCACCTGGATGAGGTCCCGCATGTCAGTAGGGCCCGCACGCAACACCACGCCTCGTGAACCACTGTCGATCGCGATCAAGGCCGGCTCGCCGACGGGCCTCGATTCCACCGCCGGGCGTTCGGTCGGGGAGGGGCCGTTGATTACATAGATCATCGTCAGGCGGGCGAGGTCGGCGGCCTCGGCTGCCTGGAGTCCGGCCCTCTGGAACTGCGCTTTCAGGTCGGCGAAGGTATCGCTCCGCTCCAGCGCCTCCGGCACCTCGAGCAGGATGCGGCCCGCGTCCTTTTGTGACGCGACCCGCTTCCGCAGCGCATCCCCGATGGCCAGCACGCTCTCGCGCCACGCGGCGTCGGCCTTTGGCCGGGCCACCGATCCCAGGATCTCCTCGGCCAGCAGCTCCAGCAACTCGCGGCGATCCCTCACGTGCCAGTACAGGGAGGCCGCCTTGACCTCCAGCCTGTCGGCCAGGCCGCGCATCGACAGCGCCTCGATCCCCTCTTCATGAATCAACTCCAGCGCGGCCGCCACCAGCCGCTCCCGGCTAAGTCCGCCCCGCTGTTTCTCCTCTTCCGGGCTCAACATCCCAATTCTCCTCTAAAAGCTGTAGTGACGCTTGCATTCCTAACGCTGTTAGGTGTAACCTTACCACCAACCCGCCTAACGGTGTTAGAGAAAGGAGAAGAAGATGACTGGGCAACGTTGGAGCGGCTGGGATTCGCCGGTCGGCCTCGGCTTGTTTTTCGTCCTGATCGCCGTGGCGGTCGACCTCGTGAGGCTCGCGTTCAAGTGAGCGCGCGACTGCGCGGTTTGCCTCTCGAGCTCGGGGCCGTCGCCGGCCCGATCGTCATGACCGTGGCCTGGCTCGTCCTCGGCTTCGTGAGCCCTGGCTACTACATGTGGGGCGTCCACATCGCGCCCTATTCGCCGATCAGCCCGCCGATCAGCGGGCTGGGACTTGGGCCAACCGGACCTTTCATGAACGCAGCCTTCATCGTCAGCGGGCTTCTGCTCATCACCGGCGCGTTCGGGATCTTTCAGCAGATGCCTGAGCTGTCGCGCCGCAGCCGGTGGATCGCCACAGCTCTGCTGGGCCTCCCTGGCGTTGGAAGCGTGATCGACGGCTTCTTCACCTTCGAGCAGATGCTCCCGCACCTCGCCGGTTTTCTGCTCGTGCTGGCCACCGTGGCCGGCTTCCCGGTCACCGGCTTCTTGCTCCGGCGCGAGCCCGAGTCTCGTGCGTTTGGGACGTGGCTTATGGCCGCCGGCCCCGTGACCCTGGCCCTCATGGCCATCTACTTCCTGACCTTCACGCCGACCATCGAAGGCATTCAGACCGGGGTCGCGGGACTCACAGAACGAATCGCCGTCGGCGAGATCGGCGCCTGGTACGTGGCGCTCGGCTGGCTCGTCTACCGCCGTCGCGTGCCCATCCGCCGGCTGGCATCCAGCTGAATTTCAGAAAGGAGATCAATCCCGTGACCCGTATTCGCAATCACCCTATGGCCGCGCTCGGCGTGCTCGTGCTCGGCCTGTTCATGACCCTGCTCGACCTCACGATCGTCAACATCGCCATCCCGTCGATCCTCGACGGGCTGCACGCGAGCCTCGACCAGGTGCTGTGGGTCCTGAACGCCTACAGCCTGCTCTACGCCGTCCTGTTGATCACTTCGGCGAGGCTTGGCGACATCCACGGCCCACGCAACCTGTTTGCGGTCGGAGTCGTGATCTTCACGGTGGCTTCCGGCTTCAGCGCGCTTGCGCAGGACCCGACGCAGCTGATCGTCTCGCGCGGCCTGCAGGGCCTGGGCGCAGCCGTGCTCGCCCCGCAGGGACTGCCCATGATGATGTCCCTGTTTCCCGCGGACAAGCGAGGCGGCGTCTTCGCGATCTACGGAGTGATCGCCGGCCTGGCCGTCATCGCGGGGCCGACCGTCGGCGGCTTTCTCGTCACCCATTTCGGCTGGCGCTCGATCTTCACCGTCAACCTGCCGATCGGCGTCCTCACGTTTGCCCTAGCCATGCTCTTGATCCCCGACCTGCGGCCCGGACGCAAGCACCGCCTCGACCTCGTCGGAGTGGCCCTGGCAACCGCCGGGTTGCTGGGAGTGATCTTCGGCCTGATCGAAGGCCAGCGCTACGACTGGGGCGTGGTTACGGGATCGATCACGATCCCGAAGATCATCGCGGCGGGCGTCGTCCTGCTGGCCGTGTTTCTCGTCTACCAGGCGCGCCGGCAAGGTGCCGAGCCGCTGCTTCCGTTCGCCGTCTTCAAGGACCGCAACTTCACCCTCATGACCTTCGTGATGGCCGCGATGGGATTCGCCATCCTGGGCCTTTACCTCCCGCTCACCATCTACCTGCAGTCGGTGCTCGGACTGAGCGCGATTGACGCGGGGCTCACGATCGCGCTGCAGCCGCTGGCCATGATCGTCTCGTCTGGCGTCGCGAGCAGCCTGGTCCAGAAGGTCAACGGCAAGTACCTCTTGATCCCGGGATTGCTCGTCCTCGCCGCCGGCAGCGGCTACATCGACTGGGCCGCCCACGCGGACTCGGGTCGCTGGGACTTCGCGGCCGGCCTCATCCTCAGCGGACTCGGGATGGGCTGCATCTGGACGCCGGTCTTCAGCATCGGGACACGCGACCTACGGCCCGACCTGGCCGGCGTCGCATCCGGCGTCATCAACACGATCCAGGAGCTGGGCGGAGTTCTTGCCAGCGCCGTTGTCGGCGCGTTCCTGCAGAACCGCCTGGCGCTGGCCCTACACGACCAGGCGGTTGCCGCGTCCGGCCGGCTGCCGGTGCAGTACCGAGCGCCTTTCATCAACGGTTTCAGCAATGCCGCACACACCGGATTCGAGGTCGGGGCCGGGCAGTCCGGCACCAGCCTGCAGCTGCCGGCGCAGGTGGACGCGATCGCGCACTACGTCTTCACCCACAGCTTTGTCGACGCGATGCACCCGACGCTCCTCCTGCCCATCGGGATCCTGGTCGTCGCTGCATTGGCGTCCGTCTTCGTCCGCGGCCCGCAGCGACCGGCGCTGTCGGTCCACGATGAGGAAGGGGCCGTAGCCTAACCTGTAATCGTGGCCAAGAAGCTCGCCGAATACGAAGCGAAAAGGGACTTCAAGAAGAGCCCTGAACCAGGCGCCCGAGTGTCGCGCAAAGCGGACCGAGCGCTTCGCTTTGTGGTCCAGGAGCATCACGCGCGGCGGCTGCACTGGGACCTGCGGCTGGAAAAGGACGGAGTCGGCGTGTCGTGGGCGGTCCCCAAAGGCATTCCGCCCGATCCGAAGCAGAATCACCTCGCGGTGCACGTCGAGGATCACCCGCTCGACTACTTCCAATTCGCCGGCGACATCCCCAAGGGCGAGTACGGGGCGGGGGCGGTGAAGATCTGGGACGAAGGCACATACGAGACGGTCAAATGGTCCGACCGAGAGGTCATGGTCGACTTTCACGGCAAGCGGCTCACGGGTCGGTATGTGCTGTTTCAGACCAACGGCCAGAACTGGATGATCCACCGCATGGATCCGCCGCAGGATCCGGACCGCAAGCCGATGCCTAAGGACATCGTGCCGATGATGGCCAGGCTCGACACCAAGATCCCGAAGCCAGAGGACGCCTGGGGCTTTGAGTTCAAGTGGGACGGCATCCGCGCGCTTGCGTACGTGGAAGGTGGGCGCGTGAGGCTGCAGAGCCGCACCGGTGAGGACATCACGCCGCGTTATCCCGAGATCCATCCGATGGGCCGGGCGCTCGGTTCGAACGAGGTGATCCTCGACGGCGAGATCGTCGCGCTGGATGCGAAGGGCCGCCCCAGCTTCGAAGAGATCCAGCAGCGCATGGGCCTGACGGCGGAATCAGAAATCCGGCGCAAGATGAAAGACGTCCCCGTCACGTACATGGTGTTCGACCTGCTCTGGCGGGACGGACACTCGTGGATGGAGAGGCCATACTCCGAGCGGCGGAAGACGCTCGCCGAGCTGAAGCTCGCGGGCGCGTCGTGGCAGACCCCGCCGTTCGAGAAAGGCGGCGGCCAGGCGATGCTCGCCGCGAGCTCGAGGGCAGGGCTGGAGGGTGTGGTCGCCAAAAAGCTCGATTCGAAGTACGAGCCGGGCCGGCGCAGCGGGGCGTGGGTCAAGGTCAAAAACCACAACCGCCAGGAGCTCGTGACCGGACGCTCGACGAGCTGAACGCAAAGCTGAAACCACTCGCCGCGGACAAGAACCCGTTCACCGTGGGCGCGACTCCGCCACGCGCGGCGCATTTCGTGAAGCCCAAGGTCGTCGCCGATTTCGAGTTTGTCGAGTGGACGCGCGGCGGGCAGCTGCGCGCACCGTCGTTCAAGGGATTTCGGCTCGACAAGCCGGCCAAAGAGGTGGTGCGCGAAGGTGGCTAAGGAAACGTCGGTCGAGGTCAAGATCGAGGGCCGCACCCTCAAGCTGACCAACCTCGAGAAGGTCCTCTATCCCGAGGCCGGATTCACCAAGGCGCAGGTCATCGACTACTACACGCGCATCGCTCCGGTCCTTCTACCCCACACGCACAACCATCCGCTGACGCTCAAGCGGTACCCGAACGGCGTCGATGGCGAGTACTTCTACGAGAAGAACTGCCCCAAGCACCGGCCGGAATGGGTGCAGACCGCGACGGTCTGGAGCGGGGGCAACAACCGCGACATGTACTACTGTCTCGCGCAGGACCTACCTACCGTCGTGTGGCTGGCAAACCTCGCCACGCTCGAGATGCACACATCGCTGTCTTACTGCGACAACCTGCCTGAGCCACGCACGATGGTCTTCGACCTCGACCCGGGGCCGCCCGCGACGATCGTGGAATGCTGTCGCATCGGGCTCATGCTGCGCGATGTCTTCGCCGAGCATGGTCTCGAGTGCTGCGCAAAGACTTCAGGCTCCAAGGGCCTCCAGCTCTACCTGCCGTTGAACACAAAGCTCGACTACAACCAGACGAAGGTCGTGTCCAAGGGACTGGCCCAGTACTTCGAGGAAAAGCACCCCGACCTCGCGGTGCACAAGCAGCTGAAAGAGCTTCGCACAGGCCGGGTGCTGATCGACTGGAGCCAGAACGACCAGTACAAGACGACCGTCAACGTCTACTCGCTGCGCGCCCGCTCCCGGCCGACCGTGTCTACGCCGGTCTCGTGGGATGAGGTCGAAAAGTGTTACAAGGCCAAGAACCCAAGCCTGCTGGTCTTCGACTCGGACCAGGTGCTGAAGCGGGTGGACAAGCTCGGCGACCTGTTCGAGCCGGTGCTCAAGAAAAAGCAGAAGCTGCCGCGATCTCTTCTCAAGGCGATGGGCGGTGTCGAGGCGGTCGAGAAGATGGCCACCCGGCGCCACGGAGGCGGCGGGCGGTATCCGCCGCAAAAGGGACAGCGCAGACCGCCGGAATGAGAACACGTCATTAGATGCGTCCGCGGGTGGTCATCGCGGGCGCGGGATTTGCGGGCCTGACGTGCGCGAGGGCGCTCAAGCACGCACCCGTGGACGTGCTGCTGGTCGACCGCAACAACTACCACCTCTTCACCCCGCTCCTCTACCAGGTCGCGTCGGCGCTGCTCGACCCCGGTGAGATCGCGCGTCCCGTACGGCAATTGATCCGGCCGCTGGAGAATGCCGACTTCCGCCAGGCTTCGATCGCCGGCGTGGACTTCGTTGGCCGACATCTGGTGACTGACCGTGGACCGATCCATTACGACTACCTGGTCCTGGCCACAGGCGCGCAGACCGACTACTTCGGCAACCCTGCGCTGGCGGAGCACACGATGGGACTTAAGGACCTCGACGAAGGCCTGGCGGTTCGGAATCACGTTCTCTCCCAGTTCGAAGCGTCGCGTTGGACCGACGACCCGGATCGCCGGCGGGAGCTGCTGACGTTTGTGGTCGTCGGCGGTGGACCGACCGGCGTCGAGACGGCGGGCGCGATCTCGGAGCTGATCCGGCTCGTTCTGCGCAAGGACTACCGCGACCTCGACATAAACGAGGTTCGGGTGGTGCTTATTGAGGCAGCACCTCATGTGCTTTCAGCTTTCGTCCCGTCGTTGCGCGAGGCCGCGCATCGGTCGCTCACGCGCAAAGGCATCGACGTGATGCTCGGCGTGAAGGTCGAGGCCGTCACCGACTCGTCGGTCAGGCTTGCCGGGGGCGAAGAGATCAAGACAAGGACCGTGATCTGGACCGCCGGCGTAAGGGCATCGGACCTTGGCCGTGCCACCGGGCTGCAACTCGAGCGCCAGGCACGGATCACAGTCGACTCCACGCTCCAGGTGCCTGGTCACCCGGTGGTTTTCGTCATCGGGGATCTCGCGGGCGCCAAGGATGAGACCGCGCGCCTGCCGATGCTCATCCCCGTCGCCATGCAGGCGGGCAAGCATGTGGCGGCATCGATCACCGACATGGTCGGGGATGGAGGCACTCGCCCTTTCCACTACAAAGACCCCGGCATCATGGCGACCATCGGCCGCAACTCAGCAGTCGCACAGCTCGGCTGGATCCACCTGTCCGGATTTTTCGGCTGGATTTTCTGGCTCGCGGTCCACCTGGTCAACGTGATCAGCTTTCGCAGTCGACTCGTCGTCCTCGTCAACTGGGCCTGGGAGTACATCTTCTACGACCGTCCCGTGCGGCTCATCGTGCGCGCCCGACAGTGAAACGGACCCTGGTGGCGATCGCGCTCGCCTTGCTTCTCACGTCCTGCGGCGGGGATCAGCAGGTCGACGCGGCCAGAACGCTGCGGGACGCCGCCACGGCGATGACTCAGCTGAAAACGGCCAGCGCGACATTGAAGATCGTCAAGGGAACGATGACCATCCAGGGCTTCACGCTCGTGAGCGCGCGGGCAGCGGTCCGGCTGCCTACGGACAGCGACACCGTCTACACGGTCAAGCAGCAGGGCGTGACGATCGGGCTCGAGGTCGTCATCGCAGGTGGCCGCGTTTTTCTCCACGTGCCGTTTTCAACGTTCCAGGAAGTGAAAGGCGCCGACGCCGCTGCATTCCCGGACATGGCGCGCCTGTTTGATACCACGACCGGGCTGCCGGCCGTGATCCCGGCAGGCTCGAATCCCAAATACCTCTCCACCGACAAGGTCGACGGCCAGAGCGCGTTTCAGATCGCGACGAGCTACAGCCCCGAGCAGGTGCGAAGCCTGCTCTCCAAGCTGGACTCGACTGGACCGGTCGCGGCCAAGTTGTGGGTCGATACGTCGAACCACCTGGTTCGAAAGGCGGTGCTGAGCGGCGCTTTCGGAGACGGCGGCACCGACGCCAGCGTGGAGGGCGACATCACGGGATTCAACGGCGCCGTGGCCATCACGTCGCCGAGCATCCCGCTGCTGGGATTGGCGGGAGCCGGCCTGTTCATAGCGGCACTCGACGCCTACGTGGTCGTAACCCTCCTCCCCGCGATGTCAGGAGACGTCGGCCTCACGATCGAGCATTTCGAGGCGGCGACGCCAATCGTGACCGGGTTCCTCGCCGGCTACGTGGTCGCGATGCCTCTGCTCGGCGCGTATTCGGACGTTCGCGGCAGGATCCCGGTGTACGCCGCGTGCATGGCCGCCTTCGCGGCCGGCTCCGCGATAACGGCGACAGCCGGAAGGTGGGACTTCGCGGGTCTGCCGTGGATGGTCGGAGGTCGATTCATCCAGGGCCTCGGAGGCGGCGGCCTGGTCCCGCTCAGCCTGGCGCTTGCAGCCGACCTCTACCGCGACCGCATGCGCACCTTTGCCCTCGGGTCGGTCGCCGCGCTGCAGGAAGCGGGCAGCGTGATCGGCCCGATCTACGGCGCCACGGTGTCGGCCGCCGCCGCCGGCGCAGGCGGCTGGCGGTTTGTCTTCTGGCTGAACTTGCCGCTGGCGGCGGTGTGTACGGCCGGGCTGATCCTTGGCGGCCGGAGCGGCCCGCAAGCTCATCCCGCGACCGGCTCGACGATCGACTGGCCGAGCGCGGCGCTGCTTGGCGCGGGTTTGGGTTTGCTCGTGCTCGCGCTGTATCCCGACGACCCCGAGCATCGAGCCGTCAACGCACTCTTCGTACCCGCAGCCCTGGCGGCCGTGGTCGTGCTGGCGGGGTATGCATGCCGCCAGCTGCGAAGTCTCGAGCCGCTGATCCCTCGCGACCTGCTCGGCAGTCGCGCGTTTGTCGGCGCGACCACAGCGAATCTTCTGATCGGCGTCGCATTGATCGTCACCCTGGTCGACGTACCCATCCTCGGCCGCCTTGTCTTCGGCCTCGACGAGCTTGGCTCAGGTCTTCTGCTCACGCAGTTTCTTGTTGGCGTGCCGCTGGGCGCCCTGGCCGGGGGCCTGCTCGGGGGGCGGGTGGGCAATCGCGCGACCACCCTGCTCGGCCTGGTCCTGTCGGCGATCGCCTTCATCCAGATGTCCGGCTGGCGCGCGAACGAGCTCTCTCTTCATTTCGGGCCGCTCCGGCCCACCGACATCGCGCTCGGCCTGTGCGGTCTGGGCTTCGGCCTGGTGATCGCGCCCCTCACTTCTGCGGTGCTCGCGCTGGCGGGCGGACAGAGCCATGGGCTCGCCACCAGTATCGTCGTCCTGGCCCGCACGATGGGCATGCTCATCGGCCTGTCGGCGCTGACCGCGTTCGGTCTGCACCGTTTTCACCAGATCCTCGGCACGCCGGTGCTCACCGACCCGGACCTCCGGACGCGAGTCAAGCACCTGGAGGACCTGGTCGCCGCGGCGTTCCTTCAGGAGTACCGCGAAATCTTTCTGATCGCGGCCGGGGTTTGCCTGGCCGCCGCGCTGGTTATAGCTTTCGCGCTACGGCCATCACGTAGGAGTGGTGGTACCTGAAAGCGTCGTCCGGATCGCCAAGGCTCGCCATCGCAGCCTCGACCTCCGCCTCGAGCTCATTGCGGTATCGCGGACCGAGCGCGCGGATCAGCGTGTAGGGCAGCGGACCGGCGCCAGACATCAGCTCGGTCCACTCGCGCGCGTCGTTCGTGCGACCGCCGGTGACCATCTCGGTCGTTCTGATCACCTCGAAACCCGCATCGGCCAGCATCTCGGAAAGGACCTTTGGCTCACCAAAGCTCGCGCGCTCAGAGCTGAAGCGTGGCAGTCTGAGGTAGTGCCGCCTCGCCAGCGGGGCGAGGCCCTGAAAGAAAAGGTCCTGGGCACGCGTGTTCAAGCTCCGGCGCTGGTTCGACACCGCGATCCGGCCGCCCGGCCGGAGGACTCGGTTGGCCTCTTCGAGCGCGGTGGTCGGGTCGGCCATGTAGGCAAGCGCCTCGCCCATCGTCACGAGGTCGAATGTCGCCGGCCTGAAAACGAGGTGCTCGGCGGCCATACCGACAAACTGCACGTTCTTCGCCTTCTCTCTCCGCGCGATCGACAGCATGTGCTCGGACAGGTCGATCCCGAACACCAGGCCCGGGTCGACGCGAGGCGCCACCAGGTGCGCCACGAGACCGGTGCCAGTGCCGGCGTCGAGCACCTGCTCGTTCTTCTGCGGCGCGGCCAGGTCGACCAGCCGAGCCGCCACGCGCCCGTGCTGACCGCCGGCCCAGGTGTCGTAGACGGGGGCGATGCGGTCGAAAAAGTCAACCAGATGGTCAACCATCTCGTCGGATGAGTCCGGATTCATCAAGGCCACGAGCTGCTGTTTATCCTTTGTCGACGCCTGGGGGCACGGCTGTTACGATGCTAGCTCCCTGAAATCCCGACTCAATGCGCTTAGGGATGTAAGTATGGAAAATGCAATGGAGGATTCCATGGCTCAAGGTGAAAAAACCGCGGTTCAGGCATCCAGCGCGACCCAGAACGGCGGCAACAACGTCGTCAGCCTAGGCCCGCGCGACGTCCTGCAGGGCCGCCTGGACATCCAGGGCGACCTCAAGGTCGGCGGCAACGTAGAGGGTGAGCTCAAGGCAAGCGGCGACGTGACCATCGACCCAGGGGCCACCATCCAGGCCTCCGTCGAAGGCTCGAACGTCAGCGTCCGCGGCCAGGTCACCGGCAACGTGACCGCGCGCCGGCGTCTGACGCTCGGCGGGTCGGGTCACCTGAACGGCGACGTCCGGGTTGGCCGCCTCACCGTCGAGGACGGCGCGACCCTCAACGGCAACGTCACGATGCAGTCGGAGAAGGGCTAACTCAAGTCCCACCTCCGGCGTGCTCGGCACGCTGGATCGCCGGCACGACGACGGACTCGACGTAACGCTTGATCGCGTCCATCGCGCTGTGGACGATTCGCCATTCGAGCTGGACGAACAGCGCTTCGTCCCGATTCAGCTCCGCCAGGCGCGTGCGCCAGAAGCGGCTGTCGACGTTCAGTCCGGGCAACGGTCCGCGCCGGCCGGGTGTGACCGCGGGGATGTCGGGCAGCGGAGGGCCCTCGTCGCCCGTCGCGTCCGGCAGCGGCAGAGAAGGAGAGGCGAGCGCAGGCCTGGACGCCGACGCGACCACCGTCCACGCCACCGCCACCAGCGCGCTGACGATCACGAGCTCGACGACGACCATCCACGTGAGCGGAGAACGGAGCACTTTGCGCATGACGCCAGGCTAGGCGTCGAATTCCGACCTGAAAACCCTGGCTGTTAAGAAGCCTTGAGCGACCGGAGCGCGGCGAGTCCCCGCTCGATCGTCTCGATCTTTTTCGGGAAGCTGAACCTGATGTGCCCTCGCCCGAGCGCGGGGTCGTGATAGAAGCTCGAGGCCGGCACCGTGGCGACCGCCACCTCCTCGATCAGCCGGCGGGCGAAGGCCACGTCATCTTCCGCGCCAAACGAGGTGATGCCGGCCATGACGTAGTAGGCGCCGTCGGGCGCGGCTGCCTCGAAGCCGCATTCCTGCAGCCCGGCGACGAATGCGTCGCGCCGTTCTTGGTAGTCGCCCAGCAGCTCTATATAAAAGGACGGGGGAAACTCGAGCGCCTCTGCGACCGCCACCTGCAGCGGATGCGCTGCACCGACGGTGAGGAAGTCGTGCACCTTGCGAATCCCCGCCGTGAGCGCAGGCGGCGCGATCAGCCATCCGACGCGCCAACCGGTCACCGAATAAGTCTTGCTGGCGCCGCTGATCGTGATCGTTCGTTCCGCCATGCCCGGCAACGTCGCGATGCTGACGTGGCGGCCGCGGTAGACGAGGTGCTCGTAGATCTCGTCTGTGATCGCGATCGCGCCGTGCTCCATGCACAGCTGCGCGATCAGCTCGAGCTCGGCACGCGAGTAGACCTTGCCGGTCGGGTTGTGAGGCGTGTTGATCACGATCGCCCGCGTCTTTGCGTTGAACGCGGCGCGAAGTTGGTCCGGGTCGAAAGACCAGTCGGGCGGGCGCAGCGCGACAAAGCGCGGAACGGCGCCGCTGATCACGCAGTCCGGCCCGTAGTTCTCGTAGAAGGGCTCGAACACGATCACCTCATCGCCCGGGTCGACCGCGGCGAGCATGGCGGCGATCATCGCCTCGGTCGCACCACACGAGACCGTCACCTCGGCCTCCGCGTCGACCGCGCGACCCCACGCCGCCGAGAGCTTGCGCGCCACGGCATTGCGCAGCTGCGGCGCTCCCCACGTGGTCGCGTACTGGTTGAAGCCACCGTGCAGGGCTCGGGTCGCTGCATCCAGGATCCGCGGGTCCGGGTCAAAGTCGGGGAATCCCTGCGCGAAGTTCACCGCCTGCGCCGCCCCATGCAGGGCGAGGTTGAGGCGCGTCATCTCGCGGATGACCGATTCGGTGAAGCTCTGCGCCTTCAGCGACTGGCGGATCGCCAACTCAGTGCCCGGTATCGGCACGCTCCAGGTGAAGGTCGGTGCTGGAGCATGAGTAGCAGCGCACCGGGCGCTCCAGGCTCCGCTCCCACCAGCCGCAAACGTTGCAGGTCCACCGCGTCTTGGCAAAGAAATCGAGAACGTCGGAACGGCTGAGCAGACCGACCATACGCCCACCCCTGATCACCGGCACCCGCCGGATCCGCTCGCCGATGAGCAGCCGCGCAGCCTCGTCGATCCCCGTCTCCTCAGTCACGGAGATGACGCGTGGGCTCATGATGTCGCGCGCAACCTTCCCCTTCTTCGAGAAGACGTCGGTTTCCGAGACGATGCCGACGACGTGGCCTTCGTTGGCGACCACTGGCGCGCCGGTGATGTGCTTGGACGTGAGCGTCTTTGCGATCTCGTCGACCGGCGTGTCTTCGCGAAATGTGATCACGTTTCGCGTCATGACCTCTTTGACCGGGATCATCAGCGTGCGAGCAGTGTAGCCACGGTCTGAAGATTGGCGTTGCCGCCGCTCAGGATCAGACCGGTCCGTCCCTGCGGAAGCTTGCGCGCCAGGTAGGCCGCAAGCGTAAGGGCGCCCGTCGGCTCGAGGGCCAGATGAACCCTCGTCCACGCTGTCCGAACAGCGTCCGCGATCTCGGCCTCGGACACCAGCACGATCTCGTCAACGAGGCGGTTGGCGAACATGACCTCGAAGTTACGTGCGCCGATGGCGGTCGTGCGTACGCCGTCGGCGAGAGTCTGCGGCGAGGTCGGCAAGGTCTGGATGCTCCCCGACCTCCACGTCCGGTACGCGTCATCGGCCGCCTCCGGCTCCACGCCGACGACCTTGACGCCGGCGTTGTGGCTCTTGGCCGAGATCGCCGTGCCCGACAGCAATCCACCGCCTCCGACCGGCGCCGCGATCACCTCCAGGTCGGGCTCATCATCGAGGAGCTCGCGGGCGGCGGTGCCCTGGCCGTGGATCACGTCCCAATCGTCGAACGGATGGACGAGGGCGAATCCTCTTTCCGCCATCACCTCGCGCAGGCGCTGCTCGCGGTTCGCGAACGTGATCCCTTCCTGGATCACCTCCGCTCCAAGGGCCCGCGTCGCCGCGACCTTGGCCGGGTTGGCGTCTTCTGGAATCAGGATCAGGGCGGGCAGGCCGACCTTCGCCGCCGCGAGAGCGACCGCCTGGGCGTGGTTGCCGGAGCTCACGGCGATAACGCCCGGAGGGCGGGTGGCCGCTGCCGCGAGAGCCAGCACCGCGTTGAACGCTCCGCGAGGTTTGAACGAGCCGGTGACCTGGAAGCACTCCGGCTTCAAGCGGAGGTCGGGGTCCAGGTCGGTGGTCAGCGACGGCGTGCGGCGTATGTGGGAGCGAATCCTCTCCGCGGCCTCACGAACGCGCTCGGCGTGCTCCTCGAGGAACCCGTTCAAGCGGCCGCGGAGTCCCGCTCGACCGCCGGTTCGCGGCGCGGCTCGCGGCGCAGGCTCACGAGCAGGATGCCCGCGAGGATGACAAGCATGCCCACCATGATCGTCAAGCTCACGGTCTCGTGGAGCAGCAGCGCGCCCCAGAACACGGCCGTGATCGGCACCACGTAGGTGACGCCGGCGGCGCGGACGGCGCCGAGAGTGTTCATCACGTAGTAGTAGAGGAGGTATGCGACGCCCGTGCCGAGTGCGCCAAGCGCAACGACAGCGACGATCGACGGCAAACGGAAGTGGATGTGTGGCAGTGACGGCGCGGCGAGAGGAATCGCGAACAGGGCGCTGACCGCGATCTGGCCGAGGCTGATCTCGTAGACGCTTACGTTGCGCATCTTTCGCCGCTGGTACAGGGCGTTGACCGAATACGAGAGCGAGGCCAGCACGACAGCCAGGGCGCCAAGCACATCTCCCGAGATCCCGTGTGCCGCGAGCTCCGGATAGACGAGCACCACGACGCCGGCAAACCCGATCAACACCCCGACGTAGTTGATAAAGGTGGGGCGTTCGGTCGGCACGACCCAGTAAATGAGGACGGCGGTCCAGAGCGTGGTCGTGGAGTTGAGGATGCTCGCGAGGCCGCTCGAGATTCGCTCCTCGCCCCAGCCGATCGAAACCCACGGGATCACCGCGTTGGTGACGGCCATGATCGCGAAGCCGATCAGCCGGCCCCGCCATCCGGGACCGAACAGCGGCTTGCGTAAGGCCAGCACGATCACCGCGAGGGCGACGCATCCAGATGCGGAGCGGAAGAGCAGGAGCGCCGTCGGGCTCATGTCCTGGACGGTCACCTTGATGGCGAGAAAGGAACCACCCCAGATCAGCGCGAGGGCGGCAAACGCCGCGTAAGGCAGCAGCGGGCTTCTCGACTCAGACACGAGTGTTCCACTCATCGGTGGAGAGCACGAGGGTCACCGGCCCGTCGTTCTCGATGCCGACGCGCATGACAGCACCAAAGCTGCCCGTCTGCGTCTCTATTCCGCGCTCGCGAAACTGGGCCACGAAGGTCTCGTAAAGCTGCTCGGCGCGTGCCGGATCGCCGGCTTTCAGGAGGCTCGGCCTGCGGCCGCGGCTCATGTCGGCAAACAGGGTGAACTGCGAAACGATCAGCGCCGCTCCTTTGACGTCGACCAGGCTGAGGTTCATCTTCCCCGCCTCGTCAGCGAACACGCGAAGATCGATGATCCTGTCGGCGAGCCGGCGCACCGCGGTTTGGTCGTCATCACCTGCCGCACCCACCAGCAACACAAAACCGTGGCCGACGGTTGCATCGCCGCCGTCCCAGCTGACCGCGCCAGAGGCGACCCGCTGGACTACAACCCTCACCAGACGCTGCCTTGGCGGCCGGGCTTGGCCCGGCCGCGACTATGCCTTGTCGCCGCCTGGCGCGGTATGTGGAAGGCTTTCAAACAGTCGCAACCGTATTCCGGAAGGAGAGCAGCCCCGTCGCGAAGCGACCGGGCGACGAGCCTCACCAGACGCTCCCTTGGCGGCCGGGCTTGGCCTGGCCGCGACTATGGCTTGTCGCCGCCTGGCGCGGTGTGTGGAAGGCTCTC
>WNGR01003814.1_pt1 | contig 16396 bp, 18 predicted proteins | sample 5407581 | NCBI WGS metagenome assembly WNGR01 (sample SAMN13153383, study PRJNA577476) | soil metagenome | isolation source: 80 cm soil or saprolite under Garry oak tree replicate 2 | place: USA:California | collected 2016-06-15 | reverse complement strand
CGCTGCGCAAGTTCGCGACCAAGACCCAAGCGCGGGCAGCCGTGGCGGCCTGGATCGAGGACTACAACCACGAGCGACGGCACTCCTCGCTGGGCATGGTCTCCCCGGTGGATTACGAGCGGTCGCTTGCGGGAAAGGAGGCGGCTTCGCCGCCGCTGGCCTTGACGCGCCCGCTAAGCGGGCGGGGCCACCACCCCGGCCTCAAGGGTGCTGCGCATCGCCCTGCGGGCGACAGCTCGACGCTCTCGCGGGCGAGGTAGTGCCCCTCGGGCGAGTTGCCGGGATAGGGTTCAAGCCAGCTGGTCTCGGTGGCCGGAGTGCCGGGCGTGACGCCCGCGGGCAACTCGCGCCGGCCGCGCTGGCCGACCGCGGTGAGGCACTGGTTGGTCGCGATTTTGTAGAGCCACGCGCGGACGAAACCGCGCTCGTCGAGGCTGCCGACGCTGCGCCGCGCGCGCACGAGCGACTCCTGCATCGCGTCCTCGGCGTCGTGCAGCGAGCCGAGCATCCGGTAGCAGTGCGCCTGCAGCTCGGCGCGGTACGGCGCCACCAGCTGCTCGAAGGCGTTGGCGTCGCCGGAGCGCGCGGCGGCGAGCAGTGCGGCGGGCGCGGTCATGCGCCTATCTTGCAGGTCGCGATGATTTTGCGCACCGACCCGGGTTCCACCAGTGAGTACCGTCCAGAGGAGGAACCGACATGACCGGCGAACAGCAGATCCGCGACCTGATCGAGCGCTGGGCCACCGCCGTCCACGACGGCGACATGCCCGCCGTGCTCGCCGACCACGCCCCCGACATCGTCATGTTCGACGTCCCGCCGCCCGAGCAGGGCGTCCGCGGCGTCGACGCCTACCGGGAGACCTGGCCAGGATTCTTCGAATGGCAGGCGTCCGGCGCGGTGTTCGAGATCGAGTCGCTGGACGTCACGGCCGGCGCGGACGTCGCATTCGCGTTCGCGTTGCTGCGGTGCGGCACGCCCGAGCAGTTCGAGCACAAGCCGGAGCAGCGGCTGCGACTCACCATCGGCCTGCGCAAGGTCGACGGCCGGTGGACGGTCACCCATGAGCACCACTCGTTCGCGGACGCGACTGAATCGCCCGAGAACTCTGCCGCCGAGGTGTGAGCGGTGCACGAGCACCGGCACCTGCCTGGCCGTAGGGCTCGGCCAGGCAGCACAACAGGCGGGCGCCACCGCGGCAGCGGCGGTGAGGATCATCCTGCCGCCAGGCTCAGGACGCAGAATGGCCAGAACTGGGGGCAACCGCTGGAATGGCACCGGACCGGCCGATATACCTAACGATGCCTCGGAGCGCGTTACGATCGCCCTCACATGCCGCTCTGCGGTGTGAGCTTCGCCCATCAGTTGATGGTTCGACGTGAACGCAGCCACTGCTCATGCTGCTGGTCCTGGTCGTCGACCGTGCCCACATGGCTTAGCGGAGTCGGCCCGAGTGTGCTGACCTGTTCTGGCCGACGGACCTGCCCTTCGGCCAGAAGATAAACGGCACGCCCCTCACCCATGTCGCATTGCATCCCTGATGCCCAGGCATCACGGCGCGCGCCGTTGACGCCTAGGCGGACACCCAACGGGTCCAGAATGCGGCGCAGCGCTCGCAGTGCCTTGAACAGGTCCGGTCCCTCAGCCACCCAGCTCTTGCCGTCCGGGGCCACCATGCTCGACGCCGGAGTCGACCTGCGCGACGTCCAGATCGCCGCCCGGCACGCCGACCCCCGAACCACGATGCGCTTCGACAGGGCACGCAAGAACCTCGACCGCCACCCCATCTACATCCTGGCCGCCTATTTGGCCTCCGGCACCTTACCGAGCCCTGGTGTCCAGGCCTAAGCCCAGGAGGTCGCACGGCATTGCCGAAAGTAGTGCGTTGCCTGGGGTCGACCTTGGCGTACACAGACGTGGGCAGCCGGCTGTAGTGACCGTGGTTGCCGCCGTCATGGTTGTCAGGGCAATCTGAGTGAGTCTGGAACGCTATGGAAACACTCCTGCCGGAGAAGGGCTGCGCCGATGAAACTGCCTCCCGTTGACTACGAGGCGCCTAAAACCGTTTCCGAGGCTGTGGAATTGCTGGCTGAGCATCTGGACCAGGCGAGCGTGCTCGCCGGCGGCCAGAGTCTGATCCCGCTACTGGCGCTGCGGCTGGCTCACCCGGCGGTGCTCATCGACATCAATGGCATAGATGGACTGTCCGGGGTGTCGGCGACCGACGGCTGGGTGGCGATCGGCGCCATGACGCGGGAGTACGCCGCCGAGGAATCCGGGACCGTCGCCGGTGCCGTGCCGTTGCTGGCGGCTGCTCTGCCCTTGATCGGCCATGAGGCAATCCGCAGCCGCGGCACGATCGGGGGCAGCCTGGCGCATGCCGACCCGGCAGCGGAGCTGCCGGCCGTCGCCCGGGCGCTCGGTGCCGAGTTCGTGGTGCGGAGCCAGTCGGGCGAGCGGGTTATCCCAGCGGCGGAGTGGTTCGAGGGTTACCTCACGACGTCGCGCCGTCCCGGCGAGCTCCTCGTGGAGGTGCGCTTCCCGGCCGCAGGACGGGGCACGGGGATTAGCTTCCAGGAGGTCGCCCGACGCCACGGCGACTTCGCCATTGTTGGCCTGGCGGCATCACTGACGCTTTCCGGGGGCGCGATCAGCGATGCCCGGCTGGCGTTTGCCGGCATCTCCGATGTGCCGGTCCGGGCCGCCGACGTGGAGGATCTCCTGGTCGGCGAGAGGCCGTCGGCCGAGCTCTTCGATGAGGCAGCCCGCCGGGCGACCGGGGATATCGACCCGCCAGCCGACCTGCACGGGTCGTCGGACTACCGGAAGAAGGTCGCGGCCGCCTTGGTGCGCCGCGGCCTGCGAGCGGCCGCGGACAACGCCGACGAGAGGCAGTGACTGAAGGTGGACATTACCCTGCGGGTCAACGGCGCGACATGCACGGGCTCGCCGGAGGCGCGCAAGACGCTGGCGGACTTCCTGCGGGATGACCTCAATCTCACCGGCACCCACGTCGGCTGCGAGCACGGGGCCTGCGGTGCGTGCACGGTCATCGTCGACGGCCGGGCGGTGCGCTCGTGCCTGATGCTGGCGGTCCAGGCCGCGGGCAGCGAGGTAACGACGATCGAGGGGCTAGCGCCGGACGGCGAGCTGGGCACACTGCAGCAGGCGATGTGGGAATCGCATAGCTTCCAGTGCGGGTTCTGCACGCCCGGGTTCGTCATGCAGGCTACGGCGTTTCTCCGCGCCCATCCCGACGCCGGCGAGCAGCAGATTCGCGAGGCGCTGTCCGGCAACATCTGCCGGTGCACCGGCTACCAGAGCATCATCGATGGCGTCTTGCTGGCCGCCGAGCGGGCCCGTCAGAGCTGAGCGAGGGAGCGATCATGGCAGGAATTGTGGCCGAGCGTTACACCGGCGCCAGCATCAAGCGTTCGGAGGACCCGCGCATCCTTACCGGCTCGGGTCGGTACGTCGACGACATCAAGCTGCCGGGGATGCTGCAAGCTGCGTTCGTGCGCTCCCCGCTGGCGCACGCGCGTGTGCTCTCCGTCGATGTCTCGGCTGCGCGGGCGCTGCCCGGGGTCGTCGCGGCGTTCACGGGAGCGGAACTAGAAGCGATGACTGTCCCTGGGCCGGATGCGCTGTCGGCTCTCATGGGCGCCGGCGGCCCCACCCCGGAGTTCACCCTGCTTGCGACGGACAAGGTGCGCTTCGTCGGCGATCCCGTAGCGGTCGTCATCGCCGAGAGCCGTTACCTCGCCGAGGACGGTTGCGAGCTGGTGGACGTCGAGTATGACGACCTGCCGCCGGTCGCGAATGCATCCTTCGCTCTCGATCCGAGCAGCCCGCCGCTGTTCGCCAATCTGGGTGACAACATCGCCCGCCCGCACTCGCGCAGCGAGTTCGGCGACGTCGCCGCTACGTTCGCTCATGCTGATCGCGTTACCGACTTCCGCATCGACGTGCATCGCCACCAGAACGTGCCCATGGAGGGACGCGGCTGCGTCGCGAGCTACGACGCCGATCTCGGTGTCATGACGGTCTACGCGGCAACGCAAAGCGTTCACGTCAGCAGGATCGCCGTCGCCATGCGCCTCGGTATCGAGCAGGGCAAGGTGCGCGTCCTGGCCGGCGATATCGGCGGCTCGTTCGGGCTGAAGATCGGCGCATCACGGGAAGAGCTCGCAGTTGCGGCAGCCTCGCGCGCTGTCGGCCAGCCGGTCAAGTGGGTGGAGGACCGCGGCGAAAACCTCACGGCGTCGGGACAGGCCCGCGAGGAGAGCTTCGACGTCCGGGCTGCTGTCAGCAACGACGGCGACCTGCTTGGGCTGGACGTGAAGGTGGTCATCGACACCGGCTCGTACCCAGGTATGGGCACGATGGTTCCGGCCATCATGGAGGCGATGCTGCCGGGCCCGTACAAGCTCGCGGCCCTTGGTTTCGAGTCGACCGCGGTCACGACGAACAAGGCATCGTACGTCGCCTATCGCGGCCCGTGGGCGTCGGAGACGTTCGTGCGGGAACGCGTCCTCGACCTCATCGCGAAGGATCTCGGCCTCGATCCGCTCGAGATCCGGCTGCGTAACGCCGCCCCGCGCACCGATCCGCCGGTCGCCATGATTACGGGGCGTCCGCTGGCCGGAGTCACTACGAGGGAGTCACTGGAGCGGCTCGCCCAGCTCGTGGACTTTCCCGCGTTCCGGCGCCGACAGGCCGGGGCCCGAGCTCGCGGTCGTTACCTCGGCATCGGTCTGGCAACGTTCATCGAGGCCGCTCCTGGCCCGCGCTCGCCGGAGGGGCCTAGCGGCCCGATGGGCATGGAGTCCATGCGCCTTCGGCTCGAGGAGGACGGCATGGTTGCGCTGTTCACCGGCCAGATGCCGCACGGCCAGAGCCACCAGACGACCCTTGCCCAGGTCGCCGCCGACGAGTTCGGCGTGCCGTTCGAGCAGGTCCGCGTCGTCGTCGGTGACACCGACGCCGTCCCGTTCGGGCTGACCGGCGGCAGCCGGTCGGCCACCATGACCGGAGGCGTGGCCCTGCACGGCGCGCGGCAGCTCAAGGCCAAGGTGCTCGATTTCGCGTCGCATCTCATGGAAGCCAGCGCCCAGGATCTCCAGATCACCGATGGCCACGTCTGGGTGCGCGGTGACCCAGCGAGTGCCATCGCGGTGGGCGAGGTCGCGCGGCGTGCGGCACCGGGCCAGTTCCGTGCCGACGTGGACGCTAACCTGGAAGTCGAGGCCGCGTTCGACGGCGGCGAAGGAGGATGGTCCGGCGGCAGTCACTGCGCCATCGTCGAAGTCGACGTCGAGACTGGCATTGTGACGGTGGAGCGGTACGTCGTCGCTGAGGATTGTGGCGCGCTCATCAATCCCGCCATCGTCGAGGGTCAGATCCGGGGCGGTGTCGCGCAGGGCATCGGCGCGGTGCTGCTCGAACGATCGGCGTATGACGAGGACGGCAACTGCCAGTCAGCCACGTTCATGGACTACTTGGTGCCGACCACCTGTGATATTCCCCGCATCGAGATAGAGCACCTCCAGACCGTGCCCCTCGACACCGACGTCAACTTCCGCGGCGTGGGCGAGGGTGGCATGATCGTCGCGCCGCCCACGGTAGTGAACGCAATTGAGGACGCGCTCTCGCCCTTCGGCGTGCGGATCTACGAGCAGCACCTACCTCCGGCTCGCATCCTGGAACTCATTGCCGCAGTGGACTCGGGTCAATAAATTGCGGGGGACCGAGGCAAGACTCCATGGCCGTGCGAGATCTCCTTGACACCGGGCATGAGGTCGTGGCCCGAGGAGTCCCTGATCGCCGACATGGCGGCAGCCAGGCTCAGAGGGTGATCACTGGCGTGCACACGATCGTCTTCTCACCCGACGCCGCGAGGGTGCGCACCTTCCTCGCCGACGCGCTGAACCTGCCTTCTGTCGACGCGGGCGGCGGCTGGCTCATCTTCGCGCTGCCGCCTGCCGAGCTGGCCGTTCATCCGGCTGACGGCGACAGCCACCATGAGCTTTACCTGATGTGCGACGACATCCATGCCACCCTCGCCGAATTGCGGGGGAAAGGCGTGCAAGTTGCGCGCGAGATCACAGATCGGGGCTGGGGCCTGCTGGCGGCAATCCGCCTGCCAGATGGCGCCGAATTCCCCATTTACCAGCCCCGGCACCTATCGCCACTCCAAGCCTGACCAGGCGCATTCACATGCCGCGAACAGAGTCGATTGCTGAGTTGACCTAAGGCCGCGATTGGGGCAGGATGCCCGGTTGGCAGGAGGCCGGACATGCAGCTATTCAAGTCCCGAAGGGCTGCCGACATGGATACGGCGGCCCATGGCCTGGAACTCGCACAGCAGACCGCGGACCAGGCGATTGCTGACACGCACCGTGAGGCCGAGGTCATCCTTGCCCGAGCGCGTCAGGAGGCTGAGCAGATCATTGCCGATGCCAAGGCGCGTTCTGAAGGCCCTTGAGCCGGGTGCGCCAGACGCCCGGTCATGCCGTTTTCCGCACGGTCCGCTGTATCCCCTGATCGCTCTGCGGGTAGCTCTCCGGAACGATGAGTTCGATCGGGTCACTCCGTCTGGTTACCAGGGGCCGTTAGCCACGGCGGTCGACCCCGTCCACGGATCTCGATGCAACCGGCCGGAGGTGCGCGAATGACTGATCGGCAACCGAGTGAGGTCACGAATCTTGACCGGTACGGAGATCCGGTACTGCTCTGGAGCCGAGCGCATGATCTCCTTGCGTCTGGCCCGAAAGGGCCACTCGTCGGCTTCTTCCTGGGCACGGTCCGGCCGGACGGGCGCCCGCACGCCGCCGGGATCGGCGCGGTGTGGCACGACGGCGACCTTTATTTCACCAGCGGACCCGGAACTCGCAAGGCACGGAACCTGGCGTCGAACCCCGCCTGCACGATCTCGGTCAAGCTTCCGGCATGGACCTGACACTGGACGGTACGGCGACGCGAGTCACTGAGCCGACGATCTTGGAGCGCGTGGCGAGTATCTACCGCGACATCGGCTGGCCGGCCGAGGTAAGCGGCGACGGGTTCATCGCACCCTACAGCGCGCCGAGCGCTGGGCCACCGCCGTGGCAGCTTTACCGGTACATTTTCCACACGGTCGTCGGTTTGAGCACCGCCGAGCCGAATGGCGCGACACGCTGGCGGTTCGATCAATGACCACGCCTCTCGCGCTGCTGCCGGCTAGCGGCTAGCCGACGAGGCTCGAGTCGTCGGCTGTGACGTCCGTAACGCACTGTTCTGCCGCGATGATGTACGCCCGTGACCGCGTGCACGAATCGATGATGGGGTGCGCCGCCGGCGTCGCGGCGTTGGCCGGAGACGGGCCAGAGCGACCCAGTCACCTCAGCCCGTGTGCCTGCGGACGGTCAGCAACGATTGCACGCAGACTGCCGGCTGGTCACGGAGTGTGGCTAAAGCCTCGGGTCCGTAGCGCGAGTATCCGCCGATCTCCACGGGTGCCGGCGCGATGCTGATCAGGACGCAGGCTGTGCAGTTCTGGATGATCTGCGAACCCACGAGAGCCGTAGTACGCCCTGCTCGGCTTGGCGATCGCCGGAACACCGGACCTCATCGCCACGGCATACGCTGCTGTCCTGGCGGCAAGACCGCGGCGCGCACGTGTGGGGGACGTGCACGACGTGGCCATGAGCATGCCCCACGTCACCCTCGAACACGGACCGCGCGGCAACCCCGTCTACAAAATCGGGGGCAGATCCTTCGTGTTCTTCCGCAACCCTCGCCCCGACGCGACTGATCCCGGCACTGGTGAGCGCTACACGGACGTGATCGTGTTCTGGGTAACGTCGGAGTCTGACAAGCAGGCATTGGTTCAAGATCAAAGGTCGCCGTTCTTCACAACCTCGCGCTTCGACGGACACCCGTCGGTGCTGTTGCAGGCGAGTCGGATCAAAGAGCTCACCCTGCGGGAATTGACTGAAGTAGTGCAGGACGCCTGGCTTGCTCAAGCGTCGCCCAAGAGGGCCGCTGCCTGGCTCAACGCGCAACCTGGCGAGTAGAACAGGGGCCGCCCGCCGGGGGGCGTCCGGCCGGTCATCGAGTGACCGCTGGCTGATGGTCATTCCGAACTGCGCACCGGCGGGCAGCCTGTCACCTAGCGTTGCCGACCCGGCAGCTGATGGACAGTCCCTCACCCCCGCAGGGACGGGACTGGCGGCATCAGACGACGTCGAACAGCAGGGTCAGCTCATCGGGGGCGCCGAACTCGGCGATCAGGCCGACGAGCGCCCTACGCAGCTCCTTGACTGGCGACATTGGCGGCAGACTCCGGTCCGCCCACCGCGTCCAGCTGTTGCGTGCCCGGTGGCGCCGAGGCCGGGCCGCGGTCGGCTTTCAGCCGCCGTCCGGCCAAGCGGACACGCCTTGGGCATTCGGCGCGGCCACATGTCCTGCCTGTTTCTAGACGGGTGTTGGCCAGGTATGGACCGGCTCGTTGGTGTGCATGTGCTCGATGTAGCGCTGGGTCATCACCCGCAGTGCCTCTGGGCGGCCGGTTCCGGTGCGCTGGGTGAGCGATGCGACCGTGGCTGTTTGCCATGCGGCACCGGTCTGGCCGGTGAGGCAGCGCTGCTCGATGATGCCCAGCAAGCGGTCGGCGTGGACCGGGTTGACGCCCCAGCGGGCGAGTCCCTGGCGGGCCAGCGGCAGCAGGCGGCGCAGTATGAGCTCGGCCGCTGGCGCTTCACCGAGACCCGGCCAGTAGAGTTGCGCGTCCAGGCCGTGGCGCGCTGCTTCATGTAGGTTCTCGGCCGCGGCCGCGAATGACATCTGGGTCCAGACCGGGCGCTGCGCCTCGGCGAGGGCACGCACGAGTCCGTAGTAGAACGCCGCGTTCGCCATGACGTCCGCGACCGACGGGCCGGCCGGGAGGACCCGGTTCTCCACCCGCAGGTGCGGGGTGCCGCCCACGGCGGCATAGACGGGCCGGTTCCAGCGGTAGATCGTCCCGTTGTGCAGGCTCATTTCGGCCAGCTGCGGGCAGCTGCCGCGCTCCAGTGCCGCCAGCGGATCTTCGTCGTCGCAGATCGGCAGCAGCGCCGGGAAGTACCGGATGTTCTCCTCGAACAGGTCGAACACCGACGTGATCCAGCGTTCGCCAAACCACACCCGGGGCCGCACGCCCTGCTCCTTCAGCTCATCCGGCCGGGTGTCCGTGGCCTGCTCGAACAGCGTGATCCGGGTCTCGTGCCACAGCTGCCTGCCGAACAGGAACGGGGAGTTGGCAGCCAGCGCGACCTGGGCGCCCGCGATCGCCTGGGCAGCGTTCCAGTAACTCGCGAAGGTATCCGGGCTGACCTGGACATGAAGCTGCACGCTGGTACAGGCGGCTTCGGGGGTGATGCTGTCCGCGTGCGTGAGGAGCTGCTCGGCGCCGTCGACCGCGATGCGCATGTCCTCCCCGCGCGCCGCGAAGATCTGCTCGTTGAGCACCCGGTAGCGGGCGTTCGCCGAAAGGGTCCCCTCGCGCACGTCATGTTCGGCCAGCGTCGGCAGGATGCCGACCATGACCAGGCGGCTTCCGGTGCCGCGGGCCTTGGCGTCCGCGGCATTGAGGCTGGCGCGGATCTCCTGCTCCAGGTCCCCTAGCGCGTCACCTTCTAGCCGCCGGGGCGGCACGTTGATCTCGAGGTTGAACTGCCCAAGCTCTGTCGCCCAGGCTGGATCCGCGATCGCGGCGAGCACGTCGGCGTTGCGCATGGACGGCGCTCCGTGCTCGTCGACCAGGTTCAGTTCGATCTCCACGCCCACCTGCGACGGATTGGACTCGAACAAGCGCTCGCGCAGCATCCGGGCGAACACATCCAGCGAGCGCCGCACCTTATCCCGGTACTTGCGCCTGTCTTCGCCGCTGATCTGGATCGCCTGAATGTCACGGCCCATAAGGACTCCGCTCAACGAGATAAGGAGACCATCTGCCCCGCAAGGCACCTTCCTTACACATTCGCACGCCATCGGAGCCGGCGCTACCGGAGCCGACGCCTGCGCGTTGATGCGGCGGCACAAGACCGATGCCGAACGAGGACCAGGTGGCATGGTCACGTGCGCTGATCGGGCAGATGCGGTCAGCTGATCGGGCAGATGCGGTCAGGGGATGCGCCTCTCGTGGCCGCGCTATTGTCACCGCCGCGTGGAGCAGGCACTATGTGCGAGTGATTGGCGCAGCTGGAGCGGTGGGCGCGCCGGGCTCGGCATGCGTAGCTGGCGTTGCCGCGGGCACGGGGGCTGGGGTGCCCGCCGAGCCGGTCCCCGAGGCTCCAGCAGTGGCAGAGGCGGGTGCCTGGGCAGGCGACGCCGCGGCGACTTCCCGGGTACCCGATCCCGCGCGCCGGCTGGCGGGCGTGCGTCTCAGGCAGGACGTGCGCATCGCTGGCGACCTGCTCGACTTCCGCCGCAGCGGCCATGGGTGGGAGCTGGTCATCGGCCGGCCGCCAGTGAACCGGATGGAATACCTTGTTGAGATCCGCTACCAGGACGGCAGCAGCGAGATCGTGCCGCATCTGGGTAACCCACGGCAGGTCGAGGGCGCGTTCGGGGCGAAGAGTGTTCTTGAGTTTCCCTCGTACGCGCCGCCCGGCTGGCTCACGGCCCCCGCTGAGCCCGGCCGCAGCCACGCCTTCGACGTGCCTGTGCCATGGCTTGACAGCGCGATTTCCGTGCGGACTTGGTCCCCGGCCGGTGCCGGGGACGACGAGCCACTCCCGCTGCTCGTGGTACATGATGGGCCGGAGTTCGATGCGCTGGCCAGCCTCACCCGCTACCTGTCGGCGGGCGTCACAGGGCAATCGCTGCCACGCCTGCGGGCCGCGCTGCTTAGCCCGGGCCCGCGGGACTGCTGGTATTCCGCCAACGCGCGCTACGCTCGCGCGCTGCGGCTCGCGGTGATCCCCGCGCTGGCCAGCCGGCTGGCGACCAGCGTGCGGGTAGGGATGGGCACCAGCCTCGGCGGGCTGGCGATACTGCACGCCCACTGTCGCTACCCCGACGCGTTCGACGCGCTGTTCCTGGAGTCCGGCAGCTTCTTCACCCCGCGCTTCGACAGTCAGGAGCGGCAGTTCCCCTATTACCGGCGCATTGTCCGGTTCGTAGCCGACGTGCACAGTGGCAGGCTGCCTGCCCGGCGGGTGCCGGTGGTCCTCACCTGCGGTGTGATCGAGGAAAACGCCGAGAACAACCGCCTCATGGCGAAGGCCCTGCATGCACGGGGTTACCAGGTGACGCTGCATGAGGTTCCCGACATGCACAACTACACAGCCTGGCGTGACGCATTCGATCCCCATCTCACGCGGCTCCTCCAGCAGATGAGCCCATGAGCCGGGAGGTGACCGAGCTATGGTCGGATGCCCTCGGCGCCGCGGGCACGGTCATCCGCTACGGCCACTGGGGGCGCGCGGTGCTGGCGTTCCCCTCCGAGCAGGGCAGCGCCTGGGATTTCGAGAACAACGGCATGGTCGGCGCTGTGGCCGACCTGCTCGACGCGGGACGGTTGAAGGTCTACTGCGTCGACAGCTACGACGCGGCGTCGTGGTCCAACCAGGACGTGCCGGTCGAGGAGCGGGCGCGCCGGCACGGCTGCTACAAGTCGTGGATTCTTAGCGATGTTATGCCGTGGATCTACCAAGACTGCGGCGGTGCGGCAGAGGTGGTGACCCTCGGCTGCAGCTTGGGTGCCTTCCACGCGGCCAATTTCGCGCTCAAAAGGGCCGACCTGTTCCCGCGGGCGATGTGTTTCTCAGGTAACTACGATCCCGCATCGTGGCACGGGTGGGGCGAGCGGGGCAGTGCGGCGTACTTCAACAGCCCCCTCGACTATGTCGGGCACTTGCATGGCGACCATCTCGACTGGCTGCGCGGCCGCGTCAGCCTGCTGCTTGTGTGCGGCCAGGGCCAGTGGGAGGACACCACAGGGTCGCTGCAGAGCACGAAGCAGTTCGCCGCGCTGCTCGCCAGCAAGGGCATCGGGCATGAACTTGACCTGTGGGGCCACGATGTGCCCCACGACTGGCCTTCCTGGCGCGCCCAGATGGCCCATCACATGCCGCGATTCACCTGACGACGGGAGCCCTCATGACAGATACGAGGCACCTGATCGGGTTGCTGCTCGGTACCGAGGATGACTGGCCGAGGGCGTTCGAGGAGATCCTGCGCAGGCTGGGCCCGGTCGCAGGCGCGGGCGGCACCCGGCACGTCTTCGATTGTGAGCGGATAACCATCGAGCCATTCGGCCTGCGTGACCGGCCCCGCTACAACCTGGCCATCGACCGCCTCGCGTACTGGTACTACCACCCACGGGAATGGCTGAAGAAGGTCGCCCTGATGGACGGCGTGTACCTGCTGAACAGCCCATTCACGTTCCAGTCAATGGAGAAGCACGCCGCCTACTGCGCGATGATGCGACTGGGGCTCAAGGTGCCAGAAACGGTGCTCGTCCCGTACAAGAATCCAGTGGACAACGCTCGTTACGCTTCTACCGCCGCCCAGTACAACAGGCCCTTCGACCTTGACGCCATTGCACAGCGGATCGGCTATCCGCTGTTCATGAAACCCTACGATGGCGGCGCCTGGCGTGGCGTCTCATGCATCCGCAATCCAGCCGAACTGCACGCCGCCTACAACCAGAGCGGCGGGATGCTCATGCACCTGCAGAAGGCCATCGACGACTACGACGTCTTCGCCCGCTCGCTGTCGATTGGCGCCGAGACGATGGTCATGCGATTTCAGCCGGACCAGCCTATGCACCTGCGCTACGCGGTCGACCATGACTTCCTGTCGCCGCAGGTCGGCGCTCAGGTGGTGACGATCGGACGGCTGGTCAACGCGTTCTTCAGGTGGGAGTTCAACTCGTGCGAGACCCTGGTGAAGGATGGCGAGGTCTATCCCATCGACTACGCCAACGCCTGCCCGGACGTAGCGCTGACCAGCCTGCATTACTACTTCCCATGGGCGATGAAGGCACTGGTCAAATGGTGTGTCTACGCGCTGGTGACGGGCCGGCGGGCCAAGCTTGACCTGGAGACTGACCGGTATTTCGAGATCGCCGACGACGACGGCGCGCCCTATGCCGAAAAGCTGGAAGCCTACCGGGATCTCGCCGACACCTACTTCGAGTCAGAGCGCTACCAAGACTTCTGCGCGAGCAGCCTTCCGCATCTGGACGAGACCGTCCTGGACTGGGTTGGCGGTCCTGACTTCGACCAGCTACTGACCCAGACGGTCCGGTCGGCCTATCCGGCCCATGAGCACGACCGGTTCATCGCGCACCTGCGAGGCCTGCTCGGCCTGTGGGTTCATGACGAGCGCACCCGCCTGCGGACCGCCTGACGTGAGGGCACCTGGGGGAGTGCATCACCGCGCCGGCCGGGGCGGCTGTGAGCTGACTCGCCTACGCTGCCCTCGTGACGATCAAAGGGACGGCCCAAGGGCTGCCATAACGGATGGCCCGATGGCAGGAGAGGGTGAGTTGCCGGTGAAGCCGATACTGGGTAGCACAGTCGCGATGGTGACCGGGGCTTCGAGCGGCATCGGCGCGGCTACCGCCACCGCGCTCGCAGCCCAGGGCGCCGCCGTGGCGCTGGCGGCGCGGCGCAGGGGCAGGCTGGACAGGCTCGCCACCGATATCCGCGGCCAGGGCGGCACCGCGCTGGTACTGGAATCCGACATCACTGACGAGCGGCAGGCGACCGACGCGGTGGAGCGCACGGTCGCCGAGCTGGGCCGTCTTGACACGCTCGTCAACAACGCCGGCGTGATGCTGCTCGGCCCGGCGGCCGGCGCGCCCCTGACTGAGTGGCAGCGGATGGTTGAGCTCAACGTGCTCGGCCTGCTCTACTGTGCGCACGCGGCGATGCCTCATTTGCTGCGTGCCGCCGAGGACAGCCCCCGCCAGGTCGCCGACATGGTCAACATCAGCTCCGTGGCCGGCCGGGTGGCCCGCAACGGCAGTGGCGTCTACAACCTGACCAAGCACGGCGTCGGCGCGTTCAGCGAGTCCCTGCGCCAAGAGCTGACCAGGCGCTACGTACGCGTCTCACTCGTCGAGCCGGGTGCGACCGCGACGGAGCTGGCCGAGCACAACCGGCCCGAGGTGCTCGAAGGCCTACGAAACCAGTTCGGGCAGAGGATGGAAGCCGAGGACATCGCCGACGCGATCACCTACATCGTTACCCGGCCTCGCCACGTCGCGGTCAACGAGATGCTGATCCGCCCCACCGAACAGGAGCGGTAGGCGGGCGAACGGCTTCGGCTTGCGTAGGGCTCGCGCCTCGTGCAGACCGGCCCTGCGGCTGGGCCGGCATGACGAGGACCGAGGGCGGGAGGCTGGGCATGATCCGTCGTGATGCGCTGTCAGAGTATGTTCGCGGTTCGCTGTGGGTGCTGCCCACGCTGTCGGTGCTGGCGGCCCTGGCAGCCGGATCATTGCTGTCAGCTGTCAGCATCGGCGCGCGCTCGCCGCTGGCATTCCAGGGGACTCCCGACGACGCCCGTGCGTTGCTGATCGGAATTACCGGGACGATGGTGACGGTCATCGCGCTGCTGCTCGGCCTGACGGTGGTGGCGCTGCAGTTGTCGTCCACGCAGTTCTCGCCCCGGCTGCTACGCAACTTCCTTCGCGACCGGCCGAACCAGATTGTGCTCAGCGCTTTTGTGGCGACCTTTGCCTACAGCGCGGCCGGCCTCTACACGGTCGGCGTCTCCGGCGGCAACCGCACCGCCACGTTTCCCCGGCTCGCGGTGAGCGGCGCGATCGTCCTGCTGTTCGTCAGCCTCGGCCTGCTGGTGTACTTCGCCGACCACCTGGTGCATTCCCTGCAGGTCGACGCGATCATGAGCGTGGTGCAGCGCAGCGCCGTCGCGGTGATCCGGGACGGGTTGCTCGCCGGCGACGATGATGCACCTGAAGTCCCGGACTGGGCGGTGCCGATCGCATCCCAGCGCTCCGGGTACGTGCAAGTGGTGCGTCCGGGCCTGCTGCTGGCGCACGCTGCGCAGCGCGGCGTCAATCTGCGGCTGCGGCACCGGGTCGGCGAACACGTCGTTGAGGGCACGACTTTGGCGTGGGCCTGGCGCGCCTCGCCGCATGATCCCGCTCCCGACCCGCAGCACTTCTCGCGACCACTGGCCGCCGGGATCCGGATCGGGTTCGAACGCACTCTGGAGCAGGATGCCGCGTTCGGAATCCGGCAGCTGGTCGACGTGGCGTGCAAGGCTCTGTCTCCGGCGATCAACGATCCCTACACCGCGGTCCAGGCCATCGATCACCTCTCAGTGATCTTCTGCGCGCTCACCCAGCACCCGCTGGGAACCCACGTCGCCCGGGACGACAGCGGGGCCGCGGTGATCGTGCCTGGGCGGCGTTTCCCGGAATACCTCTCGGTGATGTGCGGGCTCATCCGCCGCTACGGTGCGCGCGAGCCAACCGTCGCCCATGCGCTGCTCCGGTTGCTAGGCAACTGCGCGTCCGTGGCCGGGGGCGATCGTGAGCGATGCGTGGCGATCGAAGAACAGACACACATCGTCGTCGCCGACGCCGAACGAGAGGTCGCCCAGCCCATCGACCTTGCCCTCGCGCACGGCGAAGCGGAGTCCGTACGCCAGGTGGTGGCCAAGCACCTGCCCACGCCACGCTCACCAGCCGGCCCGGACGAGACACGCATCCCTCCACCACCGAAATGACACACGCGAATGCTCATCGGCGGCTCCACCGCGTTCAGGACGATGACCATCTTGCCGCGCTCCGCGCCGCCCACGCGCTCGACCGCCCGCGTGGTCTTGGTGGTGAACTCGTCGATGTTCCGGCGGGTGGAACGACGGCTGCCAGCCTTTCGTCTGGACCAAGACCGCTGATGAATTGCTAACCAAAGTTCAAATGGAAAGAAATTTCCCGCCCAATCCCCGCTAGCTACATTAGCTGCCCCAGCCAGCCCACGCTGCCCTTCAACTCTGCCCAATCCGCTTAGGCTGCTTCCGGGAGGCCTGGTCTCGCTATCGGGCGGTAGTCGCATGACTCATCCTTCGTCTAGTCTGGCGGCCATGGACGATGCGTTCTTGCGCGTCTCAGATGCCGACCGCGAGCAGGCTGTCATCGCACTTCGCGAGCACCTTCTCGCGGGCCGCTTGACGCTCGAGGAGTTCTCTGAGCGAATCGAAGCCGCCCTGCGGGCCCAGCTCGGCGGGGAGCTAGCGCGTGTCAAGGAAGACCTGCCCAAGGTCTTCGTTGACGCAGCCGGCTCGCGCTGCAGACCCGCCCGCCTCGCGGCGGCCTTGTTCGGTCATGTCACACGACGCGGGCGGCTAAGGCTGCGCGGATGGGCCTTCGCCGCCAGTGCCTTCGGAGATCTCGACTTCG
>WNGR01012660.1_pt1 | contig 16404 bp, 28 predicted proteins | sample 5407581 | NCBI WGS metagenome assembly WNGR01 (sample SAMN13153383, study PRJNA577476) | soil metagenome | isolation source: 80 cm soil or saprolite under Garry oak tree replicate 2 | place: USA:California | collected 2016-06-15 | reverse complement strand
TGAAGTGACGACGACGTCACGGACATTGAGTTCAGACTGTACGTATCTCTGTAGAGACCGAACGTCCTCCAAGTATTCGCCATCAGGGTGGAAGACGAGGAGTTCTTTCAAGGGTGTCTGCCGACAAACGGGTCAGCGATTCTCAGGTGCGTTGTAAGCTGTAAATCCGTACCTTGAGACTTAGATTGTTGCGCTCGCGGATGTTTCGAGTAAGCTCAATGACAGTCTGCATCCGCTTCACCTGACGTTCAATGGTAGGGTCGAAGTACTCCTCTTTGACGTCGGGGAACAGCAAGAAATGCACTGATCTTGTGTCACCTGCGTCTGGGTCCTCGGGAATGAACGCCCGTAGTGATTGGTAGATATTCTCTGTAAGGAAGGGGGTATACGATGACTCACCCAAATATTAGATAATGCCAAAAATGGGACATAAAATAGTGTTGGGCTCACCATCGTTCGACAGAGCGTGAATAGAGTCTCAAATAGGGTGTTCAGTGCTAAGACAGTATCTTCCAAGCCGTCTTCTCCTTTGAGTCGTCGTCGGTTGAAACGAATGTACCAGTTCGTGAGCTCGTCAATCAGGTCGAGAAGTCGTGGTATGATGGTGTATAGCCCGACAAAGGTGCATGGGCATCATACCGGAACTCTTGCCCTGTAGCCTTCTTGAGCAGCGCGACCTGGCCAAGGAAGAAACGGAAAGAGTTGAGCCAAGGAAGAAGGACGCGCGAGATGACCTCTCGCACGCCCTCTTTTCGGAAGCGGAGATTGTCACCACGGACAATGGGTGAGTTGACGAGGAACATCCTGTCGATGTCGATATTGTCTCAACCGCGCGAACAAAGTCAACGATAGCACAAAACAGACCTTGTAGCATCAGCCCCGTACAGATCAAGAATCAAGTTGGGATCGGGGTAGTTCTTCAGGCTCTTGCTCATTTTCTTGCCATCGCTGAAGATGGTGAGCTAGGGCAATTGCAGGGCTCTCTAAGCGGAACCACTTACGCGGCAAGGACAAGGCCAGTAACGATGAGATTCTGCCACGGTGCCTTTCCAAACAAATGTGTGGAGAGCACAAGCAACGTGTAGAACCACCCCCGGGTCTGGTCGATACCCTCAGATATGAAATTTGCTGGAAAAGTTCCCTCGAAGAGCTCCTTATTCTCGAAGGGATAATGGAGTTGAGCGTAAGGCATGCTGTGGAACTAAGCTTAAACGCTATCACATGTAGGGACTTTGCAGACGTTGCATACCTTCCAGACTCGAACCAACAATCAAAGACTTCTGGGATCCTCTTCAAGTGACCTTTTCCTTGTCTTGAGGGAATGGTGATGTGGTCAATTTTGTCTGAGTGCAGGTCAGTGATCCCCTCTACCCCCGACAACTGCTCAAGTTCCTCGACAGAACCGATTGCGATGACCTGCACATGACATCAATTCTACTCATCTCGGTGGGGGCGAAAGCAGTACTTCTTCAAAGTCGCCAGAAACCCACAGCGGGATGGGGGTGCCCCAATAGCGGTTCCGGGATATAGACCAGTCGCGTGCATTCGCCAGCCAGTTTCCGAAACGGTTCTCACCAACGCTCTGCGGCACCCTGTAAACAAGAAAGATTCCAGGACCATTGAGGGATCCGGGGACTTAACAGCCACACACCATCGAGTCTCGCCATTGTTTTTCACGAGGTCGTCGACGATGTGTGACACCCTCACGTTCCATACTGGAAATGCGCGATAAATAATGGGAGTATTTGACCTGTGGAGAACAGCAGTCAGGAGAGTGAAAATCAGCCATCCAGGCAGTCATCCCGACCTCCAGCAGAATGGATACTGATGCTTTTCCTGATCTTGTCGCACAAGCCGGCCCTTTGCTTTGAGTACTTTCATAATTTCCTTGTCTGCATCCTAGTGAAATAAGTCACAATGTGAGCCTGTATGCGTCCTAGATTGTCGCGTGACATCTTGACCTTCACGTACTGCCCGACAAAATCTGGCACTTCGCTCGTGAATCTACCAGCATCGTCGACAGGACACGGTGGCATCTCGTCTGCGTTGATGACTTCATAGGCAAGTGCAATACGATGATCGTCTTCACCGAAGGCTGGTGCCTGATGGACGATACCCGTGCCGTCCTTGTCGGTCACGTAGGTGTCCACAACTACGCGGAAAGCCCGATCCTCATACTAAGGAAAGGTTCAGTCCGGTTAGAAGGTAACCACCCGCCTCGGACAAGACTGATTGGGCACCTTCTCGGTGAAATACTCGAACATTGGCGTGTATCTCCAGCCTCTCATGTCCTCGCCTCTGAACTGACCAACTTTCTTGAACTTGACCTTTTTCGGATCTTTGTACAGGGCCACCAAGCGCGTTTCAAGAAGAATGTAATTCACGCCGCGTTCCTCGTCGTATATTTTGATGTAATTCAAGTCTGGATGGACACAGAGCGCAAGATTAGATGGAAGCGTCCAGGGCGTAGTCGTCCAGGCCAAAAGAGACGTCTTTGGATCGTCGACGAGCGGGAACGCGACGGTCACTGATGCGAAGATGTTGAGATCAGCACAATTGGTAAAGATAGAATCTCGTCGGAACAACGGCACACACCCGCGGGGTCGTTGACCTCCTTGTAATTCTGCCCGGCCTCAAAGTTGGACAGCGGAGTGAGCAGCCCTGTGGAATAGGGCATCACTTTGAGACCGCGATAGACGAGATCTTTGTCGAACAGCCGCTTGAACGCCCACCAGACGCTCTCCATGAAGCTGAGATTGAGCGTCTTGTAGTCGTTATCAAAGTCGATCCAGCGGCCCATGCGCTCTACGGTCGCACGCCACTCGGACGAGTAGCGCATGACGATCGCACGGCACTCAGCATTGTACTTGTCGATGCCCATGTTATGTACATCTGAGCGCGCTTTGATGCCAAGCTTCTTATCAATCTCGTGCTCTACGGGGACGCCGTGGGTGTCCCATCCGAAACGGCGTGGTACGTGGAAGCCCGAGACGTGGGCGTGGCGTGTGACGATATCCTGTTATTAGATCGAGAGTTTCCGATGAGCAAATGACATCTGAGTAAGGAGATCAAGCACCTTGATAGTGCCGGCGAGTAGATGGCCATAATGCGGAAGGCCGGTGGCGAACGGAGGCCCATCGTAGAAGGAGTAGACAGGGCGACCGTCGGATAACTTAAGACTGGTTTGGAACGCGTCAATCTCGCGCCAAAATTTCAGTACTTTCTCCTCCTCCTCGGGGAAGCTAAACACGGTGGAAACTACAGTAGGATGATGTGATCGATGTAAAGTAGGAGGGCGAAAACCAAACTTACTGTCGTGTGGTGGAAACATGGGAAGACAAGCTAATTCGAATCAGTAGCTTGAGCAGTCCCGAGTCTTGATCACTGCAATCCCACTTTGATTCATTTTGACTCGTCTCGTTCGGCCCGCGCGAATAAACAATTGCATATAACGCGTACATAACGTGACACAAACGAATACACCAGTATCTCAACCCCTCCCCGTCGCCCCGAGACGCGTACAGGTTGTCAGGCATGAGCCAGCACACCGGACAATACCTCCCCGAACCCCGCGGGGGCCTGACCAAACCTTCTTCTTCCCGAGCATCTCTATGATTCTCCATAGCATGAGTCCAGTGATTCTATGGCCTACAGCGATGAATGTGATGTCCGAATCAAACGAGAGTACGCGATTGGCAGCGCCATGCTCAGGTAGAGGCGTGTATGCGGTGTCTGTGCGTGTCCGATGGGATGGGAATGTGGAATGGAAACTGGCGCCAGTGGCCACCTCTGGCCAGGTCATAATATAAAGGTCAACGAACGCCCGGAAAGCTATGATGGTCGCATAGTCTCCACTGGGTGCTGCTGTTCTTGTTCCTGTTTGTGTATCCGCCCTTGTCGTTTTGCGTCTCTCCATTGTAGAGCGCGCGCTACCCATCCTTGCATATCAACGTGGCGCTGCGGATCCTCCGAAAGGAATGGGTGACTCTGGGTCGCAAAGTCAAAGGAAAATTAGGTTCAAGACAAGAAAAAAAGAAAAGGGAACGCACCAATAATTCAGCATAAGTGGCCCGGGACTCAGGCCGCTTTACAAGGCTCCTGTTCACCCAGTCGCGTGCTGCTTCCGTATAAGCATCTGGCAGTTCTGGTGGGTCGCCGTGTACGATTGCGGTGAGTTGGGCAAAGACGTTCGAGTATGTCTCGGGTGGATACGGGTACTTCCCAAGGGCAATCTCGAGTGTCGCCAGCCCGAGGGACCACACGTCAGATGAGACCGTGTATGTACTGAGTGCATTCTGAGATTCGCCCTTGATGCGCTCAGGGGCCATGTAACTTTGGCATCCGATGTTCGTTTTAGCGAGTGATTTTTCGAGCTGTCCGGAAACGCCAAAGTCACAGAGCTTGACGTCGCCCTTTTTGTTGAGGAGAATATTCGTAGGTTTGACATCTATAATGTAGGAGGTGAAATGAACGAGCATTATCGACAAGTTGAGTATTCCACACACCTCTGTGAATTATCTGCAGTTCATCCTTGAGGAATTTAAGCCCCTTGACCATAAAAGTAACAATACGACCCAAGACCGGCTCGGGAACCCCAACACCATAAAGTTTATCAAGACTACCAGCATCCATGTACTCCATGCAATAGTAGACACAGGATTCTATAAAGAAAGCGCCGTAAAATTCGACGATGGATGGGTGTACGGCGCGGTGTAGAATGTCGAGTTCCATGATGATCGCATTTAGTTTGGTATTGTCGAGTTCCAAGCGGATTTCCTGCGAATCGAGTCAAAGTTAGAGGGGGTAGAGACGATAAACGTTGCGGACGAGCGAGATACCTTCATCGCCATTGCCACGTTGGTAGGCTTATGGAGAACTCGCTTAACAGTGCCGTATGCACCGCTACCGAGCTCTTCCCCGAGATGGAGTTGATTCATGTTGATGGCGAAGGATGGGCCATTGGAAAAGTCAACGCCTGAAGAGTGTAGAATCGCCTTGCCGCTAAAGTTGAGTGCACCAGATGGATCACTGGGGGGAGGGGGAGATGAAGTGAGTAAGAATGATCAGTGAGTGATGGCTACGGGACATACACAATCTTGCCAAAGTTAGCAAATGGGCTCGTTGCAGATGCGGGACGGCGAGGGGGCCACTCTGTATGAGGTGCGGTGCCTACGCCATTACCGGCGCCTGCTGGGCCGCCACCAAATTCTTGCTCACCGGTGATGTCACTGAGTTTGAAAACGGGTTTGTTACGGCGAGCAGCCATGCCGGTGGGAGGGACGGCGGGGATAGGGTGGATCTGAGGACTACCGGAGGGTATGCGAAGCTGAGAAGCAGGAGCACCGAGGCTGACGCGCTTGAATGCCGCAGTAACAGCGTCGACATCTGGAGATTGCGAAACCCGGTTTGCCATCTACGTTCAGACGATCCTGAAGTGAGGATGCAAGTACAGATGGTGATATCAGGGAAACGTACGGCGGCCATCTTGGCTTGAAGGCTTGGGGGCAGTGGAGTTGCGCCATTGCCTCTGGCAGTAAAGAGACCAGCTACGGTACGGGAAGATGGCGGGCTGGGAGGATCTCGGGAAGGGGTAGGGAATACGGGGGGTCTAGGAGAAGCGGATAATGGATCAGACATAGTGAGAGGAGAGAGGGAGGAAGATGAGTAAGGAAGCGACGAGTGAGGGACTTGTATACAAGTATGAACGGGGTTCGGGACAGACGGGATGACCTCACAGTTCCGGACCAGTTCTCATGAACTTGTCCTGTGCTTGTTGCCAGCTCACGTCTTCTTGCCTCGCCTTCGCTCTCGTCCTCGTCGCTTTCATCATCATACTCTCTCTAGCATATTCCCGTGTCCGCGGCCTCTTTGGCCAAGACAATAAAACTATGTCGATCAATGTTAAGTGGGGACGTGAACGGTTAGTGTACCTTCTGTTCGACCCCTGACATGCCTCGCCCTTACCACTCATCATCTTGCTGGCCTAATTCACAGCCTCCAGATCCCACTTCCCCCGCCTGATACCAAGCTTTCTGTTCTCCGCCAAACTCTTTCGGAACATACCCGTCTTCCCCCTCATGGCTTCAAACTCATCTATGCTGGTGCCGTCATGAAGGACGACAATGCCCCTCGTGAGTCTTTTACCAACAAAACACGTCACTCCCGTTCTTTTCTCCCGCTCCACCCCGGACCCCGTCATGTTTCCCCATTCAGCGACCCTCCATCTCCTTCTCCCCTGTCGACTAACTGCAGTACTCGTCTACTGCTCCGATCTGATATGGCGTCATAGCACCTTAGCTTCTGTTTTTCAACATCCTACCCTTACCCCTCACTCCATGATTTCCAAATGTACTTAACCTTGTCCCCATAGTATCTGCCTATAACATGCGTTCGGGTGGCACCTTACTGCTTCTCGACTCGACTCCCGCGGCTTCCCCTCCCGCGGCTGCAGCGGCGTCGAAGCCCCCCAAGACCGAGGCATCCACCATTGAGATTATTCGCGCGGAGCTCGCTGCTGTGCGTAGTACCCTCGAGCCCGGCGTCGACGCGTTCCTCCGCACCCCTACAGTCGACACTGAGCACACACGTCTCGGAGAGTTGCTCCTACAGGCGCTGCTCCGCCTCGACGCGATAAGCATCGACAGCACATGGATAGAGGCGCGCCGTGAACGTAAGGGTGCTGTGCGTGCTGTGCAAGGTGTTCTTGATCGCCTAGACAACGGTTGGCGAGAGGCCAGGGAGCAAGCACAGATACAGACCCGGGCAGGCCCACAGCGGTAGTCGCAACATGATGCCTTGACGAGAATAACACCGCAATCCTAGACCCATTCATACAAAAAAGTTTCGAGATACCCCGGGCATATCTGCGTGCAGCTCTCGAACGCCACAATCTCTTGTTACCTGATAGAATGGGTTCTAAAGCTTCGATTAGGTTTGATCGCTTTGACGAAGCTGTTCCCTTTGTAATCTCGTTTGGGTGAAACCGGCGCATCCTACACCAAACAGGAGCACCTGTTCCAATCCTAGGGTACAACCAACTGAGCTGATTTAGACTATTTTATTGGAGAATATGTCGGAAGTGTGCAAGCCTGTCTTTATTCGGTGGTAGACATTGCCAGAGCTCCGCGGTGTTCCGACGCGTCCTTCAAGTTACTGCAAGCGCAATATCATATAACCTAGCGCCGAGCGCTGATGAGTATGATTGTCCCCTTTTGTGCTTGCTGACAGAAAAGAGGGAGTAGTGGTTGCGGGGTGCGACCTCTTTCGCCAGGGTGGGAGAAATAGGTGGCACGCGCGACTGGGAAAGGAAAATAGTCGTGGACATCTCGTGATCAGTTCATAACTTGGGATTGTGGCGTCCAAGTGTGGGCCCTGCGAGGTCTAGCGCATTTCTGCGGGCCAGGGAATCACATGCATAATGCCCTCGATGCTGTAAACGCTGGCTGGAGCCCTGGCGGAAGTGGAATGGCCGCGTCCTCCCACCCCATCAAACACCTGTGCCAACACACTGACCGGGGCCTTGGTGGAAGTGACCAAGACCATGTGTCCTCCCACCCCATCAATTACCATCACATCGATGCTACTCACAACTTTCAGAATAGTGAAGAACTCCCCTGGACCTCAGATCTCAGCAAGGCTCAGTGCAGCCCTTTGTCTGCGTTTGCCGCACCCGCGCGGGGCCCTAGTTACTTGAGAGCGACGCATCCCCGAACCCAGCGGACACTTGTACGAAGTTCCACACCACGCGGAGGCCTGCGCAACCGGTTGCGCACTTCGCACCTCCCTCAACTCGAGACCTGACCTGCGTCGTTTGGGCAGCGTCCCTCAGCGTTGCGACTCCCACGCTCGACAAAATGATGGAGAAGTACAGTGGTCACAAGTAGTGGTGAAGGTCCTGAATTCCCAGTTGAGGTCTGAATGTGCGCGAGTCTCATAAAAGCTGTACTACTGTATTATTTCAATCGATCGTAACGACTGTCTACAACTTTACAAACGCGCATGCTTCAAGACACAATGCTACCAATATCACATAATACACGATTGGTATCACGTCTCTGCGACTCGGACGGAGAGAAACGACCCTAGAGTCGTTTCTCACTTTTGGCGGGGCGGTCGCTTTGGTGGCCCGCCGGTGCAGACGGCCCCACTTCCGGGTCCCGCACCAATGATAATGGATTCTCACATTTGGCTGGTGCAGCACGCGACGCGACGACTTCGCTAGGCTCTTAAATTAGACCCTCACCCACACTGTGTTCGCCGCTTCTGCACCCGACTCGGATGTAAGGTGACCACCGCAGCGGATGATGTGGACCGGTTGTTTCGAATGAACGCAATATCATTCGCTGTGCAAAGCGTAACGCGTGAGGGTGCGAACCTCTGTCTCGAGAAGAACAAAGAATTGGGTGAGATTTTTGACTCAAATGGTCAGCGTAAGACACGGAGCGGCGCATCTATGTTGCGTACGTTCACTGCTTATAGGTTCTGGTTTACCCCACGGATGCCGTTGTGCCGCCTGTGTCATGAGGCATGTCACCAGGCCTCCTTCGTGGGTGTCCTATAAAAAGCCCACCAGAGTGAGCCCGCAACATCACTGACACTTCTCATCGTCTCTTTAATTATGAAGGTCGGTCTTTCTCTCGAGCCAGAACCTCGAAAAAAGGGGGAGGGTCTCATTCGGGTCTATCCAGGTTCTCGCTATTCTTTATGAAGGCGGCCAGGCCGCCGCAGAAGAGCCCCGTCTCTTGGGCACTGTGCAAAATCAGGCATGCTCTTCGTATGATCATAGCGAGATCGCCCCTAATGCACCCCCTAGCTTGGTTTGCGGACATACTTGGAGAGCTTGGGCCACGAGTTCATCGTAAGGCCCGGCCACTTGACTGTATCCCCTCCCTCTTCACAGCCGCTAATTCACCGATCGTCAGGTGTCGAGCTCCAAGGAGGGTCCTGATAGTGACTTTCAAAAGCACATCGTAGATGTACGTGCTGCCATGCTGCCATGACGTATGTACACATGTCTTAAGCGGGCCGTTGAACGACTTTCAGGCCGAGGTGTTGATCACAACTCCGTTCCATCCGGGCTATCTTACTCGTGACCTCGTCGAAAAGGTGCGTCATTTGCCCTACACCCAACATAATTTGATTAGAGAACTCGCCGAACTGACGTGTACGGCGAACGACCCTGCAGGCGAGGAATCTCAAGTTATGTATCACCGCCGGTGTCGGCTCAGACCACATCGATCTCAACGCTGCTGTAGATCGCAAGATCCAGGTATTGGAGGTACGCCTCGATGACGCAGATGGTTTCGAAGACTTCCTGTACCCACATTTGTTCCCCTCCCCAGGTCTCTGGCTCAAACGTCGTATCAGTTGCCGAACACGTCGTGATGTCCATCCTCCTCCTTGTCAGGAACTTTGTTCCTGCTCATGAAGTGCGTGCCACATCTCAATCGGGAATCGCGCAGAGCGGAAATGGGGGCAATTTGTAGATGATTGAACGTGGTGACTGGCAAGTCTCCCAAATCGCGCGCAACGCGTTTGATCTCGAGAACAAGGTCGTCGGCACCATCGGCGCCGGACGTATCGGCTACCGCGTCCTGCAACGTCTCGTGCCCTTCGACTGCAAGGAACTCCTCTATTATGACTATACCCCCCTCCCCGCTGGTGGGTGTCCCCAGAAACGTTTACCATCTCTTGGGTGCTCAACCGAACCCGTGTAATTTACCACAGAGGCGCAGAAAGCCATTGGCGCGCGCAGGGTCGAGGACCTTCGCGAGTTCGTCTCCCAGTGCGACGTCGTCACCGTGAACTGTCCGCTACACGAGGGCACGCGCGGCCTCGTGAACGCCGAGTTGCTCAAGCACTTCAAGAGGGGCGCCTGGCTCGTGAACACCGCCCGCGGCGCGATCTGCGACAAGGACGCGGTCGCGGAGGCGCTCAAGAGCGGGCAGCTGTCCGGGTACGCGGGCGATGTGTGGAACGTGCAGCCAGCGCCGAAGGACCACGTCTGGCGCACGGCGAAGAACCCGCTCGGAGGCGGCAACGGCATGGTGCCCCACTACTCGGGCACGACCCTGGACGCGCAGGCGCGGTATGCGAACGGCGTCAGGAGCATCCTCGCCAACTACTTCGACGACAAGCTGCAGGATCCCGCCAACATCATCGTTGACCGCGGGGCATATGCCACCAAAGCTTGTGAGTCGTCGTCTGCGCACCATTTCCCGAGTTCAGCGTTCACTCAACGTCTGGGGCATGCATACAGACGGCCAACGCTGAGAAGTTCATTGTCATTTCGACATGTGTGTCAAGTAGTTGTATGCGTATTTGCACCGCAGCGGCATCAATGTGAAAGTTATTCATTGCTGTATGACATGTGTTGTTGTAATGGAAGTCCCAGCTCATAAATGTACTCATGTTGAAATAGGAGGATGACAGGGGAATACATGATGCATTGCATAAAAGTACACGTGCGGTGAGAATAACAATGTCGAATAGGAAAATCTCATAAATCGCGCAGACGGGCCAAGCTTTCCTTGAACGCCTTCTCGAGTCTGTTCGCATGCTTACACCAGACAGAGTCCTCGACATTGTAGAACCGACAGTTGTCGAAGATCAGCTGGGCGTCATCTGCGAACTCCTCCAAGCTGGCGTACTTGTCGGCCTCCAACTTTTCACCCATGGTTCTTAAATCTGCAATGACAGTCAAAAAAAAATCTCGGCCTCTGTGAAGCCTATAGGAGACGGTACGAGAAAGGCGTACCCATGGGTTGTTCAATCAATTCATAGTAGTCCGCTGCATCAGCGAGCTTCACGGGTTCACGGAATGGCCACGAGGACGCATGGTTCTGCATCTCCGACAAAAGGCGGTTCATTATGCTCAACTCTGTATTCTTCGTCGCCGGGTTTCCGCTCCTGTTGTCATACAATCACTTATCAGGCAACCAGAGGCGGGGTGCACACGTACGCCACCGACATTTCGGGTGTCCACCCACTTTCGCCTGTCGTCCGGGGATAAGGAGATGGTGAGTGAGTGTCACAACGACGAACACGCACGGAGCCCAGGGACATCTCGATAATCGACGACTACACCTTCACCCGCACCATCCTGGAATTGAGGCAGACCGGGGTATACCTCATGGCTCCTTGACATTTGGCGTATCTTGGCGAGGACTGCTTCGCGCTGTTGAGCGATGATTTCCCGTGTGGCAGTGTAGTCGACACGACGCAGCATTGTGCACTGCATTATCGTGCCGCCTTCGTAGTCTTTGATGTAACCCGCCCACACCGACCGATCTAGTGTGATCTCTTTGGAAAAGCCTTGCTTCTTGAAGTACCCGACGGCAAAGTTGTCGGCATAGGTCAAGAAGTGCATCATGTCGGGATATGTACGCCTAATATGAGCTTTGAAGTGATCCATCAGAAGACCACCATAACCCTGGTAACCGACTGATCCGTGAGCACCTCCAAGGTCAAGACATCATCGGTATCGACGCACCTTTTCCTGAGATATTGATGCAGTCGCAAAAAATACAATTTCCGCAAAGCCTCTATGTGGAAACGGGCGGTAACAGATGCCACCAACGACCTTGTACCCCCGTTTACAGATCGCAAGACATTTCGAATTTGAATCAAAGACGAGCCTCGCGATGTATTCTCGCGGCATCACGGGAAGCTGCTTGCGAAACAGCGTCTTGAGATTTGTGAGGATCACATGGGACCGTGGGTGGCCGTCGTTCTCGACAGGTATTATTTGGATGATACCCTTCCGCAGTTCGATGGCAGATGGCTTCTCGGATTTCATCCCCGGGTACTACGGTCGACACGTCACGTCAAAGAAGTGTCAGACATGCCGAGATAAAGTGACAGGCGCACCGAACTAGAAGATGAAGCAATCGCCGTGTCGACGGTGACTCCGGTGGCGAGGCGATCGAGCTGCCCTTCGTCCATCTGCTCCTCCACCTTGACTGCTATTTCGGGTGCGTTGGGGAGAGGGACCTGCCCGTTCATTTCTGCCAGAATCTCGCCTGATGGGGGTGGAATGGATACGGGCGAAGTCTGAGCAGCTGACATTGCACTCGTGCCCTTTCCGCTGCGTCGAGAGGGATGGGGTCTAAAGCCATTCTCATGGCGAGAAGCTGGAGGGATATTCATACGCGCAGTGATGGCGAGGGGTTGGTCTTCGTCCTCGTCGTCCTCTTCAGACAAACGTGGACGTTTAGACAGTGGCTGCGAGCCTTCGACAGCCGGAGAGGAGCTGCGGGAAAGCGGGTTTTGTCTCGGAGATGACGGGGCTTTATACATGTCAAAAGGTGAAAAGGAAATTAGCGATGAGAAATGAAAAACTGCCTCGTGGTAACTAACGAATGGAACTTACCGGGAGACGCCGCGGGTGCGGTGAGCGGACTAGCAAGCGACATAGTCATGCGCATCCCATCACGAAGAGCGCTAACCTCTGTATCTGAATAGGCAAAGTCGAGGAGCTTGCCCAATACCTAAAGATCGGCAAGTGGATACATGTATCAAATGGGAAGAAGAGACGTTCGACGGAACGGTCGAAACTCCGCACCTTAGGAACGCAGTCGACAGGCGTACAGGATTACAAAACAACTTCCAAGGTGATCTAAAATGACAAGCGCACCTCGAGGTGTTGATCAATGCGGAGAGCCAGATTAGCTCTGCGCGTGTACTCTTCCTTGCCAAGTTCCGCTTCGTCTGCACCATGCTGTTGTGGGCTGTGACCACACCCACATCGACTGAGATAAGTGACACCATTGTCTTCTTCGTCTGAGCCGTACTGGACAAGGTCTGTCAGAGAGTTCTCTGGAGGATGACCGTCGCGAACGAGTTGAATGTTGGAGCTAGGATGAAGTCCTGGACATCGAATGCACAGCGAGCACGGTGTATGCCGCGCGATTTTAAGTGCAATCAGGTCATCAGAGAGGGCATCGAGGGTGTTTGAGGCTGGATAGAGAACCTTCATCATGGGTTTCAACTCGTTCTTCCAATTAAATGCTCTTTTTTTCTTTATTAAATTTATTGTAAAATCTAATCTTATCATCTCATTCATGTCTTGTCTTTTTACTCTCACTGTCTTTTACATTCTTTTTGTATTCGCTCCCTTTGTATGCGCCAACACCACAGAATGGATACAATACCCAGACGCGGGAACAGCCACTATGACGCACTATTCACTCCCTCAAGACTATATCGCCTCGTGTGGCTGCACCGGCCAAAGTACCCATTTTCCAACTGCTGCTTTGAACCAGATGGCGTATGGTAGCAGCACTGCATATGGCCCCTCATGTGGACGTTGCTTCAAGCTCACACTCCTTAACACTTTCCTTTCCGATCCTCCTTTCTACCCGACTGTGACAAAGAGTCTCGTCGTCAAAATCACAGATCTATGTCCTCGTAGCGTGACCGGCTGGTGTAATGCTACCACCAGCGGTCCAAATGCGTTAGTGATACTGTGTCGCTGTTGCACCTGGAGAGTCCTATGCTTATGGCGAAACTACAGTGCTGGAAACTACCTCAACTTTGATCTTGCGTTTCCGTCGTCGTCGATACCAGACAACTTTTTCCCTTCCAACGTATCTCTCTATGGTGAGTGAATTCGCAAAGTGGGTTGATATGCTCCTCTAAACGCAATGTAGGCTATGCTGTATGTCTCGTACCTGTCGCAGTTCCATGTAGCTGAGGTGGGGCACGTTTGCAGGACTTTGGCGTGTGGAATATCAGCTACCAGCGCGTTTCCTGTGCGTCCAACTGGTCAGGCTCCAAATATGCTGCGGCGCTCGGAAGCGTTCCGAGCTTGGAGGACGGCGCCTGTTGTCCTGCTGATCCAACGGTAACCCATCATCTGACTTGCATATGCTCTTCTCTGATTTTCCTTACTCGACCACAGGGTAGTGCCAACGACACTTGTCCTTCGTTCTCTGATCAGAACGGTGAACCGTATGTCTACGCCTTGATTCTTGTGCACGTTGATCCCTTAATCTTTAAACTTAGCCCCGATACTGCGAGCAGCGGCGGTGCAGCAAACCCTCGCCTACATATCTTGGTCGTGTTGACATGGATCGCAGCGCTATTGACCCCACTGATGCATTTCTCACTATGGTAGTTTATCCTTGTCATCCACGTGCTGACATGCGGTGGTGCTGTATCGCCTCCTACTTTGAATTTATTATTAATATATACTATTCAACGCCTGCCCGAGGTAACGCTGGCCAGCCAGGTAGTCTACACGTGTTAGCAACCATCTTACTCTTCAGGATCCACATTAAGTTTGCGATATTGGCTATGGCGACGCAACGCAGTTTGTCGGCGCAACCAGCGAAGGCCGCCAAGTAATACAAACATCGTCATAGCGACGGCGAACAGGATCAAACCAATGACGGCGTAACTCCCAGTGAAAATCTTGGATTCTTCCAGTATCGTCCCCTCAGCAGCCGCGGTGCCTGTCTCAGAAGGAACTTTCTCGGCGGGGACCGCATTAGGGGAGGATGTATTGTGAGTAACGTCTTCATCGTCCTAAGGGAAGGATGTTTTATTCGCAAGATGGATTTTACACATATAAGCAGCTGGCTAGAGCTCAGCATGGAGGGGTACCTGATTGCCATCTGCGTCCACGTCGAGGGGGAGCTAGGAACGGAGATATCAGCAGCGAGACAACCGAGAGATGTTACACATACTTCGCCGCTATCAGCAATGGTGATGTCCTCAACAGGACGATCGTTCCCGCCTTTCGAGACGTCCTCTACAGCCATTTGAGACACTCCAAAGAATGCGGATAAATACGGACTGACCGATCTTGTGGACAATATCCATTCCCTCGAGCACCTTTCCGAAAACGACCTAAAAAGAATGAGCACCTAGGGACAGAATATTGAGTACGAACACATAACGTACGTGTTTTCCATCGAGCCAGCTAGTCACAACTGTGGTGATGAACTACAGTGGAATTTATATTATGTGGAGACCCTAAGCACTCTTTATTGACTTACAAACTGCGAGCCTGCAGACAAACGTCTTCAGCAGATATAACTAGCGGGAGGACTGGGCTCATACCATTAGTGTCCTTGCCAGCGTTTGCCATAGAGAGAAGACCAGGAGTAGTATGCTTAAGCTTGCTGTGACATAGCCAAAGATATCAAACCGAGTAAAGACACAGCTCATAACAGTACGCACAAGTTCTCATCGTTGAAGCGGTCACCGTAGATAGACTAGAAGAAGTGGGCAAATGCACAGCATGAGCGAAGATGTAAAAGCCAACCTTGCCCCCTGTGCCATCACCGCGGGCTGAGTATCGAGGTCAGCTTCGATTGTCGCAACAAACCAGGCCAAACTAAGAACTCACTGAAGTCACCACCTTGAATCCTGTCATTCGCCTGGCTGTCAGAACCTGTGAAGGCTCGGGCTGATCTACTCACATGAAGTTTTTGATGACACGGTGGAACTTGGAGCCTTTGTAGCCGTAACCAAGCTCGGTCCCGTCCTTCCTGACTCCCGTGGCCAGAGCACGGAAGTTCTCTGCGGTCTTGGGAACGGTCTGCAGAACGTCATCTAGTTAAGGAGCGTCGGCACCAGCTAACATTGCACGACGTACGCCACCGAAGAGGCCCAATACGACTGTGAAGGCAAGAGCAAGTTAGAGATTGGAAGGTACCAGAAGTATAGAAACGCACTGCGACCCAAGGGCTGATCACCGTGCTGAATGTCAAAGTAAACTCTGCTCGTGATCTTCGGGCCACGGGCAGCTTCTACGGGCTGGGCGCAGAAAAATGCCGCGAGTGTTACGACGACAAAAACGAGCGACGCTTTGGCAAAAATCATGTTGTGTGAGCTGAGCGTTTTGTTTCCCGTTTCCCCCAAATAAATAATGTTCGAGCGACGTGTCCCGGCTAATGCCGATGAAACTCACGTGACACGTACGTGTCATCTGATGTGGACCAGCCTCTTGGCCCACTTCTTATAACCGCTCACTTCTTATAACCTGTTAAGCCTGTATAGGATCACAGGCTTGCCTTCATATACAGACGTATACGGTCACCGGTCTAATAACCTGCACGGGAGTGCCATCGGATACCTGAACCAGCATTTAATTGTAGGCAGTGGACACGCACGACGCGCAATAGTCGCCTCAGCGGAGGAGTACAAGGAATTTACAGATATTCGGGTTGTGCAGAAGAAAGGTTATGGATCACATAGGATAAGGCGGCGGGTGGGTCGAGATCGCTGCTGTGCGGCGTTCATGTCTTTGTTCCGGATAGGCGAAACCGAGTCATAGTTTTATGATGGTGTGTAAATAGCAGGTCTTATTCACCGAATGATATCCAGAAAGAATTAAACTGTGCGCAAGTATAGTATTGGCTCGTAGATAGGCGAGCTGCCGGTAGCCGGAGCGGGTAT
>WNGR01006183.1_pt1 | contig 16409 bp, 18 predicted proteins | sample 5407581 | NCBI WGS metagenome assembly WNGR01 (sample SAMN13153383, study PRJNA577476) | soil metagenome | isolation source: 80 cm soil or saprolite under Garry oak tree replicate 2 | place: USA:California | collected 2016-06-15 | reverse complement strand
GGCATCGGCCAGCCAGCGCAGCCCCCCGGCGGTACCGGGGCCGGGCCAGCATGACCCGGCAGCCGGCCACCGCACGGGATCGGGCCAGCACGGCTGGGAGGCCGGCCGGGCGGACACGGGAGCTGCCCGCCCGGCCGGGGCCGGGAAGCACGGCTGGGAAGCGGGCCAGGACCTGGCCCGCCGGGCGCGCATCACGCAGCGCGCCCGCGGCGGCGGCTGCCCGCGACAGAACCTGCCACCCCGGTCACCCCGTAGGCCACGGCCCCGTGCCACAGCGCGGTGAAGGTTCCCCCGATCATGCCGCTGCTGCCCAGGATCACCGACAGCACGAAGACCACGACGGCGGCGGCCGCACCGGGCAGCACCGCGAACCGCCACGGGTTGCTGCGGGCCCAGCGCATCGCCCGGCCGGCCTGCGGGCGCAGCAGCGCGCCAGCGCCGGCCACGGCGAAGAGGGCCACCGCGCCGGCCGACAGCGAGCTGCTGAGGGCGAGGTGACCGCCGATGAGGTGCAGGGCCAGGTCACCGCCGGCGACGGCGGCGCCCGCGGCACCGGCCATCCGCCACGGCGCGCTGGACATGGCCGCGCTGGAGACCGCTAGCTCATCTCGCCGGGTCAGTCCCGGCTCGTCGCTGCGAGTAGGTGCCGACATCGTCTCTCCCTCAGGTTGCGAGTAGCATGCGTACTCAAGATATATCGCTTCTTGCCGCTTCGCTACCTCAGGGCCGCACCGCCTTGAGCCGGGCTACCTTAGGCCCGGCCACCGCTGGCGAACGAACCGCGGCAGTGAGTGACCCGCATTTACAGAGGAGAATCCTCAGTGGGCCTTCAGCCAACGCCCAGACCCGTGGTGCTTACTGGGGATGTGCGGAAACCCACGGGCGGCGATGCCAGCCTCTGGCGAGTCGGCCCGCGGCAAACGGGCAACTACACACGGGAAAGTACGCTGGGTCCGGGGCAGAGGTGATGTAGATGCAGGAAGATCAGAGCGGCAGCGAGGGCCAGGGGCCAGAGTACGTTGGTCCCTGGTCGCCGTCCGGGCGCGAGGCCGATACGTCGGCCGAGGCCGGCGGAGCGAACTCGCCGTCGCCTGATGCCGAGCCTGGCCAGCCCGGTGAGACCGCCCCGCTCGTCATCCCCCCCGGAGCCAGTCCCGCAGGCCAGCCCGGAGGGTACGGGCAGGCGGGCGGATACGGCCAAGGCGGATACGCCCACCCGGTGCCCTTCGGCCAGGAGGCTGGTCGCGGCCAGGCCGAAGGGTACGGGGGTTACGGGGCAGGCGGCTACGGCCCGCCCGCGGACTACATCCAGCAGGGCCCGCCGCCCAACCGGGGCCGGGCCAGGGGCCTGATGGTCTACGTCCTGGTCGCGGTGCTGGCCGCCGGGATCGGCGCCGCATCCGTCGCGGCCCTGTACCGCCCGTCTGGGCAGTCGCCGAGCGCCAACACGGGCCTCAACCCGAACACGGGCAACGGCATCAACCCGGGCAACGGTTTCGGCCAGGGCAACGGCTCCGGCGCGAACTCCGGCACGGGAGTCAATAACGCCCAGGAGCAGAGGGTGGCCGACGCGGTCGAGCCCGGAGTCGTGGACATAACAAGCAGACTCCAGTACGTGGGAGGGACCGCCCAGGCCACCGGCATGGTGATCAGCCCCTCGGGCCTGGTATTGACCAACAACCACGTCATCCAGAGCACCACCGGGCTGACCGCGACACTCGTCTCGAGCGGCCACCGCTACAAGGCGAGGTGGCTCGGCTACGACAGGTCCGACGACGTGGCGCTGATCCAGCTGATAGGCGCATCCGGGCTCAGGACGGTCCCGCTCGGTGACTCCTCGACGGTCAAGCTGGGCGACGACGTCGTGGCCATCGGCAATGCCCAGGGCGTGGGCGGCAGGCCCGCCGTGGTCAGCGGCAATGTCACGCAGCTGAACCAGACCATAACCGCAAGCGACGACCTGGGCGGCACCGAGACGCTGCACGGCATGCTCCAGACGAATGCGCAGATCGTCGAAGGTGACTCCGGCGGCCCGCTGGCCAACGCATCCGGCAAGGTGATCGGCATGGACACGGCCGCCTCATCGGGGAGCTTCGGCAACAACCAGAGCACGGATGTCGGCTTCGCGATCCCGATCAACCGGGCGCTGACCATCGCCCGGCAGATCGAGAGCGGCAAGGGCAGCTCGACGATCAAGATCGGCGCCACCGGGTTCATCGGCGTGCTGGTGCCGTCGCAGCGGGCGAGTTCGGCCACCAGCCCGTCCCAGCAGCGCCAGCTGCAGCTCGGCCAGGGGAACTCCGGGACCGGCAGGCCATCTTCGGGCCAGGCGTGCCTGCCCAACGACCAGAACGCCGGCGTGCCCAACACGATCGCCCCGGTCAGCAGCGGCACCCTGGTTCTCGGTGACCTGTGCGCCACGCCGGCCGACCGCGCGGGCATCACCGCCGGGGACGTCATCACGGCGGTGAACGGGCGCGCGGTGAGCTCGCCGAACTCGCTGACCGACGTCCTGGCGAGTTACCGTCCTGGCACCACGGTCGCGGTCACCTGGGTGGACACCGCCGGCCAGCGGCACGTCAGCAACCTGAACCTGATCCAGGCCCCGCCCCTGTAACTGTGCTAGCCCGGGGGGGGACGACCCCAGGACCCCCCGCACCTTGCCTGGATCTCCCGGGCGAGGAATCATGGAAGTCCGGTGCCCGGCGGTCAAGGGGGCCAATGACTCACGACTCTTCGCTGCTGCGGGTCAACGGCCAGCCCGAGTTCTTACGACGGCAGTCCGCGTCCAAGCGAACAGAGAAAAAGCTCTGGAGCGCCTTCCGCGCCGGCCAGCGAATCGACCTGCGCACCAGCGGAAAGGCTGGTCGAAACGGCCGCGCCGCAGAACGCGGGGCGGTGGTACGGGCCGAGGTGATCGCCGCGATCCTGGGCGCCGCGCCCGCCCCTGGGCATAACGAGCGCCTCACGCTCTACGGGGCCCAGATCACCGGTCCGCTCGACCTGAGCTACGCGCGGATCGAGCAGCCCGTCGCCTTGCGCGACTGCGTCTTCGACCAGCCCATCGTCCTGGCCGAAGCCAGGCTCGGCGGGCTGATCCTCGACGGCTCCAGGTTCCCGGGAATCCACGCGCCGAACCTGGAGGTCGACGGTGATCTTGGGCTCAACCAGGTCTGGTCTTCCCGGACGGTGCATCTCACCGGCGCTCACCTCCATCGCGATGTCCGGCTGAGCGGAGCTCACCTGCACCACGGGGAGGACCAGGAGTTCGCGCTGGCCGCGGATCATCTGGTCGTGGACGGCAGCGTGGCTTGCGATGGTGATTTCGAAGCCGCGGGCACCGTCACCATGGCCGGTGCCCGCGTACACGGCGCCGTTCGGCTGAATGGCGCCAGCATCGCGGCCAACGGCGAGCCGAAGATCGCGTTCCACGGCGACGCGATGACAGTCGGCCACGATTTCAACGCTCAGGGTCTTCGCGCCGAGGGCGAAGTGCGGCTGGTAGATGTCAGCATCGCCAGCACGCTCGAGCTCCGCGGCGCCAAGCTGAGCAACACCGAGGGCGTCGCGCTGCGACTGGACCGAGCCGAGATCCTGAGCAGTCTCTATTGCGACAACGGTTTCCCCCCGGGCTGGCCCAGCGGGGGGATCCGGGGGGTCGTCCCCCCGGGCTGGCCCAGCGGGGGGATCCGGGGGGTCGTCCCCCCGGGCTGGCCCAGCGGGGGGATCCGGGGGGTCGTCCCCCCGGGCTGGCACTGCGGAGCCGGCCAGGACGGGCGTCGCACTGCGCCTGGTGCGGACGAAGATCGACGGAGACCTTGGCTGCTGGGCGGGTTTCGTCGCCCACGGCACGATCGACCTGTCCAGGTCGTCCGTGGCGGGCGAGTTCACGCTTCATGCCACCGATCTAGAGGGGTATCCGACGGCTGCAGACCTGACAAATGGCCGGTTCGCGGTGATCGCGATCAGCGGCGACCCACCACCCGGTCTCCTGGATTTCGCCAAGGCAAAGGCTGAGTTCTTCAAGGACGGTGCAGCGCACTGGCGAAGTGCTGACATCGTTCTTGATGAATTCGAGTACCGCGCGATCGATATGACCAGGGTAACAGTAACGCAGAGGGAACAGTGGCTGCGCCGGGCCATGGCGGCAAGCCAGCGGAAGATCGGAGGTGACCCCGACGGGTATCTGCCCCAGCCATATGACCAGCTTGCCGAAGCGTACCGCCGAGCCGGCGACGACCGCGCCGCGCGCCGCATTCAGCTTGCCAAATACAGGCAGCGTAATAGGGTGACAGGCTGGAGCCAGTGGTACATCAAGCTGTGGAATATGCTGCAGGACGGTGTCATCGGCTACGGGTACGCGCCCCTGCGCGCCCTGACGTGGCTGGTGGGGTTGTTTGTGCTTGGGGTATTGCTGTTTCGTTACGGCCCCACGCCATACCCGATAGCCGATATACAGCACCGTGGCTTCTCGCTCAGCGACTCGGTGGGTTACACCGTCGATCTGCTGCTGCCGACGAGCGCGCTGCAGGAACGGCAGGTATGGCATTCCGCCAATGGACTGGGTGAGCTGGCCGCATCGAGCCTCGTGGTCTTCGGCTATGTTCTCACCGCCACAGTGTTCGCCGCGGCCACGCGCGTGCTACAGCGAAACTGAGGTTACGGCCGAACGGCCAGACACAGCGAGTCAGGAGTTCAGCACATAGATCTTGCGGTGCCCCCGAGGGCAGATAACCTCGATCTCGCGCTCCCTCGGTGGCAGGTATTCCTCAATGACCGCGACGGGCGTATCACCCGGAAGTTCCACGGTCTCGTTGCAGCCAGGTTCCAGACAAAGCACCCTGGACATGATTGCCCACCTCAATTCCTGTATCCCTGAGTTCTCAGTGCACCCTATCCAGCGGCCGTTCTCTATGCCTCCGCACGGGCAGCAGCTTCTGGCACCGCCCCGGCTGCGGCGGCTTCTGGCACCGCCCCGGCTGCGGCGCCCCCATTCCGTTCCCCTGGCTGTTCGCGCTCGTCGGCAAATTCGACGCAGACCTGATTGTCGTCGCAGGTTCTTACGATCTCGATCGCGCTATCGTAGAGCTCCTCAGGCATTTCTTGCGGATCTAGGCCTATATCACCGGCTTCCGTTATGTCGATCGGGAAGAAATGATGAGTGTAACCGTAAACCAGCCTGGAAGCGATCCTTTCCGATTTCGCCTGCTCCACCTGGCCGCCGCGGGCGATGAGTATCTGGGCATACCTTTCACCCATTTTCAGGCTGCGCCCCCACGCGCCGAAGTCAAGGGATCTGGTCTGGGAAAGCATCGGCGTGATGCTGCCGATCGCGAACTTGGCCGCCGCGTCGAGCGAGTCAGTGAGGAGCAGCTTGCCCTGGGTCACCGCGGCAAGTTGCTTCAGTGCCTGCGAGAGCGTTGAGAACCCGAACTCCCGCACATAATCAACGCTCTGGTAGCAGTCGAGTGCTGATATGTAGTCTGTGGGGTTCCTGGGGTCCCTTATCTGGGTATCGAGCGGCCCGAGCTCACCGAAGGGTGACATAAATATCGTGGTTGCTCCCACGGCGATCAGCGTACTGGCGCTCTTAGCCCTGCGCGGGACATAGACATTGAGGTTCTCGGCATACCTGGAAAGGTACAGAATAGTCCTGAATGCGCTGTCGAGCGGGCCGCCCGTCGAGTCGAGTATGATGTTGATAGTTTCCTCAGGCGCTGACTTCGGGAATCCGAAGCGCTCCTGACACGAGCGCTGCACACGCCGTTCGGTTGAGCTTCCCGGATCGTCCGGGCCGAGAAGCCGCCCGATTAACACAAGACACGGATTACCGTCAGTCAGCTCGGAGAAGCGCCGACCCAGGGCATGGATTTTTGCTCGCTGGCCGGAATCAATCTCACGATAGTAGAAGGAGCCGCTGTCAGCCAATCCGATGCCCGTTGATCCATTGCCCACAGGAACGGCACCGTTCGCCGAGATCGTCATCTTGTCCCCTAAGGTGGCCGCTTCAGGCGCCCCACCGAGTGCGCGGCCGTCGCCCAGTCGTGGAGTCCATCCTGCCACTCATTGCGCTAAATGTCACTCTCTGTGATTGATTTATACGTTCTCTGCAGCATGGTTTCCTATTTCAGGGCGCCCAGGAGCTCTCGGCAGGCTTGCTCGCAGCGCCGGCAGGCCTGCTCGCAGACCCGGCAGTGCTCATGGTGGCGGGCATGCCGCTCGCACTCGTCGCCGCAGCTCTTGCAGGTGGCTATGCAGGCTTCGAGCAGCGGCCTGGTGATAGTGGCGTCGTAGGCCGTCTGGCGGCTGGTGACCGCGGCGGTGGCGGTGCAGACATCGGCGCAGTCCAGGCACAGCCGGATGCACGTGACCATCTCGGCCAGGTTCTGCTCGCTCAAGTCGGCGTCGGCGTCGGCGATACAGGCCTGGGCGCAGTCGCTGAGCGCGTCGATGGCCGCGGTCAGCACACCGGCATCGGCGTACAAGGTGCCCGGGTAGGTGTCCAGCAGCTGCCTGGCGTAGCTCATGACCCCTCCTAGGGAGGCGATTGAGGTCGGCTTAAGGCTATGGCAGGCGATGGCAGCAACAGCACCCTGGTACCCCGAAAGTCAGGCGGTCAGCCAGGCTTGCATCCTGGCCTCACAGGCGCTGATGGCCGCGATCTCGACGTGCTCGTCCGTGGTGTGCGCCAGCTGCGGGTCGCCGGGCCCGTAATTGACCGCGGGCACCCCGAGCGCGCCGAACCTGGCCACGTCGGTCCAGCCGAACTTGGCCCGCGGCGTGCCGCCCATCGCGGTCACGAACGACGCCACCGCGGGGTCGGCCAGCCCGGGCCGCGCGCCGCCGATGACGTCGACCACGGCCACCTCCCACCCGGCGAACAGCTGCCGCACATGCTCCTCAGCCTCGGCGGCCGCGCGATCGGGCGCGAAGCGGAAGTTGACCGTGATCACGCACTCGTCGGGGATCACGTTGCCGGCAACCCCGCCGCTGATCCCGACGGCGTTCAGCCCCTCGTGATAGGTCAGCCCCTCCACCTCGGGCTCACGGGCCTCGTAGGACCTGAGCACGTCGAGGATCCGGCCGGCCTCGTGGATGGCGTTGATTCCCAGCCAGGACCGGCCGCTGTGGGCCCGCCGCCCGGTGGCCCGGATCTCGGCCCGGAGCGTTCCCTGGCAGCCGCCCTCCACCACGCCCGAGGTGGGCTCCATCAGCACGGCCAGGTCACCGGCCAGCAAATCCGGGCGGTTGCCGCTGAGCCGGAGCAGGCCGTTGCGCTCAGCATCGACCTCCTCGCAGTCGTAGAACACGTAGGTCACGTCCTGGTTCGGCTCCCCGACCAGCGCGGCCAGGCGAAGCTGGACCGCCACGCCGGACTTCATGTCGCTGGCGCCGCAGCCGTAGAGACGATCGCGTTCGGTATGGGACGGGAGGTTGCCCGCGACCGGAACGGTGTCGATATGGCCGGCCAGCACCACGCGCCGGGCCCGTCCGAGGTCGGTGCGCGCCACCACCGCGTTGCCGTCGCGGTGCACGGCCAGGTGGGGCAACCCGCGCACCGCCGCCTCGATCGCGTCGGCCAGGGGTTCCTCGGTGCCGCTCACGGACTCGATGTCGACCAGCCGGGCGGTCAGGTCTGGCGCGGGCAGAGAGAGGTCTAGATCCACAGCGGAAGCCTAGCCCCGTGTCTCGCCCCTCGGCGCTGGCTGCGCGGCCACTGGGCCGTTCTTCCTGCGCCGGTAGGCGGCGGCAGCCGCCCGGTCGTTGCACTGGTCGCAGCAGTACCGGCGGGTGCGGGCGCGGCTGCGGTCGACGTAGACGCAGGTGCATGGGTGGGCCTGGCAGATGCCCAGCCGGTCGGTGCCGTGGCGGATGAGCTGGGTGGCCAGGGCGGCGAGCAGCCGGGTGCGCAGCGCGGCCATCCCCTGCTGACCCGCGCCCCAGTCCCACCGGGCACTGCCGTCACCGGGTGCGAGCCGGGCGGGGATCGCGGCGTCGCGGAGCAGAGGGTCGAGGATGCCCACCGCCGCTGCCACGGTGCCGGCCGCGAAAACCGGCTTGAGCTGGGCGCGCAGCTCGCGCAGCTCGGCCAGGTCGTCCGGGGAGAGCTGTGCGGCGAGGGCGACCTCGCCCGCGTCCCGCAGGATGCGCTGCCAGACGCCGATATCGGTGAGCCGGTCCGGCGGGCTGGCCAGCACCCAGTCCGTGTTGATCAGCTCGACGGCAAGGTCCAGGTCACGATCGGCGTTCACCATACCGGCCTCCCCGTCAGTCGCGTTCCATCAAATACTACTTGCGGGTTCCTTCGTCAGTAGTAAACTAGCAATAACTACTGACTGTGCCAGACCGGGAGGTATTCCCCATGATCGCGCGGACCGCGGCCCCCGCCCGGTTCCCCGTGCCGGCCCCGGGGGCTGGCAGCGAGGGAACCCGCCGCGTGCTTGCCCCGTGGGCGCTGGCTGTCGCGGTGCTCGCTGGCCAGGCGATGGCCTCGCTGGACTCGGCGATCGTGAATGTGGCCGGGCCGGCCATCCAGCGTGACCTGCGCCTGTCTGGCCCTGTCCTGCAGCTGGCGGTCTACTCCTACCTGCTGGCCTACGCCGCCGCGCTGGTCACAGGGGCGCGGCTGGGCAGTCGGCACGGGTTCGGGCGGCTGTTCAGCTACGGGGTTGCTCTCTTCACGGTCAGCTCGCTGGCCTGCGGGCTGGCGGTCAGCCCGGTCATGCTGGTGGCCGCCCGCACCGCCCAGGGAATAGGTGCCGCCTTGCTGGTGCCGCAGGTGCTGTCGCTGCTGCAGGTCACCTTTCCTGGCGAGCGCCGCCGCCGGGCCATGTCCGCCTACGGGCTGGTGCTCGCCGCCGGGGTGGCGGCGGGCCAGGCGCTCGGCGGCGTCCTGGTCAGCGCGGACCTGTTCGGCGCCGGGTGGCGGCCGGTCTTCCTGGTCAACCTCCCGGCCGGGCTGGCCGTCCTGGGCTGCGCGGCCGGGCGCCTGCCCAGCGGGCCGCAGACCGGAAGCCTGCGGCTCGACCTGGGTGGCGCGGGCTGGCTCGCCGCCGTGATCCTTGCGCTGATCATCCCGCTCACTTTCGGCGCCGACGCCGGATGGCCGCCCTGGTCGTGGCCGATGCTGGCGGCCGGGGCCGCTGCCCTGGTGCTCTTCGTCAGGCACGAGGGCCGGCTGGCCAGCACCGGGCGCGACCCGCTGATTGACCCTGCGCTGCTCGCCAGGCCCGGCACCGGCTCCGGCTTGGCCGGCATCTTCATGCTGCACGCCAGCTACGGGGGCCTGCTGTTCACCACCGCCCTCTACCTCCAGCATGCGCTGGGTGAAAGCCCGCTGGCCTCGGGGCTCACCTTTGTCGCATACGCGGCCGGGTTCGCCCTGGCGTCGGTCACCTGGGCCAGGCTGCCCGCCGCCTGGCAGCCATGGCTCCCGCAGGCGGCGTTCGCGGTCTTCGCCGCCGCCACCGGCCTGCTCGCCTGGCTGACCAGCACCACGGCATGGCCCTGGCAGGCCACCGTGCTGCTCGTCCTCGCCGGGGCGGCGCACGGCACCGGGTTCGACATCCTCGCCCACCGCGCCAGCTCCGGCGTCCCCGCCAGCCATGCCGCCTCGTTCAGCGGCGTCCTCGCCACCACCAGCCAACTCGCCATCGTCACCGGGATCGCCGTCGCCGGCACGCTCTACCTGACCGCCGGGCGGGCCACGGGAATCCCGGCCATGCCCGCCGTGCTGCTCGCCCTCGCCTCCGCCCAGGCGGTCACAGGAACGGGCGTGTCACTGGCTCTGGCCCGCACCCGCCGCCGGCACCCCAGATCCTCACTGTCGGGATCATCTGTCCTGACTGCTCACGCATCCCGGGCCAGGACCATGCGGTAGGTCACAGCGACTAGCGCGGCGGCCAGCACGATGAAGATGCCCGCCTCGATGCTCTGGAAGGCCCAGAACCTGCTCGCGGGCTGGTAGAGGATCTGCGTGTGAAACCCGTGGGACGCCAGGCAGGAATTCAGCAGCGCAGGGTCTTGCTGGCCGCTCCCGCGGCAGGCTGCGGGAACGGCCTGGATGCTGAGACCGGCGGTGTAGTCCTGGCCGTCCGGAAACCGGGGTCAGATAGTGCGGCCGGGCGTACTCGGCGATGAGGAAGCGCAGGCCGGTGAAAACCGTGAACGTCGCGGCCATGGCGGGAAGCACCCGCCTGAACAGCGCCCCGGCCGCGATGCCCAGAGCGACCGCCTCGGTCAGCGAGGCCAGGAACTCCCGGCGCGCCAGCGGGTCCAGGGCAGCCACCGGTTCATCGAGCAGCAGCAGCTGGGGCCGCTTGGCCAGGGCCAGGCTCAGCCCCACTTGGGCCCGCTGGCCACCCGAGAGCGTGGCAACAGGCCGGTCAGCAGGAATCCGCAGCGCGGCCAGCCGCGCCCGGGCTCCAGCCGCGTCCCAGCGACGGTTGAGATGCGCGCCGAGCCCGAGGTGATCGTCTGCGCTCAGCCGCTTGTAGAGGGGCACATCCTGGGCCAGGTAGCCGATGCTGTCCAGGAACTCCCCCGTCTGCCGGGGCACTCGTCCCAGCACCGCCGCCTCACCCGTGCTAGGGGCGCTCAGCCCCGCGAGGATCTTCAGCAGGGTGGTCTTCCCGGCTCCATTGGGCCCGACCAGCGCGCTGACATGGCCGCGCGGCACCGATACCGAGCAGTCCTGCAGCGCCCACCGGGAGCCGTAGCGCTTGCCCAGTCCGGTCGTCTGGATGGCCGGTGCGTTCTGCGTGCTCATGCGATTTTCTCAGCCCGCGCGCTGGACAGCGTTGTGCGCAGCATGGATTCGATGGCTTCGTCGTCGAGCCCCGCGTCGCGCGCTGTCTGCACCCAGCGCTCCAGGCTGCGGGCCAGCCGGAGCTGCGTGCTTGGCGGCGGCCCCGCAGGACGGTGCACGGCGAACGTGCCCACGCCCTGGCGGCCTTCGACGAGGCCTTCGTGTTCGAGCTGCCAGTAGGCCTTCATCACGGTGTTGGGGTTGACGGCCACCTCGGCCACCACCTCTTTGACCGTCGGCAGCTTGTCGCCGATGTCCAGGATTCCCATCCGGAGGGCCTGCTTGACCTGCTGGACCAGCTGCAGGTAGGCGGGCATCCCAGAGTCCGGGTTCAGCTGGAAGCTCACTGACTACTTCAATACTTCTCTAGTCACCTAGAGAACAGTAGGGCGGATGGCCGTCGCCGTCAATCACGCCGGCCGCCTGCAGTTCGCGGATCTGGCCAGGGGTGAGCTTGCAGCGGCTGCCTACAGCGCCGGTCAGGCCCTCATGTTGACCGCGTTCACCCGCACGGGGCGGATGGTTACCTTGACCCGCGACTCGCCAGGCCGGTCGCGGTCCTGCAGATTCGCGTGGTACTTCGCGCCGAGTCTGTTGGCGAATGAGTAGTCATCATCGGCTGAGATCTCGGCATCGCCCCGGATCTCCAGGTAGCGGTAAGGGTCTGCCACGTCAAGGAGGAACAGGTTCGCGGCCGGGTTCGCCAGGAGGTTCTTCGTCTTCTGCCGGGTGGTATTGAGCGAGAGGCCAAGAGTGTCACCATCGGCGAGAAACCAGACTTCCGACAGCTGCGGGCGGCCGTCCGGGCCGACCGTGGCCAGGGTCGCGAACTGGCCATCGAGCAAGTCACGGTGGGACGCGGGGATCGCAGGCATGGTTCTCCTTTCGCCCTCCGCAGGCTATCGGCACGCTTGTCTAATCGGCCAGGACGACTGCAGGCGGGGTTCACCTCCCGCCCTGAGACGACAGCAACGGCACTCATCTGACGGGTGCGGTGTAGGCCACCAGTTGCGGATTACCGCTTGCCGCACCGGTGGCGGGGCCGCCCGCGGGGACGAGCACCGTGTTGCCGGCAATGGCGATAGGTGAGTTCGCCGATGTCGGCAGCTGGCGGCGGAAGACGATCGCCCCCGTGTTGCGGTCGAGGGCGATCAGGACACCGTTGAACAGCGTGGTGAAGACAAGGTCATTCGAGACTGTGGCCGCGCCGAACGGCAGGTCCGCCACCTTCGTATCCCATTCGACCTTGCCCGTCGTGAGATTGAGGGCCTCCACCTCCCCAGTAGCAGGGCCGCTGGGCGTTCCGATGACCTTGCTCAAATCTGTGGAGGTGAACGGCAGGTCGCAGGTGACCACGTAGACGCTGTTACCCGCGAGGGCCATGTCGGTCAACACGCCGCCAAGCGATCCGGGAAGAATCGTGTAGGGCGTCTTGAGCGTGCTGGCGTGCTCCAGCGCCCGGAGAGAGTCGTTGTCGTGGCCGTTGTGTTTGCCGACGGGCGTCTTCCAGATCAGCTTGCCGGTCTCGGCGTTCATCTCGTAGACGTAGCCCATCTTGCCCGAGCCGATGACGACCGAGACTCCGTTGATGCTCGCCGAGATCGGCGAGGCCTGCATGTCGTAGTCCTTGAAGTCGTCGGTCACGCCCTGGTAGTACCAGCGAAGTTTCCCGGTCGCCGCATTGAGGTTCACATCGCTGTCGGTGTAGAGCAGCGCGGAGGGATGCGCAATCGCCGAGGCGGCCGACTGATAAGGATTGCCGGTGCCGTACGTCACAGATCCGTCGCTGCTGACCAGCGGAGTCTCCCAGGCCCCGCCCGCGCCAGCGCCTACGGCCTGTACGCCCTGGTCAGCGCCGGTAACCGTATTGAATTTCCAGAGCACCTCGCCGCTCGACGCCTTCAGCGCGAGAAGCACGCCGCCGCCTGGCCCTGAGCCGTACCCGCTGGCCAGATAGACCCGGCCGTTTGCCACTTGTGGCTGGATGCCGAACGTGCCCTGGCCATGGCGGAGAAGACTGCTGTTGACCCAGATCTTCCGGCCGGTGCTGGCGTTCAGCGCAAAGGCCGATGTCGGGGAGTCTCCGTACACCGTTCCGTCAACGACCGCGACGCCATTGGGCCCCGGTCCGCTCCGCTCCGGCGTGTTGAGCACGTACTCCCACTTCAGCTTGCCGGTCGCAAGAGCCAGCGCATACACATTCGCGTCGAGATCCTGGAGATAAACGACGCCGTTCGCCACGACCGGCGTTGCGGCCAGGGAACCGGTCCCCGTTACGCCGGCTGCCGCTGGTCCCGTTACCTGGAACGTCCAGGCCTGCTCGAGCTTGGACACGTTTGCCGACGATATCGCCGAGCCCGCAGCGTCCCGGGTGTTCGCGATGTCGCCGTTCGGATACGGCCACGACCCGGACGCTAACGGCGCGGCGGCGGGAGCGGCCGGCTTGCTGCTGGCGCACGCCGCCGTTACCAGACTGGCCGCGACAAGCAGGGCCACCACGCTCAGGTTGGTGCGTCCAGTCAAGCTCATTTTCATCTGACTCCTCCTTCACCTCTGTCGAGCGCGAGCCGCACCGACCTGCCCTTCAGGGCGCTACACCCGCGGCTGCCGGGAACCGGGTGGCGGCAAGACGGCCCTGGCGATCGTGGCCGAGAGCCATCCGGCTGTCCATTGCGCACCCTTCCCGGTCCCGGCCCGGCGTCGTCCCTGCCGGCCCACAGCACCTGGTGCCGTTGCGTTAAAAAAATTGATATCATCATGATATGTATTTGATATCGATCGCGTCAAACGGAGGGGTGCGGAAATGACATCGCAGGAACCGGCTAGCCCGGGCCAGGAGCCGGCCACCCGGCAAGTCACCGAGGGCCGGGCATGGTCAGTGCCCGGCGTCGGGATCCTGGTGCTCGGCGTGGGGCTGCTGCTGGCCGGGATCGCGCTGCTTGTGCTGGGCATAGCTCAGGGCGGTGACGCAGGCCCGACGGCGCTGATCGTGGTGAGCATCCTTCTCCTGATCGCCGGTGAGCTGGCCGTGCAGGGCCTGACGTCTGTGATCGCCGGGGAGGCACGCGCGGTCCAGCTATTTGGCAGGTACCGCGGCACGATCCGGGCACCTGGCCTGCACTGGGTGAATCCGTTTGCCCGCAGGCGGCGGGTGTCCACCCGGATCCGTAACCATGAGACTGCGGTGGCCAAGGTCAACGACGCCGACGGCAATCCGATCGAGATTGCCGCTGTGGTCGTCTGGCAGGTTCAGGACACGGCCAGGGCCATCTACGCCGTCGACGACTTCACCCAGTTCGTCGCCATCCAGACAGAAACCGCCGTGCGGCACATCGCGTCCAGCTACGCCTACGACACCCGGGGCAGCGGCGCGCTCTCGCTGCGTGATAACGCAGAGGAGATCACGCAGCGCCTGTCGGCGGAGATCGCGGACCGGGTCAGGCCTGCCGGGGTGCTGATCATCGAGTCACGTCTCACCCGGCTGTCATACGCCCCGGAGATCGCCCAGGCCATGCTGCGCCAGCAGCAGGCAAATGCCGTAGTCGGCGCCCGGCAGCGGATTGTGGATGGAGCGGTCGGCATGGTCCAGCTGGCCCTGCAGCGGCTCCAGGACGAGGACGTCGTCGAGCTGGACGAGGAGCGCAAGGCCACGATGGTGTCCAATCTGCTCGTGGTCCTCTGCAGCGAGCAAGCCACCCAGCCGGTCGTCAACACCGGCTCGCTCTACCAGTGACAGCGGGCAGGAGGGCAGCGCCGACGGCGGGGCACGGTAACGCGGTGAGCGAGCGCAAGGGCGTGCTGCTGCGGCTGGATCCCGCCGTCCACGACGCCCTGGCCAGGTGGGCCGCCGACGAGCTGCGCAGCACAAATGCGCAGATCGAGTTCCTGCTGCGCCGCGCGCTGGCCGACGCAGGGCGGTTGCCCGGGCATCCGGGACGGATGCGCTCCCGCGGGCAGCCCCGGGCCGGCAGCCCGGCCGAAGCCACTCGGCCGGCGCGGGGCGATGACCGGCCCGGCTGATGCTGCCAGCGTGGCTATCACCGGCATTCCGGGTCCCGCTGCCTGCCTCATGGCTGGCGCGGCCCGGCCGGCCTGATGAAGACTGTCGCCGTGGGTACTCCAGAGCCCGGGAACGCGCGCTGGCCAGAGCATCTTCCCGTGGGTGCGCTGCGCGTGGTGCGGTGGAGCGCGCGTTACGACCAGACGGTGATCTTCTACCGGGACATCATCGGGCTACCGGTTCTGGAAACCTTCCACGACAGCTACGGCCTGGACGGCACGATCCTTGGCCTGCCCGGCGGCCCGGTTCACTTGGAGATCGTCCGGCTGCGGGACGCGCCGCACCCGGCCCATGGCCTTGATCAGCTTGTGTTCTACCTGCCGGATGCGGCCGCCCAGGAGCGCATCACGGCACGGCTCGCCGCCGCGGGCGTCCGCGCGGTGGCGCAGATCGATTACTGGGCGGCCAACGGCGGCGTTACCTACCAGGACCCGGACGGACGAGAAGTGGTGCTCGCGTCCTGGATCTACAGGCCGCCGGCATCCTGACCCGGGCCGGCGTCACAGGCCGACGGATGACCGGGGCAGCAGGGTGATGGCTGCTCTCGCGGCATCCTTCTCCAGCCTCCGCCACGGGCGGCCCGCGACGGCGCCGAGCGATTCCAGGGTCTGCTCGGCACCCGGCAGCGATGACTCCTCGACTGCGTGGGCGGGCCATCCGTTCTGGCGGGCGGCCGCCAGAACCGCCTCACGGTAGAGCACACCCTCGGCGGCGTGCATCCAGGCGTGCGACCGCAACACATCCGCCACCGAGTGCGGCAGCGATGTGGCCTTGACCACGACGGCGACCCCCAGGATGGGGGTGCCTGCGGCCCGGTTCCCGGCCATGGCCCGCAGACCAGCCGCCGCGGCATCCTCCGCCTGCCGCTCGACCTGCCGGACCAGCTCCTCGGCAGCCGCCAGGTCCAGGTCCGCCGCAGCGTGGTAGGGCTGAGCAGGCAGGCCGGATGGCGCCAGGTCTATCTCGCCGCGTGCCTCGAAGCGCGGCGCGGTCGTCAGGCCACTCAGGCAGATCGCGACTGCCCAGCCTGTCCGTGCCACCACACCTGTGACGACGCCTTCACCTGCCACCGAACCGACCGTAACTGGCGATTAACGCACCGGCAACAGGCACTCATTCTTGGCGCATCTCGCGGCCGCCTGAGAACCTGGCCTGTCCCGGCTGTCACAGCCCCAGCAGCCGGTCGAGCACAGCCGGATCGGCGCCCGCCACGTCCACTATCTTCGTCCGGCTCGATGGCCCCGCAACCAGCGTTACCGCGTGACGGCGGACCCCGAACGCGGCGGCGACCGCGGCCAAGGCGGCCGCGGTCGCCTGACCGTCCACAGCACGCGCGCTGACCCGGACGACCAGAGCGCCATCGTGCTCGCCGCCCACGCCGGGCCGGGCGGACCCGGGCCGGACGCGGACGGTAATACGCACCACCCCAGTGTGCCCCGTCTTCCCCACCACCCAGCCGCCAGCCCGCAGGCACCGCCCAGACGGGACGCCCCAGCTGGCGCTAGTCGAACTCAGTGGGCAGGGAAGGGTCACGATGATGGG
>WNGR01005338.1_pt1 | contig 16410 bp, 15 predicted proteins | sample 5407581 | NCBI WGS metagenome assembly WNGR01 (sample SAMN13153383, study PRJNA577476) | soil metagenome | isolation source: 80 cm soil or saprolite under Garry oak tree replicate 2 | place: USA:California | collected 2016-06-15 | reverse complement strand
GTATCCACCACTCGTCGATCCGCCGCCTTGTGGAGCCAGATTGGGTGTGGCCACGAACCACATGTCGAAAAGGCCCTCCCCCTTGGTCTGACCGGGAGCAGTGTCCCCAGAGAAGGTGTAGAGCGGGTGACCGTTATACTCGACCTGGCTCCCGTTTGCATCCATTTGGACGCTCAGTATCCCAGCGAGGGAAGTCGAGCTGGTGGGTCTACCTGAACCTGCGAAGAGCAGCGGAGGCCACATCTGAGCACAACTGGCAGAGCAGGATGACTGCGTCGCTGAATCACCGGTGAAGTAGTACAGGGTCTTGCCTTGCAGATTTGTCAGAACCGTCACCGATTGACCCTTTACGGTGACGGTTGCTGTTTGAATCACGGCAGAGGAACTGCTGCCGCCAGTCGTTGGAGTGCTGGTTGCAGGTGGATTGGTACTGCCGCCGCCATAAGGGCCACCCCCGGTAGGTGTGGAGCTACCGCAGGCGGCGATAAACATTACCATGAAGAAGCTAAGAGCGATCACCAAAGAGCGTTTAAGAAACATTTCATATTCTCCCTAAATGTGTCTACTATCCGAACAATAGTCTCCTATCTGACGAGCGATCTCATCAGAACTATATACATACAGGGTGTCACGCCACCGCCCATTCCTCCACATCTAGGCAGCGATTTCCGAGAAGGGCGATATTGAGTGCTTTGACGGCCGATGGATGCCTCCTCGCCACTACCAAATGCGAAAAACTACACGATCACAACAGCTAGGTAATTCTGTCTAGAGGGTTCCCAGAGCAAAGCGGGCAGGAATTACATGATTCTGTCGATGTGCTCCTGCTTTCATTGAGGTATATCTCTTGTTGAACCGCCTTTTTAAGAAAAATGCTCGGAACCAGTTCTGGAAAGAAAGAAGGGAAGCGCCTATGCAACGGTCGTTCTCTGTGTCTGCTGGCAGTCGCGCCAATAACCGTCGGCAATCCGAAGGGAGTGTGGAATTATGGCAATACTCGGCCCGATGGGCGATGTATGTGAGACGTTATTGACTACACTTGCTACTGCAGCAGTGTTTTCCACCACTGAACCAATTGTTGAAGTAGATGTGAGTACGCTGCTGACCAAAACTGCTTCGAAGCGCATTGCAAAACCCACAGTTGAGATAGAGCCGCTGTTAAATGAGGAAAATGTTTCGTTACTTGACGAACCGGATGACGTGGGAGAGAGCAGCGAGGCCGATGCAGCGGAGGAACTTCCCACCCGCTTACAATATAGGCGCACAACCACCACTCGACAGGCTACAGGCTCTGAAGATGCTTTTGAGAGCTACCTGCATGACATCCGTAGATTTGGCCGCCTCACACCTACCGAGGAGATCGATCTGGCGCGACGGGTCGTCGCTGGAGATGAACGAGCGTGCCGCACATTGATCGAGTCAAATTTGCGCCTGGTCATTGCTATTGCGCGTCGATACACTCGTACCGGTGTACCGCTCATGGACCTCATCCAGGAGGGAAACCTGGGGCTCATGCGCGCCGCTGAGAAATTTGACTACCAGCGCGGTTGTCATTTTGGCACCTATGCCACCTGGTGGATTCGCCAGGCGGTCAGCCGTGCTGCAGGTGAGCAATCACGCTTGATCCATTTGCCAGAGCATGTGGCGGCACGTTTAGGCAAGGTAAGACGTGTCGCGGCGCAGCTTTCGCAAGAGAACGGACTGGATCCCCTGCCTGAGCAAATAGCTGAGGCTTGTAATATGCTGGTGGACGAGGTCACAGATTTGCTCGGTCTCATCGAGCAGCCGGTTTCTCTTGATACACCGGTAGACGATGAAGGCCGTTACTCGCTGGCAGACACCCTCGAAGATAGTGCGGCTCCCGCTCTCGCTGAAACTGCCTCACAGCATCTCCTCGGAGAAGAACTGCATCGAGCGCTGGCGCTACTTACCCCGCGTGAACGTGCGGTCATCACCCTGCGCTACGGTATTGGTGATGGTCGGAGCCGTGCATTGCTCGAAGTGGGGAAAGAACTGGGCATATCACGTGAGCGTGTTCGACAGCTCGAAGTGGTAGCGCTGATGAAGATGCGTCGCGGATGTCACTCATTCTAAAAGAAAGGTCCTGTCATGTTCTCCCTTCTAGGCAGGCTAGCCACCCGCTTTCGCTGGTTGATCGTGGGATTGTGGATGGTCGCCATTACGATTGCTTTGCCATTTGCTCCCCAGGCTACCCAGGTGCTGCATTCCGGTGGCTTCGTCAGCCCCGATTTCGAGTCGGAACGAGCGATTGATCTGCTGGTTCAGAAATTGCATTTCAACCCGACAATCGTTCAGGTTATCTTCACGAGTCAACGCTACAGTGCTGTTAGTCAAGCATTTATGCAAGAGGCACAGCGAGCTCTTACAGGTGTGCAGGGTTGGTCAGAAGTTTCAGGTGTGATAAGTTTCACCGACAATCCACGCCAAATCTCATTCGATCGCCATGCCGCCTATGTGATTGTACTGCTCAAGCCTGATCCCGATAGTGCTCCGAAGTTGCTGCCTGAACTGGAGCATCGTTTGCAGAGTGTTCCAGATTTGCAAACACATATTGGTGGGGGACCTGTCTTTTTCGCAGATATCCAATTGGTCAGTGAGCGTGATCTCCGTCGCGCGGAAATACTGGCCTTTCCCTTTGCCCTCATCGCGCTCCTGCTTGTGTTTCGCTCCGTAATCGCTGCAGCTTTCCCCGCTTTAGTAGGTGGTGGCGCTGTCATCGTAGCACTGGCGCTCATCTTTGGCCTCGGGCATCTCACGACGCTTTCCATTTTCGTGCTGAATATTACCACGCTGTTTGGCCTCGGACTTGGTGTAGACTACTCACTCTTCATGGTGAGCCGCTTCCGCGAAGAGCTAGCTCGCGGGCGCAGTGTTGACGATGCGGTGACCATTTGCGTTGCCACGGCAGGCCGTACTGTGACATTCTCAGGTCTGACCGTCTCTATTGGCCTGCTGGGGTTAACCTTCTTCCGTATCAATATGCTCCATTCGGTTGGTTTGGGTGGTATCCTGGTTGTCGTCTTAGCAGTGCTCGCCGCGATTACACTGCTCCCTGCCGCTCTTGCCGTCATTGGCACGAGGATCAACGCTCTTCCGGTACGCATCCCAAATTTTCGGAAACGTGCAGAAGAGACCTTCGCCGGTACAGCACATGCAATGCCAGGATCGCTTGAACATCGCGGCTTCTGGTATCGGCTTTCTCACATTGTCATGCGCTACCCGGTACGGGTGTTCGTTCCTGTCTTCCTGTTATTAGTCGCGTTAGGATTGCCCTTCCTGGGCGTGCGCTTTTCGGCTCCTGATGCCTCCATTCTTCCCACTGATGTGCCATCGCGTACAGCCTTTGACCTGCTAGCAAAGCGGTTCAATGATCGTGAGACAACGCCTGTTCTCATGGCCGTACAGACGCGGGGCGATATCCTGTCTCCCGATAACATCCGCAAACTCTATTTCTATGTGCAGCGCATCCAGGCTGATCCACGTGTTGCACGGGTAGACAGTATTGTCAGTGCTGACCCACGGTTCACGCTTGACCAATATGAACTGCTCTACACGCATCCCCAGTTGATTGCCGATCCCTACCTGTCCGCGCTTGTCAAAGCATCGGTAGCGGGAAATACCATGGAGATGTTGGTCATCAGTAAGTATGAGATGCTCGATCAGCGTTCACAGGCGTTGGTGCAGGCTATCCGAAATACACCTCCTGGCGGCGGTATCACGGTCCTTGTCGATGGTGGAACGGCTGGGGATATTGACTACGTCAACTCGCTCTATACGGACTTTCCCAAGGCCGTAGTGGTTGTGGCTCTCACCACCTATATCGTCCTTTTGCTCCTGTTCCGATCACTCGTGTTGCCACTGAAGGCTATCTTGATGAATACCCTCTCCATCCTGGCAAGTTATGGCGCACTCGTCGTCATCTTCCAGGACGGCTTCTTGCACCAGGTACTGGGCTTTACGCCGCTCGGTTTCGTTGAGGCATCGAGTCCTATCCTGCTCTTCTTTGCATTGTTCGGTTTATCGATGGACTACGAAGTGTTTTTGCTCTCGCGGGTGCAAGAAGCTTTCTGGCAAACGGGTGATAACACGCGTGCCGTCGCACTGGGGTTGCAACGGAGCGGCGGCATTATCACCAGTGCGGCCATCGTTGTCGTGGTGGTGAGCGCTTCTTTTGCCACTGCCGATGTGATCCTGGTCAAGGCCCTTGGCCTGGGAATGGCCCTGGCTGTCTTCCTCGATGCTACCTTCGTGCGTGCTTTGCTGGTTCCAGCTACGATGCGACTCCTCGGTAACCTGAACTGGTGGCTCCCTTTTGCGGGAGTGCAACGTCATCCGCCTGCACTTGCGGAGTATATAGGCGAGGGAGAGTCCGAGGTATATACTCCGCAAGCTACGCAGGATGAGGTAATGCAGGATGTCAACATAGGAGGCAAGCAATGAAAAAACACTCCGCACCCATCCTCCCAGGGCGACCGCGTTCTTATCCACACCTGCAACGACGCTGCCGCGTCTACCGCTTCGCGGTCAGCAGGTGTGATCAGCAAGGGATCGCCCCTACCATGATAGGGATGAGCAGATTGCTCGATGGATGCACAAAAGGGACCATTCAGTTGTATCGCGCCCTGGGGATGGTGCAACCGTCTCGTAAAAGTCTGATGCTCACCTTATTGATATTCCTCTCCCTTATCCTTTCTTCGTGTGGCTTTCCAGGTAGCGCCACAACGGCTGGGCAATTACCTGTGATAAACGCGACGCCCCAGGCACAACCGCTACCACCTGTGCGCTTCCCACAGGATGAGGCGGCACACCGCGACCTGAACGAGTGGTGGTACTACACAGGTCATATGAGCGCAGTAACACCTGATGGGAAGACGCACCATTACGGGTTTGAACTGGTTTTCTTCCAGGCCCTGCGTAGTGATTTCCCGCCGATCTATGCCGCACACTTTGCTATCAGCGATGTCACGCGAGGCGAATTCCATTTTGACCAGCGTCGGCTGTTTGAACCAGACGCGGTCATACCGAATGGCACATCAACAAGCAGCATTCGCGTCTCCATCAGCGATTGGTCGATACAGGGGGTGAATGGGCTGGACCACCTGGCGGCAGAAATGGCAAACTACACGCTGCAAGTTGACTTGCTTGGCCTCAAACCGGCTACCCTTCACAATGGAAATGGACTGATCACCTATGGCTTGGGTGGTTTCTCCTATTACTACTCGCGCACGAGAATGGCGCTCTCCGGTCGCCTGATCGATCATCATCAGCCATTGCGTGTAAGCGGTGTGGTTTGGATGGATCATCAATGGGGCAACTTCCTCACACTCGGTGGGGGCGGCTGGGATTGGTTCAGCATTCAGATCAACAACGACACGGAGATGATGCTGTACTTCATTCGTGACGCCACAGGCAAAACTATCTCAACCTATGTTGAGGATATTGGACCCCGTGCGGATGTCCAGCTGCTACCGCCTGGTGCCCTACGTGTGGATGTGCTCGATCATTGGAAAAGTCCGCTGACCGGCGCAAACTATCCATCCGGCTGGCATCTTGCGGTAAACGACCCGCAACTTCAGGTCGAGCTTTCGCTCACGCCGGAATTGAAAGACCAGGAGCTGGTGGTGTACCAGTCAACGGGCAATAGCTATTGGGAAGGTGCTGTGAGCATTTCAGGGCAAAGTGCAGGACAAGGTGTGCAGGGTGAAGGCTATGTTGAGTTGACAGGATATACTCATGGTTCATAATCATTCCAAAAAAGTGTGATAGGATGCGTGTCGTCCCACTCAGCTAGAGAATAGACCCGTTTGCTGATTCCTGTTGTTGGATCCGTCTCACTACCTGCAGCCACACCCTCTGCCATTGTCGCCGGATGTAGTCAGTTTTAGCCTCTCTACAAACACTACAAAGCACCCTGTCCGCATCTGCATAGACTGCTAAGAAACCTCTCACGATCATACCGATTTCCTCATGCGGGCTACTAGTCCTGATGGCAGCCTCATAAAGGAGGTCTATTAGTTCATCAATCAAGGGACCATTGGGCAGTTGGCTTGCTAACTCGTCTACCTTACTCATGATGATGTATGCTTTCTTCTAATATTCTCTTCTTTGTTCATAATACTGGAAAAGGGGACGCTTGGTATTCAGTGGTAGCTCGTATGCTTCCAGCTTGCCCAGAAGGTCTTCTACTTCCGGAGATACGCGTAAGTCGTGCAGATTGTCATCGCGCAGCAAGATCTCGAGAAACAGGTTGAGAGATTTGAGGTAGCTATCATAGGCCGCATCGGCATTGCCTTGATCCTCATAGATCTCACCTTCTGCTTTGAGCAACGTTGCAATCAGTAGAGCCTTCTCTACGTTCAACACGCCGAATAATGTGAGCATCGCTAACAACATCTCTTCTGAGATGGCATGAATAAAGCCAGAACCCGCTCCCATTGTCTGCTTGAATAACTCGTCAATCAGGGAGAGGGCTCCTTGATAATCCTGAATTTTTTTGTGATAGATGATTTGGGCTAAAGCCCGGCCAACATCTTCAGCAACTCTCAGAATGTAATCTTTCTGGGTCATGTTCTCTTTCCTAAATCGCTGAGAGGGAGATTACCAAAGTAACATTGGTATTTGTAGTGGCTAAAGGGATCCAGTATGCGCCGCGCTGGTATCCTCTATAATCGCGCGCAGTTGTCTGGCATCAAGCGTTTCATGCAGGCGCAGTGAACGAGCAATGCTATCCAGTGTCTCACGGTGTGAAGTCACCAGACTGACAGCACGATCATAGGCCGATTTCACGATGCGATGAACTTCCTCATCAATGATGCTGGCCGTGTTTTCACTATACTCGCGCGAGCCAGTTGCCAGTGCTGTGCCAGCGAATGGATCGTCACGCTCGCTGAAGGAGATCGTGCCGAGCCGTTCGCTCATGCCCCAGTGTGTGACCATCTGACGGGCAATCGCGGTGACGCGCTGCAGGTCGTTTTCAGCCCCGGTCGTGATGCGCCCAATGGCCACTTGCTCAGCAGCACGACCACCCAGAGCCGTCACCAACTGCGCTTCCAGGTACTCCTTCGAGTAGTTGTAACGATCATCTAGTGGTCTATACTGTGTGACACCAAGCGCCTGACCACGAGGCACAATTGTTACTTTGGTCACTGGATCCACATCCTCCTGTAGCAGACCAGTCAGTGCATGACCACTTTCATGGTACGCAATGACATTCAGATCAGCTTCACTCAGCACCAAAGGACGCTCGGCACCGATGAGGATCTTATCCAGAGCCTCGTCAAAGCAGCTCTGTGTCACTGCACTCAGATTGCGGCGCGCTGCAAGGAGAGCCGCTTCGTTGACGAGATTGGCAAGATCGGCACCAACCATTCCAGGCGTGGCACGTGCAATCGTAATCAAGTCCACGCCTCTTGCCAACAGCACGCCGCGAGCATGAATCCTGAGAATGGCCAGGCGACCATTCCAGTCAGGGCGCTCGACCACCACGCGGCGGTCGAAGCGACCAGGGCGCAAGAGCGCTTTGTCCAGGCCATCGGGCCGGTTGGTGGCAGCAATGACTACAACCGCCTGGTGCGTATCAAAGCCATCCATCTCAACCAGCAGCTGGTTCAAGGTTTGCTCGCGCTCGTCATTGCTGTTGATGCTGGTCCCGCGCTGGCGACCCACAGCATCGATCTCATCGATAAAGATGATGCTGGGCGCGGCTTTCTTGGCCTGATCGAAGAGGTCACGCACGCGACTTGCGCCAACCCCGACCAGCACTTCCACAAACTCGGAACCGCTCATTGAGTAGAATGGTACACTGGCTTCACCTGCCACGGCACGCGCCAGCAGGGTCTTACCGGTTCCTGGAGGCCCTACCAGCAACACACCACGGGGAATCTTTCCACCCAGGCGCTGGAACTTCTGCGGCGTCTTCAGAAATTCAACCACTTCGACAAGATCGTTTTTGGCCTCATTGACGCCTGCCACATCGGCAAAGGTGGTGCTTGGCCTATCTCCCAGTACCACCTTAGCTCGGGTCTTCCCAAAGCTGAAGACGTTCTGCTGGCTCTGTGTTGCTCGGCGAGCGATGAAGAAGAAGACGCCAAACACTAAAACCAAGGGGAGAAAACTGAATAAAATGTTCAGGAAGAGATTATGATCAGCCACGGGTTTCGCCTGGTACTCCACGTGATACTTGTTCAGCAAGGGGATGAGGTTGGGATCGCCGTTGGGTATCTGCGTCACGTGATAATGGTTCGTAAGCCCGATATTCCCATTGGAGTCCGTCAAAGAGATAGGGTTCTTGAAGTCCCCAGTAATGTCCTGTCCCTGGAAAATGGCATCCTTGATATTGCCATTCATGACTTGCTGGTAGAACCAGCTGTAAGGAAGCTCGACGACTGGTTGATCATTCATATTTGATCCCTGACCGTTTAGAAAGAGGTAGCCGGCTGCTAGCACTGATACCACGGCAATGATGAGAAGGAAAACCTTCAGTGGAGAAGTCTCTTTCTTTCGTGGATTATCGCCTTTATTGCCGTCGCCATGACCTGGGTTGCCGGGACGCTGCCGTCCAGTCTGGCCCTGCTCATTGGAGTTGCGTTGGTATATATATGTAACCTGAGTATCCATAGGTTGATCTGCTTTCTGTATGATCCTGGAGGAGTATCTTTGCATGATCGCTGAAGCTCCTGGTAGCAGAGACAGAATCACCTGCCCGACGCCATTGTCAAAGCGATAACCAGTCGCATAAGGGCTGGTTTGAGCGATTTTGAGGTCTGATACCAGGAGCTTCTATTTAAAGAACGATACTACATGTCGTTCGTCATAAATAGATTCGCCGGAGGTTACAGCATTTCACAATGCTGCAAGTCAATGTTCAGTTTCCGCCTCACTGCTTCCTCACGATTCCCAAAAGAAGGTCAACAATAACAACAGCTAGTGCATCATCACCCAACCTTTTGGGAAAAGGAGAAAGAGCGGGTCCCCAATTACCTGTCCCCCGGACAGGATTCCCCGCGCCCCGGCAGGAGGCTTCGCCCCCTGCACCCCCATTCCTAAATAGGTCTCTTGACTTTGAGCTAGGTAATTCTGTCTAGGCGGTTCCCAAAGCAATACCGGGAAGAACTTACACGATTCTGTCGATGTGCTCTTGCTTTCATTGAGGTATATCTTCTGTTGAGACGGCTAAAGCCTATATCGTGCACCTGGATAAAGATACCGAGTTCTCTTTGCAGGGAACGACGCTTGCGGACCAGCTTACTTCGGAGACCGTCGTCAAAGACAGTGATGGCTCGTACTGGATCGCGTTGTATCAACGGTGTGTTCACCTGGGTTGTACCGTACCCTTCCGCGATGACTGCGTGAGCTTCAAATGTCCCTGTCACGGTTCTCACTATAATGTTAGCGGTGAATTCCTGGATGGCCCGGCTCCAAGGAGCCTGGACCGCTTCGCTCTCTCATTCCAGGGAGAAGATGTGGTGATTGATACGGGAACACTCAACAATAAAGTGCCGCATCCTGACGACACGACCCGGTTGATCCCAGTACCAACGATCCAGTGCAGTGCGTAAAAAGGAGGATTCATAATGAGCAAGCATGACGATCAGGCACAACCAGTGAAAGGCAAGGTGCAGGTGGGCGACCTGACCCCGGACTTTACGCTCCTTAACCAATCAGGCATGCCAGTACGTCTTGGGGATTTTCTCGGCAAGAAGCATATTGTGCTGTATTTCTATCCAAAGGATAATACTGCCCTCTGTACTGCCGAAGCATGTGCCTTTCGGGACAGCTACGAGGTCTTCAAAGGCGTTGGAGCGGAAGTGATTGGGGTCAGCTCAGATTCCGTGGAGTCGCACCAGCAGTTCGCCGCAGCTCACGGGCTCCCCTTCATCTTGTTGAGCGATGCGGACAGCATCATCAGAAAGCGCTATGGCGTACCTACAGCTTTCGGGCTACCGGGGCGGGTGACGTACATTATCAACAGGCAGGGCATTGTCCGCCACATCTTCTTCTCGCAATTCACCTCTGAGAGACATGTCGCCGTAGCACTCCAGGCGCTACAATCGATCCATGAAGAACATGAGTAGTCGGCCTCAGCTGGGAGGTGAGTGGGAAGGCATGTTTCTTCTGTGAGGGATCCGAGAGCCTGACGCGTCTCGTCAACTGCCCCTGGTGTCCAACGAGCTCCCCGGGTCCGCACTGTCGTTCCTGTCACGGCACGGGAATTGCGGGATATATCGGGAGCTCCCTTCCTGTGATCCAAGAGGAAGAGTAAGAGTGCTCATAAACCCGTGTTGACAGCTTAATTGACAGCTTGCACCACACGTTCCCTGAGAGAAACTGCGAGTAACTGCAAGCGCCATTTTCGGCGAAACGAGGAAAGAAGGCAGATGATGGCTATTGAATGAGGTCTGCGTGTAGATGGTCACGTCCACCGCGTGAGCGTGCGCCTTGGCCTCATCGGCAAGAAGGTCACAGCCGACAATGCACACGCCCTCCTGGAAGCCTTACTTCCCCCCGATGCCCGCGCGATCTACGATTTTCATAAAGCCCTCTTGCGGCACGGGCAGCGCATCTGTGTCTATGATCGTCCGCGCTGTGAGAAGTGTATCCTGACTGATCTGTGTGATTACTACAAGACGGTGGTGAAGCCCACCTGAAGGACTTTCGGCAGACCGGCAAAAGAAATGCCTCAGATCTGATGGAGAGGCCGTCGAGGCTGTGTAGGGGCGCAATTCATTGCACCCCACTGGGAACGCCTCCAATCGGATATTCAGGCCAACCGCCTCATAGAGCAGTGGGCACCGAGGGCAGTGCTTGCTCCTGAACCGCTACTGCATGCAAGTGGGCGCGAAGGATTTAAAAGGCCCTTCATCATCCCCTATTACCTGCCCCCCAGGCAGGGTGGCGGGGCTCCGCTGAACCAAGACAGCTTGCCAACGACGGTAGCGCGCCTGAACCAAGTCACCGCGTCAACGCTGCTGTCGCAGCTAGCCTTCGGCTCAGACGCGGTGCAAGGCATACTGTTCGCAGTCGGGCAAGCTGCAAGGAGTGCGCTCCGCTCAGGGCCCCTACCAGGTTCGGATCAATTCATTCAAATCCCGATCCAGATCCTTCAGCAGTACCATCGCTGCATTTCGCCCTGGTCCACCGGTGACCGAACCACCCGGATGAGTCGTGGCACCAGTCTGATAGAGGCCGAGAATCGGCATGCGGTGCTGGGCGTAGCCTGGGACTGGCCGTAGCGTTTCTGACTGGGAAGGGCTCAGGTCGCCACCGTGACAGCTCCCATGCCAGTTGTGCCGGTTATAGCGCTCCAGGTCGAGCGGGCTGCGGATTTCAGTAGCGAGAATCTTGTCACTGGTCAGGTTGGGCGCATACTGCCTTAGCTGCTCAAGGTTGTTAGCAGCCACCTTCTCCTTGATCTCGTCCCACTTCTCTGCTCCTTCACGTAACGAGTAAGGTTGGACGTTGATGACCTTGACCATATGCTTGCCTTCTGGCACACGCGAAGGATCTTCAACGGAGGGGGTCAGGACCAGCAATACCGGCTGGTCGAGGACCTCGATGCCATGGTTGAATTCTTCTGTTATGCGCAGTTGGCGCTCAGCGGTTTGGGCCACTCCCGCCGCTACTACCGACAGGGTTCCCCCATCGACAGCGAACCTGGGTGGCTCTGTGGTAGCATAGTGGGTCACGAACATTGTGCGGCCGGCTTTGTAGGTTTCGACACCATACAAGAAGGCATCGCCCCAGGCCTCCGAAGGTGCCATTTTCACCAGGTGCTTGACATGGATAGTGGAAACGACCGCGTGACGAGCGCGAAACTGCTCGCCGGTCTCGGTCTCGACACCCACACACCGCCCTCCTTCGAGGATTAATCGGTTCACCAACCTGTTCGTGAGGATAGTTCCTCCGTGATCCTCGATGATGCGGCCCAGGGCTTTAGGCAAGCTCCCGGAGCCGCCTTTAGGAATGGCCCAGCCACTGCGCTGTCGCCCGGCAACGAACGAGTAGGCGAGCAGGCCGGTGCCGGGTCGCTCTGCTGGCTGCAATGTCCCCTCCGCGAACCACATCATCCATGACTTGACATGCCAGTCTTCAAAAGCGGCGTCAATGATCTCCCATGCTGAGAGTGCCTGGCGGCGCATCCAGATCGCTCCCTGGGGATGCGATGCAAGTTCTTTGGCGATTGACGGGTCCCAACCAGCGGGGGTGTAGCGCATCTTGTTGAAGATGGGGGCCACGCTCCGCCACTCAGCTATCATCTTGCGGTAGGTGGCGGCATCTTTCCGGGAGAACCTGGATATCTCCTCGCATGTGCGGTCGATGTCGAGCCACTGAGTGATATAGGTTCCATCCGGGAATACCACATGGGAAGCGGGATCGACCTGGATGTACTCCAGCCCGTACTCGGCCAGTGGCAGTTCCTGATTGCGCCAGATAGGGCTTTCCATAAAGATGGCGTGGGCGGTCGAACAGGTGTCGTGGAGGAAGCCGGGAAGGGTCAGCTCTTCGGTCATCGTATTGCCGCCAATCACGTGGCGGGCCTCAAGAACCAGGCACGAATAGCCTGCCTTTGCCAGGTAAGCAGCTGTGACCAGGCTGTTATGCCCTCCGCCAGCTACAACGATATCAAATTGATTTGTCACGCTTTGCCTCCAATCATGCAGGAACAACATTGTACATGACGTGCTCGATAAATCGGCACTCTACCTACACGTTTCAATTTACGCACGCAGCCTGCTGCGCATCCAATCAGCCTGCTGCGGTCGGTGCTTGTAAATAATATTGTTGCAGACGTGATTGCCATCCTCGAACATCCACAGTTCTACTTCCCCGCCTCCATCTCGGGCCATCTTCTCGGCCTCCACAGGAGGAATGAGTCTGTCCAGGCGCCCCATGATTACCAGTAGAGGGCAGCGCACCTTCTCCATCACGCCCTGGAGATTAAAGGACGCTAGCTTTGTACGCGCTTCCTCCTCGTTCGCAGATTTTGAGCGGTAGACGAATGCCTCTCGCGTCAGCAGCGGCAGCCGCTCAAAGTTTTCAAGGATGTTATACGGGCCCGCGTTTGCGATCACTGCCTTCACTCGCGGCTCAAATGCTGCCGCACGCGGTGCATAGTATCCCCCCAGGCTGACACCCATCAGACCTATACGGCTCGCATCCACATCCGGTCGGCTCTCCAGGTAATCGATGGCGTACTTTACGGGAACCTCGTAGTCAAAGCGCATTGGATACTCGAACTCCATCTCCCCCTGTCCAGGGCCGTCGATAGCGAGCACCGCCATACCTCGTCTCAGGAAATCGTCGCCATAATTATGGAGTTCCTCCTTCACCGAGTCCAGGCCAGGGATGAGGATCACCACCGGAGGTCGGGCATGCGCCTTCGTCCCTGGGTAGGGGCGAGGGTGGTGGTGCCGGGCGGGGTGGGCACGTGCTCGATAAATCGGCACTCTACCGGTCGCCCTGGGCTTTCTCAGGATGCTATACATCGTGGCACCTCCCTCGTAGGGAATGGCCACGCGCTCGCCTGGAAAGTCAAAATAGGGTAAAGCCCTTTGATATGTTTGCACAACGTGTTCATGGGCTTCCCGCAACGCAGGCGGATTTTGCACGAAGACGAACTTTCCAAAATGGTAAGTGATCGCTGCGTGAAAGTAGTGATAAGCGGCAGATACGTAATTGCTACTCGCTTCGGCCTCCTCTGCCATGCGCTCATGCACAGCTGCACACGTAGACCACTCTGGTCCCCAGTCTTCCCAACGCTCTATGCGCCTGGCTAACCTTTGATAGTCGCTATAATCAACACCATTTGCAACAAATCTAGGAGCCCAGTTGTCAATTGCAATCTGCACACGTTCCTCTGTTGTCATTTTTTGCTCCTTCTGTATGTAATTGTAACTATTCAGCCTCCAAACCGTTTTCGTGCTCGCAGCTTCTGGTGATGAGAGAAGAAAAAGGGATTTGTGGGGACACCCCAGGCCCCGGCAGGGGGCAACGCCCCCTGCACCCCCATATGCATCAAGTTAAGCGAGCTGAAGGCCTCGCGCTGGTGCTGCGCACCTCGCTGGGAGGCGGGCGCGATTTATCGCGCAGTTACGAAGATGAATGGTTTTGTGGCTTAACTTGATGCGAATGGGGCAACGCCCCCTGCACCCCCAGTGCACACTATATTTGGGCCTGGCGATACCACCGAAGGTCAAGATAATTTGCTGGCACACCCTGTGGTCCTGATGGAGAGCCATAGGTAGCCCGCAGGTCTATGACTTGTTGAAGCCCTGCTTCGTTCAGCGTCCCATCAACGCCGAAACCCGCCATTGGATGTACAAAAGCGGTGTAGGCATGGACTGCTAAAGCAGCATCGAGACCGAGCTTTAACTGCTAAGGTAGCGTCGAGGCCGAGTGCCGACTCCTTCTCCATAATGGCTTGTGTCGCTGCGGCATGTGTTGGGTCGTAAATCCAGCGCAGTGCCTGCTTTAGAGCAGTGATATAGCGGATGACGAGATCAGCGTGTGTATCGACCCAGGTCTGGGTCGCGGCAGTGGATAGCGAAGCATAAGCAGTATAGTAATCGGTCGAGCTGGCAAGTTTACAAAACCCTTTTTCAGCGGCTAGCGTATCGAATGGCGCATACAGAATTGTGCCAGCGACAGTTCCATTCATGAGCGCAGTGAGGCGAGTACTGGTGTCGCCTGCTACAGCAAAGGTATAACCGCGTTCCAGTTCCAGGCCATTGCGTGCCAGCATGTCGCGTAGCACCAAGGCGAAACCGGAGGCGGGGTTATCAACACCCAGAACAGCGCCTCGCAAGTCTACGAACTTCGTTATAGCAGGCTGCGCAAACAGGCTCAGTGCACCGGTGCTACCGCCGAACAGCATTACGATACGAGGAAAGGTGGCCGGATCAAGTCCAAAGGCGGTAGGATTGTCGTCCGCGTTGATCACGTTGTCAGGAGCGGTCTGGACCAGGTGGTATGCGCCGTGAACCAGGCCGGTGAACTGTGGCACCGAGCCGGTAGTGTACACGATCTCTACATCTAGAGCCTGTTTCGCAAAAAAGCCCTGTTGCCTGGCAACGTAGAGTGGCAGGTTCTGCAGGCCCCTGAAGGTGCAAACCCGCAACTCTGTTCTTGCTGCTTCATGCATCGTACTTATCCCGTTTACGTGACGAGCCAATGAATTTATTACCTGTCCCCCAGAGAGGGTGCTCTACAGAGAAATCTATGATTACCTGCGCTTCATCCTCCCCCGGAGGCGCGCCCCCAGAGAGGGTGTTCTAGATAGGCACGAACGATATCAGACGAAGAGGCCATCCTCCCAGTGCTTAAAGCGGATAACGCGGTCTGAGAGGCGTATCAGGTCATCATGGACCTCGCTATCCAGGGTGCCGATGAGACCTTGCGTGGTGTTACGCTGTAAGTTGGCAACTACCAGCAAGTGCTTATCATGTTCATCGTTCGGATCACCTTCCTCGATGAGCGTCGTTAGCAGAGCCTTGTAGTCCTCTACTGCATTTACCAACGCATCATACGCTTCTTGAATAGCTTGTACCTTAACTCTGCAAGTCTGGTAGACACCTTGTTTCTTCGCCATCTCTGCCTTCTCCTTCTCCTTGATATTCAGACCTCCAACGCCGCTCGGCCGTGGCTGAACCAAGCCACCGCGTCCACGCTGCTGTCGCAGCTAGCCTTCGGCTCATATCAAATCCGTTTAAAGAGTGAGGATTTGGGGACACCCCAAACCCCGGCAGAGGGCTGGCCGCCCTCTGCACTCCCGCTCCTCATGATCACTCTTCTAGCGGATTTGATATCAGACGCGGTGCAAGGTGTACGCTCGCGTCAGGAGGTCTGAAAGGAAGCCTCGCATCCCGCCTGAGCGCGTAGCAGATCCTTCGCTTCGCTCAGGATGACAGATCCTCGCGCTAGCCGCGACCGAGCGGCGTTGGCGGGATGGATTGGTGCCGAATCGCAATGCCTCACATTCGTCGCCAGCGGAATGGTAGTTCGACTATCGTACCGGGTTCCTCAATTGCAGTGAGTTGCTCGAGCACCGCCGTCAGAATCATACGCTGCTGGTCTGGCCTATGAGGGGCACCCATAGGATTACCTGTTGGGAAGCGCAAATAGCAAGCACGCGAAACGTTGGCATGCGCAGTGATCTCCGGTCGCACCGTCACGGAGATGGTGGGGATGCCAAGTCGTTCGATAGCTCCTTGAATCAGTCCCACGGACTGGTGACACATCGGTCAGCCGGGGGTTAGCAGCACCGCATCCGTCGCCTCCGCCTGCAGCCGTTCGGCTACGATTGGGGCTGACGTGTCGCGTAGGAGACGCCCATCCGGGATAAAGCCCATAAAGCCGAAGTTCATGCGTGCTACAGACCCAACAATACCTACA
>WNGR01011939.1_pt1 | contig 16411 bp, 16 predicted proteins | sample 5407581 | NCBI WGS metagenome assembly WNGR01 (sample SAMN13153383, study PRJNA577476) | soil metagenome | isolation source: 80 cm soil or saprolite under Garry oak tree replicate 2 | place: USA:California | collected 2016-06-15 | reverse complement strand
TAAAAGAGGATCGCTAGTTCCGGTGACATGATCGGGCCTTTGCTGGCAGGATGGCGATATGAGACCAACCGCTTACCGCCGCAACGCCCGGGGCCTGCGCGACCGCCAGGCGTTCGAACACGTCCGCATGCAGGCCGGTGCGCTGTTTGCCGCCGGCCGCTCCCAAGCCGAGGTCGCCCGCGCGCTCGGCGTCGCCCGGCAGAACGCCAGCCGCTGGCACGCCCGGTGGCGAGCGGGCGGGCCCGACGCGCTGGCAAGCCGTGGGCCCACCGGGCCTGACCCGCGCCTGTCGGAGGCCCAACGTGCCGCCATCGACCGGGCGCTCAGGCAGGGCGCCCGCACCCACGGCTTCGACACCGACCACTGGACCGTGGCCCGCGTCACCAGCGTGATCCAGCAGACAACTGGGGTCAGCTACCACCCCGGCCACACCTGGAAGCTGCTGCGCCGCATGGGCTGGCGCCTGCAACGCCCCGCCCGCCGCGCGGTTGAGCGTGACGAGCAGGCGATCGCCCGCTGGGTGGCCGAGGACTGGCCCTAGGATCCGGGCAGGCGCCCGCCGTCGCCGGGCCATCATCGTGTTCTGGGACGAGTCGGGGGCGTCGCTGCTGCCGGTGACCCGCCGGACCTGGGCGCCACGGGGGGTCACCCCGGTCATCCGCCACCGGTTCAAGTGGAAGCGGGCGTCGATGGCGGCCGGCTTGTGCTACGGCTCCCGCGGTGGCGGCGCCCAACTGGCCTTCCACCATCAGGCTGACGCCTACAACACCGAGACCCTGATCGGCGCGCTCGGCGAGCTGCGGCGGGCGCTCGGCGGGCAGAAGGCGACGCTTGTGTGGGACGGGCTGCCCGCTCACCGCAGCCTGGCGATGCGCGACTGGCTTGCCCGCCAGCGGTCCTGGCTGGTGGTGGAGCGGCTGCCCGGCTACGCGCCCGACCTCAACCCGGTCGAGGCGCTGTGGGCCAACCTCAAGGGGGTGGAGCTGGCCAACCTGGCCGCCGACACCCTCGAGGAGGTCACCGCGGCGGCCGAGCGCGGCATCCAGCGCATCCGGAGCACCCACTACTTGGCCTACTCGTTCCTGCGGCACTGCGGCCTGTCCCTGTGGTGAGGATGAGCATGTCACCGGAACGGGCGATCCTCTTTTAATTGCCGAGCCTACGGGTGGCCTCGCGGACACGTGCTGAGGCGTGGCCGAGCAGGGGAGCGATGAGTTCGCGGGCTTGGTGGCCAGGCGTTTCGGCGGCGGCAACGCCACCGGCGATCGCCAGGGAGACGAGTGCTCCTGGGTCGGCGAGTGCGCGTTGTAGGCCGACGATGGCCAGTCGGTCGATCCCGGTCTCCGAGGATGCTACGCGGAAGGCAAGCGCGTGGGCGGCTTGCGCGCGAACATCCGCATAGGAGTCGCTGACGAGGGCGACAAGGGCGGAGGTGAACTCGGGCCGGCCGAGACGGCCGATCAGTTCAGCGGCGTCGCGCCGCTCCTGCCGGGAGCCGGTGAGCAGTGCAGTGAGGCCGCTTGTTAGGGTTTGGTCGTCGAGGCCTCCGACGGCGGCGGCGAGGATCGTGGCAGTGCCGCCCAGGGGCGCGCCAAGCATCTCGACGGGTGCGACGGTCGCCCGAAGCTGGAGGGCGAGATTGCGCAAGGCGGATCGGACCTCTTCGGGGAGCCGGTCAGCATGGTGTGCGAGCGCCTGACACGTCAACCCCTTGCGTTCGCCAGGGACGCGAGTGTGCGCGAGGTAGTGCAGGAGTGCATCCCACGGTGCGATGTGGGGGTAGTAGCTGCCGAGGATCGCAAGCCGAGCGGCCGGGTCCCGGGTCCTGAGCACGTGAGTGCTCGCGTGTACTTCGGCGATGATAGCGTCGAGCAATTCAGCGTCCTGGGCCATCAGGCGCTTAGCGACCTCCGCGTCCAGCTGGCGCACGGGGCCAAGCGCGGCGAGCGCGTCGTTGTCACCATCAGCGACGCGGGCGAGCAGAAGCTCACGCGCCTCCTCGTCATGGTCGGTGAGCAGGCCGAGAATCGCCGCAGCCAGCCTTCCCTCAGGCTGACGGGCGGCCGCCTGGCGCCAGGCGGCGTGATCTTCAGCGGTGGAGAGCACCGTTGCACGTAGGCCGGCTGCCACCTGAGCCCAACCCCGAGCCTCGAGCTCGTTGATCACCGGCGAGAGCCCAACAATGAGGCGTGCGAGGTCGCGGTGGAGCGCGTCGTCAGCCGCGCCGAGGAGGCCGCTGAGCGCGTCGAGGGTGTAGGGGATCACGAGGAACGACGGGGTCGTGCGCGCGACGAACTCCGAGTCGTCAGTGAGCACATCGAGGCAGTAGCGTGCCGCCTCGGTGGCGGTGGTCTCGTCCATGACATCGCCGGCGTGCTGCCAGAGGGCAAGGTTCGCGCGGGCGGTGGTATGGGTCCGCGAGCCGGGGTGGATGCGCCGGGCAGCCTCGGCGAGCGGACCGAGCGGGCCGACAGCCCAAAGCCGTCTGGCGGCGAGTTCCAGCGACTTCGCGTCGCCGCTACGGCGCAGCTCGTCCAGCGCGCCGGTTTGACGGCTAGTGTCACCTTGGGTGTGCCCGACGATGAGCGTGTTTCGGGCCAGCAGGCTGCCATTGGTCCGCCATGCCCGCTGCTCTCCGGTCAGATCGGCGCTGACCACGGCGGCGAACATCCGGTCGTTGATCGCGTCCTCGAACTCGATCCTCGTCGCCCGCTCGTCGGCCCAGCCACGGAACGCGCGATCGGCGGCGCAGCGAATCCGGATGCCAGCGTCTGCGTGCGCCACCATGAGACGGCGGTGTCGTTCGCGGTGATGAGTTCATCGAGTTGCCCTTCACCCCATGGAGCGGTCTGGAAGAGCAGCTGTCCGGCGGCTGCACCGATCGCCGAGCCGGTGATGTCGTCAGGGTCGCCGACGAGTGCGCGCAGTGCGGCGGCGTCCTGGCGCGCGGCGGCGACATCACCGATCTCGGCACGGGCGCAGGCGCGTTGGGCCAAGGTCCATGCCCAGTCGACCGGGCTCGCGTCGTCTCTCTGCTCGGACAGCAGCTTCACGGCGTCGGCGTGGCGCTCGGCATCCATTAGCGTGCATGCAGTGACCACGCACGCGGCAGCACGGCTCGCACGGTTGGGTGCGTCCTCGATCGCCCCCGCGACCGCGTTCCGGTCGCCAGAAATGAAGAGGCACCCGAGGGCGGCGACGAACCGCCACCGCCAGTCCTTGGATGAGGCGGCCTCTTCAAGGCTTGGGACGGCGTCGTGCTTGTCGGCGAACGCGTTGAGGTCGCGAACCCGGCCTTGGGTCAGGAGGGCAACCGCTTGCTCCGGGCCGATCACGCGGCCGAATCCGGTGTTTCGGTGCGGCGCGACGAGGCGGGGCACGAGCAGCGCATGCCGTAGGCGGCGGGCTGGGGCAATGTTGCCTGCGCTGGCAACCCATGCTGTACGCTCCAACCCGATCACCGGCTTGTGTGACGCGGCGACGGCGAGCAGGAAATCGAGGTGCTCATCGTCGATCGTCTGGCCGCCCGGGACTAGGATCTTGGCGCCCTGGCCGGTGGACTCGACCGCCTCGGCGGTGACGTGCGCCCAGTACGACTTGCGGGTGTCGAGATTGTGCAGGACCAGAGATGAGGCAGCCCGTGTGTCACCCAGTCATCGAAGTGGTCAGGCCTCGCTCGCAGTACCACCAGCCAAGCAGCGACCCGTCCTCAGCATGGGCAGGTTGCTCGAAGTAGCTGGGGCCGCCCTTGACTTGCACGCCGACGACCAGCCCGCGATCGAACAGCCGGGCGTTGCGGGCCTGAACCAAGAGGTCAGTCCCGAGGTCATGTTGCGCGTTGGGGACAGGCCCCCAACCAATCCGCTCGAAGTTGGCGGCGACCTCATTGATACCAACCCCACCCGTCTGCTGCTGTCGAGAGGACCTCACCATGGCTCCTTGTGATTCCCAGGGACGACCCTGGCACGCTGGGGGACGATGGTAGCGATCCGGTCGATGCAGTGAGCGATCCGTGCCGGCGTGCTCATCCTCAGCGTGGGTGGCGGTTCATCGGCTGGTCCCTCGACGGCGCGGTTGTCTACTTGGCCAGTTGGCCGAGGACGTGCCTCGGGGGAATGTGACCGGTTGCGAGACCGCAGCAGCATGGCGCGCCACTGAGCTAGCGGGTGCCCTCCAGCTCCTCCCCAACCAGGACGACCCGAACGCGGTCGCTCGCCGGTATGTGGCGCCTGTAGGCGGGCGCGACGACGATCGTGGAGATCGCGACCTCCAGCAGCCTGCGACGCTCGGCCATGGGAGTGGCATCCCACGCTTCGCTGCTGTAGCTGGCGCGCAGGCTGCTGAGATCGAAGTCGGGCGGCGGGCCGAGCGCTTCCAGGTCCTCAAGGAGAGCGGCACGCTGCGCCTTCAGGCGAGTCATCATCCCGTCCCACCGGGCAACGTCGTCTGAGGTGGTGAACTGGCCTCGCAGGTAGCGGGCCTCTTCCAGGTCCACGATTCGCCCGCGAACGCCATCGAGCCGGGATTGGAGGACGGCTCGCTCACCTTCGTCCTCGGGCATCGTGAGTTCTCGCCAGCGCTCGGCGATGGCGTCAAGGATGGGGTCGCCCAGTTCCATCGCTGCGAGTCGGGTCCGGAGTTGGCGCATGACCTCGTCGTCCGCGTCTCTCATGGTGATGGCGGCCCTGGCTGGGCAGGGTCGGCCGTGGCTCTCGCCGCCGCAGCGGTATAAGGCCGCCTGACGGCCATAGGCTGGCTGACCAAACATGGAGAGGTTGCAGGAGGCGCAGCGCGCCATCCCGGTCAGCAGGTAGCGTGCGGGGCGCCCTCCGCCGGTCTTGTCGCCCACCTTCGGCCGCCTCCTGGCGGCGTGCTCGCGACCCTCGTACCAACTGCTCTTCGTCGTACGGATGATGGCCGTGCGGCGATCCATCTCCGCAAGGAGTCGTGCATGCTCGCCTGGAGTGAGAATGCCCTCGCCGAAGCTCACCGGGTCACCGTCTGGCCCGAGCACGATCTTGCCGTTGTGCCGCTGCCATCCCACGAGAGCCGGATTGCGTAGCACCTGATTCACGGACGACTCGCCCCACGAGGAAGCGGGTCGAGTGGACTGTCGTCCCTTGGCCAGCGTCTCGGCGATCTTGGACATGGCGGGCGACGGAACGCCATCCGCGTTCAACTTCTTGGCGATCCACACAAGCGATCGCCCGCTCATGAACTCCGCCACCATCCGGCGGACGATCGGTGCCTGCTCGGGATGCGGCACGAGCTTCCCGTCAACCACGAGGTATCCGTACGGATGGTTGGTGGCCCACAGACCGTTGAGCCGACGCCCCTCGTGCCAGGTTGCGACCCTCCAAGCGATGTTGCGAGCCTCGGCGCGGGCGTTCTCCGCAAGGAACGCGATAATGGCGCGGCTTGCGGGTTGTGAACTGTCCAGGACCTCTCTGACGAAGATGATCCGGCCGCCAGCGCCCTCGACGGCGTCGAGCATCTCGCCGACTTGACGCATGCCCCGCCGGGACAGCCGATCGACGGCCGGAACGATCAACGCCTCGATCTCCTGGCTGACGACGGCCCTGATGGCCCGCTCGACGTCGGGGCGCTGGACGTCCTTGCTTCCGCTCTTGCCGTGGTCCGAGAACTCGTAACCCGGCTTGATCCTCAATCCGTGGAGGAGTGCTCCCTGACGGTTGACCCGGTCTTGGTTCTCCGGAGCTTCCTTGGCCCTCGTTGCGTCGCGGATGTCGGACTCCCGGCCATAGGTGCCGGCCCACCCCTTGGCCGGGTGTTCTCCCTTCGGTGGCATGCCCCTTCCCTTCGGCGGCGGCGAAACTCTCTGACAGTATAAACCATCAGAGATGGTTTCTGTTCAGCGGGACCGTGGCCGACAATATCGCCTTCGGGCGGCCTGGCGCGGGCGTGGCCGAGATCGAGCGGGCGTGGCCGAGATCGAGCGGGCGGCGCGGGCGATCGGCGCGCACGAGTTCATCGCCGCGCTGCCGGATGGCTACGACACCGACGTGCGCAAGCGTGGCGGGCGGCTGTCGGCCGGGCAGCGGCAGCTGGTGGCGTTCGCTCGGGCGTTCCTGGCCGACCCGGCCGTGCTGGTCCTGGACGAGGCGACCTCGTCGCTGGACGTGCCGAGCGAGCGGCAGGTCCAGCGCGCCCTGCGGACGATCCTGGCGGAGCGAACCGCGATGATCATCGCCCACCGGCTGTCGACGGTGGAGATCGCCGACCGCGTGCTGGTGCTCGACCAGGGCCGCATCGTCGAGGACGGCCCGCCCGACGAGCTGGTCCGCGGGACCGGCCGCTACGCCGACCTGCGCCAGGCGTGGCTCGATAGCCTGGTGTGATTCACCCGGTGAGGAACTCCTCCAGCACGGGGGCGAGGACGTCCCAGGCGACGTTGTGGGCCTGTCCTTCGAGGGTGCGATGCTGTGGGTTGGGGAGCGCGGCGGTGAGCGCTCGTGCCGAGTTGGCTGCCCAGGCCCCGGTCACGGCGCCAGCTTGGTGATGGGCAGGCCGGCCGCGGCCGCGTGCAGGACTCTAGACCTGACGGGCGACAGCGGGACGCCTGGCGAGGTTGCGGCCGTCATGGAGGTGAGCGCCCAGCCCTTGCCGGCGATGACGTCCACCTCGTGGAGCCTGGCCTGGCCGGTCGAGTCGTCGACCTTGGCGCCGTAGGCGACCAGCAGCACCTGGTCGGGGTAGTCCTCCAGCTTCGGCCGCTGGTGCGAATGCGAGAGGTCCTCCATGGCCCCTCACTCGAAGGCGTCGTCGGCACGGCTGGGCACGCTCGGCGGGCGGCCCAGCTCGGCCACCCTGCCCAGCCGCGTGCCTCCAGCCGCTCGCCAGCCAGCAGGAAGCCGAACAGGCCGGCGAAGACCGGCTCCATGGTCAGGATCACCGCGGTCTTGGTGGGGGAGACCTCGCGCTGGGCGCGCGTCTGGACCAGGAAGCCGGCGGCCGAGGCGAGCACGGCGGTGACGGCCAGGGCGAGCCAGACCTGCGCGCCGGCCGGGGCGGCCAGGTCCCCGGTCACGGCGGACCAGGCCAGCGCCAGCACGCCGACGGTGCCGAGCTGCACCACCGCGAGCTGGTAGCTGGAGTAGCGCGGGGCGAAGCGGCCGAGCAGCAGGATGTGGGCGGCGAAGGCGACCGCGCAGCCGAGCACAAGGGCGTCGCCGCGCCGCACCTCCAGGCGCTGGAGCGACAGCAGCGCCAGCCCGACGAAGGCGAGCGCCGCCCCCAGCGCCGGTCCGAGCCCGGGCCGCTCGCGAAGCAGCACGGCGGCCAGCAGTGGTGTCAGGACCACCGCCAGGCCGGTGATGAAGCCGGCGTTGGAGGCGGTGGTGTACTGCAGGCCGACCGTCTGGAAACCGTAGCCGGCGAACAGCGCCACCCAACCGGTAGGCGATGAAGGTGAACGGCGGGATCGCGGCGACCGCGTCGCGGACCATCACGAAGGTGGCGCCCCACACGGCCGTGACGCCGACCAGCGCCAGCCCCCAGCGGTAGGCGGCCAGCCGCGCGGCCGTGGCGGTGCCCGCCGGAGGGGTCCGGGGAACCCCAAGGGGGTGCCCCGGTGGATCGGGAGGGGTCCGGGGAACCCCAAGGGGGTGCCCCGGTGGATCGGGAGGGGTCCGGGGAACCCCAAGGGGGTGCCCCGGTGGATCGGGAGGGGCCCCGGTGGCGCCGGGGGCCGGCTCGGTGGATGGCATGGCCACCAGCATGCCATGCCGGCGCGCGGGGCCCTCAGCTGGCGACCGCGCGGGGCGCGGTCACGCCCCGCGCGGGGCGGGCGAGCAGGCCCTCGGCGCGCAGCGCGGCCAGGGCGACGCGGGGCAGGTCCTCCACCGCCTCGCACGCCAGGTACCTCGGCTCCCAGTGCGGCCGGAACTTCTTGTTGAAGCGGTACAGGGACTCGATCTGGAACGGCCCGGAGAGCCGCCGCAGCACGCGGCAGCCCAGCCGCGGGGCCAGCGGCGCGTCCGCCTCGGCGCCGGCCTCCAGCACCGCCCGAAGGAACGAGAAGTTGAGCGACATCCGCCGCACGCCGAGGCTCCGCAGGCGCATGGCCGCCTCGGCGATCAGGAAGTCGTTGAGGATCGCCGGCGCGCCGGGCTCCCGGCGCATCACGTCCAGGCTGGCGCCGTCCGTGCCCCACGGCACCAGTTGCAGGAAGCCGAGCGCGCGGCCGTCCGCGCCGCGGCCGGCGACCACGATGGCGGCGGCGTCGCGCGGGTCGAACAGCCGTCCGAGCGCCATCGAGAAGCCGCGCTCGGCGGTGCCGCCCCGCCAGCGGGCGGAGATGGCGGCCAGCTCCGACCGGGTGGCGGCGTCCAGCTCTCCCGAGCGGGCGATCTGGCAGGTGAGCCCGGCCCGCCTCGCCCGGTTCCAGCTCTGGCGGACGATCCGCATCGGCCGCCCGTCCAGGCAGAAGGTCTCCAGGTCGATGACCGCCTCGTCGCCGAGGTAGATGGTGCGCAGGCCCGCGTCCGCGTAGTGGCCGGCCGCCTCGGCGCCGCAGCCGATGGCGGCGGCGACCCGGCCCTGCCGCGCCGCCTCCGCGCGGAAGGCGGCGATCGCGCCCGGCCAGTCCTGGAGCGGCCCGAGCGGGTCGCCGGCGGCCAGCGCCACCGTGCCGATCCAGCGGTAGGAGACCAGCGCCCCGCCGGCGCCAACGGTGGCGCGGTCCTCCCGCAGCGCGAAGTAGGCCAGCGAGTCGCTGGAGCCGGCGGCGAGCGCGGCCAGCCCCGGCTCGTCCGCCGCCCGCGGGCACGGCGGCCGCGATGCCGGGGCCAGCAGCCGCACGAGCAGGAACGCCACCCCGGTGAACAGCACGGCCGCGACCGAGGCGGGGAAGGCCCGCCCGAAGCGGCCGGGCAGCGGGACCGAGGCGCCGAGCCCCAGCGCCATGCGCCCGGCCTGTTCCAGCAGCGACCATGCGCCCAGATCGGAGGCGACGTCGCCCTGGTTGACCAGCAGCCCGGCCACGCCGTAGCCGACGGTTGCGACCGGGACCGCCAGCGCCGGCCAGAGCAGCGGGGCGCGCTCGCCCGGTCCGAGCCGGGCCGTGAAGTGCTCGCCGCGGGCCACCAGCATGCCGGCCAGGAACGACTCCAGCAGCGCCGCCCCCAGGTCGAGGCCCTTGATCAGGTGCAGCACCACGCTGGCGGCCAGCAGCGCGACCGTGGCCAGGTAGGCCGAGCGCCGGTGGCGGCGCATCCCGCCCGACAGCAGCACCAGGCCGATGCCGGTCGCCGCGGTCAGGGCGGTGGCGCCCTCGGAGATCGCTCCCGGCACGATCGTGTCGAGCAGCTCCAGCAGCGCCCGCCCGCGCGGGACCAGCACCGATGCCAGGTTCAGCAGGCCGGCGAGCAGCATCAGCGCCGCCGCGACCCGGGCGGTGCGATCCGTCCGGGTCCCCGCGGCTCCGGGAACGGGCCGGGTGGCGGCGGAGAAGCCAGCCGGCCCGCCCAGCCTCGGCTCGTCGACGTGATGGGCGGCAAGCAGTGCCACGTCGAACTACCTTGGGAGGGGGTCTTCGACAGAGCATATAACAGCCGATGAAATGAGAGCAGGATGAGGCCGGCAACGGTGTGCTCGGGTTCATGGCAACCGGGCCGGGGGCACACCGACCTCTCATGACACTCTCATTGCCGGAAGGCTTGAGTGGGTTTGCGACGGGTCGAGGAGGTGGGCCATGCGGGTGTTGATCGTCGAGGACGAAGTCAAGATGGCCCGCGCGCTGCGGCGGGGGCTCGAGCAGGAGGGTTACGCTGTCGACACCGCCGGCGACGGCGAGGATGGCCTCTTCCAGGGCACCGAGAACCCCTATGACGTCATCGTGCTGGACGTGATGCTGCCGAAGCTGGACGGCTTCGAGGTCTGCCGGCGTCTGCGCGAGGCCGGCCGCTGGGCGCCGGTGCTGATGCTGACGGCCCGCGACGGGGTTGGCGACCGGATCGCCGGCCTCGACGTCGGCGCCGACGACTACCTGGTCAAGCCGTTCTCGTTCGGCGAGCTGCTGGCGCGGCTGCGGGCGCTGCTGCGCCGCAGCCCGGTCGAGCGCCCGCCGGTGCTGATCGCCGGGGACGTGGTGCTCGACCCGGCGACCCACTCGGTGACCAGGGCCGACCAGCGCGTGGAGCTGTCGGTGCGCGAGTTCGGGCTGCTCGAGTACCTGATGCGCCGGCCGGGGCAGGTGGTCAGCCGCACCAGCATCCTCGAGCACTGCTGGGACGTGAACTACGACGGCTTTTCCAACGTGGTCGACGTGTACGTCGGCTACCTGCGCAAGAAGCTCGAGCAGCCGTTCGGGCGACCGCTGATCCGCACCGTTCGCGGCGTCGGCTACGTGCTCGAGCCGGTCGACCCGGACGGCCAGCGAGTGGGCCAGCGGGTGGGCGGCGGCCAGGCGGGAACGGAGGCCGCGGAGACCGGCGGTCGATGAACCTCCCGATCAGGACCCGCCTCACGCTCTGGTACGTTGGGCTGCTGGCGGTGATCCTGATCGTGGTCGGGGCCTTCCTGCTGGTGCGCCTCCAGACCGGCCTGCTCGCCGGGGTCGACCAGAACCTCGACGACCGCGCCAACGAGGTCGCCGTGGACCTGCAGGGCGGCGATCGCAGCTTCGAGACCCTCAACGCCAGCTCGCTGCGCGCCCTCTCGCGGGGCGCCTTCGCCGCGCAGCTGGAGTCCCAGGCGGGGCGGGTGCTGGAGTCCACCGACGATCCGACCGGGCGCCAGCCGATGATCACCCCGGCCGTTCGCCAGCGGGTGCTGCGCGGCGGACCGGTGCGGCTGACCAGCCGGCTCGGGCCGGAGCGCGCGCACTTCCGGGTGCTGGCGGTGCCCTACCCGCACCGCGGCTCCACCCAGGTGCTGGTGGTGGCGCGCTCGCTGGTGGACGTGGACGAGTCCGTGCGCCGGCTGCGGCTGCTGCTGGTGGTGGCCGTGCCGGTGGCGGTGGCGGTGGCCGGGGCCGGCGGCTGGATGCTGGCGCGCAAGGCGCTGCTGCCGGTCGCCCGCATGACCGGCAAGGCCGGGGTCATCAGCGCCGACCGGCTCGAGGAGCGGCTGGCGGTGCCGAGGTCCCGCGACGAGCTCGGCCGCCTGGCCGCGACCCTCAACGACATGCTCGACCGCATCGAGCGGGGCGTTCAGGAGCAGCAGCGGCTGGTCGCCGACGCCTCCCATGAGCTGCGCACGCCGCTGGCGGTGATGCGCTCCGAGATCGACGTGTGGCTGCGCGCGCCCGACCTGCCCACCCAGGCTCGGGAGGCGCTGGAGAGCGTCGGCGAGGAGGTCGAGCGGATGAGCCGCGTCCTCGACAACCTGCTGACCCTGGCGCGTATCGACGAGGGCCGTCTGGACCTGCTGTGCGCGCCGCAGCGGCTGGACGAGCTGGTGAGCGAGGTGGTCGACAAGCTGCGGCCGATCGCCCAGGCCAGGGGGCTCACGCTGGAGGTGGGTGGCGAGGGCGCCGAGGTGCTGGCCGACGGGCCACGGTTCGAGCTGGTGATCACCAACCTGGTGGACAACGCCATCAAGTACACCGGCTCCGGCGGCAGCGTGCGGGTGCTGCTGTGGCGCGACGGCCATGAGGCCGGCCTGACCGTGACCGACACCGGTCCCGGCATCCGTGCCGACGCGCTCCCGCACCTGTTCGACCGCTTCTACCGCGCCGATTCGGCCCGCTCCCGGGCGGCCGGGGGCAGCGGGCTCGGCCTGGCCATCTGCCGGGAGATCGTGACCGCCCACGGCGGGCGCCTGTGGGCCTCCAGCAAGCTCGGCGCCGGCAGCTCCTTCTCCCTGGCGATGCCGCTGGCTGGCGAGACCAGCCCGGTGGCACCGGCGGGGGGCTGACCGGGCGGTGCGCGCCCGGCTCGCGCTCAGGTTCCTGCGCGACTACCGGGCGCCCTACCGGGCGGCCGCGCTGCGGGTGGGGCGATGGCGCGCCGCGCCGGCGAGCTGGAGCCTCCTGGCGCTCAGCCTGCTGGTCAGCCTGGCATGGCGGCTGCCGGCCGGCCATCGGGCCGTGGCGGTCTGCTGCGCCTACCGCGCCAGCGACCTCACCGGCTGGCCACAGGCCGCCAGGGTCGTCGGCAGCCCGTTCCTGGCGGTGCGGGCGATCGAGATCACCTGGGCGGTGGTGGCCACCTGGCTGCTGCTGGCGCCGCTGGAGGCGACCATCGGCACGCGCCGGCTGCTGCTGGTCGGCGGGCTCGGCAACCTGTTCCCCAGCGTCTCGATTGGGCTGGCCTTCCTGGCCACCCATCCCGGTGCGGCCGCACCGCTGGACGTCGGCCCTTCGGCCGTGGTGGTCGCGGCCGGCGCCGCCCTGGTGGTCTGGAGCCGGTCACTGGGGATCGCGGCGCTGTATCTGGTGGGGGTCTCCGTCGACGTCCTGATCTCGCCCGACCTGGCCACCGCAGAACACCTGCTGGCGCTGGCCACCGGCGCCGGGGTGGCGCTCATCCTGCGCCACGGTTGGTCCCTCGGGCTCATCCCGGTGAGCCGAAAGGCCCAGGCGTGCGGACCAAACAGCCCGCCGAAATAAGGAGGGAGCTAACCCCCCAGCGCGGCCGCCGACATCGCCCGGAGACGGGCGATGTCGGCGGCTCGCTCGCTCCTGGTGCCGGGCGTCTCGATCACCACCGGCAGGTCGGTCAGCCGAGGGTGGCCGAGGATCGCGGCGAAGCCGGCCATGCCGATCTGGCCGGCGCCGATGGAGGCGTGGTGGTCGCGGCGCGAGCCCAGCGGCTCGCCGCAGTCGTTGGCGTGCACCAGCGCCACCCGGTCGCCGAGCACGGCGAACAGGTCGTCGAGCACGGCCGTGGCGGTCGCCGGGCTGGCCAGGTCGTAGCCGGCGGCGTGGGCGTGGCAGGTGTCGAAGCAGACCTTGACCCTCGGGTGGCGCTCGAGCGCGTCCAGCAGCTCGGCCATCTCCTCGAAGCGGGCGGCCACCGCGTCCCGGCCGCCGGCGGTCAGCTCGACCAGCAGGTCGGGGCCGGCGGCGCGCTCCAGCATCGGCAGGACCGTGGAGCGGGTCCGCTCGATCCCGGCGGCGCGCCCGGCGCCCATCGCCGAGCCCGAGTGGACCACCACCCCGGCCGCGCCCAGGCCGGCGCCTCGCTCCAGCGTGGCCGCGACCAGCTCGGCGGAGCGCGCCAGGAACTGGTCGCTCTTGGAGGCGAAGTTCACCAGGTAGGGCGCGTGGATGAAGAGGGGGTGCAGGTCGGCCGCGGCGGCCAGCTCGCGGTACCGCTCGTCCCCGGCCGCATCGTCCGGCGGCAGCGCCCAGCCGCGCGGGTTGGAGACGAACACCTGGATGGTCTCGCAGCCGATCTGCAGGCCGGCGTCGACGGCCCCGGCCATACCCCCGGTGGCCGAGACGTGTGCGCCGATCCGCAAGCCCGCCGCGCTCCTAGAACAGGCCTACGGAGAGGCCGACGACGGTGCCGCGCGGGACGCTGCTACCCGGCTGGGGATCCTGGTTGGAGACCACGCGGCCGAACCCGAAGGAGTAGTGCCAGCGGAGCCCGCGCGCCCGCAGGGCCTCCTCGGCCTTGGCCTTTGACAGGTTTCGCACGTCGGGGACCTCGACCAGGTCGGGGCCCTTGCTGACGTAGACCTGCACGGTCGATCCCCAGGTCGCCTCCAGGCCCGCCGGCGGGCTGGTGGCGACCACCTGGCCGGCCGGCGCGAAGCTGTCGAACACCTGCACGGCGCTGGTCTTGAAGCCCGCCTGCCGCAGCTCGGCCACGGCGCTGTCCAAGGCCTCGCCCCGGACCCTCGGCACTTCGACCTGCGGCCGGCCGATGCTGACGGTGACCTCGACCTGCTGGGAGGCGCCGATGGCCGTGCCGGCCGCCGGCCGCGTGCCGGCGACCAGCCCGGCGCGCACGCTGGCGCTGGGGCGGGGCTGCTCCCGCCAGCGCAGCCCGAGGTTGGACAGCGCCGCCTCGGCCCGGTGCGGGTCCTGTCCCCGCAGGTCGGGGAGCAGGATCCCGCTGGACGGCGCGAGCCTGATCGTGGTCCAGCGCCGCACCGTCCGGCCGGGGCCCGGCGACTGCTCGGCCACCAGGCCCTCGGCGACGGTCTTCGAGGGCGTGGCCGCGGCGACGGTGAGCTTCAGGTGCTGGCGCGACGCCTCGGCACGCGCCTCCCGCAGGCTCTCGCCGACCAGGTTGGGGACCACGATCGACCGCGCCAGCAGCAGGTCCCAGGTGAGCGTGCCGCCGGCCAGCAGGATCGCCAGGCCCAGCAGCAGCGCGATCCAGCGGCGGCCGCCGCGGCGCCGCTTGGCCCCCTCGGCGCGGGAGGGGAGCGGCCCGGGCAGGTGGCCGGTGGTCGGACGCAGCACGCGCGTGCCCGCGGCGCCGTTGGCCGAGGGGCCTCGGCCGGCGGCGGGCGGCGCGGGCACCTCGACCGGCGGCGCCGGCGTCCGGGCGGCGGTCGGCCGCGGCGCGACCACCGAGCCGACCACGGTGGTCGCCAGCGTCGACGGTGGCGGCGCGGTGGCGCTTGGTGGGGCCTGGTCGAAGGGGCGGCGTCGCTGGGCGCCCATGGCGGCGGCGACCTCCGAGGCGTGGGCGAAGCGCCGCGCCGGGTCCGGCTCGGTCGCCCGCCAGACCCCGGCGTCGAAGCCCTCGCCGAGGCTCGGCACCGCCCGGGAGGGGGGCGGCACGCGGCCGTGGAGCACCTGCCAGGCGACCCGGTCGGGGTCGCCCGCGCTGAACGGCGCCTTGCCGGTCAGGCACTCGTAGGCGACCACGCCCAGTGAGTACACGTCGGCGCGGCCGTCGACCACGCCGCCGCGGAGCACCTCGGGCGCGCAGTACTGCGCGGTGCCGGCAAGCGCGTGGTCGCGGGCGCCGTGGGCCGCCCGCACCAGGCCGAAATCGGCGACCTTGACGCTGTCGCTGGTCAGCAGGACGTTCTCCGGCTTGACGTCGAGGTGGGCCACGCCGTGCCGGTGGGCGTGGTCGAGCGCGTCGCCGATCTCGCCCAGCAGCGCCGCCGTGGTCTCGGGGTCGAGCCGCCCGCGCGACTCCAGCAGGGCCCGCAGGGTCTGCCCGTCGACCAGCTCCATCACGATGAAGGGCAGGCCCCGCTCCTCGCCGGAGTCGTGGACCGCCACCACGTTGGGGTGCGCCAGCCGCGCCGCGGCGCGGGCCTCGCGGTGGAACTGCTCGCAGAAGTCGTGGTCGCGGGCGAATTCCGGGCGCGGGACCTTGAGCGCGACCACCCGGTCGAGCTGCCGGTCGTGCGCCCGGTAGACGGTCGCCATCCCGCCCTGTGCGATGCACGCGACCACCGCATAACGGCGCCGGCCGACGCTGCGGCCGACGAGGTGGTCGACGTCGGTGGAGTGCTTGGCCACGAAAGATCCCGAACCTTGGCTTTCGGCGGGACAACGCCGGACAGCAGACGATTCTATCCTGCGGCCGGGTCAATCCTGTCAGGCCGGTGACACGCCGGCGGCCCGTCAGTGCTTCACTGGCGGGCGACAGTGACCTCGACGCCAAGGAGAGCGGCGCGCGCGATGGCCTTCGACGACGACCTCAGGCTGGTGGGTTTCAAGCTGCATCAGGAGAAGCGGGACGGCGCGCGGACCTTCACGCTGTCACGCAATCGTTACCTCACCTATTGGCTCCACGTGCCGCCCGACGCCGACGAGCCGGCCCTGTTCACCTGGGAGTTCGCAATCGGCGAGTACATGGACGAGTACGGCCTCCAGGTCGGCTCGAACGAGCCGCTCAACCAGTATCTCTTCCCCCAGACCGACACCGAGGTCGGCCGGGACATCGCCGACGTGGTCAAGGCGCTGGAGCGGGTCGAGACGATGTTCGCCGGCATGAATTTCGGTCACCGCGAGACGTGAGCCGGGGGCCCTGGCCGCCAGGGGCGGGCGACGGGCGGGTGGCCGGGGCGTCAGGCCCCCGGCCACGCCGTCCCGGCGCGCCTCACTCGTGCTGGTCGAGGCGGTGCAGGCGCTTGCGGACCTGCTCGGCGATGCCGATGGCGTCCAGGCCGAGCCCGGCGAGCAGGGCATCGCGCTTGCCGTGCTGGAGGAACTGGTCCGGCACGCCCAGCCGCAGCAGCGGGGTGCCGACCTCCTCGTCGGCCAGCACCTCGGCCACGGCGGCGCCGAACCCGCCGGCCAGCACGTTGTCCTCGACCGTCACCACCAGCCGGTGCGAGCCGGCCACCGAGGCCAGCCGCGGGTCGAGCGGCTTGACCCAGCGCGGGTCGACCAGGGTGACGCTGATGCCCTCCTGCCTGAGCAGTCGGGCCGCCTCCTCGCTGGCCCCGTGCAGGCTGCCGAGCCCCAGCAGCAGCACGTCCGAGCCGCGCGAGCGCATCTCCCAGTTGCCGATCTTGAGCTTGCGCAGCG
>WNGR01003805.1_pt1 | contig 16419 bp, 25 predicted proteins | sample 5407581 | NCBI WGS metagenome assembly WNGR01 (sample SAMN13153383, study PRJNA577476) | soil metagenome | isolation source: 80 cm soil or saprolite under Garry oak tree replicate 2 | place: USA:California | collected 2016-06-15 | reverse complement strand
CGCCCCCCCTTCGGAGTGCTGCCGCCTGCGGCGGCGGGCGGTGCGCGCCTGCGGCGCTGTGGTCGCGCCTGCGGCGCTCTTGGTGGTTGTCTGCCCAGCTCAGAGGCTACGTGTTTACGTGTTAGCGTGTTTACGTTTTAATGCTAAGATGTTTCAGCGTGTTAGCGCTATTATATATTACTATGTTACTGTTTCCATGTAAATACCTCACGGCCACTGTCCCGAGCCTGAAAACGCACTCTGAATGCGCGGATGAATGGCGGCGAGTTTCCCTGGAACTGTGCCTGGAATTGTGCCGGGAATTGTGCCGGGAATTACTCGCGGTGCTTTGTTCTCCCTGCCGGTCCATGCCGGTCGCTGATCCGGCTGTTACCGGCTGACCATGCTGGTAACGGCCGTATCCGGGACATAACCGGGTGTTACGGACTGACCCGGGTGGTCCCGTGCGGAAAACTGTCGTTTCTGCTGGTGACACTGGTGACAGTGGGTATCGCCGCAGGTCAGGGCATGTTTTCTGCTGGTGACAGGCGCTGGTGACAGCTGGTGACAGCTGGTGACAGCCGGGGCCAGGGCAGGCCTGCCGGTCGGCAGGCCGTGACGGGCGGTAGACGGGGCGTGAGCGGGTGTGTCCGGGCTCGGGCAGGCAGACTCGCTCCTGCCTAGTGCCAGGCCAGGAGCCCGGTGCCAGGGGCTCGGGCAGGGGCGCGGCGCGAGGGGTTTTTGCGGGCTCGGCCGCGCCTACCCCCGGCGGGACGTGTCGGCCAGGTAATTCACGGCGGCCTGAGCAGCGGCCAGGTACGCCGCCGATGGCCGCTTATCGGCCTCCTGACCCGGCCGGTAGGTGGCCCAGATGGCGTCCCGCAGCCGCTTCGGCAGGGAAAACCAGTGTCCCCGGCAGGCGAACATCCGCGGCGGCACCGCTCTCTGGCAGCCCGGCGCGTGGCAGGTATGCGCGGTCATGGCCGGACGGCCTGGCTGCGATCGGCGCTGGCCAGTGCCAGGCGCAGGACCGTGGCCGTGTCTGCGGTCAGGGCAGAGTCGGCCCGGACGGCGCCCAGGGCCGCCCTCGCGGCCTGCGTGGCCGCTGCGCTGGTCCAGCCGAGCCCGGTTAGGCCTGAGGCCACGTCGGCCACCAGGGCCGCATCGGCGGGCACCTGACGATCGGCCGGGTACGGGCCGGTAGCTACCTTGCGCGCAGGGATCATGCGGGCGAGGGCCTGGCGCCGTCCCAGCAGGTACGCCCCCCCGGCTATCGCGGCCGTCGCGGTAACCGGGGGGGCGTACCTGACGGTCTCGGCCATGGCAACGGCCAGGACCACGGCCCACAAGATGAGCGCGAATCGCAGGCCCGGAGAGCGCTTGCCGGACCGGCGCCTAGGCACGAGGGCATCCGTCGTTGTGCGAATAGGCTAGGAGGCTGCCGCACTCGGAGCACGGCCGGGCCTCAGGCTCGGCTGAGCGTGCCCGCTCGGCCAGCACCCCGGCAGCCAGCCCGGCAGCGTAGGCCGTTGCCTCCAGCTCGTAAACCGCGCCGCAGTTACCGCAGGCCAGCAACGCCGCGTAGCTGTCGTTTCCCTCCGGGGCGTGGTGGACCGTGGCCGTCCGCTGGCCGCAGTCCGGGCAGGTCAGGGGGCCGATACTGGCGGGCACTCCGGGCAGGCCCGGCAGGTCCGGCGCTACCCGGGGGGTCATGGCCGGGCCTCCGGCTCGGGACGGTCGAACATCAGGCCGCAGCCCGCGCAGGCCACCTGCCCGGAGTGACGGGGGCCGCCCAGGAAGAGCTCAAACTCCCGGCCACCGCACTCGGGGCAGGTCAGGGACTCGGGCTTAGGGGCAGGGGGCAGGGCTGGCCGCCACTGGTGCAGCGGTTGAATGCCGTCATCCGGGCCGGTCATGACCGGCCGTCCGCCCGGCCGTGGCGCTGATTGATCAGCGCGAAGTAGGCGGGGGTGCCGAATGCCGGGCACCGGCAGGGGGCGCACTGGCAGAGCGCACAGTGGACCTTGGAGGCGTCTAGCTCCCCGGCCGCGTAGGCGCCGAAGTCGTCAGACCAGACGGCACCGAGCTGGTCAAGAATCGCCCGGGGATTGTTCACTGTGCGGCCTCCATCAGCTGGCCGCCGACCATGTAGCCGACGTAGACCAGTGACTGGCGGTCGCGGTCGATCTTGTGCACGTCCCAGAGGGCCTGCTTCGTGCCTGCGGCGAGGGTCCTGGTGCCCAGCTCGGGCACGCTGGCCGCGTGGACTGTCTGGCCGTCCCAGTCGCGGGCCCGGTAAGTGATGCGATCGGTCATGGTGACCACCTCCGCAACCATCATAAGCCCAGCTCAGAGAATACATCAACACGTAAACACGTATTCACGTGTCCATGTGCCGGTCAGTGCTTGCGGGCCGCCCAGGTAGTCCGGGCCCCGCGGACCATGCGGACCCGCAGCCGCTCATCGTCCAGGCAGATCGCCGCCGCGGCCCGCAGCAGGGCGGTTACCGGAACCGCGCCCAGGTCGGGCCGCTCGCGGCGCAGCGACCGGCTCAGATCCTCCAGCGCGTCCAGCTGCTCATAGGTCGTGGAATGGCTCATCCGGGCCGGATAGTCCGGGGCAGCCTTAGTCTCGGCAGGCATGGCTTTGCGGGCCTTGCGGGCCGGGCTCCGGGCAGGCTCAGCCGCGGCGGCTGGCGCTGCGGGCTCGGGCCCGGCCTCACCGGCCAGGCGGGTCATCTGGGCCATCTGATCGATGGCGGATGCGCGGCGGACCTTCGCCGCGGTGCTGTCAGGCATCGCTTGCCCCCTTCGTGGGTTGCGTCAGATCAAGAATCTCGGCCAGCAGGTCCAGGCCGAAACGGGCCAGCAGGCCGGTTACCTGCTGGCCGTATGCACGCTGGACCGAGACGGCCAGCGGCAGCTCAGTGGCGGCAACCGGGACTCCCCAGCTGCCGAGCGCGGACCGGGCGCCCTCGCGCTCGGGCAGGCCCGTGCGGACCATGGTCAGCACCGCCAGCGCGGGCGTGGCAGCCTCGCGGGCCTGCTTGTAGGTGGCGCTCACCCTGTCGAGCGCCGCCAGCTCAGGGGGCACGGGAATGACCAGGACATCTGATGCGGCGATCGCCGCGGCGGCGATCCTGACCGCTCCGGGCCCTGGCGGGGGCGCATCGATCACGACGCATCCGGCGCCGCGGCCCGCGGCTGCTGCCCGCCGTGCAAGGTCATCGGCCGGCATGGGGGTGACCGTGCACCGCAGGGGCTGCCCGGACTCGGCGGCGAGCCGGGACCAGCGGTAGGCCGAGCCCATCGGGTCAGCGTCGATCAGGACCGTCTGCGTGCCGAGTGCGGCCGACTCGGCCAGCGCGACCGCCGTGGTCGTCTTGCCGACGCCGCCCTTAAGCGTCAGTGCGCAGATCACAAGTGCCATGCTCAGAGCATACGTGAACACGTAAAGATGTGTCTACGCCAAGACGCTATGGCGTAGACACATCTTTACTCGGGCCATGCGGTCCGGGCGTTACCCGAAGATCCGGCCCAGATGCTGGCGGACGGTCGGGAACATGTCGGGCATCAGCTGATCAGCTTCCGCCAGGCTTGCCCACCTCACTTCGGCCAAATCCTCGGGATCGCCTACGCGCGCGTCCGTGCCATCGGCGCTGGCCTGGAGGTAGATCATCACGCGGCCGGTTTTCGGGTGAATCCGGCGCCCGATGACATGATCAACGGTTACGGTCAGGCCCGTTTCCTCGGGTACCCGGCGCGTGACCGCTGCGGCCGGGCTTTCATCCGGGCGGATTTCCGTGGCCGGGAAGGTCCATGGCGGGATGCGGTCGTTGCGGCGCTCGATAAGGATGCCGAGATCTGACGTGATGATGGCCGCGGCGACAGCCGCGGGCTCGGGCTCGGTACCTGGATCGGTCACGGGATTCTCCTTACTGCGTCCGGCTGTGACGAGTTGCGCAGCCCGGCTCCGGGACATGCCCAGGAGCTGGGCCAGCTGGGTGATCGATAGCGTGTTTGCATCGAGCAGGCGTGCGGCGAGGTAGGCCCGGAAGTCAGCTGTCTCGCTCTCTAGCTGCTTGGCGAGGTCGCCCAGGGCGCTGGCATCGCGGAACGCCTGCTCGGCATCAGGTGATGCCTGGATTGCAGCAACCGCTCGGGCAAATGCTGCCTGGATGCCGCGCATCTCTCCTGTCGCGGTTGTGCCCTTCAGGTAGCCACGCATGCACAACAGTGTAGATGATCTGTACGCTAGGGGCTATGGACACACTGACAGGGCCTATGTACAGTTGAGTAGCGCGCCCTGTTGTTGGGACTGTCGGATGGAGAAACACGATGCAAAGCACAGATGCGACAGCAGGGGTCGTCGCAGCCCCCAGGCCGGAGCGGGCGGCCCGGCTCGCCGCCGTGGCGTTCGCGGTCGTGCTGCTGGCCGTCGAGGCGGTCATCGTGGCCGAGAGCTGGCGCGGCCTGACTGGCTTCGCGCATCTGATCGGCATCCGCGGGCCCGCGGCCTGGGGCGTGCCGGTCACCCTTGACGGGGTATCGCTCATCGCCGCCCTGGTGGCCCTGCGGGCCGAGCTGGCCGGGGAAGCGTCCGGCATATACCGCGTGACGCTGTTCGGGTTCACCGCGGCGTCGGCCGCAGCCAACTACTGGCACGGCAAGCAGGCCGGGGGGACCGAGGCCGCGCTGTACCTGGGCGGCATGAGCCTGGCCGTCGCCTGGGTATTCGCCCTGGTGCTGCGCCAGATCCGGCATGAGGACCGGCGCCGCGCAGGCCGCGTGACCGGACGCCTGCCCCGCTTCTCTGCTGCCCACTGGGGCCGCTATCCCGGCCTGACGTGGCGGGCCTGGTCCCTGGCCGTGCGAGACGGCCACGGCACCGCCCGGGCCGCCCTGGACGCCGCCATGACCGGGTCAGCCGAGCCCGAGCTGCTGCCCGAGATTCCGTCCAACGGCGTGCTCGCGGCGATGCCGAAAGCACAGGCGATCCGCATTGCGCTGGCTCACAACGACGATGGGGTGCTCGCCGCCCAGGCGTGGCTGGCCGAGCGCGGGATCGACGCGGACCGGGCGTACATGCATGACGTGAAACGCGGCTACCGCGGCAAGGGCCGCCGACACAAGCCCGAGCCCCCGGCACGCAGGATCGGAGCCGCCTAGAGACATAAGCGCCCTGGCGGCGGGCCCTAATCCGCTGCCAGGGCTTATCAGCTCAGCCCCTCGTGAAAGGAAGTCCAGCTGATGACTGCCAAACTTACCGTCCTGCCCGGCCGCGGGAACACCGCGCCGGGCGGCCCCCCGGCCCTGCGCCCGCACGCCAGCCTGGACCTGGACCAGGCCGAGCTGTTCCTGCTCAGCCTGGACACCGAGATGACCGGCGCCGACCTGCCCCGCGCCGCCTACCTGCTCGGTCTCGCCGAAGCGCACCTGGCGAACCTGGTCGATCTGGCCCGCGCTCGCACGGCGGGGGTGAGCTGACATGTGCTGCACCGAGGACCACAAGGGGGCTGCGGCCACGACGGCGGGAGCTGCCGGGGCGTTCGCGTCAGGAGCGTTCGGCGGCCTCATGGCCCTGGTAGGCGCGGCGATCGTGCTGACCGTGGCCGTATGGTTCGTGAAGCTGATGCTGTCGTGGCTGCTGGCTGCGGCCGGGATCGCCGCTGCCGTGCGGGTGACGTGTGCCGTGCGGCGGTTCCTGCGGCGGCGCGGTCGCCGCGCGCTGGTCCCGGCGCCCCTCCCGGCAGCCGCGCCGCGCACGACGGTCACCGCCGTGCGCGTCCGGGCGGCCGTCCAGGCTGCGGACTCACGTGATGACGTGTCCGCGCTTTCACGTGTTCACGCTGCACCGCATGTCGTGACCAGCCGTACCGCTGACCGGGGGCGGTCGTGATGGCCGGGCGCGGGAACGTGCGGACGCACACCAGGCGCACCGCGACAGGCAGGACCACCACGGTTCGCCAGCACTCGCGGCGCACGAAAGGCCGCCGCGGCCTGGTGAGCCCGTCGCACGCATGGAAGCTGGCCCGCAGGGCGTGGGCGGCCGGGCGCAAGCGCAGGCGCCTGGCCGCGGCCGTGCTCGGCGGCCTGGCCGCAGCCGAGCTGAGCGCGTGGCTGACGCTGCGCGGCGTCGGCCTGGTGCTGGCGACCGCCGGAGTGCTGGCGGTCGGCGTGGCGATGCTGGCGGGCGCGGCGTCCGGATGGGACGGCGGGCCGTGACCCGGGGGCATGCGCCGGGCGCACGCCGGGCACCGGTCATGGTGCTGGTGCTGCGGTTTGCCGCTGGGCACCACATGGACGGGCGGCGCCGGTCCGATGCCACGTTCTGGTCTGACGGCCTGGCCGGTGAGCCGGGCTGGTGGGGTGCGGGCCGCGAGTCACGATGGGTGCTCCTGGCCGGGTGGAAGCGGGCCGCAGCGCGCCTGGCCGTGGTCGCGGTGGCGACCGGCCTGCTTCACCCGCCGTGGCGGCAGCCGACCGAGTGGGCGCTGGCGTTCACGCTCGGCCCGGCAGCCGGGCTCGCCATGTTCCGCGCCGTCCGGGCCGCGCGCACCATGCGGCACCGGCAGACGCTGGAGCGGCCCATGGCCGGGGCGCTCGCGCCGTTCCTGGGCGTGCCGCCGCGGGCGGTAGAGGCGGCGCTTGACGTGCGGCCGGGCTATGACGAGACGGCCGGGGGCGAGCATGTCGCCTCACTTGGCCTGCCCGCCCACTGGGCAGCAGCGCCTGACCAGCGGACCCGTGTTGAGCAGGTGATAGATGCCCGGCTCGGCATCGAGGTCAGGTACGCGTGGCGGACCGCGAGCTACCCGATGGTGCTCAACGTGACCAGGGCGCCGCAGCCGCCCGCCCTGGTGGCATTCGCGGACGTGCGCGAGCTGGCCGAGGCCTGCCCGGACGGGCGCGTGCTGCTGGGCATCGCCGCAGACGGCACAGTCCGCTACTGGGACACCTCCACCGAAGATCCGATGGTGGCCATCCACGGCGGCAGCCGCCGCGGCAAAACATCGCTGCTGCTGCTCATCGCCGCCCAGGAGCTGCGCAAGGGCGCCGAGCGGGTCACCGCGATAGACCCGAAACGGGTAAGCCTGGCACCGCTGGCCACATTCGGCCCGGCCGTAGAGCTGCACAACGACCCCCGCAACATTCCCGCAATGTGGCAGGGCATAGCGGGCTTCCGGAAGCTAGTCGAGGACCGCTATGACGCGCTCGCGGACGACCCGACGCTGGAGTTCTCCCGCGCGCTGCTGATCATTGACGAGATCAGCCAGTGCGCGGGCATGTGGGCCGCCCACTGGCGTCAGGTCAAGCCCCCTAACGCCCCGGCGCTCCCGCCCGTATGGGGCGACGTCGCCACGGTTGTCTGGATGGGAGCCCAGGCCCGATGCCACTGCATAGTGGCCGGGCAACGGCTGGACTACCAGATCCTGGGCGGCATGCTCGGCAGCTTCGGCGTCCGGATGCTCGCCGGGTACGCCCCGCAGGACTATGCCCGCCTGGTGGGACAGACGCCGTTCATGCGCTCGCAGAAACAGCGCGGCCGGTTCCTGCTGTACGCCGGGGGCGACCTGGAATGGGTGCAGCTGGCCTATGCCGACGCGGCCGGGCTGAGGGCGTGGGTACTGGAGGGCCGGGCCTGTGACCTGGCCGCGAGTACGGAACTTGCGACCGGCGACGTGGTCCGCGGCCTGGCCGCCGGAGCGGAGTACCTGGGCCTGTCCACCGACGCCTTCCGCAAGCGGCTGGAGCGGCAGGGCCGGGTGCCGGGCGAGTTCCGGATCGGGAACCAGCCAAGCTGGAAACCGGCCGATCTTGACCGCTGGGCGGGCACTCATGCCGCGATCACGCCATGAGGCGGGGACGCCGCGGCAGGCACGCCGCGCCGCTGGCCGCCGCTGACCGGCGGCTGCTGGCCGAGATGCTGGCCGACGCCACCGACCTGCGGTACATGGCCGTGGCCGGGCCCTGCGCGGCCTGCGAGCGGTCCGGGACGCTGTGCGGGCCGCACGCGGCCGAGGTGCGCCAGGTCGGGGCGTACCGCGAGCTGGCGGCCCGGCTGGGCGTGGACACTGGCTGAGCACGCACGGCCCGGCCGGGACCGGAGGGCAGGACCGGCCGGGCCGCGGGCGCTCAGCCCGGACCGAGCACAACGACAGGAGAGACCAGTGCCAGACGCCCTGAGCGGGCTTGACAGGCCCGCAGACGCCCAGGCGGGCGACCGGATCGAACACGCACTCATGCCCGGCTTCGTGATGACCGTGCAGGCCGTGGAGCCGTGCGAAACGAGCGGCGAGAGGTCGGCCCCGCACAATTCCTACAAGATCACGGATCCGGAAGGCAACGAGGACTGGGTGTGCGGATGGGACGTGCGGAAGGTCTGAGCGCTCATCGTCCCCGGCCGGGCAAGCCGCCAGGCCGGGGGCTACGGGCGCTCAGCCCGGACCGGGAGACAGGAGACGATCCGATGATCAGCGAACCAGCCATCACCATCCAGGGGAACCTGGCCGCCGATCCTGAGCTGCGCTACACGGCCTCGGGCGCGGCCTGCGCAAGCTTCACAGTGGCCGCCAACCCGCGGGTCCGCGACGCCGAAGGGAACTGGGGCGACGGCACGCCGGTATTCCTGCGCTGCACCGCGTGGCGGGAGCTGGCCGAGCACGTGGCCGCATCACTGCGCCGCGGCGACCCTGTGCTCGTGGTCGGCCGGTTCCGGCAGCGCGAGTACCAGACCGGCGCCGGGGAGAAGCGGCGCGCCGACGACATCCAGGCCGATACCGTGGCCGTGCCGCTCGATAAGCGGGACGTGCGGCTGATCAAGGTGACGCGCGAGGCCCCGGCTGCCGGGCCGCCCGCGGATGAGGTCACGACATGACCCGTCCGGGCTATTTCTGCGGCGGGACTGGCGTGGCAGGCGCGAACAGCCGTGCTGATGGTGCAGACTGTCATTCACGATGCTGAGCCAGGAAGGGGCAGCCGATATGGCGAACACGCCACAGCTGATGGTGCGGGCCGAGCCCGAGCTGGTTGCGGATGCCCGCGCGAAGTCCGGGCTGCCGCCGCATGCGGGCGTCTCTGAAGTCGTGCGTTACGCCCTGGCCGTGATGGCCGGGCGGCCTGATCCGGAGCGTGTCGCGGCGCCGCGTCGGGGCGGTCCGAAGCTGGCCCGCGAGGGGCAGCCCGCATGACAGACATCGTGATCCGCGGCCCGGTCACCCTGACCGGATGGGAGTGCTCGGTGCTGCGCAAATGGGGCAACGGGGACGCGGTGGCCTGGGCCGCGCGGGAGGCCATCCGCGCCGCGGCGGCCGAGCCGGTCCGGCGGGCCGTCGCGGCCTGGTCTGGCGATGCCCTGAGCCGCGCTCTGGAGCGCTGGGCCGCCAGCCTGGCCTATGTCCTGCATCAGTGCCCGGACGCGCCCCTGGCGGTCGCACGGCACCGCAGGCACCTGTTGCAGCCAGTGAGCGCAGCCCTGGCCCGCGAACGCGCTGCGGCTGCACCGGGAGCGCCCGTGATGATCGGTCCCTAGACACGAATCGGCGCCCCTGGTGCGAGACGGCTATCTCGCAGGGGGCGCCCAATCCGTCATCTTGGCTAGTAGGCCGGGACGTATCACTCAAGGAGCAATACGCTCGTGACGAGCATACATGAAAGTGCCGACCGGCAGGTCAGCGGTCACGCGTCCCGGCCCGGCCGGGATGAGCTGACCGCCGGGGCCGGGACGGCCGGGCACGGCAAGGCCAGGGCCGCAGCCAACGGCAGCCACGCCCCGGCCCCTGCCGCCGCGGGCACCATGCCGTCCCGGCTGGTCAATCTGGGCGGGCCGCCCGCGGCGTGGCCGTCTCCCGGCAAACCGGCCGCAGCCGCAGCCAGCCAGTGCGCCGCGACCGCCCGGTCAACCGGCCAGCAGTGCAAGCGGTCCGCCGAGCCCGGCCAGGACAAGTGCAGCGTCCACGACGGCTCGGCGCGGGCGGAGCGGGGAGACGACGGTCACCCGGTCGCCGGAAGCGGCCGGGCGTTCTGCTCCTACATCTGCGGAGACTGCGCCGAGTGCGACGCCTCCGGGCGGGACCGGGGCCTGTACCTGGATGGCGAGCTGGCCGGGCCGCTGCCCTACGTCCACGCCCGGCCGGTCTCGGGTTACGGCCGGTCCGCCGAGCAGGGCTACCTGCTGAGCGCCAGCGCCGGGCCGGGCGCCCGCCGGATCATGCTCGGCGCCAGGGAGATCGACACCGGGCAGTGGCAGCACAAGCTGCGGATGGCCTGGACCGCTGACCGCTACCTGCTGGAGGCCGCAGCCGGGGCGATCTACCGCATGGCCGCCCGGACGCCGGAAATCCCGGCCGCGCCCCGGCCTGGCGTGACCACCGCGACGGGGCTGCTGCCGGACGTGACGCCGGAGTGCCTGCCCGAGGTCGGCTACTGGGAACGCCCGGACGGCGTGAGCGAGGACCGCCAGCGGCAGGCCATGCGGACCATCGTCCGGATCGCGGCGGCCAGCCCGGATCTCGCGCTGCTGCTGGGCGCGTCGGCCGCGGGCCCCTATGCGAAGGCCCTGGGCCAGCGCTCGGCCTGGTGGCAGCCCTACGGCCCGTCCAGTACCGGCAAGACAACATCCCTGATCTGCGCCGCGGCGCTGTGGGGCAGCCCGGATGAGACAACCGGGCTGCTGATGTCGTGGGACAACACCCGAAAGGGCACCGGGCGGCACCTCGGGGATCTCGGGTTCCTTCCGGCGTTCCTTGACGAGTCGGGGATGGCCGAGTTCACGCAGGCCGAGTGGGCCAGGGCAATCCTCGGCGTGGGTGCCCGCAGGCTCCAGGCCCGGCTGTGGGGCAACGGGTCACAGGCAACCACGCCCTGGGCCGGGTACGCGTTCGCGTCCGGCAACGGCCGGATGAGCGAGGGCCTGGCGGTCGGCAAGTTCGCGGGCGTGGCCGCACGGATTGTCGAGCTGGACGGGCCGTTTACCCGCAGCGCGGCCGAGTCTGACCGGCTCAGGAGACTGGCGCCGCTCGGCTGCGGCTGGCTCGGCCCCCGGATCCTGCAGGCCGTCCCTGTGCCGCTGATGCGCGAGCGCCGGGACCAGGCGCTGGCCGTGCTCGGCGGCCCGCCGGGCGGCCCCGCCCGGTCGATCGCCGAGCACCTGGCGCTGGCGGCCGCGGGGGCCGCGGCGATCGATGCTGAGTTCGGCACGGGCGGGGCGCTGTGGCGGGCCGCCCTGAGTGCTGGCGAGGACTACCTGGCCAGTCATGCGAGCCAGCCGCCGGGCGATCCCGAGCTGTTCCTCGAGGAGCTGGCCAGCCTCATGGCCTCAAGGGCCGGGGCGTTCCCGCACCTGAGCCAGCTCGGCCAGCCCGGCCAGGACCGGGAGCTGCTGGGCATCCGGGATGACGGGCACGTCTACCTTTTCAAGGCCGGGTTCCGGGAGCTGGCCACCCTGTCGGGCGTGGATTCTGATGTTGCCCTGTCGGGCCTTCATCAGGCCGGGCACCTGATCGTCAGTCAGTCCCGCCGCGATGACGGCGGCTGGACCATGCAGGCGCCCCGCGCGTCCGGCACCAGGGCCAGGTGCTACCAGATCCGGCTGGCCGCGCTTGACGGCGGCGACGACCCGGACCGGGCCGTGCCGGGCACGCCGCAGCCGGGGCCGCCGCAGGCCGGTCAAGGCCAGCTGGCGCCCTGGGTCACACCGGGCCAGCGAGCCTGCCCGGTTCATCAGGCACGCCGCGGCTACCACCGCGGCTGCCCCGACTGCCGGGCACTCAGCACCGAAACCGGGCCGCCAGCCGCGGCCGGGCCCGGCAACGGCATCCGTGCGGCTGCACCGGGCGATCAGGCCCGCCGGGAGGCGTTCACCGCCGCGGCCACGGCCCGCCACCGTGACTGCAAGCACGCGGCCTGGGGCCAGGACCAGCAGGAGGCCCTGACCGCCCGGCTGGAGCTGCTGGACGATCCGGCCATCGGCGACGATCCGGAGCGGCTGCGGCTGCTGGAGGTGCTGGAGGGCAGCCACGGCAAGTCCGGCCCGTTCGCCCCGGCCCGGCCGACGACCGGCAAGGGCGGCAAGCGCTACCCGAAATATCCGTACTGGCAGCCGCCACTGCCCCTTGACGTGATCGATACCGCCTGGGTCAGCGACTGCCCGCTGTTCGAGCGCGACTACGACGGGCCCGTGATCGTGCTTGACCGCAACACCGCCTACCCCTCCGCCACCGCGTCAGTCGAGATACCGCTCGGCCAGCTGGAGCACACCGGGCCGCTGGACCTGGGCCTGCCCGGCCCGGTCCGGCCCGGCTACTACCTGATCGATGTCTACCCCTGGACCGAGGCCGGGCTGCCGTCGCCGCTCGGCAGCGCCAGGCCCGGCACGCAGCAGTGGGTACCGGCGCCGACCGCGGCCCTGCTGGCCGACCTGGCACGGCAGGGCCGCTGGCCCGGCGCCGCGGCAGCCGACTCGTGGACCGGCGAGCCGGTGCGGCCGGACTCCTGGGCTCACCTGCTGGCTGAACTGCGCCGGTACGCCATGGAGGCCCACGGCCGGGACTCGGGCGCCTATGACGCCGTGAAGGTCGCCGCCGGTCAGGCCCGCGGCCTGATGAAAGGCCGCCTGACCGGCGGCCCGCTGGAGCCCCGGCAGTGGGAGTGCAAGGCCCGGCGTCCGGATATCCCGCAGCACATCGAGGCGCAGAACACAGCCACGATGTGGCGGGCCGCGGACAAGTGCCTGCAAGTCACGGGGCCTGAGCTGGGGCCCGTGGCGATCGGCGGCATAGACACGCTGATCATCCCGGCCGAGGCCCGGGAAGCGGTGACCGGCGGGAGCAAGCCAGCGATCGTGATCGATGAGACCGGGCTGGCGCTGGGCTCATTCAAGGTGAAGGGCAGGCTGTGATGGCCCGCAGGCGCACAACCGGCGACGGGGAGCCCTACAGCGCCGCCGATGAGGCTGAGCTGGAGGCGTGGCTGGACCGGGCCTTCGCGGACGATGAGCCGTTCGCGGGCCTGACCGACCTGGGCTCGGCGGGAGTCGACGTGACCGCGGTCATCGAGTGGGCCGGGACGACCGACGCCACGCGCAGGCTCGGGCCGGAGGGAATGCGCCGCACGCACCTGGACGGCCTGGACCTGACCGGTGTCAGGGCTGCCGTCGATCGGGCCAGGGCCGCCGGACGGGCTGAGTACGGCCGGTCCTATGACGCGAGAGGCTGGCACGCGCAGCTGGCGCAGCTGACCGGCACGGCCCGCGGCCGGGCAGCCGCCGATGCGGCCGGGCTGAGCCCGTCGCGGACAACGTTCCTGCGGTGGCTGGGCGGCACTCAGGCGCCGAACCGCCGTAACCGCGAGGCGATCGAGCGGGCCTACGGAGACGTTCGCAGCCAGGCCGCCGAAAGCCAGCGGGCCCGCGCGGTCCGCGGCAGCCGTCACGAGGTGGCGGACGCGCTTACCGATGCGATGCGGCAGCGCTACGGCGTGAACGTCCGGTTCCGCGATATCCGCAGCATGCGAATCGAGTAAAGAGAAGAGTCACAGTGCAAGCTAGTCAGTCATCCGCGCCCGCATCACCCACTAGGGAAATAGACCGCTTGGGACGATAGTCCCAGGTCATAGCGAAAGGAAAGAATGCGATGCCCAGAGGGCCAGCATGGTACGTGATCACCACGGCGCCAGGAGCACATGGCGTCCCCGGGCACGTCACGGTATCACAGAAACCATTTCCGATCGGAGCGAAAGAAATACAGGGACCATTCGCAACGAAAGCCGAAGCGCTTAAGGCCGCCAATGCGATATTTCCCGGGGGAACTACTGGTTCGGGAGTCGCCCATCAGGCCGGGGACGACCTAGCCGGCATCGCTGCCATCGGCCATTTCTTCGCCAACCTGACCGACCGTCAGACGGTAGTCAGGATCGCCGAAGTTACTCTCGGCATGGCGCTCATCGTGGTTGGCCTGGCCAAGCTTATGGAGAATACCGAAGCTGGCAAGGCCCTCAGGAGTGCCATTCCGGCAGTCGCCAAGATAGTCCCGAAATGACGGGGCGCTAGATCGGAGGTTGCAAATGAACGATCCTGCGCCTGCCGCGATAAAACTCGGGGCACGCGCGGTTAAGGCCGCGCGAATCAAGCCCCATGGGACGGTCACCCGCCAGGAAATGGAACGGGCGGTAGCCGGGGCCGTGGTAGTCACGCACCCCCGCACGCCGCACGGGCAGGCGCTGATGCGGGCACTGTCGGGCCCGCTGTCATACGCGGAAGGGCGGCCGGGCCCGGAGCTGGGCGCCATCCGCTGGCTGACAGCCCGCGGCCAGGCCCCCACCGAAGCGGCCACGGCCGCCCGCGTGGCGGCCGTGGAGGCCCGCAGGACCGCCGGGGCGGCCCGCGGGCAGGCAGTGCGGTCCGCGGTCGCTGCGGACGGGCCCGGAGCCGCCGGGACGGTAGCCGAGGTCGTCGCCCGGACCGGGACCGGGCCGACGTGGCGGGAGCTGGCCGCCGCGATGGGCTGGCCCCCGCACTGCGGGACGCGCAGCGCGATCGTGCGCAGCCTGGCACGGACGGGCTGGCTGGCGTTCACCAGGGATGAGCGGTCGCTCCGGCCGGGCCCGCAGGCGACCGCAGCCACGGCAGCCTGACGCTGACTTCCGTGAACGCCACCCTGTGCGCCGACTGCCGGAAGCCGCTGCCCGAGCCCGTGACGGCCGGGCAGCGGTTCTGTTCTGGTGCCTGCAAGCAGCGTGCCTACCGGCAGCGCAAGGCGGGCAAGGCGGGAAACGCCACGTCGGCGGCACCGCGCGCCGTAACGGCCGTGCCGGGCCCCGTTACGGCCGAGAGCAGCCGGGAGGCCGGGGCGGTCGCCGCCGATGCGGCCGGGCCCGAGCGGGCAGAGCCCTATATATCCGCGCTCGCACGCGGCCTGGGCGCAAGCGGGCTGCTTCCGGTTCCCGGCCGCGCCGGGCACCAGGTGACCGCCGGGCATGCCATTGCCCTGCCCGCGGGGCCCGCGCCGTCCGCGGCGATCGGCAACGGGGGGCGGTCCCAGTCCCAGGTCATCCTGGACTGCGTGCAGGGCAACCATCCGTGGATGCCGCCCAGCGCGGACGGGATCTCGGCGTGCGTGCGGGCGCCCGACTGCGGGGCCGTCCGGATCGACCTGTACATGCGGACCGCTGACGGCAGCAGGAACGGGCCTCGGTACGCCTATGAGGGCACGGCAGCCCGCGATAACCCGGCAGTGCGGCAGGCGCCCCGGCTTCCGCGGGAGCGGGCAACCTACCTGATCTCATCCACGACGGGACGCCGGAAACATTGCCCGCGGAATGTGTGTAATGACACGTTGGGCCAGAAATGCCCGCATCAGTAAAGGAGCGTAGTTGAAATGCCGTCAGATGTGACTAACGAGGATGCGCTGAAAAGCCTTATACGGGAAGCGCACGAATGTATCAAAGACTTGCGGAAGGTTATCAAGGAGGCCAGGCAATTGCATGAGGCCGACCGTGAGGATCTTATCAGATGCGGAGTAGAAGCCGTCAATGCGAATATTAAGAGAGTAGGCGAGCTGGTTGACGAATCTTTTGCTGATATTCAGAAAGATTATAAAGCCTGGTTTGACGACCTGGCCAGGGATATAAAGACAGATAGAATGCGGGTTACGCATATTGCGCTGGTAAGGTCTAACCCTGATGACGAATCCGCTATTGACAACATCGGGAGCCCGGACAGAATAGCGCCACTGGAAACCGGGAGCTGACTCCCGCTGCGGCGCCTGCATGTCCGATCTTGAGCTGGCCGACGCCTATGAGGCCCTGGCGGCCCCGGCTCCAGGCTGCCGCTCCCGCCTGAATCCCTCACGTGCCGCCACCGCGCCGTCACGATCCGCTGACCGGCGGCCGGTCGCTGTCACCAGCTGTCACCAGCTGTCACCAGCGCCTGTCACCAGCAGAAAACATGCCCTGACCTGCGGTTTTACCTGCTGTCACCAGTGTCACCAGCAGAAACGACAGATTCCCGCACGGGACACCCTGGGTCAGGCCGCAATGCCCGGTTTTAGCCCGGATATGGCTGTTATCAGCATGATCAAGCGGTAACAACCGGATCAGCGACCGGCGCGGCCCGGCCGGAGAATAAGGCACCGCAGCGTAATTTGCGGCACAATTCCCGGCACAATTCCAGGGAAATTCATGGCCATTCATCCGTGCATTAAGAATGTGCTTTAAGGCTCGGGGGCAAGGCCAGAGGGTATTTACACGAAAAACAGGAACATGGTAATATGTAATAGCGCTAACACGCTAAAATATGAATACATGAAAACGCAAACACGCTAACACGTAAACACGTAGCCTCTGAGCTGGGCAGACAACCACCAAGAGCGCCGCAGGCGCGACCACAGCGCCGCAGGCGCGCACCGCCCGCCGCCGCAGGCGGCAGCACTCCGAAGGGGGGGCG
>WNGR01010000.1_pt1 | contig 16429 bp, 7 predicted proteins | sample 5407581 | NCBI WGS metagenome assembly WNGR01 (sample SAMN13153383, study PRJNA577476) | soil metagenome | isolation source: 80 cm soil or saprolite under Garry oak tree replicate 2 | place: USA:California | collected 2016-06-15 | reverse complement strand
ATCCCGCAGAAGCAGCCAGTGCCGAGAACGCCAGCAGCTCAAGCAAAAAGACTGCGCTGGCGCGGTTTTGCCTCGAGCAAAGGCCAGTGACGACGCCAATTCCAGCCAGTGTCCATAGCGGCCACCCAACTCCCATGACTGGTGTGATGGTCGTACTGAAAAACAGCGGAACCTCCGTGAGGGGTAGAAGGCCGGCATATTGGCGCGCGTAGTCGATCGTCCAAAACCAGAATTTGCCGAACACACCCGCGTACCAGAGGAGAAGACAAGTGAACGCGAACGGAAAAATTGCACCAGCCCCGAAGGTCAAGCCGCGAAGCAGAATCCTTCGCACATCAAGTCGGCGCTGAACATCCTTCGAGACGAGATAGGTTGCTCCGAACAGAACAAACGAAATCGCAGGCTGCTTCATCAGCAGTCCAATGCCAAAGAGAAAGCCGCTTGCGAAAAGTGTTCGACGTGATCGTCGATCTCCCTCCTTGAGTAAAAGCAACGCTCCGCCGAGAACTGGCAACACTACAAAGTGCGTCGCGTGCCCGGCAAGACCCAGCACGAATGGGCTGACCGAAAGAACTGCGTAGCTGGCGGCAGCAGCAATTCCTGCCGTCGAGTTTATCAGCCGTCGGCCTAGGAAAAAGATCAGGACGATTGTAGCCGCGTTGATTAAAAGGAGACCCAAATGAATCCCGCTGATTGTCTGTCCGAAGATCGCCATGATTCCTGCATAAGCGGCGTAGGTTCCGGGGAACTTCATGTTGTACGCTAGCTTGTAAGGCGGGACGCCTTGCAACATCAGCTGCCCGGCGTAAGCGTACTCGCCTTCGTCGCGCTCCAGCGGCATTCCCATAAGTCGAACCCGAATTGCAATGACGAGGCTAAAAACGACGACGGCTAGTCCCCACCATGCAAAACGCAGGAGTTTGCTGTTTATGCCCATCTTATTCGTCACGGAAGCTGCTAATTCCGCTCAGAAGCGGTGAATTGCAACCGAGCGAGAATTCCGCCGATTTTGGCTATCACTTCTGCGTTACCTGTTGGCAAGGTCAACCTTCTACTCGCTTGAATCGCGCAACGGAAGATTCCTTCGGTAACGATTAATGTTCGATTCGAGTGTGCGCGCCAACGCGTAGTTTCCCTGGTTGATTGCCAACTGCGAGCCGCGTTGCGCTGTTTCAGTTGCCTTGTCAAACTGACCATCTTCCGCATAACCCGCAGCCAACAGTTGATAGATTCGGGGATCTTTCTCGCCGGAGAGTTGCAGGGCACGCTCGCCGAACGCAACTGCTTTTGCTCCGCTGCGAATCGCGTCGTCGGGAAATGTGGCGAATACCCATACGAGATTGCAATAGGCTTTTAGATTGTCCGGCTGTAGCTCCAGCGCCTTTTGCCACTCGTTGATTGCGCGATCGATTCGGCCTTGTTGCGACCACGCAATACCGAGGTCGTTGTGTGCCTCCACATTCGCGGGATTTACTTCCAATTCTTTTTGTAAATGAGCAACTGCCTCATCGACCTGGCCTTGCTGCAACAGGATCATAGCGATGTTGTGATGAACCTTGGCTAGATGCGGTTCCAGCTCCATGGCTTTCTCGAAATGGACCAGGGCAGCGTTGAGATCTCCCTTCTGCTCGAGTGCAGTGCCAAGGTTGTTGTGCGCTTCAACGAAATTTGGCTGGATTGTTAATTCCTTCTGGAACTCAGCAATCGCCTCGTCCAAGTGCGCATTGTTCAAAAGTAATGTGCCGAGATTGTAATGTAATCGCGGGCGAACCTGATGCGTCTCGAGGATTTTCCGAAAGTGCACCATCGCCTCCTCATTCCGTCCACTTGCTGAAAGTGCTACGGCCAGACGGCTGTGTGCGTCGGCGCTATCAGGTCGAATCTCCAGCGCCTTGCGTGCGTGAAAAATTGCGTCGTCCAAGCGATTTTCGCGGAGTTCGAGATCGCAAAGACTGATGTGGGCTGTGTCGTTCTGTGGATTCACCGCGAGCGCGTGGGTCCAAAGAGTGCGGCCATCGTGCCAGTACTTGGTTTGTTTCCAAGCGGAGCACATCAAAATCACGACCGCGGAAGCCATTGCTGCGCTGAGAATAATGCGTCGATGGCGCCACGAACATAATGTATCGGCCAGGAACCAGGTCCCGAGAATATACAGACCAATCTGCGGCAGGTACGTGTAACGATCCGCGTGAGACTGCTCGCCGACCTGAATGATCCCGCTCACCGGCACCAGCATCCCCAAAAACCAAAACCAGCCTGTGAAAAAAAAGGGATACTTGCGTCTATACATACCAGCGGCTGCGCTGATGACGGCGAGGAATAGCGCCGCCATTGACACTTGTACTATAGAAAGGGTGTGCCTTGGGTGCGGGTAAAACACGGACAATCCAGATGGCCATACGAGTTGTCGCAGATAGACGATTGTCGCGAGTAAGGCATTACCGACTCTCTCCATTAGCGACAAATGGCCGATTGGGTCGATAAAGTGGCGTTGAGCGAGAACAGTCGCCGCACAACAAGCAAAAGAAAGAAGTAGTAGGGGAATTTTTTCCAACAAGATTGTTCGAATACTTGCGCGGGCTTGGGTTGTCCGCTGGTGCCGAAACTTGTTTGGAGCCGCCGGGGCGAATCGCTTTAGAGGCCAATAATCCAACAGTAAAAAAAGGAATGGCACGGTCACCAACATCGGCTTCGACATTAGGCCGAGCGCGAAAACCAGAAGCACAAGGAGGTACCGTCCGAGGGAGAGCGTGTGGACGTATCGAACGTAAGCAGCCAGCGTGAGCATGAAAAAGACGGCGCTCAACACGTCCTTTCTCTCTGAGATCCATGCCACCGACTCCACATGCAACGGATGAATCGCGAAAAGCGTGGCGACAAAAGCGCTTCGCCACAACCTGCCCGTCATGCTGTGCAGCACGAGAAACAGGAGGATGACAGCAATCGTGTGCAAAAGAACGTTGGTAAAATGGTGCGCGCCTGCCTTTAGACCGTGCAGTTGGCAATCCAATATGTGCGAAATGGTCGTGAGCGGATGCCAGTTCCCACCTACGGTGTGGGTAAAGGCCCAAGACACGCTCTTTGACGAAAGGCCCGCAGCGACACTTGCGTTATCGTAAACGTAATTCGGATCATCGTACGTAACGAACTGGTACGCCGTGGTCTGGCCGAAAACTAACCACGTGATCACCGCTAGAACGGCGCATATTCCGAAAATCCCCCTCCAGTTGGGAGTCGCTGCGCCCACAGAAATTTGTTTTGCCATTCCTAGACTAACTGGACCATTTGTAGCCTACAGCGTTATCTCTATCAAATCGCTTGCAGGTGTTTGCCTCCGGTGCATTAGCAAGAAATCACTTTCGTGTATGTTCGCTTTTACTAATGATCGCAGGATTGATTTTCGACGCAGTTTGAGGAAAACTTGGTTAACTTGGTTCCGCTAAAGGCATGCAGCACGTTTCTGCATTCTCAACTCCACAAACCGTTCCGGCCGCGCCTGCTGCGGCAGCCGGGCGCAAAGCTACCTTGTGGATTCTTGACAGCTGGCGCGATTTAATTCTCTACGTTTGTACGCCACTCTTGCTGGTGCCGGTCTTTATCGCAGCACAGGGAATTTGGGCTGCCGAAGACATTTACCTTTTCGTCGCTGCGTTCGGCGCAATGGGACATCACTTGCCAGGTATGATTCGCGCCTATGGCGATCGCGCCTTGTTTCAGCGTTTCCGATGGCGATTTATTTGCGCACCGATTTTCCTCGTGGTGGTTTGCGCAGCTTTTTCTCTGTGGGACTTGAAAGGCATCGTGCTGGTCGCGTTTGTCTGGGGCGTCTGGCATGGAATGATGCAAACGTATGGTTTCTGCCGCATCTACGACGCAAAGGTCGGCTCCTTTGCTGAGTTAACGCGTCGCCTCGATTTCGCTGTGTGCGGGATCTGGTTTGCAACCGCTGTCCTTCTCTCGCCTCAGCGGATGACCGATACCCTGGAAAGTTATTATGCGGCGGGAGGACCTTTCATTCCGCCAGCTCTGCTTCGGGCAGGGCAGCAGGGATTACTGGCGCTGGCAATTGCCATTGCAGGCGTATTTCTGGTGAATTTTGTCTGGATGTGGCTACAAGGGAGGCGACCAAGCCCAGTAAAGCTGGTGCTTCTTGTGACGAGCATTTCCTTCTGGTGGTACTGCAACAACATCGTCGCCAGCGTTCTCGTCGGCATCGCGTTATTCGAAGTATTCCACGATGTGCAGTACCTCTCGCTCGTCTGGATTTATAATCGCAAACGGGTCGAGAGCGATAACTCGATCGGCGGATTCATGCGGTTTGTGTTCCGGCGCAGCGGCGCCTTGGTAGGCGTTTATGTCGGCTTGGTGCTTGCCTATGGTGGGCTGAGTTTGTCCAAGTCGTATGTCGGCATCGAAGCGGTGAAGCGAATTCTCACTGGAGTGGTGACCGCCTCGGCACTGCTTCACTTTTATTATGACGGCTTCATCTGGAAAGTCCGCGAGAAATCCACGCGGCAATCTCTTGGCATCAGCGGAGGAACTGCTGATGCTTCAACCAACGGTTTTCTGCCGAGTTGGGCGTTGCACGCCGCGAAGTGGGTAGGGGTTTTTATCATACCGCTTACGGCCCTTTGGTTCACCGAGGTGCATTCAGCGCAAGGTAAGCTTCAACGCCTCGGGGCAATTGTTGCTGATCTGCCGTCCAGTGTGCGGGCGCACGTAAATTACGCGACTGCTTTGCAGGAGGCTGGACGACCCGATGAAGCGGTCAGCCACTTTACCGCAGCGCTACATTTGAATCCCGGCTCGTCAAAAGCCCATGTCAATCTGGCTTCAATATTGATTGAGCAAGGAAAACTGAACGAGGCGCAGACCCATTTTGAACAAGCGCTGCGAATTGAGCCTAACAATGCTGAGTACCACTCGGGCTTTGCTTATCTTCTGGAGAAACTCGGCCAAGACGAGCGCGCGGCGGCGGAATGTGAAGCCTCCATTCGGCTAGCGCCCAGATCTGCGCAAGCGCATTACAGCTATGGCGCATTCTTGGAAAAACACGGCAAAGTCGACGAAGCAATTGCGCACTACCGAGAGTCTCTGCGATTGGATCCGCGTTTGCTCGATGCGCATATTGATCTGGGAAGTTTGCTCTTCGAGAAGGGCGATCTGGCAGAAGCAAAAAGCCATTTTCAAAACGCGTCCAACATCGACCCAAAACTCGCGCAGCCACATAACTATCTCGGTAAGGTCTTCATGGCCGAAGGCAACATGACTCAGGCGGTCATGCAATTTGAAGAAGCGTTGCGTCTCCATCCCGACTTTCCGGAGGCTGAGGAAAACCTGCGCATCGCCAAGCACAGTGAAACCACGATCTCGCCTTCGCCCTAGGCTACAGCGGTAACGTGGACACCACTAGATCGCGAATTTTTGTTCGCAGCATTCGTGTGCATTAGTGTTCAGTAAGTGGTTAGATTTTCTGAGCGCCGAGGCTGGCTTTGGGGCCTTCTTCTAATCGCGTTCGTTTTCATTGCGTACGCGCCGGTCTTCCATGCGGGATTCATTTGGGACGATGAATCGCACCTGACCCGGAATCCATGCATCGTCGGCCCGCTCGGGCTGAAGGAAATCTGGACCAGCACGCAAGCAGTCTATTACCCGCTCGTGCTAACGACCTTCTGGGTGCTGCACGAGTTCGTCGGCTTAAATCCGTTGCCCTATCACATCCTAAACGTGGTGATGCATGCAGGATCGGCGGTACTGCTTTGGCGCGTCCTTCGACAGCTCGGCGTTCGTGGCGCCTGGCTGGGCGCGGTATTGTGGGCGTTGCATCCCGTGATGGCGCAGTCAGTCGCTTGGGTGACCGAGCTGAAAAATACGCAGTCCTGCTTGTTTTATCTCCTGTCGATCTATTGCTTCTTAAATTGGGAAAAGCAATCGCAGATAATACAGACGAGACGAGTAGAGGTCAGTTTGATGTTCGGTCTGTCGCTGCTTTGTTTCGTGCTAGCGACGCTAAGCAAACCTTCCGTAGTCATGTTACCCGCCGTCCTTGCGCTCTGTGTCTGGTGGCGGCGACGGCGAATCCAATGGCGCGACGCCGTGGCTCTGGCTCCGTTCGTAGCTATTTCAGCGCTTGCAAGCGCCTGGACAATTTGGGAACAGAAATTTCATGCGCGCGCGGTTGGTCCGGATTGGGCGCAGAACTCGCCTGAGCGTTTAATTATCGCGGGACGGGCAATTTGGTTTTACCTCGCAAAACTGTTCTGGCCTCATCCACTCATTTTCATTTATCCGAGGTGGCAGCTTCAACCATCGCAATTTACAGCCTATCTGCCGCTACTGCTAGGATTAATGGGTTTGATCGCCTTGTGGTTCCTGCCGGGAAAAGCGGGGCGCGCTGTATTTTTTGCGGGTGCATACTACGTGATTTCATTGTTTCCGGTGCTCGGTTTTTTTAGTATTTATTTCTTTCGTTACTCCTTTGTAAGCGATCACTTCCAGTATAACCGGTTAGCCGTATCTGAGTTGCTCGGGCGAGGTGTGGCATTTGTACGGCTGGGCCTTTGTACCGTCGTCTTACTTTTACTTGGGATTCTAACCTGGCAGCAAACTGCCGTTTACCATGATCTAATCACTTTGTACACGACAACACTGGCCCTGAATCCCGGTTGCTGGATGGCGCATTACAACCTGGGAATTGCCCTTCGCGATCGTGGCGAAACCGATCAAGCGATAACTCATTATCGGCAGGCGATCGCGCTTCGGCCGGGCTATGCGGAAGCGCATTATAATCTTGGCCGGCTGCTGGCTGAGAAAGGCGAATTCAACGATGCGGTCGATCACTACCAAGCAGCGTTAGCGATGACCCCCGATGATGCGGAAGCGCACAACAATCTCGGCGCTACGTTTGTCCAACAAGGGCGTATCGACGATGCGATTGCGCATTATCAGAAGGCACTGGCGATCCAACCGGATTACGCCGATGCGTCATGCAATTTGGCGGATGCACTGCTTTCAAAAGCCGACATCGATGGTGCGATCATTCATTACCTCACGTGTGTGGCCGCTTTGCCCAACCAGCCAGACGCTCAGTACAATCTTGCGAGCGCACTCCTTCGCAAAGGACGAATCGACGAAGCTATTGTACACTACGAAAAGGTATTAGAGCTGCTTCCTGAGAATGCGAATGCCCGTGTAAATCTGGGTAGTGCCTTTCTCGCCAAAGACCGACTTGTTGACGCCATTACCGAATACAAGGAGGCGCTTCGCCTCGCACCGGAAAACGTTGCGGCGCAAAGTAACCTGGCATGGTTGCTGGCAACTTCGCCGGACCCGTCCCTTAGGAACGGGCCGGAAGCGGTTGTGCTGGCTGAACAGGCCCGGCGGTCATCTAATGGGAAGCCACTTATTCTGCGGATTCTAGCCGCTGCCTATGCCGAAGCCGACCGCTTTTCGGAAGCTACCGACACAGCTCGTGAGGCGTTGCGAGCAGCAGATGACCAGGGAAACTCCGTACTAAGCGATCTTCTTCGAAAGGAAATCGCACTTTACGAATCCGGTCATCCTTACCATAGGCAGTCGCCATAGATTGCATTTTGGATTATGTATGGAGAACGCCGGTTTAAAAGTGATTCATTGGAACTCTTTATGTGACCGACTACAACTTCCCCGGCGCTGGCAGTCCTAATCGCTGAGCGAATTTTCCCGAAGCGGTAGGTGACCCCGGTACAGCAGGAGGTCTTTCTCGAGGCTATTGGCCAGTCTGGTTTTACCTTGCATGGTAGCTATAACTGAGGCCTGCCGGGCCACGGCGACCGCCTCAGAGAACCGACCGCTCTCTGCGTAAGCAGCGGCGAGTGTCCGCAGGAAAGAGGGTTCTCTACCACCTGAAAGCTGCACTGCTTCATTGGCAAGGCCGACGGCTTTGGCGCCGTCGCGAATTGCCGCGTCGGAAGAGGTTGCCAATAACCAGGCAATGTTATTGCGCGAGTGGGGATCTTCCGGGGCTAACACCATTGCCTGCTCGTAATGAGCGAGCGCTTCGGTGCGCAAACCCTGTCGTAAAAGAGCGTTACCCAGACAGGTGTGGGCATCCGCGTGATTGGGTTGGATTTGCAAAGTTTTCTCCCAATCCGCGATCGCTTCGTCGACGCGACCGTTAGCAAAAAGAATGTTTCCGCGATTGTAATATGCATCTGCGTAATTCGGTACCAACTTGATTGCTTCCTCATAGTGAACCATCGCCTCATCGGCTCGTCCTTTTAGGCCTAGAGCATCGGCGAGGTTCATTTGCACAAACGCTGAACCGACGTTGTAATGTGGATCCAGCTTACGAGACCGAATCTTTGACGCCGCCTCGAAGTGCGAGATCGCTTTGTCCAGTTCACCGCGGTCGGTGCAAAGGTAACCGAGATTGTTATGCGCAAGATCGTTGTCAGATGTGACGGCAAGGGCATGGGTCCAAAGCGTTTCGCTGTTCCGCCAGTAGGACGTCTGAATCACTGCTGCCCAGACGAGCGCCACGATTATTACTCCTGCTGCAGCCACAGCAAACCGTGTTCTGAACTTGTGGACTGCTGTCAAGTCAGCAACGAGCCAGACCGCAAGCATAAACAGCCCGATATGAGGAAGGTAAGTGTAGCGATCGGCATGGCCTTGTTCGCCCACCTGAACGAGGCCGATGACTGGCACCAGCATACCGACATACCAAAACCAACCGGTGAAGAGGTAAGGTCGTTGCTTTCGTAAGACGATTGCCGCCAAAGTGATGGCCAACAGCAATGTCATCGCGCCGGCCACCCGCCAAATGGTCAGGGTGTTATTTGGATGCGGATAGAAAATGGTGAGTCGTGTTGGCCACACTGTTTTCCAGATGTAAATTATGTGACTTACAAGCGCATTTTGCACGCGCCAGAGAAGGGGCAACGGTGGAATTGCGCCCGTAGCACGTTTTTGTAACACAAATGTGATGCCACAAGCGGCCGCGGAAAGAACCAGCAAGGGAATCTTTTCCAGTAAAACGCTCGTTATTGTGCGCTTCTCCTCACTGGGACTTAAACTCTTGTCGCCCTCGACTGACGATCGTTCTTCAAAACGCCGAAGTGGCCAGTAATCCACAAGGAGAAGGATGAATGGGGCTGTTACCAGCATTGGCTTTGACATGAGCCCGGCCGCAAACAAAACAACGACCACTAAATAGTGAATTATGGAGTGGGTGCGTGTATAACGAACATACGCGCTCAACATGAGCAAAAAGAAAACTGCGCTTAACACATCCTTTCGTTCGCTCACCCAGGCGACTGATTCGACGTGGAGCGGGTGAATCGCGAACAACGTTGTCACAATCGCACTCTTCCATACTGCGTTGGTCATTTGTCGTAACACAAAAAACAGCAGGAGCACCGCGGTCGTATGTAGAAGAACGTTCGTACCATGATGACCGCCGGCGTTTAGACCGGATAGCTGACAGTCCAACATATGCGAGATAGTCGTTAAGGGATGCCAGTTGTGTGCATGTGGCGCAGTAACTGCAAGCGCGAGCCCCTGTATCGTTATCCCGGCTTTGATGACCGGCGCATTATAGACGTACAAATCGTCGTCGAAATTAACGAAGTCGTAGCGGATGGTTTGAGCGAATACGGCCAAACTGATTGCGACAAGAAACAGACAAATAATGAGAGTCGTTAGAGGACTGTGGAAACGTGTTGTCTTCCTGTCGGTGGGGTGGCTAAATTGGCGCTTTTTATTCACCGTTGGGCGAGAAACCGCGAGTTGTTAAGCTTGGATCGCGCAGCGGTTTGCCAGCCTGATAAAGCGCGATGTTGTTCTGAAGTTCGCTGGCTAAGCCAGCGTTGCCCTGGCTGTTTGCTAACGCAGCGCCGCGCTGCGCCGCGTCAATTGCGTCGGAGAAACGCTCATTCTCAGCATAGGCGGCCGCCAATATATGAAGAATCATTGGGATCTGTCCGCCCGAGATTTGCACCGCTTTCTCCGCGAGTTCAACGGCTCGGCCCCCATCTCGAATTGATGCGTCGGGACAGGTGGCGAATACCCATGCAAGATTGCTCGCGGCATTTCCGTTTGCCGGCTCGATTGCCAGCGCTTCCTGCCACTGCTGAATTGCTTCTTTTACGTCGCCTTGCTGGATGAGCGCCGTTCCAAGGATATTGCGTGCCTCTACGTTGTGAGGTTCTATTTCCAAGAATTTACGATAGTGAACCATCGCCTCCTCCAGCCGCCCCTTTTGAAGAAGGGCCTTTGCGAGGTTGTCATGAGCCGGGCCGTTTTCGGGCCGGAGATCGATAGCTGCTTGCAACCTGGAAATGGCCTCGTCGAGTTGGCCTTTTTGCAGGGAAATTATGCCGAGGTTGTTCTCGGCAACATCGTTGTTTCTCGTCACGGCAAGCGCATGAGTAAACAGCGTCTCGCTATCACGCCAATAGGACGCTTGGGTCCAGGCGCTCCAGCTTAACGCGCCAATTACGAGTAGCGCAGCAGCGCCTAGAATCATGCGCTGGCGCCGCCACGATGCAGACAAATCGGCAAGGGCCCAAGACCCGGCAATGTAAAGCCCAATCTGTGGCAAATACGTGTAGCGATCGGCATGCCCCTGCCATCCTACTTGCACCAACCCGATTACCGGTACAAGCATCCCAAGATACCAGAACCAACCGGTGATGAAATATGGCGCCTTCCTTCGCAGAATAACCGCTGCGCTCGTAATGCTAATGAGAACGGCCAGGGCCAGACCGATTTCCCATAGTGGCAGCCGGTTTTCAGGATGAGGATAGAATACCGCCAGGTTTACTGGCCAGAACATCTGCCGGACATAGATTACGTAGGTGACTATAGCGTTGTTAATGCGTGCTAACATCGGCAGTTGTTCGGTCCAACCGATTGCGTGTCGTTGCGCCAGAAATGTGATCACACCTGAGACGGCGGACAGTACGATGAGTGGAATTTTCTCCGCGATGAGTTTTAAGAGCTGACGTCCGATGTCTGGTCGCTGAGCTTTAATTCTTCCGAGCGGCCAGTAGTCCAAAAGTAACAGCACAAAGGGCAGCGTCACCAGCATCGGCTTGGACATCAGACCAAGCGCAAACACAAACGCTACTATCAGGTAGCGCAGGTTCGATGGCGCGCGCGTATAATGGAAGTATGCGAGCAGCGTCAGCATGAAGAACACACCACTGAGCACATCCTTGCGCTCTGCCACCCAGGCAACCGACTCCACATGCAAAGGGTGAATGGCGAACAGTGCTGCCACAAACGCGCTCCGCCAAAGCGCGCCAGTCATTTGCTGGAGCACGACAAAGAGCAGGAGCACTGCAATTGTATGAAGAAGCACATTGGTAAAGTGATGTCCGCTCGCCTTTAACCCATATAACTGGCAGTCCAACATGTGTGTTATCGTCGTCAACGGATGCCAGTTCTCAGAATGAATATGGGTGAATGCCCAGGCGATACCAGAGATGTTAAGCCCACTGGTTATTCTGGTATTTTGGTAAACGTACCTCGGATCATCGTAGTTAACGAAGTCGTGACGGAGCGTCTGGCCAAATACGATCCACGTAAAAACTACCAGAGAGACGCAGACACCCACAGCTACCAATAGACGCGGTGTGTTAAGCCGGGCCATTGATTTAGACTTAGTGCGGTGCATGTGGAGCGCTGAAATGTCACGACAACGGCTGCTTAAAGACTCCGTTTGTAAATCAAGATATGGTTCTTTAGGTTCTCGACTGGCGGCGGAACGTCTCCAAAGAAATAATCAACTTCTTTGGTAGTCATATTCACAAGACCGACTGGGCTGTAGTTTTGCGCGCCATATTCATTTGCCCAGTTGAACATCAACCGATCAGAGTCAGGACGCCACAACCAGGAATTAAACATTACTACTGAGACCAGGAACTTTGGACGCGCGCTCTCGATCTCATGAATCATCTCCTCCTGCATTTGGCGCGCATATTTTTGCGGTTCCATCAGTTCATAAGTGTAAACATATCCCGTTGCGGAATGCCGCTGTGCATAAAAATAAATCTCCGGTTCTGATCCCAACACCGCGATTGTATCGTCCGGGTTTGTATGTTCTCGCAGATACTCTGCGATCTTAACGGCAGCAGCGAATGGATTATCGGGATAAATCATTTGGCAAACCTCAACCGGAGAAACTCCGAAGAAGATTTTTTTTTCCCACAGAATTGGCAGGCTTAGCATCGCGCCAAGCAGAAAGAGCGGAAGAAATCTAACCATGATCGTCCGGCGTGTCAGAAGATCGGACAGTTTGCTAATTGCAAGGCCTACCAGGAGTGAGACCACCGGCAGGATCATAATGAAATAATGAGGCCGAAAATAAAGTCCCTGGCATACCGCCAAAGCTGAGAACACGAACAGAGCGAGCAAAAAAATTGCGGCGAAGCGGCTCCTTCTGTCCACCATTCCGAACACAAGGCCCAAACCAGCCAATGCCCACAACACCCAGCCAATGTCGAACGCTTCCGCTATCCTAATGGCAAAGACGTGCATGGCGCGGGCTAAAGGCCATCTGCCGCTGTATATCGCACCCATAAGGATACCGCCATATTCCGAAGCGTACCTGATTGTCCAAAACCAAAACTTGTCGAGCACCCCTGCGTACCAGAGAACGAGACATGTGATTCCAAAGGGAACAATTGCCGCGATCCCAAAGATCAGATTGCGCAGAACGATTTCTTTCAGGGCAAATCGACGGTGGATATCGTTCCAAAGCAGGTAGAGTACTCCAAATGGGATAAATAGGAGCGCCGGCTGTTTCATCAACACACCGATGCCAAAGAGCGACCCGCTCGCGAATATCCGCCCAATTGCGTGGTGCTCCGACTCGGAAAGCTTCAGGATCAGCAGCGTCCCACCCAGAACCGGTAGCATGACGAAATTCGTCGCGTGAGCAAACAAGCCAAGCACGGACGGACTGACTGAAAGAACGGCATAACTCATTGCCGCGGCGATCCCGGCAGTCGAATTGATTAACCGTCTGCCGAGGAAGAAAATTAGCGCAATCGTCGCAGCATTAACCAGCAGCAAACCCAAGTGAATACCAAAGATCGTTTGGCCAAATATCGACATAATCAGCGCATAGGAGGCATAGGTTCCAGGAAACTTCATGCTGTAGGCGAGCGTGTATGGAGGGATCCCTTGCAGCATCAGTTGACCGGCGTAAGCGTATTCGCCTTCGTCGCGCTCCAACGGAATGCCCAGAAGTCGAATCCGGATGGCAATCACGAGCCCGAAAACGATCACGGCCAGGGCGTACCAGCCGAAACGCAGTGCTTTGCTCTGATTGTCGATTTTATGCGCCACGAAAGTTGTTTTTCCGATGGAAAAGGACGGCTTGCAACTGAACGATTTCCGTTGCACTGCGTCTCCGCGAATCGCGTTTAATACAGCAATGCTGCGCAATATTCCTAAAGTCCTCGCTTCTCCACGCAGTCGCGCCTGGTTTTTTGCCTTGGTTTTGGCAGCTTTGACGATCTTTGCGTATCGGCCCGCGTGGAATGGCGGCTTTGTCTGGGACGACGACGTGTATATAACGAATAACGAGCTGCTGACTGCGCCTGATGGTTTGCGACGCATCTGGTTTTCGCTCGATTCGCCTTCGCAATATTTCCCGCTGGTCTACAGCACGTTTCGCATCGAGCACGCGCTGTGGGGACTGAATCCGACTGGTTATCATTGGGTCAACCTTCTGCTTCATGTGGCCAACGCTCTGCTGGTCTGGCGAGTGCTGGCGCGTTTGAACGTGCCGGGTGCATGGCTGGCCAGCGCAGTCTTCGCCCTGCATCCAGTGCAAGTGGAATCGGTGGCTTGGATTACGGAGCGCAAGAATGTTCTCATGGGGTTTTTCTTTCTGCTGACGCTCCTTGCATGGCTCGCATTTGTTGATGAACGGACGAAGCGGCCGTGGAGATTTTACGTGCTGGCCTTGATTCTTTACATGCTGGCGCTTTCGGCCAAGGCAACAGCCTGCACCTTGCCAGCAGCGCTGTTCTTAATTTTGTGGTTACAGAAGAAGGCCATCAATTGGAAGAGAATTTTCGAGATTCTTCCTTTCCTCGTTCTCGGTCTCGCCATGGGTCTACTGGCAATGTGGTGGGAGCGTTATCATCAGGGGACGAGCCGAGCGGCCATTACGTTCTTGAGTCCGATCGAGCGGGTTCTCGTCGCAAGCCGGGCTGTTTGGTTTTACTTAAGTAAACTTATCTGGCCCTCAAATCTAACGTTCATTTATCCAAAATGGAACATCTCACCGGAGCATCTGTTGGATTACATCTGGTTAGTGGCCGCAATCGCGGTCTGCATGGCGATCTACTGGTTGAGGCGCTATACGGGACGCAGCGTCGAGGTCGCTGCTGCATTCTTTGTCGCTACACTTAGCCCAGTGCTTGGGTTCATGATGCTCTTCACATTCCGTTATACCTTTGTGGCGGATCACTACCAGTATTTGGCGTGTATCGGGCCGATCGCGCTTGCCTCGGCGGGGATAGTCGGTTTGGCCGACGCGCTTAAGCAGCAGCGTGCCTTTATTTGGAGCGCGGCACTATTTGCAGTTGCGATGTTGGCGGTCGTGACGTGGCGGCAAACCTCTATGTACGGCGATGTGGAAACGCTTTGGCGCACTACTCTTGCAAGAAACCCCGAGTGCTGGATGGCTGATACCAACCTCGGCATTGTTCTTCTCGAGAAAGGCCAGGTGGATGATGCAATCGCTCATTACCAGCACGCATTGCAACTGCAGCCGAATTGGTGGGATGCGGAGTACAATCTCGGGACGGCGCTTTTAAGCAAAGGCGAAGTAGACGAGGCGCTTGTGCATAGTGAGAAAGCGGTCACCATGCAACCAAACGATCCCGATGCTCAGGTCGCTTTAGGCAGCGCTCTTCTTGAGAAGAAACGGATCGACGAAGCGATAATGCATTACCAAGAAGCGCTTGCAATGCGGCCTGATTACTTTCTGGCCCGGTACGGCCTCGGCCGTGCTCTGCTTGAGAAAGGGGAACTCGATACTGCAATCCAGCATTTTCGCGCGGCCCTGTTGATCTGGCCTGAGCATGCAGATTGTCACACCGTCCTTGCTGTTGCTCTCGATGAAAAAGGGGAAACAGCAGAAGCTATTCAGCATTACGAGAAAGCCCTGGAGATTTCTCCAAAATCCATTCCTGCCCTCACGAACCTGGGTTGGCTAATTGCCACATGTTCCAATGGATCATTGAGAAATGGTGCCAAGGCAGTTGAAATTGCACGGCGAGCTGATGAGCTATCCGGAGGCTCCAATCCGATCGTGCTGCGTACGTTGGCGGCGGCGTACGCAGAGGCTGGACAATTTGGACAAGCGATTGAAACCGCTGGAGCTGCAATACAGCTATCACGGCTGTCAGGTGATCACTCATTATCTTCGGCGCTCGAGGAACAATTGCGTCTTTATCGACTCGGCATTCCGTACCGCGAAGCAGCAAAGTTGAAGGAACCATGATTGACTTTGTTATAGACGAACTCGCTGCTTCGGCGAGTACTCGAGTGTTTCTGTGACGCGCCCGGTTGGACGTGGCCACCGGAGTCGTCAAAGCTCGTCGCGCAAAATTTCAAAAACAGCTGTGCTGTCCAGTACCCCTTGCAGCGCGTCTGTTCCAGGTCCGCTGCCGAAGGCAACCACGTCTTCCACCGTGACCAGCGCTGATTTCGTGTAGAACGCTGCCGGCTCTGGCTGTTCCGTTTCCTGAGTTTCGCTTTTGTCTTGGTTTCCGGGGATTTTCGCCGGACCATAGGACTTGGTGCCATGAGGGCCGGTCGCCCACGTGATCCAGGGCTGGCCAGCTGAGTTAAAGCCCAGCAAGGCTATACCGCTATCTTTGCGAAAAGGAAACCCATTCAAGCTTAGTCCACCCATTGCCAAATCACCGCATACTATGATCGTCGATTTTGGCCCACCATAGCTTCGTGCGATACCGACCGCGCGGTCCAGTTCAACTGTTTGGCTGAGGGTCCTTTCTCCGTTGTTTTCCTGTGCTGCTTTGCGCATTAGCCCTGCATCGACGACAAGAAAATAGCCGCCGGTGTTGTATTGAAGTAATTGGATTGCGCGCCGCACCATATCGGAAAGACTCGGCTGTTGATTTCTTTGTTCGAGCTGATTTGTGAAGGCGAGGTCTCCATCGTCGAAAACGCCGAACAGTTTCGGTCGACGCCACGCTGGAATTGTTTCCAATTCAGTTCGTGTTCGAACAATATCGAATCCGTTACCGCGGAGCTCCAACAACAGATCGCGATTATCTTGTCTGCCGCCCCCCTTGGTGATGGGAAGAAACTGCGCCGCGCCACCGCCCATTGCGATGTCGATGTTGCCCCGGTCTACAAACTCAGCTGCGATTTTGTCCACATCGCTGGGCTCAAGCGGGTG
>WNGR01011806.1_pt1 | contig 16435 bp, 13 predicted proteins | sample 5407581 | NCBI WGS metagenome assembly WNGR01 (sample SAMN13153383, study PRJNA577476) | soil metagenome | isolation source: 80 cm soil or saprolite under Garry oak tree replicate 2 | place: USA:California | collected 2016-06-15 | reverse complement strand
CGCCCGCTGCCGCCCGAATCCCGTTGGGCCGCGAAACCAGTCGCGATCGCGAGCGCCAACGGACTGCGCGCCGTGCAGAAGGCGTTCGACATGCTGATGCAAGGCGCCGACACGCTCGATTCCGTCGTCGAAGGCGTGAAGATCCAGGAGCTCGATCCCAACGACGACTCGGTCGGCTACGGCGGCCTGCCGAACGCCGAGGGCGTGGTCCAGCTGGACGCCTCCTGCATGCACGGCCCGACCAAGCGCGCGGGCGCGGTCGGCGCGCTCGAGAACATCAAGACGCCTTCGGAAGTCGCCAAGCTGATCCTCAAATACACGACCCACATCTTCCTCGTCGGCGAAGGGGCCAAGCGCTTCGCGCTCTCGTTCGGCTTTAAAGAGGAAGACCTGCTGACGGAGCATTCGCGCGAGGCGTGGCTGCGCTGGCGCGCCAACCTCAGTCCCACCGACAACTACCTCGATGTGCCCGACTCGGATCACCTCGTGGTGACCAAGACGGGGACGATCAACTGCGACGCCGTCACTCCGCAGGGCGATCTCTCGTCGGTCACGACGACGAGTGGCCTGTCCTGGAAGATTCCCGGCCGCGTGGGCGATTCCCCGATTATCGGGGCGGGCCAGTACTGCGACAACGACGTCGGGGCCGCGGGGTCGACCGGGCTGGGCGAAGCAAACATCAAAGTGTGTGGCGGGTTCTTGACGGTCGAGCACATGCGGCGCGGCATGAAGCCCACCGATGCGTGTCTCGAAACCTTGAAGCGCGTCGTCGCCGAAACGGAAGCGCGGCTGCTGGATCCGCAGGGCAAGCCGAAGTTCGATCTCGTGTTCTACGCGCTCACCAAGCGAGGCGAATTCGGGGCTGCGTCGCTCTATCCCAATCGCTTCGCGGCGCACGACGGCACCGAAGCCAAGATCCGCGACACGGCCTACCTATTCACACGCGCCTGACCGTGCTGCTCGTCGCGCTGGCCGGGGCGTCCCCGCTCGCCGCGCAGACTCAGGCGACCTCGAAGCATGCCTGGGTCGATCATCTCTACCCAATCGCCTACTACAGTTCGATCGACGGATTCTGGGGAGCCGGCCATTACGACTGGTCGAGTCCGATGGGGTTCGCGGACCGCCGGGAGCCCTATTTCGGACGGGTCGCGCTCGATATCGGTGCCAGCACACAGGGCAGCTACGCGTTCATCGTCGACGCGCAGGCGCCCGCCTACTGGGACGGCTGGCGGCTGGGACTGACGCTGAGCCTGACCCGCGCGAATCGACTCGGCTATTACGGCCAGGGCAACACGACGACGTTCGATCGCGATAGCACGGCGGGACGCTCGTTCTTTTACCGCGTCAGCCGAAAGACGCAGGGAGTGCGGCTCACCGTGCAGCACCGCGTAGCCGGTCCGCTGCGGGTGCTCGTGGGTGGCTCGCTCGAGCGCACCGCCTTTCGCGAACTGCCGGGCGAAACCGTCTTCGAGCGCGATCGCGTCGCGGGCACGATCCGTCCGGACGAGCTGCCATTCAGCGATGCGGTGGGCCGCGCGGGCATCGTACTCGACTGGCGTGATCTGGAGGTGGACCCGCACCGCGGTGTGTTCGCCGAGGCGCTCGTCGCTACGGGGCATGGCTACACACGGACGAGCGCCTCGATGCACATCTACGCGCACCCGCTCCAGCGGCTGATCCTCGCCGGACGGCTCGGGGGCGAAAGCATCACCGGCACCGCGCCGCTCGCGGTACAACAGACGATGGAAACGAGCGAGGGGCCGGTCGTTGCGCTGGGCGGCGTTCGCTCACTCCGCGGCTACTACGACGGCCGTTTCGTGGGGCCCGGCAAGATCGTCGGTGGCGTCGAGGCGCGGTACGGGCTCCTCTGGGCGCCGCGCCTGCTCGAGGTCAAGCTGTTTGCCTTTTACGATGCCGGGCGTGTGTTCGGTCCTGGCGAGTCGATTCGCCTCACGCGCCATGGCCTGCATGCGGCGCTGGGCGGCGGTGTGGCCGTCGCGCTTTTGCGCAATACGCTGCTGGTATTTGAGGGAGGCAAGGGGACCGAAGGGGCGCAACTTCAGTTTGCCACAGCATGGAGTTTCTGAGTCTCAGCTCACTTGTCTGATCTCCACTCCGCGCCGCTGTAACTCGTCGACGTACGCCTGAAACGGTACCGCCTCATCCGGCGTGTACACACCTGCTGAGCCGATCCGGCCATCCACCTGCATGACGCCGGTGATCGCCAGCGAGTAGCCGGTCGTGCGCATCATGGCGCTGATGCCCGTCGCTTCGTCGAAGTAATCGAGCAGCTGCCACGCGACGCGCTTGCCAGTCCGCCCCTGCACTTCCACACGCAACGCCACGAGATCGCGGCCGTTGGGCTTGGTGAGCTGGGGTGAGACCGCGGCGATGAATGCGTCGCGCGGCACGATCTCCATGCCTTTCATCTTCACTGGGTCCAGCGACAGGAGCCCCATCTCGCGGATCGGCCGCATGATCGCGGCGTGACCGGGGTAGCGGAGCGTCTTGTACTCCATCGTCCGCACCTTGCCCTGATACGCCCACGGCATGGTCGAGATGCCGCCACCGGTATGAAATGCCTCGAGCGTCCCGACGGGGCTCGGGAAGTCCACGTCCTCGAGCTCCGACAGGGCATCCACGCGCTCGGGGCGGCCTTCGCGCAGCACCCATGACGGCGTCGTGTAGTAATCGAGCGCGCCCTCGAGCGAGTAGACGATCTGATAGTTGAGCGGCGGCTCGGGCTTCTGCGGCAAGCCGCCCACGAAGATTTTGACGCTCTCGGCGTCGCCAACCCGCCTGATCCCCTCGGCCGCGATGATGTTGACCATTCCGGGCGCCAGGCCGCAGTCGGGAATGATCGAGACCCGTTTTTGCTGGGCCGCGGCGTGCAGCGTCTTCTGCTTCTGGACGATTTCGGTATTTCCACCCAGATCCGCGCCATGCAGGCCCATGGCGACCGCCGCTTTCGCGACCGGATAGTTGAAGTAGTACGGCAGCGCGTTCATGACCGCGTCATGGCCGCGCATCAACTTCCGCAGCCGGGGGCCGCTCTTCGCATCGAGCCGCGCCGGGACGAGCCGCTTGTCTTTCTTCTTCTTGAGGAAGGCGGCGATGCGTCTGGGATGCAGGTCGGCGAGCGTGACCCGCTCCACCTCCGCACGCTGGAGCAAATCATACGCGCAGGCCGAACCCTGCAGGCCAGCGCCCAGCACGAGCATGCGCATCGCGGCAACGCCTCCAAAGATGGATGTGGGAGATGAAACGGCCGGAAAGCTAGTAGATTCGCTGCCGTGACCGCAACCGAACTGACGCGGCAACGCCTCATCAAGACTGCCCTCGAGCTCTTCACGACGCGCGGCTACCACGACACGACGACGGCGCAGATCGCGAAGAAGGCGGGCATCGCCGAGGGGACGATCTACCGCCACTTCGCGAGCAAGCAGCAGCTCGTGAACGAGCTGTACCGCGCCGCGCAGCGCTGGGCGGCCCAGGTCGTCCAGGAACGGGCGCGCGATCCCGAAGCGAGAACCGCCCGGGCGCAGCTGACGGCCGTCGCGCACGGGCTGATTGAAGGCGCGGCACTAGACACCGCGGTCGTCAAGCTGGGGTTGCTCGAGCGTCTTGAGGGCGTGCTCGATGACGAAAGCCGGAAGACCGAGCGCGAATTTCGCTTAGCGCTCGAGCGGATGGTTGCCGAGGGGAAGGCTCAGGGGACGGTACGAACGGGCGCGGTCGAGATCTGGGCGGGGGTTTGGCTCGCGACGATCAGCTACGCGTTGGAAAGGGTCGTGGCGGGTGAATGGAAGCCAGGAGATACCGCTGTGCGGCTAGTGATCGAAGCCGGATGGAAAGCTATCAGCGCGTGAGAAATGGGGCCCAGAGTAGGGGCGCAGCATGCTGCGCCCCTACCTGCGCCACAGGATCACCCCCGTCGTAATTCAAACAACGCGATTTCCGACGGGACAAAAACCCGCAACGGCACTCCTACGACGCCAATCCCACGGCTCACATACAGCTGGCTCGTCCCCTGCACGAAGTGCCCCATCACGTATTTGGTGATCAGCCGCCCCGGTGACCATCCAACGACGGGCAGGTAGAACTGGCCGCCGTGGATGTGGCCGGCGAGTGTAAGCGGAATCGCGCGCGGCGCGGCGCCGTCGAACGCGCCGGGCCGGTGCGCGAGCAAGATGCGGAACGCATCCTTGGATGGCGGTGTGACGCGCAGCGCCTCGTCGAGATCCGTGTCCTGAGGATCGTCGGCGCGCCAGTTCCGCGGGTCGTCGATCCCGATGAGCGCGAGCGCCGCCCCACCGTGCTCGATCACGTGGACGCCGTTCTTCACGAACACCTGCCCCGCATCCTGCACGCCGCGTATGACCGCATCCTGGCCCGTGTAGCGGTCGTGGTTCCCGAGGACGGTCACCACGCCGAGCGGTGCGCGGAGATCGCGGAAGGCCCGCACATAGTCCGGGATGAAGGATTGGGAGATGTCGATCATGTCTCCCGTCTGCACGATGAGATCGGCGCCCAGCGCGTTCGTCTGCTCGACGATTTCGCGCATTTTCGCTTCGGACATATGGATGCCGGCGTGCACATCCGAGAGGTGCGCAATGCGGAGTCCATTCAGCCCCGGCGGCAGATCGGGGAATACCAGGGTGCGGCGCGTAATCGAGGGCAATCGCTCGGCGCTCCAGATGCCGTAGGCGGAAAGGCCAATGCCCGCGGCAGCGTAGGTATAGGTGGCGCGCGCAAGGAATTGGCGACGGGACATGGCGGTTGGGCGGTTGAGCGGTTCGGCGGTTGGAGGACCGCGCAGCTTGCGAACCGCCCAACCGCCGAACCGCCCAACCGCCTTCCCCAGGATGTACACCGCCACCAGCCCACAGAATATCCAGCCCAGCAGCTGCCACGCGATCCACGGCGCGATATAGGGAACGCGACTGATGCCCCACAGGCTGCCGGAAAACATCCGCACGGCAACGATGCCCCAGGGGATGTTGAAGACGACAAAGAGGAGCGTGAGCCAGCGGCGCGCGGACAGCGGCAGGCGTTCGCGCAGGTAGAGGTACAGCAGCAGTTGGGGCGATGCGAACAGCAACAGATAAATTAGGGCCATGCGATCCCGTACGCCGTGGTGGTCAGCGTGGTTCCCCGTGCTCGTCGTCGCGCCGCTCGCAGCGCAGCGCGCGACGCCCGTCGAACGACAGCTCGTCGCCGCCGGCGTGTGGGCGGAAGCGCGCTACAACTATGCCTACTGGGACGCGGTGCGTGCGAATTGGGACTCCGCGTTCGCCGCCACCGTCACCTATGCGGGCGAGCGGCCCGCGCCGACCGACCTTCAATTCTATCACCGGCTGCGGCGCTGGGGCGCGCTGCTGAACGACGGCCAGCTCGAGATCCTGCCGCCCTCGGGGCTAGCGAACCGCGTCGCGCGCCCCCCGCTGGCCCTGCGCAGCATCGAACGCCGGCCGTTCATCATGGATTACGCTACCAACGACGAGATGCGCGTCGCCCGGCCCGAGCGCCTGGCGGAAATCCTCGCCGTCCAGGGCATCCCCGCGGCGGACTGGATTCGCGATTCGGTCCTGCCCGATGTGACGGCAGCGAACGAGGCGAGCCGCTGGGAGCGCGCGGTTGCCCAGATGCTCGACGGTGAGCGCGGCACCGCGTTGCATCTGCTGCTGCGGCTGCCGGGCGGCGCGGAGCGCGGCGCGAGCGTCACCCGCAGCGTCCCGCTGACGGCGCGCTGGCCGCTCGAGCACGCCGCGCTCGAAGCGGATACGCTCCCTGATGGTGCGATCTGGATGCGCGTGAACTCCTTCGCCGACCCCGATATCCTCGAGCTGTTTGACCGAGCGTTGGGGGACGCCGCCCGCGAGGGACCGCGGCATCGCGGCTTGATCCTCGATTTGCGGGAGACGGTGCCGGCGGCGGATACCAAGGGCGCTGCCTACGCGATTTTGTCCCGCCTCGTCGAGCGCCCCGTCCTCACGGCGCGCCGGCGCACGCCGGTGTATCGCCCCCTCGCCGACTCGGCCGCGTGGTTGAGCACGCCCGCTGATACGATCTGGCCGCCGGTCCGCCGCGAGCGGCTCGCCTACACGGGCCCCGTGGCGGTGCTCATCTCGCCGCGCACGAGCGGCCCCGCCGAGGATTTTCTCGTGGCCTTCCTGTCGGGGAGCCGCGGGGCGGTCATCGGGGAATCGTCAGCGGGCAGCACGGGGAAGACGGCGGTGCTGTGGCTGGCCGGCGGATGGAAGCTCCGCGTGACCGTGACGCGCGACGCATTTCCCGACGGCCGGGAGTTCATGCGGACGGGGATCGCTCCGCAATTCCCCGTGGACGTCCGGGCCCAAGACGTGCTGGCCGGACGGGACGCCGCGCTCGACCGCGCGCGCGCCTATCTCGCCGAAACAGCGCGGCGCTAGCTCTTCAGCTGCGCGCGGAAGAACCGGATGACGGCGTTCCACGCGCTGTCGGCGACTTCCGGCTTTTCCCGCGTGCGCAGGAAGCCGTGCCCGACACCGGGATACACCGTGTACGGATAGTCTTTCCCCGCGGCCCGCATGGCGGCCGCCGCGTCGGGCAGGCCCGCGTCGATACGCGCGTCGTTCTCCGCGTACACGCCGAGGCCTTTCGCGCGGATCTTGGCCATATCGGCCGGATTGGGGCTCGGGCCGTAACACACCACGAATGCCTTCAGCTCAGGCGAATTAGTCGCGTACCGGAAGCTCTGTCCCCCGCCCCAGCAGAAACCAATGATGCCGACGTCGTTGGCGCGCGCGGCCTTCACGGTCTTGAGATAGGCGCGCGTGGCATCGAGATCGGCGGTGACGGTATCAGCGTTCAGGGTCGCGATCAGCTTGCGGGCCGAGTCCGGCGTCGCCGGCGTGCCGCCGCGGCGCGACAACAGATCCGGCGCGATGGCGACGAAGCCGTCTTTCGCGAGCTGCTCGGTGGTTTGCCGGATGAAATCCGACATGCCGAAGATCTCGTGGATCACGATCACGGCGGGCGCGGGTTGCGGCCGCTCCGGGTAGGCGATGTAGGCCGTCACCGTGTCTTTGCCGCTGAGGAACTTGACGTATTCGGAATGAATGTCGGGCGGCGAGAGGCGGCGGAGGGCGGCGGAGGGCGGCAAATTCATCGCCGCGGTCGCTAGAATCCCCACGCCGGCCACTACCACAGCCTTTGCCGCCATTCGCCGCCTCTCGCCGCCCTTCGCCGCCGTATTACCGTCCATAACTCACCCTCCAGATTTTGCCGCCGTAGTCATCGCTCACCAGGAGCGATCCGTCCGGCAGTACGAGTAGACCAACCGGCCGTCCCCAGCGTGAGCCGTCGGGACGCTGCCAGCCAACGATGAAATCCTCCACACCGACCGCCCGATGCCCGCTGCTGTCGACTTGCACGCGCACGACCTTGGCGCCCGTCGGGACCGAGCGGTTCCATGAACCGTGCAACGTGACGAAGGCGTCGCCGTTGTACTCGCGCGGAAACTGCGCGCCGGTATAGAACGCGAGGCCGAGCGGCGCCGAGTGCGCCTGGACGGTGATCGCCGGCGGCTCGACGTTCGAGCAGTCCGCCGAGCCGTACTCCGGATTGGGCTTGCCGGGGAGATAGCATTGGGGCCAGCCGTAGTTGCGGCCGTCCTTGATGATGTTGATGTGCTCGGGCGGCACGTCATCGCCGAGATTGTCGCGGTCATTGTTGCCGCCCCAGAGCTCGCCGGTCGTAGGATTGAATGCCAGACCCACGGTGTTGCGCAGCCCGCGGGCGAAGATGCGCCCGGCGGAGCCGTCACGATTGAACTGGGTCACGGCCGCGCGCATGGAATCGCGCTCGTCGCATAGGTTGCAGGACGATCCGACGGCGAGATACAGCTTGCCGTCGGGTCCAAAGAGAATCGTGCGCGTCGAATGACCACCGCCGGGCACCTTCGGCACGATCGTCACCGGCGCTGTGCCGCCCGGATCGAACCGCTTCACATCCTGCTCTTCGGCGACGTACATCGTGTCGCCGCGGAACGCGATGCCGAACGGCCCCTTCAAGCCGCTCGCCACGGTGACCGCGCCGTCAGCGACGCCAGCATGATTCGCCTCGGTCAGCTTCACGATGAGACCCGACCCCGGCTGTGACGCGTACACCGCGTTGCCCGGCCCCAGCGCCAGATAGCGAACGCCTTGGAGGTTCTCGGCGTAGACCGCGATCTTGAAGCCCGGCGGTACGCGGAGCGTGTCGTCGCTCCGCCGCTGTCCGCCCGCGGCGGGCGCAGGTCCACGGCACGCGACGGCGATGAGGGCGACCAAGAACACTGCCTGGCGCATTTGACTACCTCCGACCGATGGCGGTGACGCGCAGCAGCAATTTGCCGTCGGGGTCCACGCGGACCTCGGCGGGCGCGAACGGCAGATCGACGCGGACCGACGTCTCCCGGTTGTCACCGCTCACGGCGACATCGCGTCGCACAGTGGCGCCGTTCGCAACCCGGAACTCGAGCGTGAGCGCGGGGAGCCGGAACAGACCCCACTCAGGCTTTTGGCGCTGGGTGATACCCAGAACCACTTTTCTCGCTCCGGCGTCGTATTGCCAGGTCACGTCGAGCTGTGGATACCCCGGTTGGTACAGCCATTGGTGGAAGAACCAACCAAGATTCGTTCTGGCTTCCTTCTCTATTACGCGTTGGAAGTCTTCACTCGTTGCGGTCGAATCGCGGTAGGTCGTGTAGTACGTGCGCAGCCCGCGAAAGAATGCTGAATCGCCGATCGTGCCGCGGAGCATGTGTAGCACCCATGCACCCTTGGGATAGCTGTTCGCGTTCAGGAGTTTGATCGGATCGGCCGCATACCCCGAATCCACGATCGGCCGGTCGGTGACGTCGGATTTGAAGTACGCAGCTCACCAGCACGCTGTCTCCATCCAACGCCGCGCCAATCACGCCATCGAAATAGGTGGCGAATCCCTCTGAGAGCCAGAGATGCGGCCAGTCGCGCTCCGTGACCGCGTCGCCGAACCACTGGTGCGCGGTCTCGTGTCGGACGACGCCCTCGCCCATTCGGCGCTCGACGTACGGCTTCTCGGCGTAGAAGATGGCGCTCGAGTTCTCCATCCCGCCGAATTTCGTGGAGGATTCGACGTGCTTGAGATTCTCATACGGGAACGGGCCAATGAGGCGCTGCATGACCTCGACGATCTCAGTCGCACGGCGGAACGGGACGGAGTCCGCGTAAACTGAGTCTTCCCGATACGTCCAGACTTCTATGGGAATCGTGTCACGGCCGTCGATCGCTGGACGGTGCTCACTGACGCTGAATTCGCCGGCTCCGAAGACCATGGTGTAGGTGGGAATACGATGAGATTCGCTCCAAAAAAAACGTCTACTCTTGCCATTCGAGACTACTCGCCAAGACAACGAAGGACTGATCAAGGACGTCTGAACCCTGATGTTGAACGTCACGGAGGCCTTGTCCACAGGGTGGTCGAATGTAGGGATCCAGTACCGGGCCCGCTCGGGCCAATTATCCGCAAAGACGACGCGTCGACCGTACGAGTTCGACCCGATGATCAATCCATCTCCCGGAGCGCCGTGGTACTGTATCTCGAGCGAGCTGATGCCTCTGATGTCGGCAGGTACAGTTATGACGCGGCCATCATATCGGTAGGGAACGGGCGTCCTGAGTCGCCCCTCATGAATGTTGTACTCTACTCGCCACACAGTATCGACCTGCATCTTAACGAGGTCCAGCCGAAGCGTGTCGTATACACGGCGGAAGAAAACAACTGCGGCGGATCCTTGAATAACTGTTCCCGTGTCGGGGATAGTCAAGGAAATTACGTAGGTTTCGAGCTCGGCCTGTCCCTGAACGCTCGCAGCCAGCGACAGCGTCAGTAACACGCTACCGACCGTTCGCATACACCCCTTTCAGCGCTGTCTCGCCTTTCGGCATCTTCTCCCGACTTGCGATCGCCTCTTCGGCGGCCTTCGCCACCTGCGCCGTCACCTCAGCTTCGATTTCCCCGAGCTGCTTCGCTTTGACGCCCTCTTCCTTCAGGTACTCCTCGTACAGGCCGATCGGGTCCCGCTTGCCCCATGTGCGGAACAGCTCCGCCGGAAACGTTTCCCGCGCCTCCCGCTCGTCGTGCGTTGCGTGTCCGCCCATCCGGAACGTCTCGGCAATCAGTAGCGCTGGCCCATTGCCACTACGACACCGCTCGGCGGCGATCCGTGTGGCGGCGAAGGCGTCGAGCACGTTGTTGCCGTCGAAAGTCGCTCCCCAAACTCCGTAGCTGGCGGGCCAATCCTTGAAGTCGGCAGGCAGGTGGTGCTGTTCGAGGCGGGTGCCGAGCGCGACCTGGTTGTTCTGGATGATGAAAATGGCCGGCACGCGCTGGACGGCCGCGAAGTTGGTGCCCTCGTGCGCCGCGGCAGTCTTGGTCGATCCATCACCGACCCAGGTGAGCGCCACACGCGGCTCCCGCTTGATCTTGAACGTCAGGGCGATGCCCGTGATCACGGGGACCATGTCGCCAACGTGGGAGATCGGCTGCAGCAACCCGTGCGCAAACGAGCCGACGTGCAGATCGCGTCCGACCGGCCCGACGGTCGTCGCCTCTTCGCCGGTGCCCAGCCATGCCTTCGAGATGACGCCGGTGCGGACCCAGCGCTTCAGCTCGATGTCGTGCAGCCGTGCCCTGAGCAGGCCGCGGTACAACTCGAGCTTCTTTTCCCGCGACAACTCACCCACGACGCCGGCACGCTCGGCATCCGCTTCGATGGTCGATCGGAAGGCGCGCACGAGCGCGGGATCCGGTTTCCAGTCCACGTACTCCGGTGGGTCGAACGCGGGGAACCGCTTCACGCACGAATTGCGGTAGTCGTCTGGGTGGGTTGTTGAAGAGCAAGGAGGGAGAGCAGCGCGAGTCTGATCAAGAGAACTTCTCCTTGAGTTTGCCGAGGAATCCGCCGGAGGATTCCTGCGTGCCCCCCCCCGTGAGCGCGTCGCCGAACTCGATCGCGGTCGCGAAGCGGTCGTCGGGATTCGTTTGCAGCGCTTTGGTGAGCGCCTTCTCGACCGCGTCGGGGACGTCGGCGCGCAGCGTCCGGATCGGCACGGGCTGGCTACGCAGGCGTGCGATCATCATCTCCTGCGCGTTGCGGCCCTGGAACGGCAGCTTGCCGGTGAACATCTCGAACGCCACGATGCCGAGCGCGTAGATGTCGCTGCGCGCATCGAGCGGCTTGCCGCGGATCTGTTCCGGGCTCATGAACTCGGGTGTGCCGAGGATGATGCCGGTGGCCGTCAGCTTCGCAATCGCCGGATCGGCGCGCCGCTCCTTGGCCAGCCCGAAGTCCATCACCACAGCGCGCTCGGCGCCGCCGTCGTCGTCCACCAGCATGACGTTCTCCGGCTTCAGATCGCGGTGAATGATCTGCAGCTCGTGCGCGTGGTGCAGGCCGGCGCACATCTGCTTCAGCAGCGTGACGCCGAGCGTCATGTCCATCGGGCCGCCGCGCACCTCACGATCCGAGAGCAGCTCGCCCTTCAGGAACGGCATGACCAGATAGATCAGCCCGTCCTCTGACTCGCCGAGGCGCAGGATGCGGCAGACGTTGGGGTGATCCAGGCGCATCGCCAGACCCGCCTCGCGCCGCAGGCGCTCGACCGAGCTCTTATCCGCGGCGAGGCGCGGCGAGAGCACCTTGATCGCAACCGTGGCGCCCGATGAGATCTCCTTGGCGAGGTAGACGTACGACATCCCGCCTTCGCCCAGCTTTTTCATGACCTGATAGCGGGCGTCCAGGATCTGATTCGAGAGGCTGGAGGCGCGGTCCAGGCCGGCTTTCCCGGGAGGCAGCGGCGTGCGCACGCCCGTCCCGCCGCCTGACCCGGGGGGCGGAGGCGCCGCCGGTGTTTTCGCCTGGATTTCCACGAGCATGCTGCCGTCTTTGGGGCAGAACCGTGCGCCGGTGTCGGTATACACCGATCCGCACTTGGGACAGCGGCGCTCGCTCATTGCCGGACCAAGTTGCGCCCTTCGTTCTTGGCGCGATAGAGGGCCTGATCGGCGAGCGACACAAAGCTGTCCGCACTGTGCACGCGATCATCGGGAAACGTCGCGAGTCCGATGCTGATCGTCACGCGGACGGGATCGTCACCGGGATCGGCGAAATCGCGATTCTGCACGCGCGAGCGGACGCGTTCGGCGAAAATCGCCGCGCCTTGCGTGGACGTCTCCGGCATCACGACGACGAATTCCTCGCCCCCGTAGCGCGCCACGAGATCGACCGACCGGGCTTCGCGGCGGAGCAGCTCGCCGACCTGGCGCAGCACCGAATCGCCCGCGATATGGCCGCGGGTGTCGTTGATCGATTTGAAACGGTCCAGATCGGCGAGCATGATCGTCAGCGCCAGGTTGTACCGCCGAGCGCGATCCAGCTCCCCGGCCAGCGCCTCGGCCAACGCGCGGCGGTTCATGCAGCCCGTGAGCGCATCGGTCGACGCGAGCTTCTCGAGCCGCTGCTTGTCCGAGACGGCGCTCTCGAAGTCGTACGCCTTTTCGATCGCCGACACGGCGGTCTTGATGACGGTTTCCGCGAACTGCGCGTCGGCGCGGGTGAGCGGCGGATCGTCCCCGGTCGTGCGCAGGAAAAAGACGCCGATCTGCTGCTCCTTCATCCAGAACGGCAGGGCCACGGCCGAGCGCGTCGGCACCTTGATTTCTTCGCGCTCCCAGCGGCGGCGCTCTTCCTCGTACAGCGGATCGGTCGCGACGTCCTCGACGAGCACCAGGCGGCCCGTCGAGACCGCCTTGCGAATCTCGGGGTAGCGGGCCAGTTCGATCTGGAGATTGCGGAGCATCGGGTTCTCATACGCCGCCACGACGATGCCTTGCTGGTCCCCCGGTTTGGCGAGCACCATCGAACACTTCGAGATGTTGAGCGCCCGGGCCACGCGCCGGGCGAGGATGTGGTACATCTCGTCCGGCTTGAGGGAGTCGGTCACCTCGTGGAGGATGTCTACCATCGCCGCCCGGCTCCGCGCTTCCTCACGGGCCTGCGCGAGGGCGCGGCCGACGCGGATGTGCGCCTCGACGCGCGCCAGCAGCTCCCGCACGCGGAACGGTTTGGAGATGAAGTCGGCGGCCCCGAGCCCCAGCGCCCGCACCGTCGCTTCCTCGGGCGGCATGGACGACACCATCAGGACCGGCAGGTCGCGGTAGCGCTCGTCCTGCTTGAGACGCTCGAGCAGCTGCAGCCCGTCCACTTTGGGCATCATGATGTCGAGCAGCAGCAGCGCGGGCTTGATCTCCTCGAGCTTGGCGAACAGCCCCTCGCCTCCCGGGCAGACCGCTACCTCGTACCCGTTTTCCTTCAGGATCCAGGTCAGGGTCTGGACCAGCGAAGCATCGTCGTCAGCGACCAGCACGCGCGTTGCGGTACCAGGCATCAGTCCGTTGCCTCGAGAAGCGAGCGATCCACATTGCCGCCGCTGACCACCAGCACCGTGGTGCGGGAGCGGGGCACCGCACCGGCGAGCAGCGCCGCCGTCGTTGCCGCGCCCGACGGCTCGACCGCGAGCCGGCAGGTGCGCCATAGAAACTGCACGGCGGCGCGGATGCTGTCATCCTCGACCAGTACCACACCACGAATCCGTCCGCGCTCCCGGGTGAGCTCGGCGAATGGAATGTCGCCGACGTTGAGCGTGATCAGCCCATCCGCGATGCTGCCGGTGCGCTCGAGCCGAACCACTTTGCCGGCGGCGAGCGAGCGGTGCAGCTTGGGCGCGCCCGCCGGCTCCACACCCCACACGGCCGCCGTGCTCCCCGCGGCCGCGAGTCCGGTGACGACGCCCGAGATCAGCCCGCCGCCGCCGACCGGTACCACCACCGTCTCGACCTCAGGCAGCTGCTCGACGATTTCGAGCGCGACGGTCGCCTGCCCCGCGACGATATCGGGATGATCGAAGGGCGGTACGATCGCCAGGCCGTCGTGGGCCGCGATCGCTTCAGCCTTGATCCGCCGGTCTTCCGAGGTTCGCCCGGCGAAGACGACCTCGCCACCCCATTTCTTCACGCCCTCGACTTTCACCGCGGGCGCCGTTTCGGGCATCGTGACGACGGCCCGCACGCCGAATTGCTTCGCGGCGTACGCGACCGCCTGGCCGTGATTGCCGGATGAGTAGGTGATCACCCCGCGCTTGCGCACGGCCTCGGGGAGTTTGCGAATCGCGTTGTAGGCGCCGCGGATCTTGAAGGCGCCGATCGGCTGCTCGTTCTCGAGCTTGAGGTGGACCCCCAGCTCCTCGACGTAGATGAGTCGAGTGCGGCGCGCGACGCCCCCCCCCCGCAGGCCCTCTGCGGCTTCTGCGATGTCCCGGGGCGTGACCACGCTACTTCTTGGGCTTCGGGGCTCGGGACTTGGACTTGGGCTTGGCCTTGGACTTGGGCGCGGGAGCCGGCGTCTCGTCGTCGTCGCCCTCCTCGACATCGTCGTCCTCGTCTTCCTTCACCACGCGCGCCACGTCCACGACGAGATCGCCGGGCGTGAGGTTCATGACCTTCACACCCTGCGTGTTGCGGCCGGAGATGCGGATGCCCTCCACCGGGACGCGGATCATGATCCCTTTCTTGGTGATCATCATCAACTCATCGTCCGGCAGCACCTCTTTCAGCGCGATGATCTCGCCGGTCTTGTCGCTGCGCTTCAGGGTAATGATGCCGCGGCCGCCGCGATGCTGGACGCGGTATTCGTCCAGCTCGGAGCGCTTCCCCATGCCCTTCTCGGTAACGGTGAGCAGGGTGGACTTGCGGCGCACGACGACCATGTCGATGACGTGGTCTTTCTTGTCGAGCTCGATGCCCTTCACGCCGGTGGCCGTGCGGCCCATGTCGCGCACGTCTTTTTCGTGGAAGCGAATGCTCATGCCGTGGGCGGTGGCGAGCACGATGTCGTTCTTGCCGTCCGTGACCTGCACGTCGATCAGCTCGTCGCCCTTCTCGATGTTGATCGCGCGGATCCCGACCGAGCGCGGATTGCCGAATTCCGAGAGCACCGTCTTCTTGACGACGCCGTCCTTGGTGGCGAACAGCAGGAACTGATCCTCCGAGAACTCCCGCACCGGGACGAGCGCCGCGACTTTTTCGTCGGGCTTCATCGCGACGCAGCTGAGGATCGGCTTGCCGCGCGCCGCCCGCGCCGCCTGCGCGATCTCGTGCACCTTGAGCCAGTAGCACTGGCCCTGTTCGGTGAAGAACATCACGTAATCGTGCGTCGAGGCGATGAACAGGTGCTCGACCCAGTCGTCTTCCTTCTGATGCGCGGCGATCACACCCTTCCCGCCGCGCCGTTGCCGGCGATACGCGGAAACCGGGAGCCGCTTGATGTAGCCGGCGTGGGACACGGTGATGACCATGTCCTCTTCGGCGATGAGGTCCTCGATCGAGAATTCGCCCTGATCGGCGACGATCTCGGTGCGCCGCTCGTCCCCAAACCCGTGCGCCAGCTCCGTCAGCTCCTCCTTGAGGATCTTCATGCGCCGCGGCTTGGAGGCGAGGATCTCCTTGCATTCCTTGATGAACTTGCGGACGTCCTTCAGCTCCTCCTCGAGCTTCGTGATCTCGAGGGCGGTGAGCCGCGCCAGCCGCATGTTGAGGATTTCAGCGGATTGTTTTTCCGACAACTTGAAACGCTTCCGTAATGCGGCGTCTGCGGAAGGCGTGTCCTTCGATTTCTTGATGATTTTGATCACTTCGTCGATGTGGTCGACGGCGATCTTCAAGCCTTCGAGGATGTGCTCGCGGTCCTGCGCGCGCTGCAGCTCGAACTCGGTGCGCCGCGTGATGACGGTGTGGCGGTGCTCGATGAAGTGCTGCAGCAGCTCGACGAGGGTGAGTTCCCTGGGCGTGCCGTCCACCAGCGCCAGCATGATGGCGCCGAAGGTCTGCTGCATTTGCGTGTGCTTGTAGAGCTGATTGAGCACGACCATCGGGATCACGTCGCGCTTCAGCTCGATGACGAGCCGGATTCCTTCCTTATCGGACTCGTTGCGGACGTCGCTGATCCCTTCGAGCTTCTTCGCGAGCACGAGGTCGCGGATCTGCTCATGCACCCGTTCGGGACTGACCTGATAGGGGAACTCGGTCACGACGATCTGCTGCTTGCCGGTCGATTCCTTCTCCTCGGCGATCGCGCGGGCCCGGATGATGATGCGGCCGCGGCCCTTCTCGTAGCACTCCTTGATGCCCTCGCGGCCGTAGATGATGGCGCCGGTCGGGAAGTCCGGGCCTTTGACGAACTTGCGGATGTCCCGGATCGTGGCGTTGGGGTGATCGACGAGATGCACGATCGCCTGGACCACTTCGCTCAGATTGTGCGGCGGGATGTTCGTCGTCATGCCGACCGCGATGCCCGCCGAGCCGTTGACGAGCAAGT
>WNGR01003793.1_pt1 | contig 16450 bp, 11 predicted proteins | sample 5407581 | NCBI WGS metagenome assembly WNGR01 (sample SAMN13153383, study PRJNA577476) | soil metagenome | isolation source: 80 cm soil or saprolite under Garry oak tree replicate 2 | place: USA:California | collected 2016-06-15 | reverse complement strand
CATGGCGGCACGGCTGTGCCGACATCGAGGCGTGCACGAAAGACCGCCACCGGCGGCTCTGCCCCCGCGACTGCCCCAAGATCCGCCCGTCCGGCCGCCGCCACATATGCATAACACCGGACGCCGCGCGGCTGTGCCCGCCAGGATGCGGCGGGCACGCGGCACAGTGCCCCACGCGGCATGGTGGTGGCCTGGTCTTCCGGGAGATCAAGGAACGGCGCCGCAAAACCGTCAAGCTCGCGCCCGAACTGGTGCTCATTCTGGCTGACCACCGAGAGCGGCAGGACGCCGAGCGCCTGGCGGCCGGTACCGAATGGAACGATTACGGCCTGGTGTTCTGCCAGCCAAACGGCAACCCGATCGACCCGCGGGCCGACTGGCAGGAATGGGCGGACATCCTAACGGCAGCGACGATCCCGCACCTCGGAGTGCACTCGATGCGGCACTCGGCCGCCACGTTCGCACTTGAGGAGGGCGCCGCGCTCCCGGCTGTCCAGGAGATGCTTGGCCATGCCGACATCCGCACCACCCGCGTGTACACGCACGTCTCCTCCCCGCTCGCTGAGGACGCCGCGGCCCGGATTGGGAAGGCGATCCTCGGCCCAACTGTCCCGAAAACTGTCCCGAAAGAGCCCCAGACATGATCTCCGCCGCCGAGCCCAACCTCTGGGCGCATGAAGAAACCCCAGGCCAGAGCACATGGCCTGGGGCTTCCGAGGCGAGCCGCCTCCCGGAATCGAACCGGGGACCTACGCATTACGAGTGCGTCGCTCTGACCGTCTGAGCTAAGGCGGCGGAGCCGCAACGGGGCGGCAGCGCAACGAGTCTACCGGTCAGCGGCACTATGCCGGGGCGGGGCGGTTACCCGCACATGGCCCCATTGTGCGGGGGCACCAGGCCGATCAGGTACCTGTCCACCGCCGTGTCCACGCATGCGCTGCCCATCATGTAGGCGGTGTGCCCGTCCCCGTTCCAGCCGAGCAGCACCCCCGACCGCAGGTCCCTGGCCAGCGCCCGGGCCCAGCGGAACGGCGTCGCCGGGTCCCTTGTCGTGCCCACCACCAGGACCGGGGGCGCACCGGCCCCGCGCAGCCGGACCGCCGATGCGGAACGCACCGGCCAGTACGCACACGACAGGCTGCTCCACATGATCGTCGCCCCGAACTGGGGCGCCGCCCTCGCGGCGCCAGCAGCCGCAGAACGCCACGCTGCCACCGACCGCGGCCACGGCCGGTCAACGCAGTCCACCGCGGTCTCTGCTTCCACCAGGTTCGAGTACTGCCCGTTCCGGTGGCGCTCCACCAGCAGGTCACCGAGCACCACGAGCACCGTGCCATTGCCGGCGAACGCTCCCGTCAGACCCTCCCGCAGGTACGTCCAGTACGCCTTGCTGTAGAGCGCTGCCGCGATGCCGTTCAGCAACAGCGCGGAGTCCCCCGGCTGCCCGCGGATGTCGCTCCGGAGCGGCTGATGCGCGGCCCGGTTCAGCAGCCGCTGCAGCCGCCCGATCGCGGCGCTCACCGTGCCGCCGTGACCGAGCGGGCAGGCCGTGCGCCGCAGGCAGTCAGCCGTAAACGAGCGCAGCGCGACCTGGAATCCTTGCGCCTGGACCAGATTCATGCCAAACGCTGATTCGGCCGGATCCACCGCGCCGTCCAGCACCAGCGCCCGCACATGGGCGGGGAACAGCTGGGCGTACCAGGTGCCAAGGAAGGTGCCATACGACTTGCCGAGGTAGGTGAGCTTGCGGTCGCCGAGTGCGGCGCGCAGCACGTCCATGTCGCGGGCGGCGCTGGCGGTGCCCACATACGGCAGCAGCGCGCCGGAGTTTCGCTCACAGCCACGGGCGAACGTCTTGCTCTGCGCGATAACCCTGGCCCGCCCTGCCGCCGTGGTGGGCGCGTCGTTGGTCGCGATCTGGGCATCCAGCTGTCGCCCGGTCAGGCAGTGGATGGCAGGAATGCTGCCCGCTACCCCGCGTGGGTCGAACCCGACCACGTCGAAACGGGCCCGGGCGGCGGCGGAAACCTGACTGCGCGCCTGAAGCGCGTACGCGACGCCCGACCCGCCGGGACCGCCCGGGTTCACCACCAGCGACCCGATCCGGTGGCCGGGGCCGGTCGCGGGGAGCCGGATCACGGGGAGCGAGAAGCGCCGCCATGCCGGGCGACGGTAGTCGAACGGGACGAGCAGCCGCGCGCACTGGTACCGGCGATCACATGTGCGCCAGCGCAGCTTCTGCGCATAGTAGCCAGCCAGCGCCGACGGTGGCGGGCCCGCTGGCCCCACCGCCGGACCTGAGGGGTAGGAGGACCCTGATGGGGAAGGGCTGGCCGCACCCTGCGGCGGTGCGCCGCTGGTGCACGCGGCGATCAGCAGGGCGGCCGCGGCGGCGGCGGCGGCAACCGCCCGCCGCGCGCGGGGCAGCGAGCGTGCTTTCACCCCGCTCCGCCGCCTGTGTTCCCCCTCGCCGGATCACCATTGCCCTGCCGGGGGACGCTGGCAGCCGCGGAGTCACCGTACTTGGCCTCGTATGCCTTCCGTGACCCGCACACGCTGGCGCGGGTGCACGCACACTTGCGCCCGTCCGCGGTGAGCTTCAGCACGACCTTGTCTCCCGGCACGTTGTGGCCGGTGACAACCCCCGGTCCCTCGGGGGACTCGACTCGCTCACCGAGCTTCGGCGCGTCGGCGTGAAAGTCCTGGTAAAGCGGGTGCTCATACTTCAGGCAGCACATCAGCCGCCCGCATGCTCCGGCAATCCGGAGCGGGTTCACCGGCAGGTCCTGGTCCTTGGCCATACGCACCGAGACCGGCTCGAAGTCCTTCAGGAACGTCGCACAGCACAGGTCACGGCCGCACGGGCCGATCCCTCCCTGCAGCTTGGCCTCATCCCGCGGGCCGATCTGGTGGAGCTCGACCCGCCCGCCGAGGCGGGCGGCCAGGGCCCGGACCAGGGCGCGGAAATCGACCCGGTGGGGGGCGCTGAAGTACACGGTGACCACCGTCGGAGAGTCCACATAGTCCACCCCGACGACTTTCATGGGCAAGGAATGCTCGCGGATCAGGCGCCGTGCCGTGACTCGAGCCTGCGCCCGTTTTGCCCGATTTTCTTCGTCCCGGGTGAGATGTTCCTCAGAAGCGATCCCGGCGCACACCGGAAGCCCGGCCACGTCATCATCGACCCATTGCGGTGCCCACACACATTCGGCGACCTCAGGCCCGGTGTCCGTGGGCACGAGCACCTTGGCGCCCACGGTGGGCATGTGCGGCCCCGGGTCGAGATAGTAGAGCCTCCCATACCGCTCGAAGCTGACGGCCATCATCATGCCCATCGACTCAGACTACGGCCCACACCCCCGAATCGCCTCCCCCGTAGCGCCTCAATCCCGTACGAACAGCACCGCGGCCGCTTCCCGCGCCCGCACCTGCCACCCCGGGTTCTGGTAAAGCTGTGTGGCAAGAGCGGAATGGGCTGGCACGAGCACGCACCCGGCACCCGCGAGAGCCGTGACCGTGTTCCCGCCGCGCCGTACCACTTCCTGTTCCGCGATGACGCGTTTCGGCCCGTAGAGGTCGTTGCGAGAGTCCAGCGACACCTTCACGCCCGGCCGTTCCAGGATCACGTAGCCGCCGACCAGGTAGGAGTTGAACACCCGGCAGCCGCGCGGGATTGCCCTGACGGCCCGGTCCGGGTAGTAGGCGGCGAGGGGGCGCCCGATGTGGGTCAGGTTCATCCCCGCCAGCGTCAGGAAAACCGACTCGATCGCCGCGGCGCCGAGGGTCAGCATGAACCGGCGGCTGCGGACGTACCGGATCACCAGCGGATGAGACCCGGCCGCCGCGAGGGCCGGCACCGCAACCAGCCCAAGGATCGGCAGCAGCCTGATCGCCAGCACAGCCCCGGGCGCCGTGATCGCGAGCGCGCTGATGAGCACGCGGTCCCGGCGCCTGATGGCCACGAGCAGGGCGGCCGCCCCCAGCACGACGATCAGCCATTCGGTGGGGCTGGCAGGGTTGATGTGCTGCCACTCGGTCACCACCCCGGCCGAGGCACTTTGCACCTGGGCGGTCTGCGTGAACACACCAGCCCCATAAGGGTTGAGCAGCGAGCCTGCCAGCGCCGCGGCCGCCGCCCCCCCGCACCACAGCCCGCCGGCCCGGGTGCTGCGCCTGGCAAGCAGCAACAGTGCGCTGGCTCCGGCGATCGCCACCCCGAACAGTGACGCGGCGTGCAGGTTGACCCACGCGACCGTGAGCAGGCCCACCGCTGCAACCGACCTGGCCTGGTCCCGGCCTGCGGCGATGCGGCGCAGCAGCATCACCAGCGCCGGGATGGCGACGTAGTCCACCAGTTGCGGCCGGGCGGAGAGCCAGCCGATCAGCAGCGGCGACGTGAGCACAAGCAGGGCCCCCGCCAGGAACGGAGACGCGCCCAGTTGCCGCGCCAGCAGCAGCACCATCGCGGCGGCGGCCATGACCAGGCCCGCACATGCCCACGCGGCCCCGGGCAACCCGGCGAGCCGGTACGCGCCCGCGATCAGCACGTTGAAACCCCAGGAGTTCAGCGTCCACGGCTTGCCGTACACGGTCCAGCTGAACGTGTCGACCCGTGGGATGGCCCGGTGGTCGATGGTTACCAGCCCGGCCCGGATCTGCCAGAACGTGTCCGACTCGGCCAGCGTCCCGGCGCGCATCACGGCCACCGGCAGGTAAGCAAGCCAGGCCAGCAGCCACGCCCGGCGCCCCGCCCCCGCGGGGGCCTGCTGGCTCACCCGCCGTCCCCGTTCCCACGCCGCGACCTGCCCCTCCGCCACGGCCTGGAGTGTATCGGTTTCCCTAGGTAGCAGCGCTAGCGCAGCGCGCCTGTCCCGATCACCAGACTCAGGGTCAGCCCGTCGTGAGGGCGAGGGTGAGTTCTTCGACGGCGAGCAAGGGGGCGACGTTTACGTCCAGCCGCGCCCGGCACGCCATAATGGCCTCGATCCGGCGTACCGTGGCCTCCGGCGGCGTGGAGCCCGCCAGCCGCCTGACGTCCCGCTCGTGACCTGAGCTGGCCAGTTCCACATCAGCGCCCACCTGGACCGCAAGCACGTCACGGTAGAAAGCGGCCAGGTCAAGCAGGGCACGGTCAAGCGCGTCCCGCTTGAGCCGGGTGGCACGGGACTTCTGCCGGTCTTCGAGGTCCCGCATGGCCCCGGCCGAGCCCCGGACCGCCTTGGCGACTCCCTTGCCCGTCGAGCCTTCGCCGAACGCCCGGCGCAGCGCCGACCGCTCCGGCTCATCGACTTCGGCGGTGATCGCGGCGGCCTCGGCTTCAGCCGACTTCACCAGCGCCGCAGCGGCCGCCAGGGCCTGGCCGAGGCCGGTGAGGCGGGGCGGGACCGCAAGCACCTCGTCGCGCCGCCGCGCGGCTTCCGCGTCGGTCGCGAGGCGGCGGGCCCGGCCGACGTGTCCCTGCGCGGCGCGCGCAGCCGCCAGCGCACGCGCAGGCTCGGCGCCCTCCTTGGTCAGCACCGCGGCGATCGCCGATGAGGGCGGGGTGCGGAGCACGACGAGGCGGCACCGCGAGCGGATCGTGGTCACGAGTTCCTCCGCCGACGGCGCGCACAGCAGCCAGACCGTGCGCGGGGTGGGTTCCTCGATCGCCTTCAGCAACGCGTTGGCGGCCTGCTCGGTAGCCCGGTCGGCATCCTCGAACAGCACAATCCGCCACCGGCCCCCCGTCGGGGTGCCGGCCGCCCGCAGAACCAGGCTGCGGGTCTGCTTCACCCCGTAGGAGAGGCCATCCGGGCGCACGGGCAGCAGGTCAGCATGCGTTCCGGCGCGCACCTGGTGGCAGGACGCGCACTGCCCGCAGCCGCCGTCCGGGCACAGCAGCGCCGCCGCGAACGCGCGCGCGGCCACGGAACGGCCGCTGCCGGGCGGCCCGGTGAACAGCCACGCGTGCGTCATCCCGGTAGCAGGCTCCCCGCGCAGCAGCGCGGCGGCAGCGGCGGTGGCGCGGCGCAGTTCGGCCACCACCGGCTCCTGGCCGATCAGGTCGCCGAACACCCCGCCGCTGCTCATGTCAGCTGATCACTCCACAATGGCGGGGAAACTCCCCGTTGAGTCCTCGGCGGAGGGCGGGACGGGGTCGGGCAGCATGTCATGCAGCCGATCCTGAATCTCACGGGCGAGTTCGTCGGCCGCCCGGGTCCCGTCGAGAACGAGATAACGGTCGGGCGCCGCTTCGGCCTGCCCGAGGAATCCCTGCCTGACCCGGTGGTGGAAGTCGGCCGGCTCGGACTCCAGCCGGTCGGCGGACCGGGCACGCCGCCCCAGCCCGATCTCGGGCGGCAGGTCAAGCACGATCGTGAGGTCAGGCACCAGGCCACCGGTGGCCCAGTCGTTCAGCTGGGCGATCTCCCGCACCGGCTGGTTACGGCCGCGCCCCTGATACGCGATAGAAGAATCCACATAACGATCGGTGACGACCACCGCCCCGCGCGCGAGGGCCGGGGCGATGACGGAGTCAACGTGCTCAGCCCGGTCAGCGGCGTACATGAGCGTCTCAGCCCGGGGGGACAGGCCCGCGTGGGTGGTGTCCAGCAGCAGGGCCCGCAACCGCATGCCTACCTTGGTCGCGCCGGGCTCCTGGGTGGCGACAACGTCATATCCCTGGTCGCGGAGCCAGATGGCGAGCAGCCGGGCCTGGGCGGTCTTGCCGGATCCCTCGCCCCCCTCGAACGCGATCAGCCGCCCGTGCCTGGGAGCGGGCTGGCTGCCGTCAACGGAGTCTGCTACCGGGCGGAGCGACTCGCCGCGCAACGTCGCGACCAGGTCGTCCCGGAGCGGAACACCGCGGCGGTCGTCCATGTGCTGGTAGGAGATCACGCCCAGCCACACCGCGACGCCGGCGGCGACGAGCAGGACGAAGTTATACCCGATGGCGTCGTAGCTGGCCTGGCCGACATGCAGCGTGGACGTGCCCGTGAGGCTATGGACGATCGTGGTGAATGCGGCTGCGAGGAAGGGGGCAACCGCGATCACCGCGATGAGGATGACGCGGATCGCCGACTGCAGGAACGCAAAGGTCCGGCCTCGGGTATCGTCGTCCACCTCCAGCCCGACGATGGTGTAGCCGGTCACGTAGGCGACGCCCGCGAAGGCCCCCAGCAGTACCACCAGCATGACGACAACGACCAGGTTGGGGATCAGGGCCACGGCAATGAGCGCCACCCCTGCTCCGACGATGCTCAGGCCGAACAGCCGCCTCCGGCTGAAGCCCTTGAGAATCCGCAAGCCGAAAAACATGCCGAGCGCGAGCCCGACAAAGATCGCCGCGAAAACGGCGCCCCAGCCCGCACTGCCGCCGTGCAGCGTCTTCTCGATGTAGGGCTGCCCGAGACCGACAACGACCCCTCCGGCGGAAAACGCGCCGACAATGCCGATGACCAGGCCGCGCAGGACGCTGGTCTGACCGAGGAACTTCCAGCCTTCCCAGATGGTCCTGGCGACCGACGGTTCCGAAATTCGGGCGCTGTGCTGGCGCTTGGGTATCTCCCGCAGCCCGTACACGGCGACCGCGGAAACCACGAATGTGGCAGCGTTGAAGTAAATCGCCAGGTTGACCTGGTTGGTAACGAAGTAGTGCGAGATCGAGCCAAGCGCCCTGCTCACCAGCGCAAGCAGGCTGAAGATGACCCCCGCCACCGGCGCCGTGCCGAAGGTCGTGAACAAGCTGTACTGGTTGGCCTCTTCCAGCTTTTCGGGCGGCACCAGATTCGGCACCGAGGCGTCCTTAGCGGGCGTCCAGAACAGGGACGCACACGATGCCAGGAACTGCACCACATACATCCACGTCAGCGCGTTGACAAAGTGGAACTTGAGATCAAGCGGGATGGAGAGGTACAGGGCCGCCCGCGCGATGTCGAAGGTGATCATGGTGAGGCGGCGGTCCAGCCGATCCGCGACCGCCCCAGCCAGCGGGCCGAGCAGCAGCGCCGGCAGCAGCGACGAGAGCCAGACGCCGCCGACTGCCGCGCCCTCGGCCGCCGTGCCCCCACGCCCGGCAAGGGCGGTGGCGAGCCCGGTCAGCGCGAGCAGGCTCAGCCAGTCCCCAAGGCTGGACAGCGACGTGGCAAACCACAGATGCCGGAACGGCCTTATGGAGAGCACGTTCGCTGTCCCCCCGCGAGCGGGGAATCGCAAGTTCACGGCGCTAGAGTATCCACCGGTGGGCGTTTGCGCCGCCTGCCTGGGCGGGAATGCCCGGCCTCAGGCCATCTCGGGTGGTTGGCCGGGTGTTGCTGACGTGCAGTTGCTCACGAAGAGCGAACAGTCGCTCACGGATTGCCGTGTGCGGTCGAGGATGGGTGGCTGCGGGAGGAGTTCGCGGTGCGGCGGGCACCGGATGGCCCGGTGGACGCACGCCCACTGCGTGCCGATCCAGCCGGCCGGCGGCGTGGTGTGGCTGGGCCCGAGGCACGGCGATCAGCCAGCAGTTCGACCGCGCGCTGAAGCGTGACGGACTCCACGTCGTCGCCCTTGCGCAGCGAGGCGTTGGTCTCGCCGTCCGTCACATAAGGCCCGTACCGGCCTTCCTTGATGACGATCGGCTGGCCGTTCGTGGGATCCTCGCCGAGTTCGCGCAGCGGCGGCGCGGCGGCCGTCCGCCCCCGCCCGCGAGTTTTGGGCTGGGCGAACAGTTCCTTCGCGGCGTCCAGGGTGAGGGTGAACAGCTGCTCCTCGCTGTCCAGCGAACGGCTGTCGCTGCCCTTCTTGGCGTAGGGCCCGTACCTTCCGTTTTGCACGGTGACCGGCTCGCCGTCGATCTCACCCAGCGTCCTCGGCAGGGTCAGCAGCCGCAGCGCCTCCTCCAGCGTCACCGTGCCCAGCGACATCGATGGCAGCAGTGAGGAGGTGCGGGGCTTGCCGGTCGCGTCATCCGGCAGCACCTCGGTCACATATGGGCCAAACCGGCCGCTCTTCGCCACGATCTGGTGCCCGGTCCCCGGGTCGGCTCCCAGTGAGGTCTCGCCGCTTGGGCGGGCGAAGAGCTGGGCGGCCCGCTCCGGCGTCATCTCGTCTGGCGCTAGGTCCTCCGGCACGTTCACACGCTGGCCATCCCGCTCCAGGTACGGCCCGTACCGGCCGACCCTGATCACGATGTCGGTGCCCGCCAGCGGGAACGAGCTCACATCCCGCGCGTCGATGTCGCCGATGTCGCTGACGAGTTCCTTCAGCCCGTCTTCGCCGTCGGTGCCGAAGTAAAACCGCCGGAGCCAGGGAACCCGTGCTGCCTCACCCCGGGCGATCTCGTCGAGCGCGCCTTCCATCCGGGCGGTGAAGTCGTAGTCGACCAGGTGGGCGAAGTGCCGCTCAAGCAGGGTGATGACGGCGAACGCGAGGAAGGAGGGGACAAGCGCGGTTCCCTTCTTGAACACATATCCCCGGTCGAGGATGGTGCCGATGATCGAGGCATAGGTCGAGGGCCGGCCGATCTCCCGGTCCTCCAGTTCCTTGACCAGGCTTGCCTCGGTGTAGCGGGCCGGCGGCCGGGTCTCGTGCTCGGCGGGTGACAGTTCCCCGGTCAGTTCGTCACGCTCGGCCAGCGGCGGCAGCCGGCGCTCACGGTCGTCCCGTTCGGCGTCCCCCTCGACATCTTCCACGTAGGCCTTGAGGAACCCGTGGAACGAGATGATCTTGCCCGATGCGGCGAACTCGGCTTCCTCCCGCGCTGACGAGAGCCCGGTGATCCGGACCGACACCGACTCGCCGGTGGCGTCCTTCATCTGCGACGCGACAGTGCGCTTCCAGATCAGCTCGTACAGCCGGGACTCATCGCCGGACAGCCCGGCCCTGGTTTCCCTCGAAACCTCGGCCGGGGTGCGGAAGCGGTCCCCGGCCGGCCTGATCGCCTCGTGCGCCTCCTGGGCGTTCTTGACCTTGCTGGTGTAAACGCGGGGCGATTCCGGCACGTACTCGGCGCCGTACAGCTCGCGGGCCTGCGCACGGGCCGCCTTGATGGCGGTCTGCGACAGCGTGACCGAGTCGGTCCGCATGTAGGTGATGTAGCCGTTCTCATACAGCCGCTGCGCCACCGACATCGTGTACTTGGCGGAGAAACCAAGCTTGCGGGATGCCTCCTGCTGGAGGGTGGTGGTGCGGAACGGGGCGTAGGGGGAGCGCCGGTAGGGCTTGCGCTCGACTGTTTTGACTGCGAAAGCGGCGCCGTCCAGGCGCCGCGCCAGTTCGCCGGCCCGTTCACCGTCCAGGATGAGCGGGATGCCGGGGCGGGCGCCCGCGCGCTTGGCTTCCGCCCCCGCCAGTTCGGCTTCCGCCCCCGCGCGCTCCGCTCCCGCCCCCGCGCGCTCCGCTTCGGCCACAGCGCGCAGGATGCCGGCCGGGGTGAAGTCGCGGCCCTGCGCGATCCGGCGCCCATCCAGTACGACGAGGCGGGCGGGGAACGACGGCGGGTTGCCGGCATCCGCCGTTTGGCCGCCAGAAGAATAAGAGATGCCCCCGTCGGCGGCTGGCGCCGCGACCGGGGTGAAGATCCCCTCCAGGTCCCAGTACACGGCGGGGCGGAACGCGATCCGCTCCCGTTCCCGCGCGACCACAAGCCGGGTGGCGACCGACTGGACGCGGCCCGCGGACAGCCGTGGCATGACCTTCTTCCACAGCACCGGCGAGACCTCGTAGCCGTACAGGCGGTCCAGCACCCGGCGGGTCTGGTACGCGTCGACCAGGCCGCTGTCGAGCTCCCTTGGGTGGGCCACGGCTTCCGAGATCGCCTCCGGGGTGATCTCGTGGAAGACCATCCGGCGGGTGGGGACCTTGGGCTTGAGCTCCTCAAGCAAATGCCAGGCGATGGCCTCACCCTCGCGGTCCTCATCCGTGGCTAGCAGCAGTTCCTCGGCGCCTGCCAGCAGCTTCTTGAGCTTGGAGACCTGAGCCTTCTTGTCCGCGTGCACGACATAGAGCGCCTGGAAGTCGCGGTCCACGTCGACGCCGAGCCGCGCCCACGGCTCCTTGCGGTACCTGGCGGGGATCGCGGCAGCGTTGTCGGGGATGTCGCGGATGTGGCCGATGCTTGACTCGACCATGTACCCGCGGCCGAGATACCCGGCGATGGTGCGCGCCTTGGCCGGCGACTCGACGATGACAAGCCTGCGCCCGCCGTTGCTGCCCGTGGTGCCGTCATTGCCCGCGGGCCGCTTGGCCGAAGGGGCCGCGGCCCGCTTGGCCGAGCTTGCTTTGGCTCGCTTGCCAGCGCTCCCGGTGGCCCGCTTACTCCCAGCCTCCTGGTCGGCAACTGCCACTCGTTTACCGGCAGCGTCGTGGCTGTCCGCCACTCGCCTGCCGGCGGTATCCGTCCTTGCTGGCACGCCCTCACCCTTCAGCGCGGTTCCCAACCCAGCCGGTGACATGCTGGCCCAACTCTGGGGTTTCCGCATCCGTGTTAGCAACTCTTTCCCCCCGTACCCGTGTTCCCGGCGCGGGGCGGGTTCCAACGTGGAACGCCCCCTCCCAGGCCACACAACCCCGGGCCGCAGGCATCCCGTCCCTTCACCGACCGGCCCACCTGGTCCTGGGGGCAGGTCCCGTCAGGAAGCGCAGAATATTTTCGCCCGGGAGATTGAATCACCCGTCCCGCTGCGCACAATGAGTACTGATGTCCGAGTACTCATACGTCGTGCTCTATCTGCCGCGCGGAACGTCGCGGGACGCCGCGCGGCGCATCCTGACAGACCACGCCGAGTACGGGGAGTGGGAACTCACCCGGCTCAGGCTATACGCCGACGGGAGTAGGAAAGCTACCCTGCGGCGGCAAATCATACGCCCAACCCGCACACTGTGAGAACTGCCACCTTACCTCCGGTTGGCGGTTAGCAGCCATCGAGGAAGCTGTCGAGCACGCGCGTGCCGAACCGGAGTGCCTCCACCGTGACGCGCTCGTCCACGCCGTGGAACATCCCGAAGAAGTCAAGCTCGGCGGGCAGGCGCAGCGGCGCGAAGCCGAAACACCGGATACCCAGGCGGCTGAACGACTTCGCGTCGGTGCCACCCGACATGCAGTACGGGACGACCTTCGCCGTCGGATCGGCGGACAGCAGCGCTGATGTCATAGCGGCACAGAGATCCCCGTCGAAGGTCGTCTCCAGCGCGATGTCATTGTGGATGAACTCACGCCGGACGCCCGGGCCGAGGAGGCTGTCGATCTCCGCCAGGAACTCCTCCTCGTGGCCCGGGAGGAAGCGGCCGTCCACGTCAGCCGTGGCCACCCCTGGCACCACGTTCACCTTGTAGCCGGCGTTGAGGATGGTGGGGTTGGCCGTGTTGACGAGGGTGGCTCCTACCATGCGGGCCAGTGGCCCCAGCTTCTCCAGCGCCTGCTGCCAGCCGTCCGGCTCGAAGGGGATGCCCAGCGCTTCGCAGGCTGCCGCCAGGAACAAGCGCGCCGAGGGGGTGAAGCGGGTGGGCCACTCGTGGCGGCCGATCCGGGCGACCGTCTCGGCGAGTTCGGTGACCGCGCTGCCCGGGTGCAGCATCGACCCGTGCCCAGCCGCGCCCCGGGCGGTCAGCCGCATCCAGGCCATGCCTTTTTCTGCCGTCTGGATCAGGTATAGACGCCGGCCGCCGATGGTGGCGCTGAACCCGCCGACCTCACCGATCGCCTCGGTCACCCCGTCGAACAGGTCCGGGTGATTGTCCACCAGCCACCGCGCTCCCCAGGTGCCGCCTGCCTCCTCGTCGGCAACGAAGGCGAGCACCACGTCACGCGGCGGGCGGCGGCCCTCCCGCAGCCGCTGCCTGGCCACCGCCAGGGTCATGGCGTCCATGTTCTTCATGTCCACCGCGCCACGGCCCCAGACCGAGCCGTCCGCGATCTCGCCGGAGAACGGGTGCACCGCCCAGTCCTGTGGGTCGGCGGGGACCACGTCGAGGTGGCCGTGCATGAGCAGTGCCGGGCGGGAGGCGTCCTCGCCCGTGATCCGCGCCACCACGCTGGCCCGCCCGGGGTGGGATTCCAGCAAAACGGGGTCCAGGCCAACGTCGGACAGGAGGGCGGCGGCGTGTTCTGCCGCTGTTCTTTCCCCGGGACCGGAGTGGTCTCCCCGGTTGGTGGTGTCGATCCTTATCAGGTCGCTGCACAGAGCCGCGACCTCGTCCTCGGCCGTCACCGGCTGGATGGCGGGGTTGTCGGTCACTCGCCCATACTCGCACTTTGCCCCGCGGGGCCCGGCGCGGCTTCCGATCCCACGCACGTGCTAGCCGTCCGTCTCGCCGTAAGGGCAAGGATTTGCTATCGTGATGCGGCCGACACGGGATCTGTCGTGCTCTGGTATGCGTCCGGGTGGCGGAATAGGCAGACGCGCTAGCTTGAGGTGCTAGTGCCCGTAAAGGGCATGGGGGTTCAAGTCCCCCCTCGGACACTCAAACCGGGGAAATTTCCCCTAAACCAGGCACCGCTTGAACACGCTGGCGGTCCGCCTCCGCGCGCCGGCCGCCCGCTGCCAGCCGGGCCGTCCCGGCCTCTCCCTGCGGGGAGGCGGCCGTGACCGCCCGGCTCATCGCCCCTGTCGTTCCTCCGCCTGCCCAGCCGGCTATCCGCGGGCACGGCAGGACGGGTGCGGCCCGCCGCCTGCCGGTCGCTGCCGTGCCGGTGATCCCGGCGGCTGCGGATGACGTGCTCTACGGGTTCGGCCGGATCGACGCCTCCGGCCGGGTCGCCGACCGCGCCATCACCAGCGCGCTGGGCTGGCACGCGGGGGACCGGCTGACCCTAACCGCCGCCGCGGGCGTGGTCATCGCCCGCCGCGACCCGGGCGGCATGGTCACCATGCCAGCCAAGCCCTACATCGCGATCCCGGCCGCGCTGCGCCGCCGCTGCGGGCTGCGGCCCGGTGACCGGGTACTCCTGGCCGTGCTCCCGGGCGAGGACACGCTGGCCGCGTACTCGTTCGCGGTGGTGGACGAGGCGATGCGGGCGCACGCCCCGCTCCCGCGCGCCGGGGGAGGACAGCCATGAGCGCCGTGAGCCCGGCCGCGCAGCCGGGCGCCTCCCAGCAGGCGGTGGTGGAGGCGGCGCTGGTTCTGCTGGAACGGATGGGCCTGTCTGCGGCGGACCTGACCGCCGCCCGGCAGGAACGGCCTGCGGTGCCGACCTTCGCCGAGTACATACCGGTGGTGTCGGCGGCGGTGACCGCGGGGACCCGCCGGGCGTATGGCTCCTACTGGAACCGGTTCACCGAGCGCTGGGGGCAGCGCCGCCTGGACGACATCACACCCTCAGAGATCCGGCAGCTGATGACACACGTGAAGACGCATGTGGTGGCCCGCCGCAACGCCCGCGGCGGGCGCAGCGCCGCCGAGCACCTGGTCGCCGCGCTGCGGTGCGTGTACCAGCGCGCTGTGGATGACGGGCTGATCAGCGAAGCGGACAACCCGGCGCGGAAGGTGGCCAAGCCCCGCCGGCTGCCCTCCACCCGCCGGGCCATCGCCGACACCCGGCTGGCGCAAATCAACCAGGTGGCCGCCACCACGGGCAACGATACGGAGCTGGACACGCTGATGCTGCGGCTGCACACCGAGACCGCCTGCCGGCGCGGCGGCGCGCTCGCCCTGCGCCCGGCCGATCTCGACCCCGGCCAGTGCCTGGTCCTGCTGCGGGAAAAGGGCGAGACCGTGCGCTGGCAGCCGGTCTCACCCACCCTAATGGCCCGTCTGGTACAGCACGGCGAAGAGCGGCACGCACCGCCGGACGGGCAGTTGCTGCGCTACGCCGGTGGCCAGCCGGTCACCAGCCGCCGCTATGACCACCTGTGGGCCCGCATCGGCAGGCACCTACCCTGGGTTGCCACGCAGCAGATCAGCACGCACTGGATCCGGCACACCACCTTGACCTGGGTCGAACGGAACTTCGGCTACGCCGTCGCCCGTGCCTACGCCGGCCATACCGATGCCGGCGGCGAGGCAGGCGCCACGTCGACCTATGTCCGCGCCAGCCTGCCCGAAGTCGCCGCCGCGCTGGCCGCACTGACCGGCGAGCCCCATCCCCTCACGACGCAGGAAGGGTGGTGACCTCCGTGGCTGCCCTCACCGCCAGAACACCGTCCGCCGCTGCCGGGAATCGCGCGCTGCGTGGCCCGTCACCCGCCCGGACCGCCGGACCGGTCACCGCGGACCGGTCCCCGGTGGCCGCCCGGCCGGTCCGGACCGTGCGGTCCTGGCCGCTGCTGGTCCTGGCCGCCCCGGCCGCGGCCGAGGTGTGGTCCGGCTGGGTGGGCATCGCGCACATGACAGGATTCGGGCTGGTCTGTCCGCTGCCGGGCATCTGGCCCTCCCTCCACCTGGACACCACCATCACCCTGCCGGTCGGCGTCGAGGCCTACGCCGCCTATGCGCTGCGGGCCTGGCTCGGCAGCGGGCAACATGTCAGCCCTCGGACCCGCCGGTTCGCCAAGTGGTCAGCGATCGGCTCCTTCGCGCTCGGAATGGCCGGGCAGATCGCCTATCACCTGCTGGCCCAGGCCCAGATGACCCGGGCTCCGTGGGCGATCACCACCCTGGTGTCCTGCCTGCCGGTCCTGGTCCTGGGCATGGGGACCGCGCTGGCCCACATGCTGCACGCCGACGCCGCAGCCGCCGACACCGGCAGCAAGACCGCGGCCCCAGCCGGTGCCCGGTCCCCGGCCTGGTCCGCCGCGGACCGGGCCGGGCCGGCCCAGGACCAGGCGGCAAGCCAGGGAGCGCTGACCGTGTCCGGCCCGCCGGACCGCCCGCACCTGTCCCCGCGCCAGGACCACGTCCCGGCCGTGCCGACCACACGGCCTGCCCCACCGACAGCACAGCCGCAGATGGAACTGGCCCGCCTTACCGCCAGGCAACTTGCCGCAGCAGGGCAGCCAGTATCACGGCGGGCCTTGCGCAACGCTGGAGTCAGGGGCTCCAACGAAACCCTGAACGCCCTGGCGCACATGATCAGGAACGAGCTACCGTCAGCGGGTGCAACACCGCCACCCGGCCAGACTTGAGGCACGCGGCCAGGCTTGGGAGAGGACAGGCGATCTGCACGCCCAGAACCCGGGCCGCAGCTGCGAGGCTGCCCCGGGGACCGATTTAGCCCAGCTCGCGGCGCAGGCCCCCATGAACACGGCTGAGACCGGAAGGTTTCTTGCCCAGCGACCACAGTTTCGTGAGCATGGCGCCCGTCACGGCCTGCCTGACAGCTCCACACATCTGGACAGTGACTGTTACGGAGGGTGAGGGGGCAGCCAGTGTGATATCTGGATGCTTCGCGTCCTGCCGACTCTGGGGCACCGCCACCGGCGCTCAGATCGTCGGGTGACAGCGCGCCAGAGCACCCAGTTATGGGTACGCCGTGACTGATCGCCGACGCTGCTACGGGCCCTGCTGTGAAGCGAGATCAAGCCGGAGGCTGAGCCGACGGTTTTACAGGCCC
>WNGR01006000.1_pt1 | contig 16454 bp, 14 predicted proteins | sample 5407581 | NCBI WGS metagenome assembly WNGR01 (sample SAMN13153383, study PRJNA577476) | soil metagenome | isolation source: 80 cm soil or saprolite under Garry oak tree replicate 2 | place: USA:California | collected 2016-06-15 | reverse complement strand
GCTCTTCGCCACGGAAAGGCCGTCCCGGCGCAGGAGGTCGAGCATGGAGACGTCGAGGGCGACGGCGAAGGTCTGGGTGATGCCGATGAGCATGGAGGCGATGAGCGCGCCGGGCAGCGAGCCCAGGCCTCCCACCACCACCACCACGAAGACGATGGGGCCCAGCGAGGCGGCCATGTTGGGCGCGGTCAGGAGCGCGAAGCCGCCGATGACCCCGGCGAGGGCGGCGAGGCCCGTCCCCGCGGCGAACACGCGCGTGAAGACCTGCGGGACATTGTGACCGAGCATGGCCACGGTGTTCGGATGGGTGAGGGCGGCACGGATGATGAGCCCGATGCGCGTGCGCTTGAGCACGAGGTAGAGGACGACGAACATGCCCGCCGACACCAGCATCATGAAGCCCTTGTAGGCGGGATAGCTCGTGGTGAAGAGGGTGAAGAGGGGAAAGTCGAGCGAGGTGGGCACGCGGTTCTCGATGGGGTTGCGCCCCCAGCCCATGACCACGAACTCTTCGATGAGATATGCCAAGCCGAAGGTGAAGAGGAGCTCGGGCACGTGGCCGTGACGGTGCACGTGACGGAGTCCGTAGCGCTCCACGCCCGCGCCCACGATGCAGGCGAGGAGGGGAGCAAGCACGAGGGCCGGCCAGAAGCCCACCGTCTTGCCGATCTGGTAGGAGAAGTAGGCACCCAGCATGAACATGCTGGCGTGGGCGAAGTTGAGCACGCCCATCATGCTGAAGATGAGGGTGAGCCCGCTCGACAGCATGAAGAGGAGGAGGCCGTAGACGATGCCGTTGAGCAGCGAGAAGGTGACGAGCTCGAGCATGAGAGGAGATGAAGCGGCCGGGACCCGCCCGCGGGTCCCGGCCCCTCGGTCGTCCTACTTCGGGCGTTCCATCGCGCAGGTGCTCGGCAGCGCGGTGTCCTTGGCGTCGACCTTGCCGTCGGTGACGAAGCCGAGCCCGGTGTGCTCGACGTCGTACTTGACCTTGTCCGACATGGTGGAGATGAAGAGCGGCTGGAGCAGCTGGTGGTTATCCGCGCGCATCTCCACGTCCCCGAGCGCGGTCTTGTACTTGAGCCCCTCGAGGGCCTTGGCGACCTTGACCGGGTCATTCGACTTCGCGTTCTTCATAGCAGTGACGAGCATCTCGAACATGGTCTTGAGCCGCCAGTACGAGAAGTTGTCCTCCTTGCCGGTGAAGCGCTTCTCGTAGGCGCTCTGATCGGGGTCCGACACGGGCAGGGTGTTATTGTGCCACTCCGTCACCTGCTTCACGTGGCCGATCCCGTCCTTGCCGATGGCGGTGGGAGCGCCGAGGGCGCCCGCGTAGTACGTGTACCAATCGACCTTGAGCCCCGCGTCCTTGCCCGCCTTGATGAGGAGGAGCATGTCGTTCGACCAGTTGCCGGTGATCACGCTGTCCGCGCCCGAGGCTTTGATCTTCGCGACATACGGCGAGAAATCGGTCACCTTCTGGAGCGGGTGGAGCTCGTCACCCACGATCTCAATGTCGGGACGTTTCTTGGGGAGCATGGCGCGGGCGGCCGCGGCCACCGCCTTGCCGAAGGAATAGTCCTGGTTGATCAGGTAGACCTTGTGGATGTTCTTCTGCTTGGCCATGTAGTTGGTGAGGGCTTCCATCTTCATGTCGCCGTCGGCATCGAAGCGGAAGTGCCAGAAGTTGCACTTCTCGTTGGTCAGGGCGGGGTCCACCGCGGCGTAGTTGAGGTAGAGGACCTCCTTGCCGGGGTTGCGCTCGTTGTACTTGAGCACGGCGTCGGTGATGGCGTGGGCCACGAGCGAGCCGTTACCCTGGGCCACGTAGCGGATGCCTTCGTCGAAAACCTTCTTGAGGATGATCAGCGTCTCCTGTGGATTGACCTTGTTGTCGAAGGCCACCACCTCGAGCTTCTGCCCGTTGACCCCGCCCGCGGCGTTGATCTTGTCCACGAAGTAGTTGAAGTGCTTCTGCCCGAGGATGCCCGCGCTCGCCGCGCCGCCGGACAGAGGATCGATATAGGCGATCTTGACCGTGCCCTGGGCCCACGCCGGCGCGGTGAGGGTTACCGCAATCAGGCAGGCAAGGAGGAGGCTTCGGAGGGTCTGGGGAATCATCGTTGATCTCCTCAGTCGAGAGTGGATGTCGGGGTGTTCCGCTGCGCGCACGACACTGACAGACGGCCTGTGCGAAGTCAAGGCAAGGCGCCGCTACCGCGGCTGCATCCGGATGGCGCCGTCGAGGCGGATGGTCTCGCCGTTGAGCATGGCGTTCTCCACGATGTGGGCGGCAAGGGCGCCGTACTCCGCGGGACGACCGAGCCGCGGCGGGAAGGGGACCTGCTTGCCCAGTGACGTCCGCGCGGGCTCGGGCAGCCCCGCGAGGAGCGGGGTGTCGAAGAGCCCGGGGGCAATGGTGCAGACGCGAATCCCCAACTCGGCCAGATCGCGCGCGATGGGCAGGGTCATGCCCACGATGCCGCCTTTCGACGCGGAGTAGGCGGCCTGGCCGATTTGCCCGTCGAAGGCCGCCACGGACGCGGTGTTGACCACGACTCCGCGCTCGCCCTCGGGATTGGGTGGGTTCTTGGCCATGTGCGCGGCGGCGAGCCTGATGCAGTTGAAGGTGCCGATCAGATTGACCTGAATCACGCGCGTGAAGCCGGCGAGATCGGCCGGGCCGCGCTTGCCGAAGGTCTTGTCCGCCTTGCCGATGCCCGCGCAGTTCACGAGTACGTGGATGGCCCCGAGCTTCGCCGCGGCGGCCTCCATGGCCTCCGTGACCTGCTCGGCATTGGTGACGTCGCACGGAGAGAAGTGGGCGCTGCCGCCCAGGGTCTTGGCGACCTCGGCGCCCGCGGAGGTGGGCAGGTCGAGGAGCGCGACCTTCCCTCCGCCCGCGAGAAAGCGCTCGGCCGTGGCGCGGCCCAGTCCCGAGGCACCGCCGGTGATCACCGCGACGGATCCAGCAATCTTCATTGATCGAACCTCCCGCTAGAGGCCACCCTACTTGGCCCGACGATGGGTCGGCCTGACGCGGTAGTATAACCGAGGCCCATGACCGCACCGCTTTGGATCAAGACCCCCGCCGAGATAGACGCCCTGGTGGTTTCCCTCACGGGAGCCAGGGCGCTCAGCATCGACACGGAAGCCGACGGCCTCCACCACTATCCCGTCAAGCTCTGCCTCGTCCAGGTGGCGGACGATCGGGGGCGGGGGCACCTCGCGGACCCGCTCGCCCTGCCCACGTTGGCTCCCCTCGCGCCGTTCTTCGCCGATCCGGACGTGGTCAAAGTGCTGCACGCCGCCGACAATGATCTGAGCTATCTCAAGCGGCTCTATGGCTTCACGGTGTCGAATCTCTTCGACACGGCCATCGCCGCGCGCTTCCTCGGCGTCACCTCGCTCTCGCTCGACGGGCTCCTGCGCGAGTGCGCAGGAGACCTATGCCCTCAACGATGTGCTGCACCTGATCCCGTTGCGCGAGAAGCTGCTGGAGGCGCTGCGGGCCAAGGGGCGCGATCTCTGGGTCGAGGAGGAATGCGCAGCCGTGGCGGCCATGCCGGCGCCCGAGCGCGTGATCGATCCCGACGCCTACATGAAACTCAAGGGCGCCAAGGATCTGGACGGCCGCGGTCTCGCTGTCCTGCGCGAGCTGGCCACCATGCGGGAGACTCTCGCGGTGAAAGCGGATCGGCCGCCGTTCATGATCCTGGGAAACGAGGTGCTCGTGGCCCTGGCCGCCCTCAAGCCGCGGGACGCCGCCACCATCCTCACCGTCAAGGGCTGCACCGCCAATGTCGTGCGGCGGGCGGGTGAGGCCATTCTGGCCGCCATCGAGCGCGGCATGGCCGTGCCGGATGAGGAGCTTCCCGTGAGGCGGCCGAACCCGCGGCCTCGCATCTCGGGCGCCGTGCAGCGGCGGAGCGAAGCGCTACGCGCCTGGCGGGTGGAAGCGGCCAAGCGCGTGGAGCTCGACGCCGGCGTCATCTTCCCGCAGCGCCTCATCGACCGCCTGGCCCAGGATCCGCCGCGTGACCTCCATGCTCTCGCCCAGGTGGAAGGGGTGGGACGCTGGCGCGCGGAGCTTTTCGGCACCGAGCTCATGGGGAGGCTCGCATGACCACGACCATGAACCGGCACGTCATCCTGGCCTCCCGCCCCACGGGCATGCCGACCAGGAGCGACTTCAAGGTCGAGACCGTTCCCGTGCCCGAGCCCGCGGCGGGTCAAGTGCTCGTGCGCAACCTGTGGATGTCGGTGGATCCGTACATGCGCGGGCGCATGAGCGATCGCAAGTCGTACGCGCCCTCCTTCGAGGTCGGCAAGCCCATGGAGGGGCGGGCCATCGGCCAGGTGGTGAAGTCGAATCATCCCCGGATCAAAGAGGGCGCGATCGTCAGCAGCATGCTGGGATGGCGTGAGTATTTCGTGTCGGCGGGCGAGGGGCTGAGCCTGGTCGATCCCTCGCTCCCCCTGTCCTCCTATCTGGGCGTTCTCGGCATTCCCGGCTTCACGGGCTGGTACGGGCTCAAGCAGATCGGCAGGCCCAAGTCGGGTGAGACGCTCGTGGTTTCCGGGGCGGCGGGCGCCACCGGCTCCCTCGTCGTCCAGATGGGCAAGATCCTCGGCTGTCGCGTGGTGGGCACGGCCGGCACCGACGGCAAGTGCGCCCACGTCACGCGCGAGCTGGGGGCGGACGCCGCCATCAACTACAAGACGGCAGGGAACCTGTTCGAAGGGCTCCGCGAGGCCTGCCCCAAGGGCATCGACATCTACTTCGAGAACGTGGGCGGCCCACTCCTCGACATGGTGCTGCGCCTCGTCAATCCCTTCGCGCGCATTCCACTCTGCGGCATGATCTCGCAGTACAACCTCGATCCGCCCGATCCGGGTCCCCGCTATCTCTTCTCGATGATCGGCAATCGTGTGCACATGCAGGGCTTCATCATCTCCGACCACCTGAGCCTCTATCCGGAGTTCCTCGCCGAGGTGGGCGGCTGGCTCAAGTCCGGCCGTATCAAGCGCGAGGAGACCATCGTCGAAGGCATCGAGAACGCGCCCACGGCCTTTCTCGGTCTCTTCTCCGGCGACAATGTCGGCAAAATGGTCGTCCGGCTCGCTCCCGACGCCCCCTAGCCCTCTTTATCTACCCTAGCGCACCTGCGCACGGGTAGTTTGCTCTCGGCTCCCGCTGGTGGTACACCCTCTGCCAGGGATCCGCAGGGCTGCGGTTCCACGTACTGGAGAGGAGGTCTCGCATGGACTCCCGATCCCGGTATCTTCGCGAGGGCATCATCGCGGGGCTCATCGCGGCGGCCATCGTCGCCGTGTGGTTCCTCATCTACGACGCCGCGCGCGGCCAGCCGTTTCGCACCCCGGCCCTTCTGGGGGCGGCGATGCAAGGCATGCGCGACCCGGGCGCGGTCGCCGTGACCCCCGGCCTGGTCGCCCAGTACACCGTCCTCCACGGCGCCATCTTCGCGATGGTAGGTGTGCTCATCGCCTTCCTCATCGCCACTGCCCAGCGCCAGCCCAGCCGGCTCCTCGTCATGTTCATCGCCCTCATGTGCTTCGAAGTCGCCTTCCTCGCCGTGATGACGTGGTGGGCGCACCCCGTGGTGACGGCACTCGGCTGGTGGGCCATCCTCATCGCCAATGCGCTGGCCGCGGGCGGGATGCTCGTGTATCTCTTCGTAGGCTACCGCTCGCTCGGCGGGATGCTCTTCGGTCCGTGGACGCGCATCGTGCGCGAGGGGCTTGCCGCGGGCTTCCTCGGGGCCGCGGTAGTGGCCCTCTGGTTCCTCCTCTACGACACGGCGGCCGGCGTGCCTCTCAGGACCCCGGCCCTCCTCGGCGCGGCGCTCTTCCACGGCCTGCGCGACCCCTCGGCCCTCGTCATCAGCTGGCCCCTCGTCCTTGAGTACACCCTCGTCCACGGTGCCGCCTTCGTGGCTTTCGGCTGGATGGCGGCGGGGATGCTCGCCCTCGCCGACCGCGAGCCGCGGCTCCTCTTCGCCTTCATCATGTTGTTCTGCTGCTTCGAGGTGTTCACCTTCGCCATGATCTCCGTGCTCGCCCACTGGCTGCTGGAGACGATCGCGTGGTGGACCATTCTCGCGGGCAACCTGCTCGCCTCGGTGGTCATGCTCGGCTCCTTCCTGCGCGGCCACCGCGTGACCTGGCGCGAGTTCCTGCACGCTCCCCTGTGACGCCGGGGCCCCTGGAAGAGTGGCCGCGCGGGAAGGGCGCGACATGGTACGCTCGCCGCGCGGCGCACCCTGACGGGAGGAGACGAGCGTGACCACCGGGAGCTACGACTGGGACGCGATCATCAACGGCCTCAACCAGTACCTGCGGCTGCGCAGCATTCCTATCGGGATGAAGCTCTTCGAGAGCGCGGCCGAGATGGAGGCCATCCCCAAGATCCGGCGACCCAAGGCCAAGCACACCACCGATCAGATCGTGGCCCAGGCGCGTCAGCTCGGCTGGACCGTCGGCATCACCATGCAGGATCTGGTCGGCGCGCAGTGTGGCGCGGTCATCGGCCTCCATCCCCAGGATGACGAGTGGCTGTCCGGGAAACGGATGGCCGGGGTGTGGTTCAAGACGCAGGAAGATGCGAGTCTTCACCAGCACGCCATGGATTGCGTCCCCTTCGGCCGCTACCACGCCATGGCCGTGGCGCCCCTCGCCTCCAACCGGCTGAACCCGCCGGATATCTGCCTGCTCTACGGCACGCCGGGGCAGATGATCTTCATGATCAACGGCCTGCAATGGGCCGGCTACAAGAAGATGGCCTTCACCTCGGTGGGCGAGTCGGCCTGCGCCGACTCCTGGGGCAAGGCGCTCAAGACGGGCGAGCCGGCGCTGACCATTCCCTGCTATGCGGAGCGGCGCTACGGGGGCGTGGCCGACGACGAGATGCTCATGGCCCTGCCCCCGCGGTATCTGCCGAAGATGATCGACGGCCTCGCCGCGTTGTCGAAGAACGGCCTCCGCTATCCGGTGCCCCCCTACGGCATTCAGGGCGACGCCGGAGCCGGGCTTGCCGTGAGCTACGCCGAAAAGGACAAGAAGCCCTAGCAATCCCTCTCCCGCGTCCTACCACTCCACGGAAAGGGGCGTCGAGAAGGGTCCAGATGCGAGGCGGCGCCCGAAGGCCCGCGCGATGCGTAGTCTCTCTACGTTGAACGCGAGGTCGAGGGCGCCAACGAAGCAGCTGGGCCCTTCTCGGCGGCCCGTTATACACTCCCGTCACTGAGCACATCCGTCACATCCAGAGGAGGATCCTGCGCGTGGGAGCATTCGATCTCAAGGGGCGGGTGGCGGTGGTCACCGGTGGCAATGGCGGCATCGGGCTCGGCATGGGACGCGGACTGGCCGAGGCGGGTGCGGCGGTGGTGGTCGCGGGGCGCAACCGCGAGAAGAGCGCGCGCGCGGTGGCCGAGCTGCGCGGCCTGGGCGCGCAGGCGGAGGCCATCGAGGTGAACGTGGACGAGGAGGCGTCCGTGGAGGCGCTCGTCAAGGCGACCATGGCGCGCTTCGGCCGGCTCGACGTACTCGTCAACAATGCCGGCATGAATATCCGCAAGCCCGTGGAGAGCCTGGCCCTCGGCGAATGGCAACAGGTTCTCGCCACGAACCTCACCAGTGCGTTCCTCGCGAGCCGCGCCTGCCATCCGATCATGACGAAGCAGGGCGGAGGCAAGATCATCAACATCGGGTCCATGATGTCCATCTTCGGGGCCTCGTTCGCCCCCGCCTACGCCGCCTCCAAGGGCGGCATCGTGCAGCTGACGCGGGCCATGGCCGCGGGCTGGGCCGGCGACAATATCCAGGTCAACGCGGTGCTGCCGGGCTGGATCGACACCGAGCTCACCCGCAATGCGCGCGAGGAGGTGGCGGGGCTCCACGACAACGTGCTCCGCCGCACCCCGGCGAAGCGCTGGGGCGTCGAGCAAGACATGGCGGGCGTCGCGGTATTCCTCGCCAGCCCGGCTTCCGACTTCGTCACGGGCGCGGCCATCCCGGTCGACGGGGGCTATTCCATCCAGGGCTGACGGCGAGGTAGAATCGATTCGAGCGATGACGCGCACGGTTCGGCTTCCGCTCTTGCTTGCGCTCCTGTTGATGGGCTGCGCGTCGGCACCCGCCATCGACCGTCATGCTTTCCGGCCCGCCCCGGGCGCGTCCATTCGCTTCGGCGTCGACACCTTCGCCTTCGCCAACGAGATTCGCTGGAAGAATCCCGGCAAAACCGAGCTCTACGCCAACTACTGCTTCGTCATGGCGCGCGCCGTGACGCAGTTTCACCGCTTCGCGCGGTTCGCTCCCGACCAGCCGCGCGTGGAGCCCGCGGCGTATGCGGAGCTGGTGAGCCAGGTCGTCGCGCGAGGGCCCTGGGAGGACGTGCCCCCCGTCGAGGCGCGGATCGTGATTCCCGGCTATGCCTCGCTCCATGAGCTCTCCGCCGCCCAGGAAGACGCGGTGAAGGCGGGGCTGGGCGGGCGCTTCTGGAGCATGGTGCACTGGACCAACTGGCGTGTCTTCCTCCCGTGGACGCGCGCGCAGCAGGAGCGCGTCGCCGAGGAGACGCTGGCCGAGCTCGACCAGGGGAAGCAGGTGCAGCTCCTGGTCACCAATCTGCCCAAGGTCGAGCTGAACCACACCGTTGTCGCGTATGACTACCGGATCTACGAGGGCCGGTTCCTCGAGTTCATCGTCTACGATCCCAATGAGCCGGAGGCGCCCGGCTGGGTCGCCTTCGATCGCGCCGACCGTCGCTTCTTCGCCTCGGGCGTCTACGACACGGAGCCGGGTCTCATCCGGGCTTTCCGCATGTACTACTCTCCTCTTCTTTAACGACCAGGCATGCAGGGACAGGGGACCCGGGGTGGGACGGTGGTCAGGCCGCGGTGGTACTCCCACGGGCTCAATCGCCTCGTCTACTATCGCCTGGCCCGGGCCGCGGCGGCCGTGCTGCCCCGGCCGGTGCGGCTTGCCGTCGCGCGAGCGGTGCCGCGCGCCGTGGGCCGGGCGCTTCCCGCCGAGCGCAGCCGGGTGCGGGCCAATCTGGAGCGAGTGCTGGCGGGCGCGCCCCCGCGTGAACTCGAGGCCGCGGTGGGCGAGACCTTCGCCAACTTCGGCGCGTTCTTCGCCGATCTGCTCATTCTCAATCGCGTCGGGTCGGACCGGCTCGCGCGTCATGTCGCTCAGCGCGTGGGCGATGAGCATCTCGACGCGGCGTTCGCGGCGGGCCGCGGCGCGGTGCTCGTCACCGCGCATCTCGGCAACTGGGAGCTCGGGGGACGGCTTCTCGCCTGTCGCGGGGGCGCTCCGCGCACGCACGTGGTCCTCTCGGCCGAGGAGGACGCGGCGCTGGAGCGTCATCTACGGGTGAATGCCCCCGAGCTGCGCTTCGTGACACGCCGCCATCCCACGTCCACCCTCGGCCTCCTCGCCGCCCTCAGGCGTGGCGAGGCCGTCGCCATGCAGGGCGATCGGCCCACCGGGGAGCGCGGAGACCGGCTCGTGTCCTTCTTCGGGTTGTCCGCCGCCTTTCCCCTCGGCCCCTTCGTGCTCGCGCGTGCCGCCGGCGCCCCCGTGCTGCCGGCCTTCTGCACTATGGCGCCCGATGGACGCTATCACGTCGATGTCGGCGCGCCGATCTGGGTCAAGCCGGGGGAAGAGATGGCAGGCCTCGAGGCCATGGTGGCGGCCCTCGAGTGCGCGGTGCGGGCGCATCCGACGCAGTGGTTCAACTTCTTCGATGTCTGGGCGCCCCCCATTGCACGAGCCTGAGCGCATCGCCGTTGCTGCCGCCGGCGTGGTGACGCCGATTGGCCAGGATCTCGATACCTTCTGGTCCGGACTCCTCACCGGAGCCGAGGGTATCTCGCAGATCGAGCGCTTTCCCGTGGCGGACCTGCGCGTCAGGCAGGGGGGAGAGATCAAGAAGCTCACGCGCGCCGTCGATTGGCGGCGCGTGCCCGATTGCCGTGCCACGCGGCTTCTCGTCTCGGCCGCCGACGACCTCTGCGTCCAGGCCGGGTCGCGGCCTCTCGACGTCGAGCCGGAGCGGCTGGCCGTCGTGGTGGGGACGGCGCTGGGCGGGGTGGAAGAAGGGGAGCGCGCCCTCCGCGGCTCGCCGCGGCGCCTCGGCCGCGCGCTCTACGACGCGCCCGGCCACGGGCTGGCCCGCTGGCTCGGCGCCCGCGGCCCCGTGGTGACCGTCTCCACGGCCTGCGCGTCGGGCGCCACCGCTCTCGGCATCGGCGCGGAGATGCTGCGCCGGGGAGAAGCCGATGCGGTGGTCGCGGGCGGCTACGACGTCCTCTGCCGCTTCGTCATGCGTGGCTTCGACGGCCTACGCTCGCTCACGCGCGATCGCGTGCGGCCGTTCGACCGCCGGCGGAGCGGCCTTCTCCTGGGTGAAGGAGCGGCGCTGCTTCTGCTCAGGCGCGAGGGGGAGGCCGGCCCGCGGCGGCTGGGCACGCTGCTCGGCTACGGCAGCGCCAGCGATGCCGTCCATATCGCGGCGCCGGATCCGCAAGGGCGTGGCATCGAGCGGGCCATGCGGGCGGCGCTGGCCGAGGCCCGCATCGACGGCGCCGACATCGATTTCGTCAGCGCGCACGGTACGGCCACGCCCCTCAACGATCCGATCGAGGCGGCCGCCCTCAGGCGGGTGCTGGGCGCGCGGGGGGCGGCGGTGCCGGTGAATTCGATCAAGGGCGCCTTCGGACACGCCATGGGAGCGGCGGCGGCCATCGAGGCGATCGTCTGTCTCCTCGCCGGCCGCCACGGTCAGATCCCCGCCACCCTCGGTCTCGAGGAGCAGGACGGCGCATGCGACATCGACTGCGTACAGGGCATGCCCCGCGCTCTCCGTCCACGGATCAGCCTCTCGACATCGCTCGGCTTCGGCGGCTGCAACGCCGCCCTCGTGATCGAGAGCGCCTGATGCGTGCCCCGGAGATCAGAGCCATCGGCCTCCTGTCCGGATGGGGCAAGGGCGCCGCGGCCCTGCCTCTCGACGCCTCGAGGGGGGCGGGGGGACGCCGGGTGCTGGCCGTCGAGCGGCCGTCGCTCGATCCCGATCGATTCCGGCGCTCCCGCCGGGAATGTCTCATGGGGGTTGCGGCAGTGGGCGCCATGCTGGAAGATGCGGGCACGGGGCCCGAGGCAATAGCGGGAGGGCGGACCGCGCTTCTCTTCGCCACCGCCGCGGCCTATGCCCCCTCCAACCGCGAGTTCATCGAGGCGCGGGGCGGGAGCATGTACTTTCCCTACACGGCGGTGTCCGCGGTGCCGGCCGAGGTCGCCATCGAGTTCGGGCTCACGGGGCCCTACGAGATCCTGGTCGGTGGCGCGCCGGCCACGATGCGCGCCATCGCCCGTGCCGCGGCCTTGCTCGAGATGGGCGCCTGCGACCGCGCCCTGGTTCTGGCCGTCGAGGTCTTCGATGAATGCGCGGATCTCTTCGAGAGCCTCCGCCCGCGCGTCGACGGGCCTCTGGTGGAGGGCGCGGCATGCCTTTGGCTCGAGCCGGGCGAGGGGACGTTGACCTTCGAGCGGGCGCGCGGACGGAGAGACGGAGGAAGCGTCCGCCGCCGGGTGGGCGAGATGCTGGCCTGTGAGCCGCTGGCCGCGCTCGCCTTGGCCCGGGAGAGCGTGGGCCACGAGGCGATGGAGGTGCAGGGATCCTGGCGGGGCGAGACAGCCCGCCTCGAGTGGAGCAGCGCCCCATACCGGACGCGCCCTCGCGCGGCCTGACCGGAGGCGGGACGGATGACGCAAAAGGAAGTCCTCGACGAGCTCAAGGCGCTGATCGTGGAGCGCCTCAAGTTCGATCCCCGCCGTGCCGCCGAGATGACGGGGGAGACGACGCTCCCCAAAGGACTCGAGGGCTCGCTCGGTCTCGACTCGCTGGACTTCATCGAGCTGTCCGTGGCCATGGAAGAGCGCTTCGGCATCGTCATCAACGAGATGGAGAGCCTGACCGACGAGTTCCTCTCTCTCGACTCGCTCTCCCGCTTCGTCCTCTCAAAGGTGAAATGACCCGCGTCGTCGTCAGCGGGCTGGGCGTGGTCAGCCCCTATGGCGCGGGGGCGAAGACTTTCTGGACGGGCCTTGCCACCGGCGAGTGCGCGATCCGTCCCCTCACCGTCGTCGACACCGAAGGTTTTCGCTCGCGCATCGCCGCCGAGGTTCCCGCCGATGTCCTGTCCGCCCTCGGCCCGTCTCGCCGGCGCTCGCGCGCCGACCGCATGGCATTGGCCGCGGCGCGGGAGGCGATGGCCGAGGCCGACCTCACTCCGCGCGACCGGATGGAGATGGGACTCTTCGTGGGCGCGGTGGGGGGGGGCATGCTCGAGGGCGAGGAGTGGTATTGCGAGGAGAAGCGCGGCCGGCCGTCGCCGCGACTCCGCGCGCTCCGCTCGATACTGCCGGTGAGCCATGCCGAGACGCTGGCCTGGCGGCTCCGGCTGGGCGGGCCGAGGGAAACCGTGGTCATGGCCTGCGCTTCCGGGGCAGCCTCCATCGCCCTCGGCGCCGATGTCATCCGGTCGGGGGCGACGCCGCTGGTCCTCGCGGGTGGCGTCGACGCGATCACGCGCATCTGCTTCATGGGCTTCAATGCGCTCAAGCTGCTCGACCCCGAGCCCTGCCGTCCCTTCGATCGCGGGCGGCGCGGCATGTCCATCGGAGAGGGCGCGGCCTTTCTCGTGCTGGAAGACGCCGACCACTGCCGCGCCCGCGGCGCCCGCGCCCTCGGCGAGCTTCTCGGAGCGGGAATGACGACGGACGCCCACCATGTCACGGCGCCGCATCCGGAGGGTGAAGGGATGATTCGCGCCATGGTAGACGCGCTCGCCGCGTCCGGACGCGCGCCTGCGGACATCGGCTACGTCAACGCCCACGGCACCGGCACGCCCCAGAACGACCGTGTCGAGGCGCTCGCCCTCGTCCGCGTCTTCGGGGAAGGCCGCGTACTGGTGAGCTCGACCAAATCGCTGGTGGGCCACACCATGGCCGCCGCGGGCAGCCTGGAGGCGGCGGCGACGCTGCTCACCCTGCAGCACGGCCTCATTCCGCCCACGGCGAACCTTCACGACCCCGACCCGGATGTCCCGTTCGATTGCGTCCCGGGAACGGCGCGCCCGGTGGAGCTCGGGGCTGCCCTATCCAACTCCTTCGGCTTCGGCGGGCAGAACGTGAGCCTGGTGTTCGGACGATGAGCGTCCGCCGCCGGGTCGTGGTCACGGGCATGGGCTCGGTGAGCGCCGCCGGGTGCGGCGGCTCTGCCGCGATAGCGGCCGCTTTCGCGAGCTCCGCGGAGAGGATCGCGCCTCTCAAGGCCTTTGCCCTTCCCGATGGCCCGAGCCGTCTCGCCGCCGAGGTCGACGACGGAGAGCTCATGACCCTGCTCGACGCCGACGCCGTGCGCCGGCTCTCTCGCATCTGCCGCATGGCCGTGGCCGCCTGCCGGCTCGCCGCCGCGGAGGCCGGGATCGAAGGCGGGGCGCGACTCGGACTCGCCGTGGGAAGCGAGTACGGCGACTTCCGGTCCGGGGCGGAATTTTTCAGCGGCTTTCTCCGGCGCGGCCCGGGGGGCCTGTCGCCCATGATTTTCCCGAACACGGTCATGAACAGCATGGCCGCGGTGGTGGCCATCGCCATTGGAGCCAAGGCGCCGTCGGTCACCCTCAACCAGGCGACGGTCGCGGGCGACCTCGCGGTGGCGCGCGGGGCGGCGCTCATCGCGGGTGGGCGGGCCGATGCCGTGCTCGCAGGCGGCGTGGACGAGATATTCCTCGACGTCTACCGTGGCCTGTCCGCGCTCGGTGCGCTGTCTCCCATGGCGGGAGGCGCCCAGGAAGGCTGCCGGCCCTACGCGCCCGATCACAACGGGCCCGTGATGGGCGAGGGCGCCACCTTCCTCGTGCTCGAGGAGATGGAGGTGGCGCGGGCCCGGGGCGCGACCATTCACGCCGAAGTGCTGGGGAGCGCCTGGGGAGGCATTCCCGTCGCCCCGCACACCGCGCCCGTGTCGGGTCGGGACGCGCATCGGACGGTGGGGCGGGCCCTCGATCAAGCGGGCATCGGGCCGGACGCCCTCGGACGCTGCTATGGCTCCGGCAATGGTGATCCGGCACTCGACGACTGGGAGCTCCGGCTCCTCGAGGCCGACGGCATACGAGATCCGGTGTCCCTCGCCCCTCTCTTCGGCCAGCACGGCGGACTGGGGGCCCTGCGCGCCGCCGCCGGGGCGCTCGCCGCGCGTATCGATGGTGCGCCCACGCTGGTGCATGGGATTGCTCGTGGCGGCTGCCGGGCGGCCCTGGTGATAGGGCGGGCGGCGTGAGCGATCACGTCACGGTCATCCCGGTCTTCGACGAGGCGGCGACCATCGCCGGCCTGGTGGTGCGGGCCGCCACTCACGGCGCGGTCATCGTGGTGGATGACGGCTCCGCCGACGGCAGCGCCACCGCCGCGGCGGCGGCGGGAGCCGACGTGCTGCGCACGGCGGGTCGGCGCGGAAAGGGCGCCGCGCTGACCTTGGGATTCGCCGAAGCGTTGTCCCGTGGCGCCCAGCGTGTCGTCACCCTCGACGGCGACGGGCAGCACGACCCTGACGACATTCCGCGTCTCCTCTCGGCCTCCGACACCGACCCGCGGGCCCTCGTCATCGGAAGCCGGCTCGCCGACGGCGGAGCCGGCATGGAGCCCGCGCGACTCAATGCCCTGCGCGTGGCGACCTTCTTCATCAACTGGCAGACGGGATGGGATATCGGCAACACGCAATCCGGATTCAGAGTCTATCCGCGCGCGGTGCTCGAGGCCGTTGTCCCGCGGCGGGGCGGGTTCGTCCTCGAGACCGAGATGCTCGTGCGGGCCGCCGCCGCGGGCTTCGCGATCCGCGAGGTGCCGCTCTCCCCCGGCCGGGACGCGCCGAGACCCAGCCGCTTCCGCCCCCTGCGCGACGGCACCGCGGTCACGGCCTATCTCACGTTCCGCGGCCTCGGGCGCTGGGCGCGGGATGCCGGCCGCGTGCTGGCCGCCCTCGCGAGGCCGTTCACTCCGGCGCGCTTCAGGCAGCGGCACCGCGAGATGCACCACTTTGCCACGCCGTACCGCTACAACCACGGGGCCTATGCCACGGCGCTCGGCGCCTTCATCCTCGACCGCATCGCGCGGACCTGGGAGGGATGGTGGGGGGATTCGCGCGTGCGGGTCATGCGCGTGGCCGCCCTCGGCACCGCCGCCTTGCCTGCGCTCGCGGCCGCGGCGACGGTTCAGTGGGTGCTGGGGTCGGGAAAGCGCGGTGGTCCCGATCTCGTCTCCGCGCTCGTGACGCGGGCCTTCTCGCGCCACCGGCTGGCCGCCGCCCTTCCCGCCGTGGCGCGTGGAGACGACCCGGCGGCGGACTACGACGTCCTCGTCATCGGCGGCGGACCGGGAGGCTCCACCGTCGCGACCTTCCTCGCGCGGGGTGGGTTGCGGGTCGCGGTAGCAGAGCGCGAGGCCTTCCCGCGCTTCCACGTGGGCGAATCACTGCTCCCCGCCATGATGCCGGTGCTCGATCGCCTGGGCGTTCGGGAGCGTGTCGAGCGTCACGGATTTCTCATCAAGTTCGGAGCGGCCTTCCACGACCAGGAGTCCGATCTCGAATACCGCTTCTATTTCCGCGAGGGCAAGGCGTGGCCGCCCTACAGCTATGAAGTGCAGCGGTCGGAGTTCGACCAGATCCTCCTCGAGCACGCGGCCAAGCAATCCGGAGTGAGCCTGCTCCAGCCCGCCGAGGTGGATCGGGTCGAGTTCGACGAACAGGGCGCGACCCTGGGGATCCGTGAAGGCGGCGAGACGCGAGCCCTTCGCGCCCGCTTCGTAGTCGATGCCAGCGGCCGCGACGGCTTCCTCGCCTCTCGCCACGTGGGCCGTCGCGAGCCCATACCTGGACTGGGCAAGGTCTCCCTCTTCGCCCACTTCGAGGGCGCCTCGCGCTGGGAGGGCCGCGACGAGGGGTTGATCCGTCTGTACATCTTCGAGGACGGCTGGTTCTGGTGGATACCGTTCTCCGGCGATCTCACGAGCATCGGGTGCGTCCTTCATTCGAAGACGGTACGGGGGCGTGAGGGTTCGCGGGAAGCGCTCTACGAGGACATGATCGGGCGGTGCCATCGGGTCGCGGAGGGCCTGCGGAATGCCCGGCGTGTCACGCCGGTGCGGAGCGCGGCGAACTTCTCCTACAGCACCAGCGTGGTGGCGGGGGACCGCTTCCTCTGCGTGGGCGACTCGCTCGCCTTCGTGGACCCCATCTTCTCCTCGGGCGTCTACGTGGCCATGCAGACGGGGGAGATGGCGGCGGCGGAGATCCTCGCCGCCTTCGCGGACGGCCGCTTCGAAGTCCGGCGCTTCGAGGGCTATGCGCGGCGTGTCCGGCG
>WNGR01003874.1_pt1 | contig 16454 bp, 17 predicted proteins | sample 5407581 | NCBI WGS metagenome assembly WNGR01 (sample SAMN13153383, study PRJNA577476) | soil metagenome | isolation source: 80 cm soil or saprolite under Garry oak tree replicate 2 | place: USA:California | collected 2016-06-15 | reverse complement strand
TTCACACACTCGAGAGTTCAGAGGCAAGTTTGCTAGATTACAAACGAAGCCAAGTCTGGCTTCGTACTATGTGCACACAGGGTTTATATACTAAGGCGATCACAAAGCTGATACCACAAGGCAGGACACAACCAAACACAGCTGAAACAGGTCAAGCGGTGTGTTATCATAGATAAGACTGGAATGGGGTAATAGTATAGGAAGGGGGAACAAAGGGAACAGACGAAAGCGATACGATGTGGTAACATACTGTGGTGGTACAAGTCCCATGACCCAAAGCGTCCAGATCATGACAGTAATGCTGTTTGTTCAGTGGTGATGGTTTCGTGACAGGGGATGAAAATGGAGGCTTTGGAGCAGTCATGGTCCATAATCGTAAGTATAGTATCATATCCTTGGGATTTAGGGAGTTTGGTAATAAAATCTAGGGCGATGGTTTCAAAAGGGTAAGCATGTGGGTCTGTAGTAATGGGGAAGAGGGGTGGTTTTGGATTTGTGGGGTTGTTTTTGCGTGATTGGCACGTGGCGCAGCCTTTGATGTAGTTGGTGATTGTGTTTTTCATGCCAGGCCACCAGTAGTCTCGACTAATGGACCATAGTGTTTTGGAAATTCCCGGATGTCCTGCCATGATTGAGTCGTGATATAGGGAAATTATCCCCCTCCTCAGGCTGTTGTCTTCCACAACAACAAGTTGGTTGCCCCTCCAGTAAAGTTTGTTGGTTTTGGTGAGGTTGTGAGTGAGCGCCCATGTGGTTAGAAGTTCCGGTTGTTTTAGTTGGTGGGCGCGGACACGGTTGTCTAGGGAAGAGGCAGTGGTGGCGTCGATAAAGAGTGTTTGTGGAAGTATGGTGATGTCGTCATTGTCGTCGGGGCCCTCATAGAAGTTGGGTCATCTGGAGAGGGCATCTGCTTTGTTGGCAGTTCCCAGCTGATGGACAAGTTGGAAGTTGTAATCTGCTAGTTTGGGGAGGTAGCGGGCTATGCGTCTGTTGATACGTTGTGGGTTGCGATAATATTGGAGATTTTTGTGGTCGGTGAGGATGATAATGGGGTGTGGGGAGCTTGCTAGGAGGTGGCGCCAGTTATCTAAACCGCAAACCACTGCTAGGAGTTCTCTGTCATGGATGTTATAATTTCGTTCTGCTTCTGTGAAGGTTTTGGAGTGAAAGCTGATGGCGCGTGACTTTCCTCTGTCATCTTTTTGGGAAAGGATGGCGCCTGTGGCGAAGGCGGATGCATCTACTTCCAGTTGAAATGGCTTGGTCATATCTGGTTGTTGTAGAGCAGGATCTGTGAGTACTATGGAAATGAGTTTGTCCAGTGCTTTGCGGCATTCAGGGGTCCATTGGAACAGAGTTCCCTTTTTAAGTAGTTGGGTCAAGGGTCGTGCAATGTTGGCAAAGTTGGGGATAAAGGGTCATTGGTAGCCTAGTACTCCTAAGGCACTTCTGACCTCTTTGAGGGTTTTGAGGTCTCGTGGCCAATCACGGAGGCCATCAGCTTTGACTGGGTCAATTTTGATGTGATCTCCGTTGACAAGGATTCCTAGGTACTCGATTTGTGGTTGTTCAAAGACACACTTAGACGGTTTTAGAAAATATGATTCCTCTTCCAGTAGATCTAGTACTTCATGGACTATTTGTCGGTGTCGGGGGAGGTCTTCTCCAGTGGCGATGAGTATGTCATCCATATATATGAAGAGTTCAGTGGGGTATTTGTTGGTGAGACGTTGGAACATGCGATTCATTGCACGGGAGAATGTTGCAGGAGAGTTGGTGAGTCCAAAGAACATTACGCGGGGTTGGAATAAGCCAAAGGGTGTTTTGAAGGCAGTGGCCCATTGGTCCTCCTCTTGGATGTGAATGTTATTGTATCCCCAGTGGATGTTGAATTTAGTGAAGATTTTCTTCCCCTGCAGTTGTTCCAGTATGGTGCTGATGAGGGGTAGTGGGTAGGTGTCTTGTACAGTCCATGAGTTGAGTGGTTGGTAGTCCATAATTGGGTGAAGTTTTCCATCCTTTTTCTTCCTGAAGAAGAATGATGAGGCGTAGGGGGAGTTAGATTCTACAATATATCCTTTTTCAAGGTGTTCTTTGAGGAATTCTTTTGTAGCTTCTGCTTCTCCTGATGTGAGAGGGTAGACTTTGCAGTTTAGTGTAGTGGGGGCACCGGGTTTGAGAGTGATTACGTGATCTTCTTCGCGGGCCGGCGGGAAACGCTGGGCCGCTTTTTCTGAGAATACGACTGCGTGTTGTTGGTATTCTCCGGGTATCTCCAGTATTTGTGCGGGTTTGCTTTGAGCTGTGCATTCAGCCCATTGTTGTGCGATGTTATCAATCTGTGTTGTCTTCTTCGACTGGTATCCTGCCGTCTCAATGATGATGTTTTCTCCTTCTAGTTCATTCTTCGTCCAATTGATTTGTGGATTAAATGCTTGGAACCATGGATGTCCCAGGATGAGGCGGTCCCTCCCTAAGTTGGCGACAAAAAATCGTTGTTTCTTCTTTGCTTGTCCCTTTCTGATATACAGGTTGCAATATTTTGTGATGGTGCCAGCTTGATTTTCCGTGCCGTCAATGTTTTGTACCGTTCTAGGGTGTTGCAACAGGTGTGTGCCCATGCTGAGTTTTTTGAGGGTTCGGGCGTTGATGAAATTTTCGGTGGCTCCACAATTGAGCAATGCTTCTACTTCGGTCTTTTTGTGCCACATGCATAGATCAATGGGTACTGTGATTGAATCTTCTTTGATACTATACATGGAGCTAATTTCTGCCTTGTTCACGACCGTTAGGACTCGGCACTTCAAAAATCCTCCTCTCCCATGTCACGTTCGTTGAGGTAGGCTCCTCGTTCTTCTTCAGTCATGCTCTTTTCGATTGCCGCGATCTGTTGTGCTTTGGAGAGCAGGGGTTTTGGACTTTCGACTTTGTTTGATTCGCTTGTAGCGGGGGTGGTATTGGTGGTGCGGGCGACTGTGTTAGGACATGAGGTGACATTGCTTTGCATGTCCCTTGTTGGGCAGAACTTCGCCATGTGTCCTTGTTGATGGCAGCAGAAGCATCGGCCTTCGGCTGAGAGTTTCTTTCGTTCCTCATCGGTAAGCTTCTTCAGAGGTGGTGCTGGGGTACGGGATGTGGACGTGGCATCAATGTCCATCAGTACGACGCCATTGTTGCGAGGTGCATTGCATGGGGTATTGGTACTTTGGTACTGCTGATTGTTGCGACTAGGTCGCTGTGGATTGTTTCGATTACGTGGGGCAAGGCCTGCATTCTGGATTTCTTGGAAGCGTTCTGTTTCTTTTCGTGCCGCCTCTTTCCAGCCATCCATGTTGGTAGGCCAGGTCTCACGGAATAGAATTCGTCGGTGAATGTGGTCTTGCAACCCAACTTTGAAGCGGGCAATGGTGCCCTTTGCATTGGCCTCCCATTTGGCTGCGTTGGCGAGACGTTCGAAGGTGGCGATGTAGGTGTCGACGTTGCCATTCTTCATCTCTAACTTCATGAGTTGTTCATAGGCACTTTGGGTGCGTGTGGTGTCTTTCCACATGGCTTTGAACGCTGTCTCGAACTCGTTCCACAGGACTTCGTCGGTTTCTGCAATGGGGTTTGTGGTGCGGGTAGTTTTTGCCTCAAGGGCGGTTTCTTGGGCGTCGACCCATGCATCAATGTTTGGGCCGCGCATATACGAGAGTGCGTGGATGACTCTGCTGAATGGGTTTGACATGATGTTGACTGTTCTGTTTAGTCATTTGTAGCGTTTGAATTTGCGTAGGAAGGCGTCACTCCTGGAGCGGTTGCCACTGAAGATGGCGGGTGGGACACCTCGAAGGCCTCCCGAGTTGGGTGGTGGGGCAGTGCCTCCCCCCAGTGCGGTGCCTCCACCTCCTCCGCCTCCTCCGCCTCCGCTCCTGCTGGTTCTGGTAGCTCCTGCAGACATTGGGTGTGAGGGTAGTGATGCATGTATGGGGTTCTGACTGCTTAGGATTGCTGTGGTGATCTGGGGAATGATGACTGGTGCGGGTGTGTCTGGGGTGAGGGGAAGGGTTCCTTGTAAGGAGACGACGGGGGTGAGTGCTGTGGTAAGGATGTTAATGTCGATTGACATGTTTGTGTTGACAGGTTCGGTGGGTTCAGTGGGACTCAGGTTTTCGGAGTGGTTGCTGATGGGCGTGTGTGTGCTTTCAGAACTACTGCACGGGGTAGGTGCGCATACTGGTGGGAGGTATTCGGGGTTCTGAGGGTCGTCGGGGTTCCACCAACCAAGTCCTGCAATGTTGTGTCTCAGGACATGTTGGGATTCATTTGTGTAGAAGGTGAAGCCTCTTCTTTCTAGTCCATACCACGCGTTATTGATAAATTTGATGTGAACTGCTTCTCCTTTGTAGGAGACACGGTATCCTCCTTCTGGGTCAGTAATGGAGGTTCCCCAGTAGGCAGTTCCTTTGACATGTGGAGGTAAGTCGTCAGATTCTCTTCTCGTAACTTCCGTCCACTGATCTTCTGAGTTTATGTCAAGGGTGATGCTTGCCACAATGAGGTTCGAGGGTTCTGGGGTCAAGGGTTCAATGTTATGCACCAACGGGGCGTATTGTGCGACGTGCGCGTTCTGGGTACGAAGTCATATCAGGACTTCAGTTTGGGGATTTACAAGTATTGATAGAGCAAGGCTCGATATCAATGTAAGTGGAGTCGGGTTTGATGATTGTTTAGAGACACGAAGGTCCTAATACAGTTGTTAGACTCGGAGGTCAATGGATCGACAAGGTGAGGGTTTTAGAGGAGACAGTTGTGTTGGTATTACACAGGAAGTCAAGTCTACTGGTACAGGCTAAGTAGAGTCGACTTATATACTACTACAGGGAGGTTTGTCAGGGACAAACCAATGATGCAGGTTGGCGTCGCATGACGTAGGATGATGTCATCCTAGTACAGCTACTACTGGGATTCGAAGAGTCGAGAATGATGCGACATCATAGTGACGTAGAAGATGAAGTTATAGTGGAATAGAAATGAGGCGGCACGGATAAGAGATGATGATGTCAGAGATAGGGTAAAAAGAAAGAGACCGTGTCTGAAATCGTAACATTACCCCCCTACTAAGCTTGAAGTTGCCTCAACTTCAACCTAGTCTGAGCCCACGTAATTGTAAATGTCTGCTCCTGGGTTGTTGCCTTCCTCCTCTTCCTCTGCTACGCACTTGTGATGCCTCAAGAACCCATGTGGACCACGTACCCAGCACTTCCCACACCCCTCGTAAGAGGGACAGTCAATCTCTTTGTGTCCCGGCATGTCGCGGAGGCATTTGCCGCACCAGTTTGGGACGTGTTCGGCTTGTTGGATGCGAGCCACGTTTTTGGCGACTGTAGCTTCTCCAAGCATGTTAAGGCGTCGGAAAATGCATTCGTTGGGGAAGTGAAGGCGACTGTTGCAGTGGCGACAGTACTTCTTGACGGCCTTGTTCTTGGGGCATTTCTTGGTGATATGCCCTTGTTTGTGGCAGTTGTAGCAGAGGCAGTTGCGGCCTCTGCCTTGTAGAAGGGGGCGCTCTACCGGACCCCCATGGCGGGGAGTCAGGGGCATCCGGTCTTCCACAGCTATGGTCATTGGGGTGTAGGCAACGTGCATGTTACTTAGCTGTTCCAACACCTGTGTCTGCTCCATCCTCCTCTGCACTCCATCCATCTCCATATCCACCGCGAATATGGCACATGACAACAGTTGTTCTTGGCGGCATAGGTCACTAAGCTGCCCCTTGAGTTGTTGCACTTTGACAAGTCCATCCCATAGTCGGGAGACTTCGGTGGTTATGCAGGGTTGGTCCAGCCACTGGAGAGCCTTGTTGATGGCGTAGGCTCGGCTGTCATCAGGGTGGAACATCTCCACCTGCATCGTAGTCATCGGTACTGCGCATTGTGTTGGAGGATGCGCGACCAGATAGACTGAGTTGCCATACCAAGGCTGTCCTCTGCCCATACAACCGACAACCTCTTGACCCTTCTTGCAATAGAAGATGTATTTTGCCAGTACTCTTGCCGGTCCGTCATCCGTAGGTGAACCTTCCGTACGAATGTACAGAGGGTAGTATCGAGTGGACGTCAGGTTGTTTGGGAAGAATGGGAGGCCCGGGTCATTTGGGTCGTCGTTTTCTTTGTCGGCCTCCCTTTTGTAATCGATGGGGGAGTTGAGAGTGCTGTCAGGGAGTGGTTGTCATAATGCGAATGGGGAAGGGTCTCGGCTGTCAATGTGTACGGCTGAGTCTTGTGGTGACGGGATAGCGATGGTGAGAGGGAATGTTGGAAGCGGTAGAGTAGGTTGTGGCGATGGCGGGGGTGTCCGAAGATTGAGGTGGGTTGTAATAGCCTCCTCAATGATCTCAACAGTGGTGAGTTCTGTCGCAGTGATCACAGGAGAGGGTGTTATTGCTGAGAGTGGGGAAGACATGGTAGAGTGGGGAAAAAGAGGATGGGGATTTCTTTTCGTCTCCTTTGTGGTTCTTTTATAACTCTTTTGGCGCTCCTTCGGCCATCGGATGTAGGCAATAGAAGTCGGTGATAAGGTCTTGGGCGTTATTAAGATGTTCTGGTGGCTCCCATGTACTGTCACTCATGGGAAATCCTTTCCACTTGATATAGTACTGCAGTTTGCGCCCTTGGCCACGACGACGCGCGTCGAGTATTTGCTCCACTTCGTATTCGGCTTCTCCCGCGATAAGGTCTGGAGGTGGTTGGGTATAGTTTGTCCTGTGTAGCGCCATCTCCTTATAGGGTGTCAGGAGATTGGCGTGGAACACTGGGTGTATCTTCCATTGCGGGGGTAGTTTGAGTTCGTATGTGACCGTGGATAGTACTCGCTTGATGGGGAAGGGGCCATAGCGTTTTGGTGCTAGTTTGGACATAGGGTAGAGGGTTCGCAGGTTTACCCCTTCTAGCCAGACCATTGCACCTAGCTGATAAGGCGTAAAGGTCAAGTTTCCCCTTTTTGCCATTAACTGTTGCACGTGCATGATACTATCTTGCACATGTTGTCTTTTGATTTGCAATTCTTCCATTCTTTTGTCTGCTGATGGTGCTGCAGATGGTGAATTTGTCCATGTGACTCTTGGCGTCCATCCCATGATCAGTGAAAAGGGGGTTTCTTTTGTTGTGGCATTCGGCCATGCGTTGTGTGTGAATTGGGCTAGGGGGAGCACTTCTGCCCAATTGTCTTGTTGCAAATTGCAAATATGTCGTAGATATTGTTCCAACCACTGATTGGATCATTCTGATTGTCCATCCGTTTGCAGGTGATAAGCTGTTGACACGTTTTGTTTGGTTCCCGTCTTCTGATAGAAGTGTTTCATGAATAAAGACATGAATCGGGTGTCTCGATCCGAAATGATTCTTCGCGGGAATCCATAGTGGGGGAATACGTGTTTGATTATTAAATCAACCACTCCTTCCGCAGTAATTGTTTCATTACAGGGGATGAAGATGGTGGCTTTACTGCAATCGTGATTGGTGATGGTCAGGATGGTGTCGTATCCTAGGGACTTGGGTAGTTTGACAATGAAGTCCATTGCGATGACTTCGAAAGGTTCCGCGTCTGTATTGGTGGTTATCGGGACAAGGCGTGGTTTTTGGTGATGCGTGTTGATTTTGTTTGCTTGGCATAGGGTGCATCCTTTGACATATTCTTCCACATCCTTTTTCATATTGGGCCACCAGTAGTCCCTTCAGACTAGTGCATAGGTATTTGCAATTCTGGGGTGTCCCATGCTTGGCGGATCGTGAAATGATTGAATTACCCCCCGTTTAAGATTGTTGTTTCCCACAACAACAAGAGCATCGTTTTTCCACCAAAGTTGGTCATGTTGTCGTAAGTTATGGTGATCTATCCATGGTTTTATCTCTTCACTGTGGGTGGTTTGTTTGTTTCGGCACTGAGTGTCAATTTCATTGAGGGAGGTGTAGGTAGTGTTTGCGAAGACTTCATTTGGAAGTACTATGACATTATTGTTGTCTTCTTTTGCTTCGTCATTGTTCGACCGTCTTGATAGCGCATCTGCTCTTGTGTTTGTCGTTCCTGGGATGTGTCGGAGGGTGAAATCATATTCCGATAGCTCTTGGAATTCTCTGGCTATTCTTCGGTTAATCTTTCGTGGTTCCTTCCAATATTGTAAGTTGGAATGATCCGTATAGATTGTTATTTGGTGAGGGGATCCCAGCAAATAAGTCCTCCATTGTTGCAAGGCTTTTACAATGGCCAGTAGTTCCCTGTCGTAGACATCGTAGTTTCTTTCTGGGGCGGAGAATGATTCAGAGTAATATGCCACTGGGTGTGTTTTCCCATCTTCTCCTTTCTGGTTAAGGACTGCGCCGATAGTGATGGCGGATGCATCTACTTCCATTTCGAATGGTTGGGTTAATTGTGGAAATAGAAGTACTGGTTCTTTGGCCACTGCCTTTTTTAGTGCTTCGAACGCCGCTTGTTCGACGTGGGTCCATCTCCATGGGACCTCCTTCTTTGTGAGATCGTGAAGGGGTCGTGCGAGTTTGGAGAATCCTTTGATGAATCATCTGTAAAAGTTGAGGAAGCCGATGAAACCTCGTGCTTCAGTAAGGTTCTTTGGTTCTTCCCATGTTCGTACTCCTTGGGTTTTCACCAGATCCATGCATATCTTTCCGTGGCCAATAATGACTCCCAAGTATTCCACTTCCAAGGTTTTGATTGAACATTTCTCCGGTTTGAGATATAAATCATGCTCTTCAAGTTGGTAGAGTATTTGGTGGACAATTTCGCGATGATGGAGTGTGTTGTTGATTGTTGCAATGAGTATATCATCCATGTAGACAATAACTTCATTTGTGAGTATTAAGTCATGGAATATCGTATCCATCATTGTTTGAAATGTGCTTGGCGAATTTGTGAGTCCAAAGAACATGACGCTTGGTTTGTATAATCCTTGATTGGTTTTGAATGCCGCTTTCCATTTGTCTCCTTCTTTGATTCGGACGTTGTTATATCCCCAGCGTACGTCCAACTTTGTAAAGAGTCGAGCGTCTTGTACTTTGTCAATGATTTTGGGGATTAACGGGAGAGGGTAGCAATTTTTGATGGTTAGCGCATTCAGCTTTCGGTAATCTTGTACTGGTCTTAGTTTTCCATCCTTCTTTTTGATGAAGAAGAAAGGGGATGTGTAGGGTGATTTCAATGGTCGGATGTAACCTTTTTGTAGTTGTTCGTTAAGGAAGTTGGTAAGGGCATCTCCTTCTGTGATGGCCAGTGGGTAGACCTTGCAATCAAGGGTTTTTGGAGCTTCAGGGATAAGATCTATGGTGTGATCCCATGGGCGTTTCGGAGGGAATCGGTGGGAAGCTTCTTCGTTGAATACTTTTCTATGTCGATGGTATGGTGCGGCTACCATTTGTTCGAAGGTTTTCGTTGTATGATCCATAGCTTTTTGAGCTAGTTCAGAGGCCGTTGTCGTTTTGCGTATTGCAATATATGGTTCTTCTTTGTTTACTAGTTGTTCCCAGGCCTCTTCGTCCAATCCGTATGTTTCTAGAGCCCAAATGGCCAACTCAATCGTTGGTTCGTGGGTGTTGATCGTGGTGATTATCACTGGTTGATATTCTTCTTCTAGTGTTGCCTCTCTCCACCGTATTTTTGGTTCAAAGGCTGTGAACCAGGGGTATCCCAGGATGACTTCGTCCCGTCCTAAGTTGGTGATGAGGAAGCGTAGTATGCGTGTTTCTTTTCCAGTTTTGACTTGGAGGTTGGTATAATGAGTGATATTTCCATCCTGGTTCAGAGTTCCATCTACATTCCAGATTTTGATAGGATTTGGGACGGGTAGGCAGGATATGCGTAGTCGTTTAAGCAGTTGGGAGTTGATGAAGTTATTGGTGGCTCTGGAGTCGGCTAACACTTCTCGTTCGGCTGTTGTGTGTGTAGATTTGAACAGTACTGGGATTCGCATGGATCGATATTTGCTACTATACACACTAATCTTTAATGCCCTTGCCCCAGCTGCGGACTTCAGGCATGAGGAAAATCCTCTTTCTTATCAAACATGATGTTGGCAAAGCGTGCACGGACGTCGTCGCTTTTGTTATAGAGTTATGCGAGGAATATCTCTGCTTTTTGATCAGCGGAGAGTGATTTGTTGGAGGTTATGGTGGCAGTAGCAACAGTGGCGTTGTTCGAGGAAGATGGGGTTGTGGATGTTTGCACGATTCTTTTCTGGGGGCAGAAACGGGAGATATGTCCTTTCTGATCGCATCGAAAACATTTTCCTTCTTTAATTTGTTTTGTTTTTTCATCTTCCGTCATTGTTGCTCAGGCTCTTGCTCGACCCACATCCATAGCGTTTGGATCTTGTCGTCGAGTAAGAGCATTGGTCCATTGTTCGCGTGTTCCTCCCATAACTTTGTTTCCTTTAAGCCGATTGCTGAGCTGAATGTATTCCTCATGTTGTTGACGAGCGGAGTTGGTCCAGGTAGTCCAGTCGTAAGGATGATCAAACTTGACACAATTCCAGACTAAGTTGTTGGGAAGTCCGTTTTGGAATAGGTCGAGTGTAACTCGTTGGTCTAGATTGTATCCCGCTTTGTTGGCTAGATTCTGGAACCGAGATATGAAGTCATCTAGGTTATCCTTTGTCATGTGTAAACTCTTCAGCTTGTGTTGGGCTTTTGCACTTTCAGCGGTGTCCGTATAGGCTTGCCTGAATCAAGTGTCGATTGTTTGCCACAGGTTTTCTTCTGTTTGGAGTACTCCTCCCTGAATTTGATCCACTAGCCATTGGGCTTGTTCTTGTACCCAGTCATCAACAAGAGGTCCTCGGATTTACGAGAGGAAAGTCATTGTTCGTTGGTATGGGTTGGTCATTACATCGGCATTGGGATTCATTCCTCGATAGATCTGGAAGGCCAGCATGAACGCTTTGCTTCTTTCTCTATCTCCTGTGAATTCGAAGGGGGGGTTTCCTTCAAGCCTTCCATGGGCAGGGGGTGGTCCTCCGGCGGCACCTCCTCCACCTCCACCACCTCCGCCTCCTCCTCCGCCTCCACCCCCACCTGGTGGTGGTGCAGGTATTCCTCCCCCTCCGCCTCCACCTCCGCCTCCACCTCTGCCTCTACCTCCGCCTCCTGTTGGAATGGTAGTAGTGGCGGTAGTGGCGGGGAGAGTAGTCGTGGATGTTCCCGCTTGGGACATTGTTGATTGAGTTGTGGTCGTGTAAATGATGGGTGCTGCGGTGGTAGTAGGGGTAAGGGGTTTGGTGGTGGTATCTTCTGGGGGATCTACGTCGATAGCTTGTACTGGTGTAAGAGTGGGTCCTAGTCCTAGGTTCTTTGGGACTGGTTTGATTGTATACCACTTGTTTGCTTCGTCACAAGCTACAAAGGCCCAGAGCCGATCTTCTGGAATATAGTGGATGGCTCGGTACTCGTGTAGCTTTGGACTGAAGATGTAGTATCCTTCGGTTTGTCTTCCTGGATCTGTTCTCCAAACAGCGGTTCCTTTGATGTTTGCTGAAAGAGTGTTGTCTTCGATTCGGTCAATGTAGGATGCCTGAAACCGAGATCTGGTGCTACTGTCTAGAGCCACGGTGGGAGAGACTTGACTTAATGTTACGCACCAATGGGGCATATCGTGCGACGTGCACGTTCTGGGTACGAAGTCATATCAGGATTTCAGTTCGGGGATTTACAAGTATTGATAGAGCAAGGCTCGATATCAATGTAAGTGGAGTCGGGTTCGATGATCGTTTAGAGACACGAAGGTCCTAATACAGTTGTTAGACTCAGAGGTCAACGGATCGACAAGGTGAGGGTTTTAGAGGAGACAGTTGTGTTGGTATTACACAGGAAGTCAAGTCTACTGGTACAGGCTAAGTAGAGTCGACTTATATACTACTACAGGGAGGTTTGTCAGGGACAAACCAATGACACAGGTTGGCATCACATGACGTAGGATGATGTCATCCTAGTACAGCTACTACTGGGATTCGAAGAGTCGAGAATGATGCGACATCATAGTGACGTAGAAGATGAAGTCATAGTGGAATAGAAATGAGGTGGCACAGATAAGAGATGATGATGTCAGAGATAGGGTAAAAAGAAAGAGACCGTGTCCGAAATCGTAACATTCAAGGGTTCGAGGGTGTAGGGGTGCGATGGATTGTCGTGGTAGTTTAGACTTGTCTTATGTTATGCCCTAGCGGGGGCACTACGCGCAACGTGCGCAAAGACAGAATACTGCCAAGTCAACTATGACTTGGTGGACGAGGTTCTGGGTGTGCAGAGTATTGATATAGCTCAATACTCAAAGGCTCCAAGGTGATCGTCCAAGATTAAGGACAATCAATGTGAATGGTAGAGGCAGAGGATCACACAGGAATAGAGAGACAAGACAATGGTATTCACTAGTAGATAAACAAAAACAAGTCTAAGGAAATGTTACTAGGGTTTTATGGAATTTATATAGGAGTCCAATGCAGCCACAACTAGTAATATTGATACTGGGAATGAGTCATCCAGAGTCATCAGGAGGTAAGTAGTAATGAGTCACCATACAAGCTAGGTGAGTCATCAAGGAGAGTGAGTCAGGGGAAACGAGTCACAGTATGAGTTATGTGAGAAAGAAAAAGATATCGTACAGTGTGTCATGGGATCATGACAACAGGCTCTACTATAACTACAGGCTCTACTCTAACTATAGGCTCTACTCTAACTACAGGCTCTACTGCAACTACAGCCTCTCTACAGTCTCTACAGTGACTATACTGGTCTCTATTATAACTACAGTGCCCACTGTGACTACAGTCTCTACTATGACTATAGTGTCCACAGTAACTACAGTGACTACAGTGACTACAGGTTTGCTACTCAGTTTCTACCAATCAACTACTACATAACTATGATGTCTACAGTCTCTACAGTCTCTACAGTCTCTACAAGGATTTTCAGGGTTTGCTGATGTGCTATCCTAGGATTGAGTCATTGTATTGTACATGTGATTCTTGTGCTGACTGATAAGAATTCCATAACTAAGTACCACTTATCCATGTAGTCATAACCATTAGGTAAGTGTCTTCTGAGATGCAATACAAGAGCATAACATGAAGTGTCTGGATCATGACACCATCCATTTATCTCAGCAGTTCAATCTATGGGCCCACTTATGATATATGCCCACAGTTGCTTGATGGGCCCATGTGGGTCCATCAATATAATAGGTCTATTTACCTATGCCTAGATTGTGGGCCTACTTGAGATGTTCAGCAGCTCTTGATGAGTTCAACCATGGGCCCACTGTAAACTATTGACAAAACTTCCTGGCTACTGCAATTGGCCCATCCATTTATCTCAGCAGTTTAATCTATGGGCCCACTCATGGTATATGCCCACAGTTGCTTGATGGGCCCATGTGGGCAACATCAAAGGAATACCTCAAGACAAAGGGCATGCTAGTGCCAGTGGGTGGCAACATCATCCTGTGAGTTCAAAGGCAGATAGTGTCCCACCACCAGAAATAAGAGGAAAGGAAGGAAAGCAGGGGGAAAAGATGTAGCCAAATGGCCACAGACGAGTGCGAGACTGAGACCAAGACGAGAAATCAAGTACAAGACAAAAAGCGAGAGCCAAGCAAGGCGGCAAGACAGGGCGAGACGACGGCGGTGACGAGTGATCTAGGTAGGATGCCCTCGACTGGGCCTGACTTGAACCGGAATCACACAAAAGAGAAGGGGAAATGTGGCGACACAGCGCTGTGTATTAGGGAACACAGTACGGTGTTTATATATAAAAGAGACCTGTAGCTACCAGTCTAAGGTAGGAAAGAGGGAAGCTAGTAAATGTAGTGTATGAGTGCAATACAGGAGACACGGAACGAGGCGGTAAGATACGAGTGGCCAAGACACGATGCGAAACCAAGGAAAGAGGCCGAGGCAGGGACGACGGCGCAAAGTACTAACATTACAAAGAATTAGTAAAAAAAACCAGACAAGAGAGAACATCCTCACCTTTGTCAGAGACAAAGGGCAACGTGGCCAAGGTGATAGACGGGTGGAGCTGTCAGACAGGATGAAAGGGATTGGTAATGAGAACGAAGCCATGGGCGAAGCGACGACGACGGAGTGGCTTGCAGTGAACAAAGGCGACCAGAGACGTAAGGACACGTCTATGTACAGTGGCATAGAACCCGAATGAGACCAAGCGAGTGACGAGATGAGGAGAGAGAGAGCATGTGTGTGTGTGAACAGAAACTAGGAGGAAAGCGAGCAATCGATTGCAAAGTGAGCATATGATGAATATATGGCATACACGCTAGCATTCTCGTCACAGCACGCAAACGAACTTGAGCCCGACGATCGACTACGGCTGAGCGGAATGACCTTCGGACCCTCTGATATGTCGACGTACCCGCAGACGGTCCTGTTCGCCCTCCTCTCCCAGACGGCCGTACGACCCAAAGCGCGTTCGCTGTTCGTCGCTACGTCGGGCCACGGCGGCGTCTTTGACGGTGTTGGAGAGCTCGTGCGCACCGTGCGGCGCGGGGTCCACCTTAACGAGCACGCGATCCCGACCGTCGAGAACAATCTCGATCCCGAGCTGCCCCTCAACGCCTACTTGTACGACTTCTTCGTGGACGGCCAGGTCGACGCGCTCGTGAACATGAACGGCACCCGTCGCGGCGATGTGTGGTATGCCCTCGAGGCGTTCCACCTCGTCTTGGTCACCATCCGAGGTGATCTCGAAAATCTGCTGCTGAGGACGTCCAGGGACTCTGCACCACCACCACCACCACCACCACCACCACCACTCCAGGGCTGCGGAACTGGACGACGACACGGCGGATGCAGACGCGTCGAGGGACAGCGGGTATCATTCTCTCGACCCATCAGGCCAGGGGGGAGGAAGTGGAAGAGGAGGCGGGTGGCGAAACAGGTCCCGATCCAGCTGCTTTCACGAGACCGCGAGGCGTACCTGACAGGGACTGGAGGGTGTACGAGATTGTCGACAATATCACCAACGAGTTTGGCGTCAAGTTCAAGACGATTTGGGCGTAGCACGCGCGATAAACGTACCATCCATTGACACCGGTAGATAGACAACAAGACTGTACAGTGTTAACGTCGCAGCAATGGCACCATTTATCTCACTCTCCGGGCCCGGGGTACGCTTTTAGCCACCGGCGCACCACGCTCGGCATAGGACAGGCAGACGACTCGCCTCTGTCCTCCGTCGCGTCGTACAGGGCCTGACAGCATTTGTATAGATTACGCATCTTCTCTGCGCACTTCTCCTGAGTGTATGTATTTTTGGACAAGCACGCTTGGAGAGCGCATGCTGGAAAAGTGTGTGAACCGAAATCAGTAATCCAGGCATCAATACGACGGTAACTTAGATTGCACATTCAGCTTACTTGCCTTCGGCCTGACAGGGTGGGTCTGGTCCCTACATAATTGTTTTTCGGGTTTTCGGTGGGGATGAGAGAAAGTGGTCGATAAGTAATGAGCACGAACCTTGGGCATTGATCGACGCGCGGTCAAGGGGACGTTGCGTGCGTTTGAACAGAAAACCAGATGGCACTTCAGGGACGTGTCACCAAGATCCAAGTTGCTCGGGGGGACCCGCCTCTTTTCTCCTTAACTTCTTCCTTACTTTCCCTCTCCCTCATTCGTTCTCTCTCTCTCTCTCTCTTAAAAAAAATTGCTTCTTACTCCTCTCCGTCTTGCGCGGACCACGCAGCAGGTCACCTTGAGGGCTGTCAGTCCGACACCCACAAATCCACCTCCCTCCGCTCACAACTGGCACGCGTCTTGAGACCTCTCTTCTCTTTGTTCGCTCCATCGTTGCCATTGTCATCGCCTCCCCCTATCCGTTGTACCATTCGCTCATCTTTTTTTTTCCATTATTGTGCACCTCTGGGCATATGACCCCAGTAGCACTTCACTATCTAAAAACACATGCAGTCGTACTAGATTCTTGGAACGATCGGTACCATCTCTACATCTTACTGACCCTTCCGTTTTCAGAACATAGGTAGCGGGGTTTGAATGCCCCCATGCCGAGGTTTTTTCCCATAGAAAATAAATGTTGTAAATAAAAAATGTAAATAAAAGAGAAATTTATATAATTCTACTCGTTGCTTTTGACGCTAAGTCATGTGTGCTTGCCAGGCAACGTGGCACCATGACTACCTTGGGCTGCGCGGAGAAAATTCCATGTTTGTGGGTCCGACAAGATAGGAAAAATATTCATATTGTCGCTATAGTACTGTATTACAATTCCGGTTGTCATGAGCAAGTCAGAGTTGTTGACTTTTTGCAACCTGTAACGCTCCCAAAAAGGAAGGTTCGTAAACGTAAGCTTTGACGTGCCTGGCTTTCCCACTTAAAGTTACAACTCAGAAAGTAGTCTTTTTTGTCAGCAACTTGAATATATTGTCTTTTTCAAAGTCATCGT